>Ga0075302_1000011_pt1 | contig 26623 bp, 18 predicted proteins | sample Browns_TuleB_D1_FD_120059 | JGI IMG/M metagenome (GOLD analysis project Ga0075302, IMG submission 120059) | Natural and restored wetland microbial communities from the San Francisco Bay, California, USA, that impact long-term carbon... | ecosystem: Environmental > Terrestrial > Soil > Wetlands ...
CCCCGCCTGGCTCTTCCCCAACCAGGATATCGACATCCGCAGCCTGCTCGACCGTGGCGTGCGCGCGTTCCTCATCGACCCCTACCGCGGCAATCGCATGGGTGACCGGGTCCGGACGGACTTCGACGCCGTGCCGCATGCCAATCGCAAGATCGCCGAGGTCATCGGACCGGAGGCGTGGGCGGCGGGGATGCGCATGCGCGCGCAGCTCACCGGCGAGCCGGGCGCGAGCGGCCTCTATCTCTGCCACGGGTTCTGCGAGTTCGGGGCCGTCCCCTTCGCGCCGACGCTGCGGACCTTCGTCGAGTTCCTCGTCACGCACCCCGGCGAGGTCATCATCCTCGATTTCGAGGACTACGTGCCGCCGGCCGACATCGAGGCCGCGGTCACCGAGAGCGGGCTGATCGACTTCGTGTACCGCGGGCCGCTGGGGCCGACGTGGCCCACCCTGGGCGAGATGGTGGCGAGCGGCGGCCGGGTCGTCGTGCTCGGCGAGAACGACATCGGTGAGGTGCCGTGGTATCACCTCACGTGGAACGGGCTGATGGCGGAAACGCCGTACACGTTCCCCAAGCCGGAGGACTTCTCGTGCCGGCCCAACCGGGGCGGTCCGCGCGGCGATCTGTTCCTCATCAACCACTGGATCGAGACGACCCCGACGCCGAAGCCCAGCAACGCGCAGATCGTCAACCAGCGGGACGTGATCGTGAAGCGGGTCCGTCAGTGCCAGCGCGAGCGGGGCATGCAGGCCAACATCCTGGCCGTGGACTTCGCGGGGATCGGGGACGTGGTCGGGGCGGCGCGCGCGCTCAACCGGCTGCCGCCGCTCGCACCTTGACGGCGGTCGGCAGACGGCAGATGGCAGGATACCCTGCTGGCTGCCATCTGCGCTCTGCCATCTCCACTAGTGGCAGTCCGTGCTCCCCGAATCGGTGAAGGTCGCCCCTGCCACCGGGACGAACTCCCAGGCATAGCGGTCGGCGTACACCGTGAGCTTGAGCACCCCGAATGTGGTCGCGTTCCGCACCTCGCTCGTGGGGAGCGGTGTCCCGAAGTCGTAATGGCTCTTGCCGCCCGTCCCGACGACGAACTCGCGCAGGCCGCGCGCGGCGTCGGGGACGCCGGCGGAGGTCTGCGGTGCGAAGCGCTCGTAGGTGTGCTCGTGACCGGTGATCACCACCTCGGCGTCGGCATCGTACAGCGCGTCCCACAGGGGCGCGGTCCCGTCGTCGTTGCCGTGGTGTGACCCCGAGTTGAAGCGCGGGTGGTGCCAGATGGCGACGGTGCACTGCGCGGTGCTCGCCGCCAGGTCGGCGCGCAACCATTGCGCCTGCGCCGATCCGGCGGTCATGCTGACGTTGGAGTTGAGCACTACGACGTGCGCGTCGCCGGCGTCGAAGCTGTAGTAGCCCTGGGATCGATTGCCGGCGGCGCCGCCGAAGTAGCCGAAATAGCCCGACGCACCGGACGTGCGGTAATCGTGGTTGCCGGGGGCGGGGCGCGTGCGCGCCTTGTGCCGCCCCCACGTCGGCCCGTAGCAGTCCCGGTACTGAGTGGCCGAGCCGTCGTCGTAGGCGTTGTCGCCCGCCGTGAACACCACCACCGGCAGCGTGTCCTGGACCAGGCTGTCGAGCAGCCGCGCGGTGGCCTCGTCGTCGTCCGAATCGCAGGTCCCGATGTCGCCCGCCCCGACGAGCACCACCGGCGTCCCCGGCGGAATGACCGGTGGATCGTACGGCTCCTCGCTGCCCGCGGCCTGGCACGCGACGCCGCTCAGCATCAGGGCGGCGATGCCCAGCCACCACCTCACTTCAGCCACTTCAGCCCGAGGTTGACGAGGAGGACGCCGGCGCCGATCAACAGGGCGTCGGCGCCCGTGCCCGTGGTGTCGAACCGGCCCGCGTCGTAGAACTCCTTGGCTTGCAGCACCACGAAGGCGATCACCGCCGTCGTCAGGGCGCGGAACGCGACCTGCGCCCACCCGGTGGGGGCATCGATCATGAGTCGCTCCTTATGGCTGGACGACCGCCTCGGTGGGCGGCGTGTTGAGGAACCGCGCCGGGCTCAGCACGACCTGGTCGAAGCCGACGCCTTCCATCCCGGCCTGGATGCGCACCGTCACCTCGCCCGCGGCCTTGAACCGGACCAGGGCGGGGGACGATCCCGCGTCGCACCCCACCCAGGTCCAGCCCTGTTGCGTGGGCCCCTGCGCCGTGAGGTAGCTCGCCGAGCCGGGCTTGAGGGTCTCTCGCCCCTGCTCGTCGACCGCGCCCGAGAACTGTACCCACAGCCGGTTCGCCAGCGCCTTGCCCTTGGGCGGCCCCACCTTCATGTGGATCCAGCACCGGTACGCGACGCCGCCCAGCACCCGCGCCTTGAACCGCACGTTGGGGTCGTCTTCCGGGGGAGGGTCCAGATCGCCGCCCGTATTGGGGACGCCGACCAGCTTCCCGCCGGGCGAGGCCGGATCGGACCAGACGTCGAACTCGGACAGGGCGCTGCCGGGCAGCGCGGACGCGTGGACCACGACGTCGGGCGAAGGCGCCTGACCAGCGGCGACGCCCGCGCCCACGGTAACCGCCGTGAGGGCGGCCAGAGCGAAACTCGCCTTCATCGCCACGTTCCTCCTCAGAATCGCCAGGTGTACTGGATCTTGACCGGGAGCTGATTGGACTCGAACGCCCACCGGGGATCGTCGGTCCGGATCAGGTTGTGGTTATACACCACGAACAGGTCGCCGTACGGGCTGAAGGTCCAGCGCAGCCGGTTGTTCGAGCCCAGCTCCCGGCTCTCGGTGTCGTACTGCGTCAGGCTCGAGAATTCCAGGTTGGACGAGAAGTTCAGTAGTACCCGCAACCCGTACAGCTGCTCCAGGAAGTCCATCTCGGCCAGGGTCACCGAGTCCTCGAGGCCGGTGAGCGTGCCCTTGTTCCGCTCCGCCGTCAGCTCCAGGTGGAGCAGGGGGATCGGCCGGAGCGTGAGCCGCGCCTCGATCGTGGTGAGGTCGCCGTTGTAGTACGTCCCGCCCTCGAAGCGCAGCTCGCCCGATACGCGCCGCTTCTCGGCCCCGCGGATCGTGGCCGCGTAGCGGGTCCACTTGTACTCGTCGGGGACGATGATGATGCCGCCCGAGACCTCGAACTCCTCGGGAGGGCGGTCACCCTCCCGCAGCAGCTCGGCCGTGATCCGGTCCCCGCTCTCCAGCTGCCAGTCGAGCGGCGTCAGCGCGGCGGCGAAGCTCTCCCACGTCGAGTTGTCCTGCGTGTTGTACAGCGTCAGCGACACCTCGTGGAACATCTGGCGCACCAGCGCCCACGACGGCCGCGGGTTGTACTGCCCGCTCAAGGTCCAGAGGTGGACGCCGTTCCGCGGCACGAAGGACAGGGACGGGTCGAACCCGTCGCCGATGCGGATGGAGTTGAAGGTCAATTCCACGAGGTCGTTGGGATAGTCGAGCCGGAACCCGAACGCCGACTTGTCGCCCGTCAGGTCCTCGCGGTCGTTCATCATGCCCCACACCCCGATCAGCAGGTTCTTCTCGTCCCCGAAGTTGGACGTGTGGTAGGTGAAATCCGCGCCCGCCGCCCAGCTCCCCCCGCGCCCCAGCTGGTCGCCGAATTCCACCAGCGCCCCGACCGACGACTCCTCGAGCACGTTCTGGCGCACCCGTACCGCGCCCATCGTGGCGCCCGGGACGTCGAGCACGCCCGCGTCGCCGAGCTCGACCGAGTCGATGGCCCGGGTGTTCACCACCAGCGCGCCGAGGTTGGTGTTCCCCAGGCGACCGTTGATCTTGCCGCCCGCGTTGATCGGGATCTCGCTCTGGCCGCCTTCGAGTCCCGGGAGGCCGATGCGCCGGCTGAAGAACGGGATGAGGTTGTCCTCGTCCAGGCCGAGGCCGAATTCGAAGATGTCCGACCCCTCGAGGAAGAAGGTCCGCTTCTCCGGGAAGAACAGCGGGAAGCGGGTGAGGTTGGTCTGGCGCACGTCCACTTCGGTCTCGGCGAAGTCGGTGTTGACCGTCAGCGCGCCGAGCACGTTGGGACCGATCTTCTGGGTGACGTCGAGGCTCACGTCGCCGTCGAACTCGGTGCTCGTCTCCGGGTCGGGCCGGCCGGCGCTGCCGACCAGCGCCGGGCGGATGCTCAGGCCCACGCCGAGATCGAACTCGGGCAGGTCCGTCAGCAGGCCGGCCCGGCTCGTCTGGGTCACCTCGAGGTCGATGTCGGGGTCGGACCAGCGGCTGGTCTCCTGGAGGCGCTGGACGCGCCGCTGCACGTTGAACCCCCACGCATCGAGGCCCTTGCCGAAGCTGAGGCTCTTGATCGGGATGCGGATCTCCGCGTACCAGCCCGCTTCGTCGCGGGAGGTCTTGGCTTCCCAGATGGCGTCCCAGTCGCTGTTCACTTCCTCGCCCTGCTCGATCACCAGGCCGTCGAACCGCGCGCCCAGCGGGTTGATCGAGAACACGTACCCCGAGCGGCCGTCCTGGAACGTGTCGAACACCAGCACGACGTGGTCCTCTTCCTTCAACTCCGCGTCCCGCGCCACCGTATAGGCGACGATGCCGCTGGCGTTGGTGTCGTAGCAGGCGATGCCGATGATCAAGTCGGTCGGGCTGACCAGCACCTTGACCATGGTCCGCCCGGCCGGCGTGCCCTCTTCCACCGGCTCGATGGTGATCAGGTCCGTGATCGACTCGGCGTTCTCCCAGTCCGGCTCGGACAGGATGCCGTCGAGCCGCACCACGCCCGTGAGCGGGTGCGCCCGGAGGGTGGGCCGGTCGGGCGGGGGCTCATCCTGGGCGGCCGCGCCGGCAGCGAAGGTCAGCGCGAGGGCCGCCGCGAGGCCGGCCGCGGTGAGCGCGCGTGTCATCAGTTTCCTCCCAGTGGGAACATGATCCCGATCTCGGGCGCGAAATCGGTCGCGTTCTGCGTGAGACCGACGGAGCTGTTGACCTTGAGGTAAGCGTGCCGGCCGAAATGGTACTGGACCTCGGTGATCAGCGACACTTCATCGAGCTGCACGCCCTCGATGGCGGCCGCGACCCGCCAGCGGGGTGAGAACCGCCGCAACCACTCGATCCCGTACTCGCCGGCATCGACCTGGGGATTGGCCGCCGGCACGAACTCCACCGATGCGCGCAGGGTCAGGGTCCCCCAGCGGTATCCCCGGGCGAACCCCACACCGCTCGCGAACTCCCATTCCTGGGTGCCGATGATGTGCCGGTCCGACTGGAGCGGGAAGACGGTCTCGAAGAAGGTGTAGAGCTCGGGCCGCTTCGCGGTCTCCCGCTGGAACCGCCAGCGGATCTGGCCTTCGACGTCGCCCAGCCCGGCCTCGTGCACTTCGGCCGGCTTGCCGCTCGACGTGTCGTTCGCCGCGGTCTCGAGCGTCGCGTCGATGACCGCGGCCTCGAACTCGAGAGCGAGGTCGGGACCCACCCCGTAGCCGAAGAACAGGATCCCCTCGGATGCCCGGTACCGGCCGCGGTAGTCCGTGAGCGAGGGTCCGTACCCCAGCTCGCTCGGCTTGTACTCGACGTCATGGTCCGCGTAGTACTCGAAGAAGGGATAGACCAGCAGCTCGCCGTCGCGGACGTAGGTGCCCAGCATCGACGTGCGGACGCCAGGGCCACGGTCACGCAGCCAGGGCTGGTCGTCCTGCGCCGCCGCGATCACCGGCGCGACGCACAGCAGCAGCAGGAGCGGGAGAGCGCGCACCTGCGTCACGTGCTACTCCCCGCCGGCGGTGGCGAACGACGTCTCCACGAACGAGGCGTTGCCGCCCGGCAGCACGGCCCCGACGGCGAGCGTGTACTCCCGGCCCGGCTGCAGCACGCCGTCCGGCACGGCGAACGCGGTCGCCGTGCCCGGCAGGGTGATGCTGAGGTTGAGGTCGGCCTGCTCGATCGTCACCACGTAGACTGCCGCGTCCGGAACGGGCGTCCACGTCACGCGCAGGCCACGCACGGCCACGTCCTCGGCCTCATCGACCGGTGAGAGCACCGCGGGGGCGGGCGGCAGGCGGTGGCTCAGCGTGGCCTCGCTCGCATAGCGTTCGCCCGTCGCGGCGGCGGCCGCGAACGTGTACGCGCCTTCGGGATAGGCCGCTTTCAGCCGAGCGGCGTCCGTCGGCTCCGGCGACTCGAAACGGTACTGCCGCACGCCCATCGTGGACGAGTCGGGCGAGCTGGCCGACACGACGGTGCGGCCGTCGGGCGCCGTGACGGTGAGGCTCGCCAGTCCGTCGTCGCCGCCCTTGATCTCGAAGACCACTTCCACGTCGCCGTCGGTGGCGTTCTGCTCGAAATGCACGCTCGCGACGGCGAACGGCGCCGCCGGCTCACCGGCCCCCCGGGATGGCGGCGCGCTCCCGCCCGCGCAGGAGGCCGCGACGACCACTGCACCCAGCGCCGATCCGAACCCGAATCCTCGCGTCATCGCTCCTCCGGTCTCCAGCGCGCGACGACGCTCCGGAATACACCCGGAGCGTCGGTGATCGTGTCGCGTGGTGATCTCCGCTTCAAGGGCTCTCGCTGTTGTGCTCGACTTCGCGGCTGGTCAGAACGACACCATCGCGTTCAGTCGCAGCCGCGTCTGGTAGTCGCGAACCGCCGCCTCGTGCGGCCGATAATAATACAGCGTGGCATTCAGGAACAGGCTGGTGATCGGGACTGCGTCGACCGAGAACGTATGGATCTCGTAGTTGGTCCCCAGGGTCGTATTGTCGTGTGAGAACGCGGCCAGCACGGCGTCCGTCTCGGTCATGCCGTAGCCGTAGCGATAGCGCAGGTCGCCTTGCCGGGCGCTCCGGCCGAGATACAGGTCGGCCCCCCAGCCCGTGTTGAGGTCGTCCGCCCCGGAATTCTGCACGTAGTCACCCACCACGCGCAGCGGGTAGCGCTCACCCAGCCCCGAATAGTCGATCGCGACGAGGAGGTCGAGCAGGTTGAAGTCCGACACGTACGCGCCAGTCGAGTCCCGCCGGTTGCCCCGGAAGTCCCCGGCGTCGGCCGTGGCGAGACTGCGGAGATGGTAGTCGTAGTAGGCTGCCGAGCCGGAGAGCTTCCACTTTGCGCTCGCCGGAATGCCGACGGTGAGCTGGCCGCCCGCCATGTCGCTGGTGGAGTCGCCCGCTTGCTGGACCACGATGGAATAGATGCCCGTCAGCCTTCCGGTAATGGAGGCATTGTCCCCGACCATGACCCGCGCCGCTACCCCCTGGGGGTTGACGTCGCCGTCCCATAGCAGTTCGGTGGACTGCAGCGGATTGAAGAACTTGCCGGCGAACGCCGCCCAGTGGGGGCGAACAACCTCGACCGACGCCGCATCCAGGCTCACCGTCAAGTCGTTGACGAAGCTGCTGAGTGTCACGTCGGTCGAGTTGGGGTCGTTGGGATCGCCGGTGGCGAGCCGCGCGCGGATCGTGATGTCATCGCGCGGCGCGTAGGTGATGCCGATCCTGAACCGTACGACCTCACGATCGAACGCGGGAATCCCGTTTCCCTCCGTGGTCCGTTCGTAGCGCACCCGGAAATCTCCACTGAAGCGGGGACCGGTCGATGTTTGCTGGGCGGCGGCGGGGACCGCCGCCAACAGGGCGCCCGCCAGCGCGACCGTGATCGTGGTCCAGCGTCCGTGACGCATGATCAGATCCTCGCGAGTCGGTGGTGGACGTTCGACGCGAACTTGAGGTACAGACTGGGCACGACGAACAGGTTGAGCAGGGTGGACGTGGCCAGTCCGCCCAGGACCACGACGGCCAGTGGGTGCTCGATCTCGTGGCCGGGGATGCTGCCCCACACGACCAGGGGCACGAGCGCCAGGCCGGTGGCGAGCGTCGTCATCAGGATGGGCGACAGCCGCTCCCGTGCGCCCCGCAGCACCAGGCCGGGCCCGAACGCCTCGCCCTCGTACTTCTCGAGGTGCTGGAAGTGGTTGATCATCATGATGCCGTTGCGGGCCGCGATGCCGAGGATCGTGAGGAACCCCACCAGCGAGCCGAGCGAGAGGACACCGGTCGTGAAATAGGCGGCGAGGACGCCGCCCACCAGTGCCGAGGGCAGGGTCACGAACGACAGGATGCCGAGGCGCCAGCTCTTGAAGGACGTCTCCAGCAGGAACAGGATGCCGATCGCGGCGAGGATGGCCGCGAGGCGCAGGTGCTTGGTAGCCGTCTTCCGCTCCGCCCACTCGCCCAACAGATGCGCGCGGTAGCCGAGCGGCAGCGGAACGGTGGCGAGCCGCGCTTCGACGTCTTTCACGACGGAGCCCAGGTCGCGCCCCCGCACGTTGGCCTGCACGTCGATGCGGCGCTGGGCGTTCTCGCGCTGGATCATGTTGGGCGTCGCCTTCACGGTCACGCTGGCGACGTCCGCCAGCCGGACGTGGCCGCCCCCGGGCGTGTCGATGAGCATCTCGCGCACGTTGGTGAGGTTCTCGCGCGCCGAGGGGATGGACCAGACCTGCACGTCGTACACCCACCCGTCACGGTGGATGTCGCTCACTTCGTGGCCCGTCATGATCTGGTTCGCCGACCGCAGCACGTCGCCCGGCTTGAGGCCGTAGCGCTCGGCCGCGTCGAGGTTCACCTTCACCTCGACGAAGGGGATCATCGTCTGCAGCTGTACGTGCAGGTCCACCAACCCCTCGATGTCCTTCAAGGCCGAATCGATCTGCTCCGCGGAGCTGCGGAGGACGCTCAGCTCGGAGCCGTAGAGGCGCACGATGATGGCTTCCCCGCCGCCCGTGAGCACCTCGCGGATGCGTTCCTTGAGATAGGTCTGCACGTCGCGGTAGATGCCCGGGTAGCCCTCGACCGTCTCGTGGATCGCGGCGAGCGTGGCGTCGTAGTCGACTTTGGGGTCGACGCTGATCCAGTTCTCGGTGAAGTTCATCCCGACCGGCTCGTCCGCCACCAGCGCCCGTCCGATGTGGGCGCCGAAGTTCCGGACGCCGGGTATCGAGCGCAGCTCCTTGCTCGCCTGGACGGTGATCCGGTACATCTCCGGCTGCCCGGTGCCGGGCTTGGTCAGCCAGTGCATCAGGAAGTCCCGCTCCTTGAACGACGGCAGCAGCTCTTCGCCGAGCCGCGGCACCACCACGGCGCCGGCCAGCACCGCCGCGCCGACGATGGCGTACGCGGTGCGTGGCACCTGCACGATCCTCGCGAGCAGGGCCTGATAGCGGACCTGGAGCCACTTGGCCAGCGGGGACTCGTGCTTCTCGAGCGGCGCGTTCCGCAGCAGCAGCAGGGCCATGGCCGGGGTGACCGTCAGGGCGACCACCAGCGACGCCAGCACCGCCAGACCGTAGGCGATGGCGAGCGGCCGGAAGAACGCGCCGGAGAGCCCTTCCATCAGGAACACCGGGATCAGCGCCACCACGTCGATCAGCGTCGCGTAGATGATGGCGCTGCGCACCTCGAGCGAGCCGTCGAGGATGATCCGGGCGACCGACGCCTTGCTGCCCTCCCGGCGGTGCTGGCGCAGGCGCCGCACGATGTTCTCGATGTCGATGATGGCGTCGTCCACCACGACCCCGACGGCGATCACGAATCCCGCGAGGATCATCGTGTTGATCGTGACCCCGCGCAGGTACAGGACCATGGCGCCGGCGATCAGCGAGAGCGGGATCGCCACGACGCTGATCAGGGCGGCCCGCCACTCGTACAGGAAGAACGCGAGCACCAGGATGACGAGCACGCAGCCGATCAGGAGCGCCCGCATCAGGTTGTGGATCGACAGCTCGATGAACGTCGCCGGGCGGAAGATCTTCGAGTCGATCTCGATGCCGGGCAGGCCGGGCGCCAGCTCCGCGAGCGCCGCTTCCACCCCTCGGGTGACCTCCAGCGTGTTGGCCCACGGGAGCTTCTCGACGATCAGCATCAGGCCGGGACCGTCGTTGATCACGGCATCCCCGACCATGGGCCACGTATCCCATTTCACGTCGGCCACGTCGCTCATGCGCACGGTGCGGCCGTTGACCACCTCGATCGGGACGCGCGCGATGTCCTCCGGCCCGACGAGCGGCTCTTCGTGCAGGATCGACAGGCGCTGGTTGGGCGTGTCGATGAACCCCTCGGTCTGGGTCTTGGACGAAGGCGAATAGGGCACCAGCCCGAAGTCGAGGGTCTCGGAGGCGACCTCGTGGATCCGGTTGAACGACACGCCCGCCCGGCGCGCTCGTTCCGGATCGACCTGGATCGTCATCATCTTGATCCGCTCGCCCCACATCGGCACGTTGGCCACGCCCGGGACCTGGAGCAGGCGGAACCGGATCGTCCAGTAGGCGATCATCGACAGGTCCATCAGGTCGTACGTGCTCGAGCTCAGGCCGATCTTCATCGTGCGGCTGGTCGCCGACAGCGGCTGCAGCATCACGGGCGGCGTCAGGGCGGCGGCGGGCAGGCTGGCGGTCCCGATGGCGAGCCGCTCCTGCACCAGCTGGCGCGCGTAGAGCAGGTCGGTGCCGCGCTTGAACTGGAGCACGATCTGGGACAGGCCGTTCACCGACCGCGAGCGCATCACGTCCAGCTCGGGCGTACCGCGCAGCACCTGCTCCAGCGGATTGGTGATGAGGTCCTCCACCTCCGCCGAGGACATGCCCTGGCCTTCGGTCTGGACCTCGACCCGCGGAGGCGCGAACTCGGGGAAGACGTCCACCGGCACGTGGCGCAGCCGCGCGGTGCCGAAGAACACCAGGGCGGCGGCGGCGGCGAGGACGATGAGCCGGAACCGCAGGCTCGAAGCGACGATCCAGCGCATCATGGCCGGTGGTCTCCCTGGTGGACTCTAGTGTCCGATCTCGAATTCGGCGCCGTGCAGCTCAGTGGCGCCGAGGGTCACGACGCGCGTTCCCGCAGGGGGACCGTCCGACAGCACCGCCAGGTCGCCCTCGATGTAATCCACCGTGATCTCCCGCCGCACGAACACCAGTGATTCGGGGCTGGTGTACACCCAGGTGCGTCCGCCGACGTCGTACAGCACCGCCCCATAGGGGACCACCCGGCGCGCCGTACCGGACCGGGATACACGCTGGTCCCGGACGACGTCGAGCGTCACGGCGAGCCGCTCCGCGGCCTTCTCCGTCAGCGTGACGCGGCTGACCTCTTCCCCCTCGATGTGCTCGACGTGGGCCGGCTTCACGTGCTCGGCCGCCTTGTGCGTGGGCTGGCACGCCGCGAGATACGCGCCCGCGATCATCGGGGCGACCAGGATCACTCGATTGCCGTAGCGCATTGACGCCTCTCAGGTGTCAGGCCGTTCACGTTGCCGCCAGAAATTGTCGCGTCCGTCACGAGCCGCCGGTGTCGATCCCCCGCTGCCGGCGCCGGTACACCAGCCAGATGCCGAGCAGCACGAGCAGCGGCCCCCCGATCGCGAAGGGCAGCACGCCCCCCGGGTTGAGCCGCGTGAACGGCGTCACCGTGAGGTGCACGCCGGGGCTCGAGACCGGGTGACTCGTCGCCTCGGGGCTGTTGGGCGACGGGATGAGGACCAGATAGACCATGAAGTTCCCGTCGAGGATGGCGTTCACCCGCCAGCCTAGCGTCGCCGACTCGCCGGCGGCGAGGCCGGCTTCGATGTACTGCGTGCGCTGCGGCGACCAGTCCTCGGGGTCCACCACGTCACCCTTGGCGTTGAGGTTGATGATGTTCATCGCCAGGATCAGCGGACCGGTGTGCTCGGCCGAGTTGTTCGTCACCACCGTGTTGAACAGGACGTGATCGGTGGTCTTCAGCGTCCTGGTCGCGAGATCGATCCCCACGTCGAGCGCGGGAGCCTGGACCACGGGCGCCCCGTCGGGCGTGGTCTGCGCCTGCAGCACCGCCAGCGGCGCCGCAATGAGGGCGAGCAATCCCGCCACCAGGGCGGCGACCCGCCGGCCCTGCGCGGCGAAGGCCCGACCCGCCTCGAGACGCAGGCCCGGACCCGCGTACACGACGAGCAGGAGGAAGATGACGCCGGCGAACAGCGCGGGGGCCACGAGCCAGCCCCAGAACTCCTCGAACGTGCGGTTGTTCACCAGCACCTTTGACAGGTAATGCGCGTGCGATGCCATCGGATTCGCCTTCTGAAGGAAGGATCCGGCGGCCCCGGTCTGCGCCCGCCCGGGCAGCTGCGCCGGAAGCAGCATCAGGATGTAGACGCCCAGACTGATGAACAGGCTCGTCTTGTTGGTGTTGCACCAGTAGCTCACCAGCATGCCGAGCGCCGTGAACGCCGGCGCGAGGACCGTGCCGATCAGGGCACCCCACAGGATGGCGGGGCGGAGCACCGCGTCGCCCTGCGCCAGCACCGTCATGTAGGGGATGGCGATCGCCAGGGCGGCCGGCCACGGCGTGGCGGCGGCGAAGAACTTCCCCAGGACGATCTGCAGGCGGCTCGTGGGGGTGAGCAGCAGCCCCTCGAGGGTGGCGCGCTCGCGCTCGCCGCTCACCATGTCGGCGCCGATGATCAGGCTGATGAAGATCCCGACGGCGATCGCGCCCTTGAGCGTCTCGTAGACCATCTCGTTGGGCGGGATCAGGCTCAGCTCGCTGTTCGAGGCGAGCACGTAGGTCTGGATGCCGAGCAGCAGCGTGTAGATGAGCAGCAGCGTGAGCGCGCGCCCGCCGATCCACAGCTCGTGCAGCTCCTTGGTGAACACGATCCACCAGGTCGGAGCCCCGGCTCCCTGAAGGTCCTGCGCGGGACGGCTCATTCGATGCTCCCTTGCGTGATCTGCAGGAAGACGTCCTGGAGGCGGCTTCCCCCGGTCTGGAACCCGAGGACCGGGATGCTGGCCCGCATCAGCCCCTCGAGTACGTGCTGGTGGGCGGGCTGGCCGTTGCCCGCGACGGCGGCGTCGAGCTCCACGCGGAGCCAGCCGCTGCTGCCGCCGGCGGAGGCCACGCGGGTGACGCCCGGCAGCCCCTGCAATGCCTGCTGCGCCGCGGCGACCGACTGTGGCGCCACCTGGACGCGCACCGCCTGCTGGTCGGCGCTGCCGATCACGTCCGCGACGGGCCCCTGGGCCACGACCGTGCCCGTATTGAGGATCACGACGTCGTCACACACGCTCTCGACGTCCGCCAGCTGGTGGCTGCACAGGACGACGCCGGCGTTGCGCTCGCGGGCGATCCACCGCACCAGCTTGAGCAGCTCCTGCTGGCCCTGGGGATCGAGACCGAGCGTGGGCTCGTCGAGGAACACCACCGCGGGATCGTTGACCAGCGCCCGCGCGATGCCGAGCCGCTGGCGCATGCCGCGGCTGTAGGTGCCGATCAGCGATCGCCCCCGCTGCTGCAGGCCTACGGCCTCGATCATCGCGGCCGCCTTGGCCCGGGCCAGGGCCGTCGGTTGTCCGTACAGCCGGCCGAAGTACGTGACGAACTCCAGGCCCGTCATGTTCTTCGGGAACCCGAGACTCTCCGGCAGCACCCCGATGCGGCGCCGCAGCTCCACCGGCCGGTCCGAGCTGAGCCCGTCCACCATGAAGTGCCCGGCGTCGGGCTCGAGGATCGTGGTGAGGATGCGGATCGCCGTCGTCTTGCCCGCGCCGTTCGGACCCAGGAAGCCGAGGATGCGACCGGCGTGGAGTGAGAACGACAGCCCCCGCAGGGCCGGGCGCGCGCCGTAGGATTTCTGCAGATCCTCGGCGAGCAGCACCTGTTGTGGTGCCGGCGACGCCTTGCGCTCGTTGGCGGTATTCATGGCGATGCTCGTCCTTCTCGCGAATGGGGTATGGACATCACGCCGGCTGCCGGCGTCCGAACCGCCCTAACCACGGCAGGCCGTTGTCGAGACTCAGGCCCTCGGCGTGCCACAGCAGCAGGCCGAGCACCAGGACGGCGAACACCGCGGGCCCCCTCAGCCAGGGCATCATCTGGTGGGGCGTCCGGTTGTTCACGATGACGTTCTCCAGGAACTGATTGACGGCTTCGATCGGGTTCACCCGCTTGAGCAGGTATCCCATGAAGCCCTTCTGCGCGCCGCTGGGCATCTGCGTCGGCAGGAAGCACAGCAGGTACAGCGTCAGGCTGACGGTGAGGCTGGTCTTGTTCGCGTTCGACCAGAAGCTGACGAGCATGCCGAGGCCCGCGAACGCCGCGGCCAGCAGGCTCCCGAGGACGACGCCCCACCGCAGCGCCGGGCCCAGGGCGTCGTCGCCCTGGGCGAGGACCGTCAGATACGGGGCGGTGACCACCATGGCCACGGGCCAGACGGACACGGCGGCCAGGAACTTGCCCGCGACGATGTGCCGGCGGCTCATCGGCGTCAGCAGGAGCGCCTCGAGGGTCCCCCGTTCCCGCTCGCCGCTCAGGCTGTCCGCGCCGATCACCAGGCCCATGACGAGGCCGAACGAAATGGCGAGCCCCAGCGCCGAGAAGATCATCTCGCGCGGCGGGATCGGATCGTCCACGCTGATGACCGCCTGCAGCATCGCCGCCCCGGCCACCATCACGCAGAAGAACAGCACGAGGCCGAGGGCCTTGCCGCCGATCCAGTGGTCGGCCAGCTCCCTGGTGAAAACGACCCACCAGCCCGGTGCCCTCGAGCGAGCGCTGCTCAAGCGGGACTCCCTCCCTCGGCCAGTCCGAGGTCCGCTTCGCGCCGGCCGCCCAGCCGCACGTACAGCGCGGGGACGATGTAGAGGCTGAACAGCGTCGCCGTGACGAGTCCCCCGAGGGTGACCACCGCGATCGGGTGGATGATCTCGAGACCCGCGATCTTGCCGAGCACGACCAGCGGCAGCATCGCCACCGCCGTGGTGAGCGCGGTCGTGAGGATCGGCGCGAACCGCTCCCGCGACCCGCGCGCGACCAGGGCCGGGCCGAACGGCTCGTGCTGGTGGTCCTCGAGATACTGGTAGTGGGCGACCAGCATGATCCCCTGACGCACCACGATGGCGAGGACTCCCAGGAAGCCGATGAGCGATCCGAGCGACAACGTGCCGCCGTCGACCAGCGCCCCCAGCACCCCGCCCGCGAGCGCCGCCGGCAGGGCGAGGAAGAAGCCGAGCGCGAGGCGCCAGCTGCGGAACGCCGCCTGCAGCAGCAGCAGGATCCCGATGGCGACGGCGATCGCGAAGCTCAGCATCCGCTCCTCGGCGGCTTCGCGCTCGCTGGCCTCGCCCAGCACCGCCGGGTAGTACTCGGCGGGGAACTGGACGCCGTCGAGACGGTTCTCGACCGCGTCCACGACGGACGCGAGGTCGCGGCCCCGCACGTCGGCCACGACGTCGATGCGGTTCTGCAGGGCCTCGTGGTAGATGACCGTGGGCGTCGCGTCGATGCGTACGTCGGCCACGTCCCCGAGGCGCACGTGACCACCCCGCGGCGTGTCGAGCAGCAGATTGCGGATGTCGCTCACGCTGTTGCGGGTCTCCGGCGTCCCCCAGACCACGACCTCGTACACCTTCTGCTCCTCGAACAGGGAGCCGACGCCGAGACCGGAGAACATCGTGGCCGCCGCCCGGCGCACGTCGCCCGGCTTGAGGCCGTAGGGCTCGGCGCGGGCGAGGTCGACCTGGACCTCGATCTGGGGCTGCTCGACGTACCCGTCCACGCGCGCGTCCACCACGCCGTCGATGCTCGCCAGGGCCTGGCGGACCTCATCGGCTTTGCTCGTGAGCACGTCGCGCTTCTTGCCGAAGATGCGTACGACGACCGACCTGCTCGTGCCCGCCAGCACTTCCCGGATCCGGTCGGTCACGTAGCTCTCGACCTTGCGCGCGAGGCCCGGGTAGCCGTCGATCGCCTGCTGCACGGCGGCCAGCGTCGCGTCGTAGTCGGCCGCGGGATCGATGCTGACCCACAGCTGTCCGGAGTTCACGTCCACCGTCTGGTCGCCCGTCACCGCGCGTCCGACATGGACGTAGGCGCCGGCCACTCCCGGAATCGCCCGTATCTCGCGGCTGGCCAGGGTCATCATCCGGGCCATGGCCGGGTGAGACGTGCCCGGCGCACCCACCCAGTCGATGCGGAGGTGTGGCTCCTTGAAGGCCGGCAGGAGCGACTGCCCGAGCCACGGCCACACGGCGAGCCCGAGGGCCACGAGCGCGACCGCCCCGAGCAGCGCCGTTCTCGGCGCGGCCACGGTCCGGGCCAGGAGCGCTTCGTAGCCTTCCTGCAGCCGCTCGACCAGCGGCGAGCCGCGGCGCTCGAGCGGCCGGTCCCGCAGCAGCAGCCAGCCGAGCGCCGGCGTCACGGTGAGCGCCACGACCATCGCGGCCACCAATCCCAGGACGAACGACAGGGCGAGCGGCCGGAAGAACGCGCCGGCCACGCCTTGCATCAGGAAGACCGGCACCACCGCGAGCAGCAGGACCAGCGTGGCGTAGAGCATCGGGCCGCGGCTCTCGAGAGCGGCCTCGACGGTGCGGCTCGAGCCGTCGTCCCCGGTGCGCTCCTGGCTCCGCCGGCGTCGGCGCAGCATGCCGTCCACGCCGAGGATGGCGTCGTCCACGACCGCGGCGACGGCGATCACCAGGCCGGCGAGCACCATCGTGTTGACCGTGCCGCCCAGGTAGCCCACCAGGGCGGTCGCCGCGACCAACGACAGCGGGATCACCACCAGGCTGATCGCGGCGGCCCGCCAGTCGTACAGCAGGATGGCGAGCACCAGGGCGCCGAGCACGGCCGCCACGATCATGGCCTTGTTGAGATTGCCGAACCCGGTCTCGATGAAGCTCGCCGCGCGGAAGATGGTGGGGTCCATCGTCACGCCGGGAAGCCCGGGCTGCAGCTCGGCCAGGGCCGCCTCGATCCCGCGGGCGACGGAAAGGGTGTTGGCTCCCGGGAGCTTCTCGACGACGAACAGCAGGCCGGGTCCGTCCGCGAGGAGCGCGTCGCCGATCAGGGGCGGATGCCCTTCCACCACGTTGGCCACGTCGCCGAGCCGCAGCGACGAGCCCTGGAGCGACACCCGGGCGAGGTCCTGCGGATTGGACAGGGGCAGCACGTGCCGGATCTCGAGCCGCTGGTTGGGCCCGTCGATCCACCCACCGGTACCGGGGAAAGACGCTTCGAGGAAGGTCAGGGGCGAGATCCACACCGCGTTCCCGGCGGTCTGGATGACCTGGCTCTGTGTCACGCCGCGGGCGGCGAGCCGCTCGGGGTCGATCTGCACCTGCAGCTGCCGGTCGCGGTCACCCCACACGGCCACGTTGGCCACGCCGGGCACCCCCAGCAGGCGGGGCTTGATCGTCCAGCGCGCCAGCACCGACATGTCGATCAGCGACACCTCCTTCGACGACATGCCGATCATCGCGACCCGGCTGGTCGCCGACAGGGGCTGGATCATCTGCGGCGGTTTGGATGCATTGGGCAGGGCGTACGATCCCGTCAGGCGCTCCTGCACCATCTGACGCGCCTGCATCAGGTTGGTCCCGGGCTCGAAGATCATGATCACCGACGAGTATCCGGGGATCGACTTGGAGCGCATCGTCTTGAGCCATGGCACGCCCGCCAGCAGCTCCTCGACGTTGAGGGTGACGAGATCCTCGACTTCGTTCGCCGAGAGCCCCAATGCCTCGGTCTGTACTTCGACGTAGGGCGGCGCGAACTCGGGGAGGACGTCCACCGGCATGCTCCGCATCCGGCCGACGCCGACGACCATGACCACCGCCGCAGCGGCGACCAGGATGACCCGCAGCCTCAGGCTCTGCTCAACGATCTGGCGCATCATGGCTGGAACCCTCAGTCTGGAGTCAGTGGCCAAGCTCGGCGGCGAGCAGCTCCGCCCCGCCCACCGTCACGATCGTGGTGCCGGCGCGTGGGCCGTCCTTCAGTACCGCCCGGTCGCCGTCGATGCGCTCGACCTGCACCCGCTCACGCACGAAGACGAGCGACTCCGGGTTCGTGTACACCCAGGTCTCGCCGCGGAGGTCGTACAGCACCGCGGAGTAGGGGATCACCGTCGCGCCGGGACCTGTCTCGATGCCCAGCCGCTCGGCGGCCCGGGCCGACAGGGCCACGCGCTGGAGGTCCGATCCTTCGATCGGGGAGACGGTGACGGGGGGGCCACCGGCCAGTGCTGCCGGGGCGGCGGTGCCCGACCGCCGTGCAGCCGCGACGAACGAGACCGCGACGACCACTCCCATCAGCAGCACCCACACGAGATCCTTCGCCTTCATGGCCGCCTCCTCAGGGCGCCGCCGGCTCGGCCGGCGGCGTGTTGGCGTACACCGTCTTGCTGCGCTCGTAGGCGTTGCGCTCCATCTCGAGCGCCTTCGCCCGCACCTCGGCCAGGCCGGCGGCGTCGAGCCGCTCGATCCGGGTCAGCTCCAGCGTCTCCTTCGTCTTCTCTCCCGCGCCGCGCCAGGTGACGCGCACCTCGCCCACGCCGCGCGCGTAATGCTTCAGCTGCTGCGCGTCCGGCTCGGCTGCGCTGGTCTCGGCGATGATCAGCACATCGTCGTAGCAACCTGCCGGCACGCAGGTCCTCTGCCCCACCTGGTCCACCTGCCCGCGGTCGGTCCAGCCCACCGCCGGTCCCCACCCCTGGGCGTAGCTCGGCGTGCCGCTCTGCGGCGCGGCCGGCATCTGAATCCCCGCCTGCGCATCGTCGAACCCGTGGATCCAGGCGGGCGCCGCGATGAAGTTGCCGCCGTCGTACTCCTCCGGGTACTCGCCCATCCGCCAGACCGTGCCGCTCGAGTCCTGCGCGAAGAACGCCAGCTCGGTCTCCACCAGCTCGCCGTCCGAGTAGTCCAGGTCCCATGTGATCACCGCGCGCACGCCGCCGATGACCTTGGTGAGGTCGGTGACGTTGATGACGATGCGATGGGGCACAGCGGTGCCGTCGTCCTCGATCGTGGTCCCCTCGTAGGTGAACCGGGTCCCCGGCACGAGCGGCATCCAGGCGTTGTCGACCTGGGCCGACCGGGCGAAGCTGCCGGCGTCGAACGCGGGGAGCTGGGGCGCGGCCTGGGCGGCGGGCTCACCGCCGGTCCTGGCGTCCTTCGCCCCGCACCCGAGGGCCCCGACGAGGCTGACCGCGACGATCCAACGCACCATTGAGGAGACCTCCCAGGTACACGAGTATCCCGGAGTGACCATACACCCCGGCGCCACCCGCCGGTCACGGCGGGGCGCCGATATGGCTCCCGGATTCGATGCCACAGCGCGTGTCACGGCGCGCGCGGCGGCGACCACTAGAGGCCCGACGCGGTCCTGCCGTCAGGCGATATCGACCGGCCCCGACGCCGGCGCAGCCGCCGGTCCGGGGATGGGATTGCGCGATGTCCTGGGGTGTCTGTCCGAGGAAGGCACGACGCGACCGCGCGGGTCAGCGGAGACCCGTAGACCAGGGAACCCGAGCATGGAGCGAGCGAAGGTGAACACGTCCGAACTCCGGGTTGCGGGCGCGACTCTTCCGACGGACGCTGATTCCTTCTGCAAGGTGCACGCCACTCCGGAACTCGTCAAACCGGTCACGCGCCTCGGTGGGAGTTCAGGTTCTGCGCGCCGGGCCTGGGTGGGGCCCGGGGTCCGGTCGCGGCATCTGTTGCGTCGGCGCAAAGTCGTGGATGGGGTGTGTGGCGCGGTGGCGATGCGACGACGGCGAAGCCCACCCGGCGGCCTCCCAGTCGCGCCGGCGGGAAGCGGCAGCCAGCCGGCGCGTCACGGGCTCCGGTCAGAATGACCCGAGGACATCCGGTGTTCCACTGGCGGCGTCAGCGGGTGTCGGTGACCTGCGCCAGTGACTCCAGGGTCCTGCTCTTCCCGAATCGCAGGTACAGACTGGGGACCACGAACAGGTTGAGCAGGGTCGACGTGATGAGACCACCCAGGATCACGATGGCCATCGGATACTCGATTTCGTGGCCCGGGATGTCGCCGGTCACCGCCAGGGGCACGAGCGCCAGGCCCGTGGCGAGCGCCGTCATCAGGATCGGCGACAGCCGTTCCTGCGCCCCGCGCAGGGCGAGCGCCGGACTGAAGCGCTCGCCCTCGTGGCGCTCCAGGTGCTGGTAATGACTGATCAACATGATCATGTTGCGCGCGGCGATGCCGAAGACCGTGAGGAAGCCGACCAGCGACCCGAGCGTGATGACCTCGCCCGTGATGTAGGTGGCCAGGAGTCCACCCACCAGCGCCGACGGCAACGTCAGGAAGCCGAGGATGGCGAGGCGCCCGTTTCCGAACGAAGCGAGCAGGATCAGGAATACGCCGAGCGCCGCGATGATCGCGAAGACCAGGAGCTGGGCCTGTGCCGCCTGCCGCTCGGCATACTCACCGAGCACGACCGCGTGATATCCGAGCGGAAACCGGATCGTCTCGAGCCGATCGCCGACTTCATCCATGACGGCGCCCAGGTCGCGGTCCCGCACGTTGCCGCCCACGTCGATGCGACGGGACTCGTTTTCCCGATAGATGACGCTCTGGGCCGGCGCGATGTGGACGTCGGCGACGTCCCCCAGGCGCACGTGGCCGTGCCGCGGCGTGTCGATCGGCAGGTTCCGGATGCTGGTCAGGCTGTGACGGGTTGCCGGCGTGCTCCACACGTTCACGTCGTACGCCCGGCCGTCACGGAACAGGTCCCCGACCTCTTCGCCCTGCAGCAGCGTGGCTGACGCCCGCCGCACGTCGCCCGGCTTGACGCCGTAGCGCTGCGCGGCCGCGAGGTCCACCTTGACTTGCACCTCCGGGACGTCCGATTGCAGCTGCATGTGCAGGTCCACGATACCGGCGATACCGCGGAGCGAATCCTCCACTTCTTCCGCCTTGTCGCGAATGCCCTTCAGATCGGGTCCGTAGATGCGCACGACGAAGGTCTCCTTGGCTCCGGACAGCACCTCGTCGATACTTTCGTTCAGGTACGTCTCCACGTTGTGGAACATCCCGGGATACCGGCTCACCACGTGCTCGATCGCCGCGACGGTCTCATCGTAGTCGACGGCTGGATCGACGCTGACCCAATTCTCGCCGAAATTGACGCCGTTGATCTCGTCGGCCAGCAGGGCCTGGCCGATGTGCGATCCGAAGTTGCGGACGCCCGGAATGGCCCGGAGATCGTGGCTGACCCGGATCGCCATGCGGCGCTCCTCCGCGACGGAGGTGCCGGGCTTGGTGATCCAGTGCATGAGGAAGTCGCGTTCCTTGAATTGCGGGAACAGCGATTCCCCGAGGAAGGGCTCCACGACGGCGCCGGCCACCATGACGAGGCCGGTCGCGACGAACACCCGGCGCGGGCGGCGGATGATGCGATCGAGCACCGGTCCGTACAGGCGTTTGCACCACCGCATCAGCGGCGGCTCGTGGCGCGTGATGGCCGACTTCCCGATCAGCAGCAGGCACAGCACCGGGGTGAGCGTCAGCGCCACGGCCATGGAGGCGAGCACGGCCAGGGCGTAGGAGACGGCCATCGGCCGGAAGAACGCGCCGGAGACGCCACCCAGGAAGAACACCGGCAGCAATACCACGGCATCGATCAGCGTGGCGTGGATGATCGCCTGGCGCACCTCGAGCGACGCGTCGAGGATGATGCGCATGATCGATCGGGGGCTGCCGGCCTCGCGGTGCTGCCGCAATCGCCGGACGATGTTCTCGACGTCGATGATCGCATCGTCCACCACCACGCCGATGGCGATCACGAACCCTGCCAGGATCATCGTGTTGAGCGTCGCGCCCCGCAGGTAGAGCACGAGGCCGCCCGCGACGAGCGACAGGGGAATTGCGACGAGACTGATCAGCGCGGTGCGCCACTCGAAAAGAAACGCGCCGAGCACGACCATCACGAGCAGGCACCCGATGATGAGCGCGCGGGTGAGATTCTCGAAGGCCAGCTGAATGAAATCCGCGGGCCGGAAGATGGACGAGTCGATCTCGAGCCCCGGGAGGCCCTGGCCCAGCTCCGCGAGGGCGGCCTCCACGTCCCGGGTCGCCTGCAGCGTATTGGCCCACGGATACTTGAACACGACGAGCATCAGGCCCGGGCCGTCGTTGATGACGGCCTCGCCGAACAACGGCCACGTATCCTCCACCACGTCCGCCACATCGCGCAACAGGAGCGGTGAGCCGTCGCTCTTGTGTTTGCCGGATATGGGGACCTGAGCGAGGTCCGCGGGTGTGACCAGCGGCGAGCGGAGCTGGATGCCCAACCGCTGATTGGGTCCGTCGATGAAGCCGCCGGTGCCGATCACCGCGCCGCTGCTGAAGTACAGGATCCCGACGTCCAGCGCGTCCGCGGTCGTCTCCATGACCTGGTTGAGCGAGACGTCAGAGGCGTGCATGCGGTCGGGATCGACGCGCACCTGCGGCATTTTGATGCGCTCGCCCCAGATCGCCACGTTCGCCACGCCGGGGACGCGGAGCAGCCGGGCGCGAATCGTCCAATAGGCGATCATCGACATGTCGGTCAACGGGATCGTCTTCGAGGAGAGCCCGATCTTCATGAACCGGCCGGTGACGGACACCGGCGGCATCAGGACCGGCGGGGCCGCCCAGGTCGGCAGGTTGGGGATCACCGCGGCGAGGCGCTCCTGCACCAGCTGCCGGGCGCGGAGGATGTCGGTCCCCGGCTTGAACCACAGCTCGATCGACGACAGGTCGGCGATGGACTTGGAGCGCAGCAGGTCCAGCCCGGCGACGCCGTTGAGCTCCTGCTCGAGCGGGACGGTGACCAATGCCTCGACTTCCTGAGCCGAGAGTCCGAGACAGATCGTCTGGATCTCCTCGCGCTCCGGTGCGAATTCCGGAAACACGTCCACCGGCATGTCGGACATCTGCCTGACGCCGAAGAAGAGCATCGCGGCGGAAATCAGGACGACGATGAAACGGAACCGCAGGCTCGTGCCGACAATCCAGCGTATCATGGGCGAACGCCTCCTCGTGGCGTCACTCCTCCTCGAACTCCAGCTCGGAACCGTAGAGCTCCTGCGCGCCGACCGTGACCACCGCGCTGCCGGTCGGCGGGCCCTCCGACAGGATCGCGAGGTCGCCCTCGATGTACTCGACCTCGATGCGATTCCGGACGAACACCAGTGATTCGGGGCTCGTGTAGGTCCAGGTGGCGCCTTCGGTGTCGTACAGCACCGCGGCGTACGGAATGACCTTGCGCAGGCGCCCGTGCACCATCACCTCACGGGTGGTCGCGGTCTGGATGTCGAGCCGACGGGCCGCGTCCTCGGTCAGGGTCACGCGGGTCGGCTGCGGCCCGTCGAGATGCTCGACCTTGGCCGGCGCGGCTTCTTCCGCTTCCTCCGCCGCGCCACCCGGATGGACGCAGGCGGCGACCTGCAGACAGGCCCAGACGAGTACTCCGACTCTCCAGCGATCACGGTGCGTCACCGCGTTCCTCCCGCCTCGTGCCGGTTGGCGCGACGCTGCGTTCATGTATGAGCCACACCGGGCATGCCCGAGACAGCGTGCACGGCATCGTCTCCAGAGGTCTCGGCCAGCGGACTCAGCTCGAGCGGGGCCCGGACCCCAAGGCGCAGGAACAGCGCGGGCAGCAGCAGCAGATCGACGAGCGCTGTGCTCACGAGGCCGCCCAGCGTGACGATCGCCATCGGGCGCAGGATCTCGAGACCGGGCCCGTCACCCAGGACGAGTGCCGGTACCAGCCCGATGCCCAGGCCGAGCATCGTCATGAGGATCGGCACGACCGTTTCGCGCACGCCCCGCAGGGCCAGCGCCGCCCCGAAGGACTCGCCGTCGTGACGTTCGAGATTCTGATACCGCAGGACCAGGATGATGGCGTTGTAGGCGGCGATGCCGAAGACCGCGAGCAGGCCGGCGAACGAGCCGAACGAGAGCGTGCCGCCGATTGCGAGCGCCGCCAATGCGCCGCCCGAGAGCGCCGCGGGCAGTGTCAGGAAGACGAGGGTCCCCAGTCGCCAGCTGCCAAAGGCCGCCTGGAACACGAAGATCATGCCGATCAGGGCGGCGACCCCGAGCACGAGCATGCGGCTGCGGAAGGCCTGCCGTTCGGCGTATTGACCGAGTACTTCGGTGTGGTACTCGAGGGGCAAGTGCAGCTGCCCGAGACGGGCCCTGATCTCCGTGGCGGCGCCGTCCAGCGATCGTCCCCGCACCGTCGTCGCCACGTCGATGTAGCGCTTGACCGCCTCATGGCGGATGACGCTCGACGCGGAGACGGTGCGTACCCGGGCCACATCACCCAGCCGCACCTGTCTCCCGTCGGGCGTATCGATCATCAGATTGCGAATGCTGCTCAGGCTGTGGCGCGTGGCCGGTGTGCTCCACACGACCACCTCGAACACCTTCTGCTCATCGAACAGGTTGCCCACCACGAGCCCGGACATCAGGGTCGCCGCCGCTCGACGGACATCCCCCGGTTTGAGGCCGTAGCGGTTCGCCGCGGCCACATCGACTTCGGCCTCCAGCGACGCCTGCTGCACCGGAAGGTCGATGCGAGACTCCACGAGGCCATGGACCCCCGCGAGCGCCGCCTTGACCTCCCCCGCCACCTGGCGGAGGCCATCCTCGGTCTCCCCGTAGACCCGGGTGACGATGCGGTCGTGCGTGCCGGTCTCGAGCTCCGCCGTGACCCTGTGCAGATAACTCTGGACCTCGTGCTGCACCCCGGGATAGCCGGCGACCACGCCCTCGATGGCCGCGGCGGTCCGGTCGTAGTCGGCCGAAGCGTCGAGGCTCACCCACAGCTCGGCGGAATGCACGTCGATGGGCAGATCGCCCAGGATGGCCCGACCGATATGCGTGCCGACGTCCCGAATCCCGGGGATGGACTGCAGCTCGCGGCCGATGCGTCCCGAGATCCGGGTCATCTCGGGTTGCGACGTGCCCGGCGGACTCTGCAGTCGAATCACGAGGTTCCGCTCCTTGAAGGACGGGACCAGGGACGGGGTGAGCGATGGCAGGATGGCGACGGTGACGAGCGTGAGTATCGCGGCGACGGCGAACGCCAACCGCCCCCGCGGCAGCACCCGCGCGAGCAGCGGTTCCCAGCGGCGCTGGATCCATTCGCCGACCGGGGATGCGCGCCGCTCTCCGGGTGCGCGCGCGAGCAGCAGCATGCACAGCGCCGGCGTGACGGTCCACGCGACCACCATCGACGCCAGTACGGCCGCGGCATACGCGGCCGCCAGTGGCTGGAAGAACGCACCGGCGGTGCCCCCCATCCACCAGATGGGAGCCATCGCCAGCAGCACGACCACCGTCGCGTAGGTGACGGCCGGACGTGCCTCGAGGATCGCCGCGATGACGACGTGGGCCGTCGATGCGCCGCCGCTGCCTGGCTGCCGCAGCCGCCGCCTGACGTTGTCGACGTCGATGATGGCGTTGTAGACCACGAGGCCCACGGCGATCGCCAGGCCCGTCAGGACCACTACGTTGACCGTCGCCCCGGTGAGAGCGAGCACCAGGCCGGCGCCCGCCAGCGACACCACGATCGCGACCGCGCTGATCACGAGCGCGCGCCAGTCGGAGAAGAAGGCGGCGAGCAGCACCACCAGCAACGCGAGTGCCACGAGCCCCACCCTGGCGAGGTTGTGCATCGCCATCTCGATGAAGTCCGCCTCCCGGAACACTCGCGTGTTGACCTCCAGACCCGACAGGCCCGGCAGCAGCTCCGCCAGCGCGCTTTCCACGTCACGCGTCACGTCGAGCGTGTTGGAGCTCGGGAACTTCTCGACTACGAGGAGCAGGCCGGGCCCGTCCTTCGTGATGGCGTCCCCGATGAGGGGTTGATGGTCTTCGATGACGTCGGCGACGTCCCCCAGGCGCCAGGGCTTTCCCTCGATCGGTACCTGCGCCAGCCCCTGAGACGATTCGATGGGGAATACGTGCCGGATCCCGAGGCGCTGGTTCTGGGTATCGATGAACCCGCCGGTGCCGGGGGTGGACGCCTCCACGAAGCTCAAGGAGGACCACCACAAGGCGTTGCCGGTGGTTTCGAGAACCTGGCTCAGCGACACGCCGTGATCGTGCAGTCGCTGCGGGTCGACCTGGACCTGGAGCTGGCGATCGCGAAAGCCCCAGATCGCCACGTTCGCGACGCCCGGAACGCCCTTGAGACGGGGCACGATCGTCCATCGCGCGAGCACCGACATCTGGATCGCGGAGAGTGACTGCGACGTGAGCCCGACCATCATGAAGCGGCTGGTCGCCGACAGCGGCTGGATCATGATGGGCGGCTTGGAGACGTGGGGGAGCGCGTAGGCCTGGCTGAGCCGCTCCTCCACCATCTGGCGGGCGTGCATCAGGTCGGTGCCACGGTTGAAGACGATGACGATGGAGGACAGCCCCGGCATCGACTCGGAGCGGATGGTGTGGACCCACGGCACGCCGTTGAGCAGGTCCTGCTCCATGCCCAGAGTGATCAGCTGTTCGACTTCTTCGGCGGATAGTCCGAGGGCTTCGGTCTGGATCTCCACGTACGGCAGCGAGAACTCCGGCAGGACGTCCACGGGCATGTCGCGCAGCTGCCGGACGCCGACAACGGTCACCACCGCGGCGATCGCCACGACCAGATCGCGGAACTTGATGCTCGAGGTAACGAGCGAACGCATCATTGCGAGAGTCCCCCCTGCGCTGTCAAAGGTCCCGCGCTTTCGCCAGCGCGTCGAGTGGTGCCGACCCGATCTCCGCCCGGTGGCCTCACGGTCCGACCGCACAGGCCACACGCCGGGACGCACCGCTCGCGGCCCGG
>Ga0075302_1000012_pt1 | contig 24137 bp, 34 predicted proteins | sample Browns_TuleB_D1_FD_120059 | JGI IMG/M metagenome (GOLD analysis project Ga0075302, IMG submission 120059) | Natural and restored wetland microbial communities from the San Francisco Bay, California, USA, that impact long-term carbon... | ecosystem: Environmental > Terrestrial > Soil > Wetlands ...
AACGCTTGACACACGCAATCAGACATGATACGCTGTATCCGTAAGCTGAGGAGGTTCGAGATGGCCAAGATGCTGACTGCCGAGAAGGTCGCGACGCTGGTCAAGCTGATGATCCGGCGTTCGACTGCATATCATCTTGCGTACGATGTGCGTGTTCGGGATCTGCCAGACCAGTACGGGTGCTCGGCTCACGTGAAGGACACGTACCTCACGTTCGAGTGGCGGGTCGACGGCAAGGTCGTCGAGACCCACGCGATCGACTGGACGTGCTCGACGGAGGAGCGGGCGTGGGCCCACTGGGAGGGGTTCTGCGAGAACTGCGGGCTCGGCCTGAAGGTCGGCGACAAGGTGCGGGTCGAGTCGAAATCGGCCTGGCGGTCGGGCGGTTACCGGACGGCGGTCGTGACGGACATCGGACCCCGTCGCGTGACCGTCGAGGGGCGCTACAAGCACGGCGGAGCCTTCAAGGTCCGAGCCAGCAAGGCGGCCATCCTGGTCCGCCGGGAGGTGTGACGATGGCGGCGCTCTGGAAGGGGAGGGTCTCGGTCACGGTGCAGGTCTGGGTGTGCGGGACGTGCGGGGCCCGCGGGATCGACGACTGGCCGGACTGCTCGCATGAGCCGGCTGATGGGTACCGCCCCCTGCTCGTCACGGTCGAGGGCCGCGGCAGCTATCACGCGGCTGTCCGGCCGTCCTGGGGGTGGGACGGGGGCGACCCGGGCGACCCGGGCGGCGTCGAGGTCAACATCGACGCACTGGTCGCGGGGGATTGGCGGGGGTCCTACGGGCTCCTGAGCGACGCGGAGGACCAGGAGGTCACCCGCCAGCTCGTCGAGGCGGTCGAGGCGCGTGTGGAAGGCGCGTACGACGATGAGGCCGACCGCCGGTACGATGAGGCGCGGGATCGGGAGTGGGAAAACTCTTGACACCCGCAACCAGTCGTGCTAGAGTGAACACGTAAGCTGGGAGGTGAGAGATGGGCTGGAGTTGCAGGGCAGACGCGGGCAAGACGATGGACGCCTGGATCAAGGCGTGCGTCGAGGCAACGGGCTCGTCGAACGTCTACCGGGTGGGCGGCGACGAGTTCTTCTGGGAGACGTCGCGCACCGAGCACGCCGACGGTGCCATCACGGGCTCGATCGTCAAGGTGACGGTCAAGAACCCGGACGGATCGTCGTACTGCCGGAAGGTCGGAACCTTCCGGATCGAGGGGGACGGGCGGATCGCCCGGGCGCCCAAGTGGCTGAAGGACGCGGCAATCGCGCGCGTCGGTCGCCACGCGGTCGAGGGGGCCGATGGCTCCGCATCCAAGCTGGGCATCGGCTCGGGAGGTTCCTGGTGATGGTCGCCAAGGTCAGCGTCGGGGACTATCGGGCTGCCGTCGACTCGTACACCGGCTGGTGCCCCGACTGCAAGAAGTTCACTAGGGGATGCACCGAGCCGGATGCGACCGACTACGACTGCCCCGCGTGCGGGGGTCGCGAGGTCGTGGGTGCCGAGCAGGCCGTGATCGAGGGGCTGATCGATTTCGAGGAGGAGGAGGGCTGACCATGTGCCTCTGCGGAGACACCCACTGTTCGTCGTGCGGGCCCGATCAGGGCAACATCCAGTGTCTCGCGTGCGGCCGCTGGGCCGACGACTGGGACAAGGTGGCGCCCGGGCCCCGCGGCAACGCCGTCACCCTGACGATCGCCTACCAGGACATCTGCGGGCGCAACGGCCAGGTCAACTGCTCGTGTGCGCTCTGCACGATCGCCTGGGGGATGCTGCCCTGTGACGACCCGGCCGCCTGCGAGGTCCAGATGCGCGAAATCGCCGGCCAGGAAGCAGTGGAGTACGAATGAACACTTGACACCCGCAACCAGCGGGTGTATGGTGGACGCACTCAACTCGGAAATCCCGGAGCCGCCGATGAGGCGGGGCCGGTTGACCAAAGGAGAACAGGATGGATTCGGATCAACAGCAGGCTCTCGCCCTTCCCAACATCTTCAACCTCTCGGACATGACGATCCCCAAGCGGGCCAATGCCATCGCTGGTGGGGAGGTCGACCCCGAGGCCGTCCAGCGCCTCATGGCCCAGGAGGCGGCCGCGCGGGCGGCCGGCTTCGCCCCCAAGCCCCCGGTGTTCGCGCTCGGCACGCGCGTCGTCGACGTGGGCGCCGAGAACTTCCGGCGGTCCCGCCAGGAGTTCGAGCGCCTCCCGCTCGCCAGTGACGCGCTCGCCCGCCTGATCGCCCGGGTCAAGCTGGAGCGGCGGATCGACACGGACACCCGCATCCGCGATCTCGTGATGGACCCGACCGGGACGATCACGCGCGGAGGCTCCCCCCTCGCCCTCACGGAGACGTCGTTCCGTCAGCTCCTCGCCCGCACGGCCTGCCCGGAGCCCGGGGCAGCCGCCGTCTACCTCGCGACCGTCCCGCCAGCCCGCCGGGCCGCCGAGGTCAACGCGTGGATCCGCGAGACCGACGCCGAGAAGGTGGCGGTCATCCGGCACCGCTCGAACCTGGCACTCAGCGGGAACGGCCGGCAGGCGTACGCGATCGTGTCGGAGCGGTACAGCGCACTCGACACCCACCAGCTCGCTTCCATCATGCTCGAACAGGAGGTCGCGCCGGGCGACGCCCGCTGCGAGGTCCAGTACGACGGCGACAGGGTCGAGATCGCGCTCCGCTGGCACTCCGACATCCAGCCGGAGACGTGTGCGGCGGGCGAGATTTTCCGCGCGGCCGCGGGACTCCGGTCGGCCGATGACGGCACCCAGTCGATCGAGCCGTTTGCTGGGCTCGACCGCAACCTGTGCCTCAACCTCATCATCCTCGACCACCCGGAGGTGCGGCTGGGCAAGAAGCGGCACGTCGGCAACAATATCGCCGAGTTCCTCTTCGAGAACCTCAAGCTCGCGACCGACCGAGTCCGCTACTTCGCCGAGATGTGGGCTGGGGCGGCGCGCACCAAGCTGACGGCCCCCGGCATCGTCCGGGACGTTCCCGAGGGCCTGACCACCCCCGAGCTGGTCGCGGGCGTGTTCCGCGGCCTCCTGGTGGGTGGCAAGCTCCAGCTCCCCGGGTTCCGCCGGACCGGCGCCATCGAGGTGCTGATGGGCGCATGGGCCAAAGAACCGGAAGCGACCAAGGTGGGGCTCGTCAACGCGGTGACGCGCGCGGCCCACGAGGCCGACTTGAAGGGCGCCTGGGCCACCCAGGCGGTCCAGGAGGCCGGTGGCGCGCTCCTGGCAGGCAAGCGGCCGCTCCAGTGGCTCGCGGACGGTGAGGACTTCTAGGGCTCGTGGGCGGGCTCCTGGCCCGTTCGATACCCGCCCAGGCCAGGGTGGGTGCGGGAAGGCCGGAGGGTGTTGTCGTGGCGGCACCCTCCGGCAACGGCCTACAGGGAGATCACATGCCGAAGCTGATGGGCAAGCAAGACCTCGCCAAGATGATCCAGAACAGCCTGGCGTACCCGTTCGCCTGGGAGAAGGTCGGGCTTGGCGGCCTCCCCGTCGAGAAGGTCGCGGTCTACTGCCAGGACCGAGCCGCCCACCTGGCCGAGGCGATCTGGTCCGAGCTGGTCACGTTCGAGGCGGAACGGGCCGAGGCGGAGGAGGCGGAACAGGCCACCCCCGAGTAGACCGATTTTCTCTTGACACCCGCAATCAGCCATGCTAGGCTGTATCTGTAAGCTGGAAGGGAGGTCGGAAATGGCGGTTCGCAGAATGGTGTCGAAGGAGCGGTGGCTGGAGTCCCCCGAGACCGTCGAGGTCGTGACCAACTACCCGGGCCACGAGGCCGGCAGCGTGTCGCACGACTCGAAGTGCCCGAACTGCTCGACGACGCTGGATCTGTCCGGCAAGCTGTCGGACGGCTGCTACACCGAGTGGGCCGACGGCCACGGACGCTGCTGGGTCCGCGACCCCCTCTACATGGAGACGACGCACGTCGGGGTGGTCCTGGCGCTCGGTGAGTACAACGGGCGGGACGACAGCGACTTCTACGCGGTCGTCTGGACGGGTGAGGGGACCGAGCGGGTCGAGTACGCCAGCACGCGCGGGTGGACCTACCCGAACGGCGCGGCCGTCGACGCCACCCCCGAGGTGCTCGACGCCTACGAGGCGTACTGCGCGGCCGCGCGGAAACGGGCGGCCGACGAGAAGGCGGCCGCGGAGGCGAAGGTCCCGCGCAAGGGCCGGACGGTCAAGGTGGTCAAGGGCCGCAAGGTCCCGGTCGGGACGGTCGGGACGGTCATCTGGTACGGGGAGGGCAAGAACTTCGGTCCGGTCCCCCGCTACCGCGGCGGCTGGTCGACCACGGCCCCCATGAGGGTCGGGGTCAAGGATGCGGCCGGCACGGTCCACTGGACGGCCGCCTCGAACGTCGAGGTGGTCGAGCCGGCCAGCGAGGAGGCGGCGTGATGGCCGGCAACTACATCGCGGCAACCGAGAAGGACTTCACCAACCTGGTCGACAAGGGAGTGCCCCGCGAGGTTGCGCGGGGCCTCCTCGACTACGTCAACGACGGGGCCGAGCCCGACAAGTTCCTGTGGGCCGTCCTGACCAACGATCTGAGCGAGGCGTGCGCGTGGGCCCCGGAGGTCGGCGCATGGTTCAAGCCGCTGCTCACGTGGATCTACAGCTACGTGCCCAGCAACGCGTGGCGGACGAACGAGAAGGTTCGGATGTGGTGCAACCGTGGAGGCGCGAATGGCACGTAGGTACTGCGGGCAGATCACCATCTACCTCGTCTGCAACGACACCGACTACTCCGTCCGGGTCGTGGGGCCCGGTGGGGCCGCTCACGTCCAGGTCGGGTTCCCGGCCGTCTTGACCAAGGCGGTCGATTCACCCGACGCGTTCGACGAGGCCGCCCACGCGGCCCTGTCGTTCATCCAGGACGACCAGGAACGCGCCCGGCGTGGTGCCGATCTCGACCAGCCACCAGGCTGGACCGGCCACCTCGACCTCGACCAAGCCGCCACGACCGATTCGGGCTGGATGGTGACACGCAAGCCGCTCGCCGAGCTGCTCCGGGGGGCTACCCCGTGACCCCTCTCGTCGAGCCAGTCGACCTCCGCAGCATCACCCGCGAGTCCAGTCGGGTCATCACGACCATCAAGGTCATCGACGTCGACGACCAAGATGGTCACGACCACAAGTTCCCGTGGCTCACATTCGGTGAGCCCTCCTTCCGGTACGGAGAGCGCCGCGACCACGCCACGATGGAGATCGGCGCCCGCCTGGGCAAGGGGGCGACCGACTTCGAGCACGACTCCGCCTGGGCCTTCCGGTTCGACTTGGTTGGTGTCGAGATCAAGGCGCTCTGGGGCCTCAACCACTTCGTCGGGTTGGTCAAGCCGTGCTCCTTCCGGAACCACCAGTTCTGCGACTTCCATGTGCCGGGCCCCGGCTACAACCCCCTGACCCACCCGAAGACGGTGCGCTGCACGGACAAGCACTGCGGTCCCAAGGGCCACCCGATCGTCCCCCAGGGCTACTACGTCCCGCCCGTCAACCCCGATCTCCACGAGAAGCTCTCGGGCCGGTGGGTCGAGGTTGTCGTTGCGTTGCCGGATCGAAAGCGATAGAGGAGATCGGCTATGGCCGTCACGGTTGCCGGCTCGCCCCAGTGCTTCTCGGAGGTGATCACCCGGGTGCCCCGGCGGATCAAGTGCTCGGCGGGCAAAGAGGTGAACATCCGGAACGTCGGGATGAACACGTTGTGGATCTCCCTTGATGGCCACGCCGAGTTCGACGTGGCGTCGGGGACGTCGTTCGACGCCCGCCTGGAGTTCGACGGGTTCTGGGCGCGCACCAAGTTCGGCGTGACGAAGGTGGTGGGGCTGGTGACGTCATGAGCTTCACCCACTACCCCAAGCTCGCGGAGGGGGCCGGCCTGTTCGGCGCGGTCCTCTGGTACGCGCCGGGTGACCCGCGTAACACCCTTGACGACATCCGATGGCGCAGCGGCGTCCGCTTCCACGTGGCCGACCAGCCCATCCAGTCGGGTGAGTCGATCTCGCTGTACGGGTCGGCCGTCAACTTCACGCGGTACTACGGCACTACCTCGGCGGACGTCCCCTTGGAGCTGACGTTCGCCTTCTCCAACGAGGAGCGCGTGCTCGTCCCATCGGGCGTGTTAGTCTCGGGCACCCACCCGATGACCGGCAAGACCGTGATGGTCGACTCCCGCTTGCCCGGGGACGTCTGCGGGGCCTTCCCGGTCGACCCCCTCGACCCGGAGCCATCCGCGTGGCCGACCCGGAAGGTCGAAGGTCTCGAATGGCCAGTGCGGGGCATCCGCGACGCAACCGACGAAGACCTCCCCCACCTCAACTACGACGGCATCGCGCTCGTCAGCCAGTACCGTCCGGCCGCCGAGGGCAAGCCGGCCGTCGGCGACAAGACGCTCGTGACGATCTATGGGTCGGCCTTGAAGGTCACGGTCAAGAACACGGGCGACCGGGCCGGGTCGGTGCGGGTCTTCGTGAGGGGGTCGGTGTTTTGACCGACTGGGACACGTACGAGTCGGGCCCGTACTGCCGCCACTGGTCCGAGCCGTGGGACTGCGAAGACGTCTGCGTTCGATGCGGGCACCGATGCGGCCTTCACATCGGGCGTGACCCGTGCGACGAGGAAGGTTGCTCGTGTGAAGCGTGGGTCCAGCCACCTCCGCCCCCGCCGGAGCCTCCCCACCAACATGCCTGGCAACCCATTGCGGGCGGGTTGATGGCCTGCGTGTGCGGGGCGAAGGCGCTCGGCGTGCCGTGGAGGACGTCGTGAACGTCCCCGCCCCCCACGCGTGCGTCGTCTGGCAGCACTGCTGCTCGGTCGGCCAGGTCGTTGCGGCCGGCTCCGACATCATCTCGGTCGAGTCGATGAAGATGGAGTTCCTCGTCCAGGCTCCATGCAACGGAACGGTCACGTGGCTGAAGCCGATGGGCGAGCAGGCCGAGGAGGGCGAGGCCCTCGCCACCATCGAGGAAGCACATGAATGAGCGGATGTCGGAGGACCAGTGGATGCGGATCTACTTCAGTATCCAAGATGGTTGCGAGACGGTAGACACCGTCCGAGCCCTCTCTACCTTCGCTCGTGAAGCCCGCCGAGCCCGTGAGGCTGAAGAAGTGCTCATAGCGGAGCGAGTCGTCCTGCTGGAGCAGATCGCGACATGGAAAAGGGCCGCAACCATCGCGGCCCATGCGCTCGGTCAACGCGATGCGACCACCGCGGCCGTGCAACCAAAGCGGCCGAAGCGATCGACCCGGATGGTTGCGAAGGGTCGCTCAGCTCGGTAGCATCGGGAGTCAATGCCCCTCTACGACGTCGAGTGCCCAGCCGGCCACAAGAACGAGATCCTCCTGAGCAGCTCGGAAGTCCGGGACCTGACGGTCGCCGGCCCATCCTTCCAGGTGGTTTGCCCGACCGATGGGTGTGGCCAGCCGGCGACCCGTCAGGCCGTCTCATTGCCTGGGTCGATGGCGGTCCAGTGGCGCCGAGCCGCACACGGGTCCTCCCTGTGAGGCGGTTCGCCATCATCCGGAACCGCGACTCCGATCGGAACGTCGCGGTCGTCGCCCACGACACCGAGACGGGTCGGGCGGTCATCAAGTGCCGGGCGGCCGATTGGCCCCTCCAGCAGGCGTTCAACTTGTGGCTCGACCGCCCCCTCATCATCCATGAGCCCCGGGACGTCCGGGGCGTCCAGGTGACGGTCCGGCGCAAGGTCGTCCGGTTCGACCCGTCCTACATGGACCACCTGCTCGACCGATGCGTCAAGCGGCCGTATGATGTGCGAGCCGTCATGGAGTCGTCGTCGACCATCCGGATCGACGACCTCGCCGACCAGCAGGCCGCCGAGATCCTCTCGGCCAACTAGGAGGTTGAACGTGTCGTTCCGCAAAAACGGGAAGTCGCCGATCATCGGCGTGCTCGACAAGAAGTGCGCGGTCTGTGGGCTGCCTGGCGTCCACGACCACACCGTCGCCCGCCCCAACCAGGATGCTCCCCAGCCCCCTCCGCCCCCCGCCCCCTCCAAGTAGACTGACCCACTTCTAAAATTCCGCGACTTCACGGGGTAACCTCCCGTGTCGACATGCCGTTCCGCAAGGCTGCTCGCGCGGTAATCGTCGGGTCGCTGGATGATGGTCAACTCCGTCGTCGGGCCCAAGTAGGAGGTGGCGAAAGCGCCTACGGTGGAGGTGTCCCGTCCACCATCGACTTCCAGCAGGCCCTCCTGCTGGTCGCCGACGCCTACGATGTGTCCAAGACGCCGTCCGACTACATCTTCGTGGTCGCGCGGGCCGTGACGGCCGAGCTGTCCCCCGACCGCCCTGCTCCCAACGAGAACGGCGACGCCTTCCCCCTCGAAGAACTCCTCCGGTTCGATCACCGGTTGGCCCGACGGGTCTACAAGACGTTCGACCTCAAGCCCAACCACATCAACCACAGGGCCGACAACCCCAAGACGGCCCGCGGCTTCATCGTCGACTCGACGTTCAACCGGACCAACCCGGACGACCAGTACGTCGAGTGCTTGATCGCGATCGACGGGTCGAAGGACCCGGTCTACGCGGACGGCATCCGGACGGGTGCGATCGACTCGTTCTCGATGGGGTGCGTGGCGGAGTACACCATCTGTTCGGTCTGCGCGAACAAGGCGACGAACAGGTGGCAGTTCTGTCGCCACATCGCCAACCACAAGATGAAGGAGTTCGACGGCATCCTCGCTTACGAGCGATGCGGGGGCGTCTGCTACGAGGAGCTGTCAGCGGTCGACCAGCCGGCTGACCCGAAGGCCCTCACCCAGGAAGTCCTCTCCCTCCAGGCCAAGATCGCCGAGTCCGAGCAGCTTGGGGCCGAGTCCGAGCTGCTCGTCCTCAAGAGCCGGCTCGCGAAGGTGGAGCAGCAGCTCGCCGAGGCGCTCGCCCACGTGAAGGAAACGACCATGACGAACCGCACCGCCCAGCAGGCCCCCGCTCCCGCCCAGATCCCGCCGCCCCCCAAGGCCGCCCAGCCGATGGGCCCGCCGATGGAGGAGGAAGCGCCGATCATGGCCCAGGAAGCCCCGCCGGCCGCCCCGCCGGCCGCCGGGATGATGCCGTTCGCGGGCGAGGGCGACATGCCCATCGCCGAGGATGACGGCTTGTTGGAGCCGGCCCCCATGCCGGCCCCGGCCGCCGGCCCGCCGGATGCGATGGAGCAGTACAAGGACAAGAGGGACCTGGAGGACCAGGCCCCCATGTCCGACGCCGACATGGGGATCATGTCGGTGGCGGCCCGCCGGCTGTCGCGCAGGTACGCCAGCCGGTACGCCAACATCGCGGTCGCCGCGACCAAGCAGGGCAACTTCCGCGTGTACGACGAGCGGACCGGTCGGACCCTGTTCGCCGTCCGAGCGCCCGGTCGCCTCGCCAACCGCAAGCAGGCCGTCCAGTTCTGCGACGTCCTCATCAGGCACATCGCCCACTACGGCCTCGACCAGGCGATGCGCCGGTTCCGCGCGATCCCCAAGCGCTCCCAGGTGCTCGAACACCACGACGACAACCTGACCGACGCGGTCGACGGGCAGGCCCCCGTCCTCGAAGGCAACGAGGACAACCTGACCGACGCGCTCGGCAAGCCCGCGACCGATTCGGCGCGCGACCGCGCGACCGACCAGCAGGAGACGTCGGGCAAGGGGCCCGCGAGCGTGATCGACGACCGCGTGAGCAACGCGGCCGACATCGACGACGTGTCGGCCGACTCGCTCGACTCGCTCGGTGACCACGACTCCGACCGCCGCGACGAACCGGCCGACCGTGGCATCGGGGACGAGATGCTCGCCGACGAGGTCCACGACCATTCCGAGCGGGTCGCCCGGATCCAGACGTACTTCCAGCGCAAGATCGCCGCCCAGCAGAAGGAGTGGGAGGGGAAGCTGGCGGCCATCGAGGGCCGCGTCGAGAAGCTGGCGACCAAGAAGGCGCAGGACATGATGGCGCGGTTCGAGCGCTGCCTGAAGCTCGCCTCCGAGCGCCAGCGGCTCAACCGGGAGGAGTCGCCCCTCAAGGCCGCGATGGCCGACGCGCTCCTCACCCCCTTCGACATCAACGCGAACGAGTCGTGGCCAGGTTGCGAGACCGACCTGACCGCCATGCTGGTCGAGCGCGGCATGCAGGAAGGCATGCCCGACCATCTCGCCAGCTTGATCGCTCGCGCCAAGCAGCTCTACACCCTCGACGACCGCGTCATCACCGACTCCGAACGCGACCTCCGCCATGCCCTCGCCGCTCCGACCGTGACGGTCGTGCCGAGCGGAGAGCGGGTGCGGTCGGCGCGCTCGATGGAGATGGAGAGCCGCGCGCTCGGGGGCAACCCGGTGCTGAAGACGTCCGCCAGGACGGTCGAGGCCCGGGAAGAGAAGCGGATCGCGATCCGCGAAAGTGTCGGTCGGCCTGGCTTCGTGCGCATGCGCGAGGCTGCCAAGGCGCTGGGGTCCATCGGCAAAGGGCCGACCAACTCCTGAAATCCAGCCAGGGAAGGAGGTGAGAGAAAATGGCAATCGAAGCATTCCAGAGCCAAATCTTCCCGCAAGGGTTGCATCTGGCTCGCTGCAAGATCGCGTACGATCTGTCTTTCGAGGCAGACGTCAACGCGGCATTCCGGCAGGGTCAGCTCGTCAAGATGAACACCGCCGGGAAGATCGTTCGCGGCGACGTGACGGTCAGCGGCCGCACGGCAGGCGTCGGTCTGTTCGGCGTCGCGAAGTGGACGAAGTCGACCACTCCGGGCAACACCATCATCGTCGATGAGCCGACGGTGGTTCCGGCAGCGGGCGGCAACGTCGCCCTCCGTCGCGCGATCGCGGCGGCGGCCACGACCCACATCCGTACGGCGGTGGGTGGTGCCGGCACCAACATCGCGGAGGGCGCCGCCAACTACGTGGTCCAGGCGAACGGCACCATCACGTGGGCCAACCCACTGCCCGGTACCGTCGTCCAGGGTCAGACCGTGTACATCACGTACCAGTCGACCCTCACGGAGGCGGACATGGATTTCCAGGGGCGCAACTTCTGGAACTTCAACGACGACGTCTCCATTCAGGGCAACCGCATCGCCATCATTCAGGGCCAGTCCCTCCTCTTCACGAGCGAGTACGACTCGACCCTGACGTACGCGATCGGTGACTCGGTGCTCGCGAGCACGGGCACGGGCGTGACGGCAGGACAGGTGACGAACGCGGGCGGTGGCGACGCTCTGGGCCGAGTGGTCCAGGCGCCGTCGGCGGCCGATCCGTTCCTGGGATGGATCGCAACTGGCAACCTGGTGACGTAACGGACAACGGAGGAATGAGATGGAACGAGTGAATCCGTTCCGGACCTCCCAGTCCGGAACACCCAAGGTCGCATCGAGGGGCCTGCCGCTCGGCAGCGTCCGCCACACTCCGACGTCGAAGGCGGAGGAGCGTGTGTGGGACGAGTCCGGGCAGCTCAACCCCCTCCGCCAGGCCGGTCGCAAGACCGGTCCGGGGTCGGGCCGTGCGGAGTCGAAGGACCGCATGTTCGACAAGTCGGGGCAGATGTCCGCCTACGACAACGGAGATGTCCTTCGGCAGATCGCCCACCTGCTCCAGAACGTGGGCCCGGGCGCTCAGCAGTCGATCATGAAGGCGGCTGCTCAGCGCGAGTCCCTCCAGGAGCGTCAGGCCAAGATGAACATCGTGGCCCAGGCGCTTCAGGACCCGACCGGGGAGGGCTTCGCCCTCGTCGGTCAGGAACTCCTCCTTCCGATCAAGGACATCGTCGACTACGAGGGATGGGCGCGCAAGGTGTACCGCGTGCGTCCGCTCGCGCAGGGCGAGCTGTTCAGGATCGCGAAGGACGTTCGCAGCGTCGCGTTCGTCGTCGGTCAGGATGGACAGGCCATCGAGGCTCGCCTCCACGGTCGGTACATCCAGCCGGATGAGACGAAGATCGTCGCTTTCACGAGCGTCGACATCTTCGACATCTACCAGATGAACTACGACGTGCTCGATCGCGCGCAGGACACCGCGCGGCAGGAGATCGAGCTGAACGAGGACAAGCGCGGTCGCCTGCTGCTCGACCGTGCCTCGACCGCGGTCAACACGGCCACGACGTTCACGTCCCTCGGGACGGGCGCGTTCGAGGACGTGCGCTACCAGGTCGAGCGGCACCGTCTGATCGTCGAGAAGTTCCTCATCAACCGTGCGGAACTCTCGGACATCATCAAGACGATGTCGACGACCGTCGACCCGGTGACCGAGCGGGAACTCATCCTCGCCGGCTACATCGGCAACTACCTGAACGCCCAGATCATCACGACGGCCGGTACGGGCGTCGAGGAAGTCGTGCCCGCGGGAACCTTCTACGCGGTCACGGGCTCCGAGTACCTCGGAGAGATGGGCGTCCGGGTCGAGCTGTTCTCGGAGCCGTACAACCGGTTCGTCACGCAGGAGACCGTCAAGGGATGGGCGTTCTGCGAGATCATCGGCTTCGGCATCCCGAACGCTCGGGCGGTCGCGAAGGGCGCGAAGCCGTAACCGCGCCCCACTGAAGCGTCATCGACACCGCCGGTGGAGTCCCAGCGCTCCACCGGCGGGGTCACTAAGGTCGGGAGGTTTTGCACGAGCTACTGACCACCAGGAGTTGGTGCAAGCCCTTCGGAGAACTGGAGACGATGGTGTGGGATCCAACGGAGAGCGAGGAGGCAACGGCAACGGCAAGCCACTCGTTGCCGTCATCGATCCCAACCGCCTCTTCCTCTACTACGTGTCGAGCGGTCGAGCGCGCATCCTACTGCGCGACCGCGATGCGTACGTCTTCGCGTACCAACCGCTCTGCACCCTTCGCCTACGACGCGGCAGCCTGGGGGCACCGCCGGGCGAACGCTACTACTTCCGTCGCCATGACGAGCCCGTCCGGGTCCTCAGCCCAGATGGCTCGTTCGCGACCGTCTTCCTTGCCCACAAGGCGACCGGCTTCCTTCGGGAAGGCCGCGCCTTCGTTGTCACGCTTGAGCCACCGACCATCCGGTTGGTCCGGACCGGTCGCGTACAGGTCGAAAGGAGACCTCCAATGAGCAGCAAGCAGTATCTCGACAAGAACGGCGACATCCTCAACTGGACGGAGTTCTGGCGGGAGGAGCGGGACATCTACGTCCAGAACCTCCACGCGTCCAACTTCGTCATCGAGTTCAGGCTGCCGAACGGCAACTACACGTCCATCTCGATCCCCGCATCCCCCGATCCCGTCAACCTCACCTCGATGGTGTCGTTCCAGGATCTCAAGCAGTCGGTCGACGTCCGCAAGGCGTTCAACGCGCGCAACCGTGAGACCAACCAGCGGTACCTCCGCATCATGGAGGAGGACGAGTACCGCGCCTACTACGAGCAGCGCGCCGCCGCCCTCCGCATCTCCACCGAGGAGGCGATGCGCCGCTCCGAGCAGGCCCGGCTGGCCTACCGGGAGACCGTCGAGGACGGCCCCGCCCCCAAGCCGATCCACCGGGTCGTCGAGGCAGGCAGCGGGCCGGCGGGCGCCACCCACTTCGGCGAGCACCAGCGGGTCGCGTCCAACGAGTTCGTCACCGAGGAGGAGGCGATCCGGGACCGCATCCGCATCCTCATGTACAACGTCCAGCAGGACGTCGTCGACGAGCAGAAGCGGGCGGCCGGGGACGGCACCGCCATCAACCCGGGCAACATCCGGCCGGCGTCCAAGATCCTCCAGGAGCTTCAGACGCTCGGCCGCCTGACCGAGGACGAGCTGGAGCACGTCCGGTCCAAGGGGTACTGGCCGTCCGTGAAGCGGTGGGCGACCGTGGAGTTGCAGCACCTCCACGAGATCCCGAGCCCCGAGGAGGCCCCGGTCGAGTCGGATGACGGCGACGAGTTCATCCACCGGCAGGGCATGCCGGGCTGAGGTGGTAGGGAGGCTCGCGGAACATGCGGTTCAATCGATACACCAGGACCGTTCGAGTGCCGGCCGATTCGGCCCTCGACGTCATGATGCCGCGCGAGGACCGCGCGTTCCGCGAGCTGACCGTTTGGGCGATCCCTTCGACCGGCCGGACCAACGGGGACCGTACGCTCGGCGCTCTCGTCAACGTGACGGGCGTGACGGTCTTGCGCGTCTCCGAGACGACCGTCACGGGGACGGCGACGGGCACGCTGTCGTTCACGATCCGCCCGCGGGCCCTGCAATGGCAGGCGCCGGGTAGCCCGGCACCGGGGCCGGCCGTCGGGCTCCCGTCTGCCACGACCGGCAGCCTGCTCGTGCGGCTTCAGGGCGGCGACGGCAGCTACGTCGACGTCGACGTCGACCTCTCCCTCCTCCCCGGGGCGGACGCGTCCGACGTGATCGCCGTGACGCTGGTGGTGGCGGCCGCGCAGGTCCGATCCTTCACGACCCAGATTTTCTTCGGCCAGACCGCCCAAGGAGCAGCGGCCGCCCGCGTGAACGATGAGGCGTACCTCGCGTACGACCCGGGCGACGCCGTTCGGATCTGGCCGCCCAACGAGCCCAGCTCCAACTCCCCCCAGAAAGGGACGACCAACCAGGCACGCGGTTTCCCGGTCACCTGTCGGGTCATCAACACCGACATCGCCAACGACCTCGACATCACCATCGAGTTCACCTCGATGACGATCGACCAGGGCTAGCCATGAGGTTCGTCCGGAGCACCCAGCGCGTCGTCGTCCCGGCCGGTTCGGTCAGGGACGTCGTGATGGCCAGGCAGGACCGCCCCTTCAACGACCTGACCATCTGGGGAGTTCCTGCGGCCGACGAGATTGTCGTGGGGGCCCGCTACATCGAGCAGCCCGTCAACGTGACGGGCGTGGCGGTGACGGGGGTGGCGGCCGCCGTTCCGGATGGGTCCGGAACGCTGTCGTTCGTGTTCGCCGCCACCACGCTCGACTGGCAGCCGCCCGGTGCGGGGGGGCCCGGCCGGGCCATCGACGTGACCCTGGGAGGCACGTTCACACTGCGGGGCCGCTCCATCACCCAGCCCGTCACCGTGACGGGCGTCGACATCCTCTCGGTCACGAGCGATGCGGCCAACGGGGCGGGGACGCTCTCGTGGAACGTGGGGACGACCGAGCTGACATGGCAGGCGCCCGGCGCAGGCGCACCCGGCGCCGCCGTCAACGTCGGGGCCGGCGGCGTCTTCGTCCTGGCCGGCGGGGACGGCTCGTCAATGTCGGTGGACGTGACGGTCATCAGCCTTCCGGTCGGCAACGAGTCCGACCCCATCACGCTCGGCGACGATACCCAGGCCATCACGGTCGTGGTCGACGCTGGGTCGCTACCGGGCGCCGACCAGAACGATGTCCTGGCCGTCACCACCACGTTCCCGACCGCCCAGACGCGCAACTTCACGTCCCAGGTGTTTTTCGGCCCCACCAACCAGGGGGCCCCAACCGCGCGCATCACCAACGACGAGTACCTCATCTACGATCCGGGCGACGCCGGCCGCGTTTGGTCGGCCAACGAGCCCAGCTCGAACCCCCAGCAAGGCGACGTTCGCGGGCTTCCCATCACGGTCCGGATCGACAACGCCGACACGGTCGACCTCGCCATGACGATCGAGTTCATGGCGATGACGATCGAGCAAGGATGACGATGGAGACGGTGGAACGGGTTGTCGACTTGGTCATGAAGCACTGGGCGTTCCTCGCGGCCGTCGTGGTGTTCGGACTCGTCGGGACCGTCATGAACAAGCGGGTCTTCACGGACGCGCAGGCCCGGATGAAGCGGTCGTCCCAGTGGATCTGGTGGTGGGGGCGCAAGACCCTCCCGCTCCATCCAGTCGTGACCGGCCTGGCGCTCGGGTTCTTCTGGAAGATGCCGGAACCGGGCGTCGACACTGTCGTCGAGCAATGTGGGTACTTCGGGATGGCGGGGGCCGTTTCGGTGTTCGCCTACGAGGTCGTCAAGGGGCTGCTCAAGAAGAGGGGGATCGACATCGACCTCCCAGGCGGCACCCCCGTACCCCCCAAGCCCGAGGACACCCGCGGATGACTTGGTTGGCGACGGCATGGGCGAAGATTTCGCTCGGCGCGAAGCTCGCGGTCGTCGCACTGCTGGGCGTCGTCGGCTACATCGGCTACATCCGGCTCAAGAGGGCCGGGGCCGAACGGGAGGCCGACCGTCTCCGTGGCCAGCTCGCCATCAAGGCGGCCGAGGCGCGGGTCGCCTACCTGGAGGGCCAGAAGGTCCGGAACGCCGCCAGGCTCGCCGAGATCCCGGCCGAACGGGCCGCCCTCGACGAGCAGATCAAGCAGGAGCGCAAGAGGGTCGTCGAGGTGCAAGGGCGCATCGACGGCCTGAGCGATGAACAACTGGCCGCCCGGTTTCGGGAGCTGGGCTACTGAAAGGAAGGACGGCGGTGGAGAAGGACGACAAGTTCGAGGAAACTGTCCGGAGGTCGCTCAAGACGATCGAGTCGAGCGTCATCGACATCGCCGCCACCCTGAGCGACTTCCGCAAGACCACCGCCGAGAAGATCGAAGCGTTGGAGACGGAGGTCAAGGGTCTGCGCAACGGCGTCATCAAGCAGGTGGTGGCGGAAGCGATCCGGACGGTCCCGTGTCCCGCGCTGGTCGGCATCAGCGGTCCGCTGGGCAACGGGCAGGACGAAGAAGAGCCGAACGGCCGGGAGCCGGACGAGGGGTGATGCGCGCCCTGCTCATCATGGCCGTCCTGCTGGTCCCCGCCCGCGCGGCCGCTCAGCCGTCTCAGCCGCCTGAGACCCGCGACCTGGTCGTCCAGGGGGCCCCGGGCACCTGGTTCCCGCGTGAGGCGGCCAACCGGCTCATGCGTGACATCGAGGACTACCGTTCCCTCCGCGACACCGTCGTGCCGAGGATGACCCGCAACCTCCAGCTTGCTGACGAGCAGGTCCGCCTCCTCACCACCAACCTCCGCCTGACCGAGCAGGTCGCACGCATCTGGAAGGAGTCGTTCGCCAGGACGCTCCGCTCGGTCCATCCGGTCCGTACCTCCTGGTACGAGACCCCAACCTTCTGGTTCGCGATGGGGGCGCTGGCAGCCGGCGTCCTCGCCGTCGGGCTTGCATTCGGGCTTCAGGCCCCAGGATGACCGGTGTGGACCTTCTTCGATCACCTGTTGAGCAAGGGGGGTGTGGTTGCCGTCCTGTTCGGGGCACTCGCGGTGGCGTTTGCGCTGGTCGTCCGCGCCCTGTGGAACTCGAAGGAGGCGCTCGCCCGGGAGCTTCGCGAGGCCAGCAAGGCCCACGAGAAGGCGATCCTGGAAATCCAGGAGAAGCGCCTGCAAGAAGCGCAGGCGATTGCCGGTCGCCTCATGGACCTGACACTCAAGGTCGATTCAACGATGGACAAGCTCCGCACCGCGCTCAACACGTTGGCGACCGCCCTTCAGGAGCGACGCTGGTGAAGGACGAGCGCCGCCAGACCTTCACGTCCACGTACGCGATCCATGCCGGGTCGAAGCGGAACCGTCGGCGTGAGGGCGATGATGAGATCACGCAGGTGACCCGCCTGTACGAGAAGGTCGGCGACCAGCTCAACGCGGCCGACGAGAACCTCGACAAGACCGCCGAGGTCGCCGACGATACGGTCGCCAGGATGTCGGTGCTGCCCCCGGCCCCCGAGAAGGACGGGGAGGAGGGGGGCGGCAATGGGTGAGGCGGCTATGGAGCTGACTGGCTCGCCGTCCATCGAGGAGGCCGTCCGGGAGGCTGCGGAGCGCAGGGCCCGTGCGGCCAACGCGCGGGACCTCTGGGATGGGATCTGGAAGCGGGAGGGGGAGGACTCGTGGCGGCAGCATGCGCTCGAACGGGTCTACAAGCGGATCACCAAGCTGCTCTCGAAGGGGACCGGTCGTGGGCTGACGTACGGGCCCGTCTACGATGTCGGCGGGGGCGCCGGCCTTCTCGCGGCCCAGATCGCCGCGAAGGGGCTGTGGACCGTCGTGTGGGACCACAGCGAGTCGGCACTGCGCATCGCGCAGGACGCCGGCATCGAGACGCTGAATGTGGACCTGGAGGCGGAGGCCAACCCACCGCGCTTCCTGGTCGCCGAATCCCACCCGGCCGTCGTGGCGACGGAGGTGCTGGAGCACTTGTCCGATCGAGCGCGGCGCCGTCTGCTTGCTGCGGCCAGCGAAGAGGCCGGCTGCGCCATCTTCTCGGTGCCCAACAACCGGCTCGGCCCCGACGAGGAGCCCCAGCACACGATCAAGTGGACGGCGTTGGAGTTCTTGACGCTGCTGCGCGAGTTCTGGGGGAAGCGCTGCCGCGTCGAGGTGATGGGTCCCTTCCTGCTCGGCGTGTGCGGCGACCTTGCTGACAAGCCCTACACGCTCAGCGTGACCTTCCCGGCCCGCGATGAGGCGGCCGACATCGAAGCCACCCTCGCGTCGTTCCGCGGCATCGCCGACGAGATGGTGATCGGGATCGACTACCGCACGAAGGACAACACCGAGGAGATCGCCCGCAGGTACGCCGAGAAGGTCTTCATCATCGACGACCCCCAGGGTCCGCCCGACGACCAGGCCCCCCAGGTCCACTTCTCCCACTGCCGCAACCGCTGCATCCGGGAGTGCTCGGGCGACTGGATCTTCATGACCGAAGCACACGAACGGCTCGGCAAGGGGCAGGACATCCTCCTCCACCTCGACGAAGCGCTGCCCGAGGGCGCCAAGATCGGGGTCGTCCAGCGGACGGCGCACGGCCAGCGCGACAAGTGGTTCTTCGAGTGGCTGTTCCGGAACGACCCGGACAACATCCATTTCAAGCGTCCTACTCACAACTTCCTCGTCTACCCCGAGGGTTCGCTTGCCGTCCTGCTCCCAGGCGTCATGACGATCCACGACCGCGTCCACGAGCGGACGGAGTTCCGGCGGGGGCAACGCAAGGTACAGAACCGCTTGTCCCTCATGGAGGACTGGCGGGAGACGGGCTCGGAGGGCGCCCTCCTCTACCTGGGCTTCGAGTGGCGCGAGTACGACGACGAGCGGGCCATCCGGTACCTCGAAGAATTGATCGCGATGCCGTCGAAGAACGGGCCCATGCGCTACATGGCCAAGTTCGTGCTGGCCAAGCTGCTGGTGCAGTGCCGCAACGACGTCAAGACGGCCCGTCAGCTCCTCCATTCGATGTCGTTCGACGACTGGGCTCGCACGGAGCACTGGCTGATGCTGGGCGACCTCGCGCACGCGACCGGCCAGCTCCAACAGGCCCACGTGTTCTACAAGTATTCGGCCGTCCGGATCGGTGACGCGCCCATCACGCAGTGGTGGTACGACGGCCCGTTCTACACGTACTTGCCGGCCCAACGGCTCGCGATGGTCTGCGGGGAGATGGGTCTGCTGGACGAAGGGTTGAAGTGGGCGCGTATCGTCGTCGAGCAGATCCCCGACGACGCGCCCGAAGAAGTCATGGCCGAGGCGCGCGACAACGTACGCCTCTTCGAGGATGCGCTTGCCCGCCGGGCAGCCCGACAAGGAGACGGAGATGATGACGAAGATGCGTGATTGGTTGCGCGCCCTTTGGCTGCGCGTGTGGGGCGCGTTCCTCGCGCTGCTCGTCGGCGTGTGGAAGCGGATGACGCCCGCCAGCCTGCACGACAAGATCCACGTGGTCCGCGGCTGGGCGACGGTCGAGCTGTTCCGCGCCGGTCCCAACGGGATCGTGTGCCTGCGCCGCACCGTCCACCCCAACCTCGTCGTCAACGTGGGGAAGAAGCGGCTCCTCCGCCTCGCCATCGGCTCGATCACGGCCGGCCGGGTGTTCGATCACTTCCGGCTGGGCCGCAACACAGTGGCGGCTGGGTCGGCCCAGACGAACGTCATCACGGCCATCACGTCCACCATCCACACCTGCACGGCGTTCACGCTGTCGGCCGGCCGGACGTTCCGGTGGATGTACTCGTGGATATCGGGCGGCGGCACGCTGTCGGCGACGGGCATCGGTGAGTTGGCCGTCCTCGACATGCAGACGACGCCGGGCGGCTCGATGATGGCCCGCGTGGTCCTGTCACCGGTCGTCAACAAGACGACGGCCGACAAGCTCAAGGTCACGTACAAATGCCGGGTGACCTGATCGGGAGTTCTCACTGGAGGTCATGATGAGTCGAGACCGCGTCAACCTCTCCGACCAGGCGTCCGCCGAGATCCTCGTCGTCGAGGACGCCCTGTACCCGTGCCCCCAATGCGGCAAGGGCGGGAGCCCGGCACCCGCACTTCCCTGCGAGGCGTGCGGGCAGGCCATCCACACGACCGACATCCACTGCCCCCGGTGCCAGGTCCGCTACCCGCGCGACTCCGTGCCCGTCATGGTGTTCGTCTGCCGGGTCTGCAACGAGCCCGGCACGAGCGACGTCTACATCGAAGAAGCAGCCAAGCGGGTCCATCCGGAGTGCCAGAACCCGACGCTCAACTGAGGTGACCGGTGGCCGTCTACCGAGCAAGCGGAGCAGGTGGCGGCTCTGCTTCCACTGGTAATCGGTCTGTCGCCTTCACACCGGCGGTTGGCGATCTCCTCGTCGTCTGCGTAGTCGTCTCGGCCAACACGAACAACACGCCGACCATGTCGGACGACCAGTCCGGCACCTACACGCTCATCCAGAACCAGACCTGCGACATGACGGGCGCCAACGCGGACCGCATGTCCGTGTTTGTTCGCGACCAGCTCTGCGCCAACACCAACTCGCACACCATCACGGCGGCGACCGGCTCCAACACGGCCGGCGAGTTGGTTGTTCTGGCGTTCTCCAGGATGACCAAGACGGGCTCGGCGGCGGTGAGGTCGTCGGGCAAGGCGGAGGGCGCTACCGGTGTGGCGCCGGCAGCCGCGCTCGACCAAGCGGCCCTCACGACCAACCCGACCATCTTCTTCTGTGGGTCGGCCGACACGACGACCACGGCGCCGACAAGCTGGACGGAGCGGCAGGACGCGAGCCAGTCGTCGCCGACCACCGCGTGCGAGGGTGCGACCCGCGACACGGGCTTCACGGGCACGACGATCACGTCTGCCGCTACGCAGACGGGCGCGTGGGGCTGCATCGTCCTGGAGCTGGACGGCCTCCAGGAGGGCGGCGGCGACGACACCGTCTCGACGTCCGATTCCGTCTCGACGACGGGAACGGTCTACGACCGGACCGCTTCCGACACGGTCTCCACGTCGGACTCGCTTGCTCAGACGTGTGCGTGTGAGCGTACCGCTAGCGATACGCTCACCCTCTCCGACACGCACGACCAGGAGTTCACGCAGGGCGCCCAGACGTACGACCGTGAAGCCTCCGACACCATCGACCTCACCGACTCGGCCACAGCCGGCACGGACCATTCGGAAGAGGCCGCCGACACCATCGACCTGTCCGACTCGGTCGAGCAGGTCGCCTCTTACGAGCGCACCGGTTCCGACACGATCGACCTGTCCGACTCGGTCACGCAGGAATTCACTTCCGGCGCGTTTGACCAGACCCATGCCGACACCGTCGAGCTGACCGACGCGACCACCGCGGGTCTGGAGACTGCAAGGACGCCGTCCGATACGATCGACGTGACCGATGGAGTCGATCGCGTCGGAACCATCTACGACCGCGCCAGCTACCTCGTGCTGGAGATCGTGACGACCCTATGATGCAGCTCGCACCAGCCATCCACGTCCCCCGCAAGAGCGTTGCCGGCCCTCTCGACGAGGACCGCGCGTTCAAGCGTGCCGTTCACGCGTCCCGCGGCATCGACGTCCCTCTCCCTGTGGTATGGAGGGGCCGGGTGCTCGGGTGGGTGATGGGCGAGCGTGCGCCGTCCCCCCACGTCCACTGGCGCCGTGACCCGATGCGTCTGGGCTGGACGACGTACGCCGACCTCCTCAGCGAGCGCACCAAGAACAAGAAGCTGGCGACCGCCTGGCACAAGGAGGCGACCGCGTCCCACACGGCCAACTGCTGGTACGACCTCTGGCCCTGCCAGGGGTTGCCAGGTGCGGGGGCGTACGGCGGGACCGCCTACACGGCCAAGCGGCACGACGACACCGAGGCGGGCAGCCTGTTCCTGGGAGGGAACGTCTCGACCGACACCAAGCACGTGACTTCGGTGTGGGGGTCGTCCTCGGACAGGGCCGTCCTCCTCTTCTACGACCGCGTCCTCACCTACGAGGCGTGCTCGTTCAACGCGAGCGTCAACCAGTCGATGACCAACGGGGTGGCGGCACTCCGCTACATCGCCGCCGGTGAGCCCGGTCTCAAGATCATGGTGACGGTGGAGTCGGCGCTCGGGGCGACCCCGTCGGACTTCACTCAGCTTCGCTACACCGACCAGGAGGGCAACGCGACGCAGTCGATGCCCACGACCGTGACGGTCTCGCACATCGTCTCCGCGTCGGCACCCTCGACAACGCTCGGCGCCCAGGTGGTCGCGCCAGCCGACTCGGGCGCCGCGCTGCCGTGGGGTCCGTTCATGCCGCTCGCCTTCGGCGATACTGGCGTCCGCCTCATCAACGACTTCACGACGTCGGCGGCCAACACGGGGACCCTGACGTTCACCCTGCTGTACCCGATCGCGATGGTGCCGATCACGACCTTCGGGCTCGGTACCAACGAGGACGAGATCCTCATGCGCAATCGCCTGCCCCGCATCTACGACGGCGCCTGCATCAGCGCGATCGTGCGGCCAGGCGACACGTCGGGGCGCATCACATCAGGCGGCATGGAGGTATCGTGGGGATGATGGCTGAAGCGCTCACCCTCCGGGATGTCCGTTCCGATCGGGGTGTAGAGCGAGCGCTCCGTCGAGCCGCCCGCTCGGCTCGACGGATCCCCGCCCCCCTGGCCGTCATCTCGGGCGGCCGTCACGTCGGTTGGGTTCACGGGTGCCGGTGTTGCGACCGCGTCGACTACACGCGGGAGCGCCGCCACCTGGCACCGTTTACCACCTTCGACGACTTCATCGCCGAGATCACGGCCGCGTCGCCCAAGGTGCTCAGCCAGGTCTTCTCGAAGGCGATGACCTCGCAGGCGGCCGGCGGCTCGCTGTGGTACGATCTCTGGCCGGTCAAGGGCGACCCGGAGGGCGGCGGGTACGCGGGTGCCGCCTACACGGCCGTCCAGATTTCGCAGGCGACCGCCGGTGGCATCCCGATCGGCGTCAACGTCTCGACCGACACCCGCCACCTCACGCACGCGTGGGCGGTCGCCAGCCAACCGAGCGGTGGCGGACCTCCCGCCCTCGTCCTGTACGACCGCGTCCTCACCTACGAGGCGTGTTCGTTCAACGCGAGCGTCAACCAGTCGATGACCAACAGCGTCGCGGCTCAGCGGTGGATCTCGGCGGGTGAGCCGGGCCTGCTCGTGTCCCTGACGGGCCAGACGCTCCTGGGTGGTACGTCCTCCAATCTTACCCAGATGCGCTACACCGACAACGACGGCAACGCCACGCAGTCGATGCCGACCACCACGACGGTGGGGATCCAGCAGGACGCCGCTGCACCGACTTCCGCGCTGGGGGCTCGTGTCCTTTCCATCGTGGATGCTGGCGGTGGTGGTCGGTCCACCCTGTTCCTCCCGCTTGCCAACGGCGACACCGGCGTCCGTCTCATCAACGACTTCACGACGTCGGCGGCCAACACGGGGACGATGTGCTTCGTGTGCTGCCGGCCAACCGCCATCATCCCGTTGGAGACGGCTGGCGTTCCGGCCGACCTCGACTTCGTCCGCCAGATGGTCTCGCTGAACCGCATCTACGACGGAGCGTGCCTGTCGCTGTTCGCCCACACGGCCGACAACAACAACTTCTACATCCAGGGTGGCTTCGATGCAGCTTGGGGTTGATCGCGGTCCCGCCATCCACACCCGGTCGAAGACGCGGCTGGGCCCCCTCGACGAGGACCGGGCCCTCTTGCGGGCCGCCCGCATGGCACGCGGTGTTGACGTCCCCCTGCCCGTCATCTTCGGGGGCCGAGCGATCGGGATTGCGCAGGGGTTTGTCGATCGACCCGACGTCCTCATCGCCAAGCCCCGCGCCGGCTACCGCTGCGCCATCGGCAGCTACGACGATGCCATCGCGGCTGCGTCGTCTGGGCAGAAGCGCGAGGTCTGGGTCAGCAAGCGGATGTCGACGGGTGGGGTCGCGCTCAACTGGTACGACCTCTGGACCGTGGGGGGCG
>Ga0075302_1000013_pt1 | contig 23555 bp, 18 predicted proteins | sample Browns_TuleB_D1_FD_120059 | JGI IMG/M metagenome (GOLD analysis project Ga0075302, IMG submission 120059) | Natural and restored wetland microbial communities from the San Francisco Bay, California, USA, that impact long-term carbon... | ecosystem: Environmental > Terrestrial > Soil > Wetlands ...
CCCGGCGAGGCCGAGGCGGCGCGCCTCGCGGAAGGCAGCCGCGGCCTCGTCGAGGCGCCCCGCGGCCTCGAGCGCCGCGGCCTCGCGGACGGTGAAGAGCGCGGCGCTGTTCCCGGCCACGCGCCGGCGGGCTGCCGAGAAGCGGGACGCCGCGGACTCGTGCATGCCGAGCCCGGCTTCCGCCTCACCCAGGAGGGCGAGACCGATCGGGTCGGGATCGTCGAGCCACGGCTGACCCACCAGCAGGGAGCGTGCCCGGTCGTAGCGCCGCGCGCCCAGCTCGGCACGCGCACCGGCGACGACGGCGGCCGCCGCGGGACGCGGCTCGCGCGCGGCGACCGCGCGCATCGCCTGGGCAGCGTGCCAGGGTCGCCCGAGGGCGTACAGCGAATCCAGTCGCTCGGCGGTGGCGGTCGCCTGGGCGGCCGCGGACCCGCCGACGAGCGTCGCGACGACGCCCGCGACCAGCGGTTTCATTGGGCGCGCCGCACGCGCGCCAGGACCTGCTGATACTCGGAGCGCGAGCTCGGGGTCATCCGGAACCGGCCGAATCCGGTCTCGTCTTCGAAGAAGAGGACCAGCCGCAGCTCCGTGTACCCCCAGCGGACGACGCGCAGGCCGCTCCGGTCGAGCCCGCTGGACTGATCGATCACCTCGTCCGGCTCACCCAGCGTGATGAAGACCTCGCCCCGGTCGGTGAGCCAGCCCGGCGTGCCTTCTTCCGGAAAGCGGAGGTTGGCCTGCTGGACACGGCGGAAGTAGTCCTCGAGCGCCTCGTTCTCGGGAGTGACCGGGACCGGGTCGGTGGCGCGCCAGAACTCGTCCCACAGGCGCGAGCGGTCCTGGGGAGCGGCGTCGCGCAATTTGGCCACGGCCTCCGGACGATCGAAGTACCGCAGGAGGCTGACCATTTCTTCATAGTTGGTGATCACATACTGGCCCGAGAAGCTGATCAGGAACGGCAGGCGCGCGGGGGCCACACCCGCCAGGGTGGCCTCCAGATCGAGCCGGCCCACCGGGAGACCGGCCGGCGCGAGCACGTAGGTCACGCGCGCCACGTCGCCGGAATCCGCGCGCTCGAGCGCCGCGGTGTCGGTCTGCAGCTCCGTGCCGGCCCCGTCCAACACGCGGAGCACGAGCGGCGTCGCCGTGGGGACGCCGTATGCCTCGAAGTAGATCCGCAGGGAGTCCCCGCCGTAGGGCAGGGTGGCGCGGGGACTGGTGACGAGCCGGGGGAGGGCGGCCGTGGCGATCCGCCCGTCGCCCTCATACACCGGGATCGGCTCACCGAGCGCCGGGCGGGCGAAGCGCGGAGCGGTGTCCACCGCTTCCGCGCGATTCAACGCCGGGCTCGTCCCGTCGCGAACGGTGACCGACACCGTGTATCGCCCCGGCGCGAGCCGGAGCATGTGCTGGAAGATGACGCTCTCATCCGCCCGGTTGGTCTCGGCGAACGTGCGCACGCGCACGAATTCCTGGCGCATCACCTGGGCGGGCGTCCCGCTATCCGGGCGGAACGCGAGCTCCACGCGATACTGGGCCACGAATTCCGCACCCTCGCGCTGGAAGCGGAGCGCCTGGTTGGCGAGCGAGATCCCCACGACCGCGAGCACCGAATCCGGCGAGCCGCCATCGAGGTACCGCACCGACGCGATGAACGGCAGCGGCGCACCGGCGACGAGCAGCCCCATCGAGCGATAGATCGATCCCGCGCTGAACAGGCGCGGGACCACGGCACCCGCCGCCGGTTGATCCTCGGACCCCACGCGCTGCCACGAGCCGCAGGCGGTGCCGACGCTCAGACCGAGGGCGAGGAGCGATGCCCCTCGCATACTTGCTCTACCATTCACGCGGGGGTTAGTTTCGCGCATCCACATGGTCAATGAAAACCTTGCCGGACGTACGATCGCCGGCTATCGCCTGATCGAGCGGATAGGCGAGGGCGGGACCGCGGAGGTGTACCGGGCGGAGCACCCGGGGCATGGTGCCTGTGCCTTCAAGGTATTGCGACAGCGTCTCAGGGGCGACCCCACGGCCGTCAAGCGATTCCTGCGCGAGGCCGGGTACGGCGCCCGTGTGGTCCACCCGGGTGTCGTGCGGACGTATGATTTCGGTGAGACGGACGGCTTGCATTACCTCGCCCTCGAGTGGGCGCCGGGCGAGGCGCTGGCCGCCTACGTCGCACGCCACGCACCGCTCCCCCCGCCCCTCGTCGCCAAGATCGTCCGCCAGCTGGCGGACGCGCTCGCCGCCGCCCACGCGGCCGGGATCATTCACCGGGATCTGAAGCCCGAGAACATCATGTACGACCCGCAGCACGAGCAGGCCCACCTGCTCGATTTCGGGATCGCCCGGGACGCCGAGCTGCCGGCGGAGGATCGACTGACCCGGACGGGCTTCTTCGTCGGCACGCTGCAGTATGTCGCCCCGGAGGCGCTGTCCGGAGAGCTGGTGGACCACCGCGCCGACATCTTCAGCCTCGCCACGATCTCGTATTACCTGCTGACCGGGCGCCACCCCTACACCGGGCGGAATCCGCGGGAGCTGTTCCAGCAGCTGCTGCGGGACCCTCCGCTGCCGCTGAGCGACGCCGACCCGAGCCTCAAGTTCGCCCCGGCCCTGGAGGCGGCGGTGATGCACGGGCTGGCGCGGGACCCGGCACAACGTCCCCAGACCACCGCCGCATTCGCCGACGGGATCGAGGCCGCGCTCGCGGGCGCGGCGCGGGGGGGCGGCGGATTGTTCGGCGCCTTCAAGGCGTTCGGGAAGCGCAAAGGGTGACGTGAGCGTGGTAGTAGTAGCATCAGGAACTACGTTCATCGCCATGTGGTTCCACGCGCCCATCCCTGCTCCCTCCCAGTGACCGCTCCGCCGCTGATCGCACGGCTCCGCGCCCTGCTCCTGGAACGCTCGGTGCGCCGCGGTGACTTCATGCTCGCTTCAGGCCGCCGCAGTTCGTTTTACATCGATGCGCGACGCACCACCATGTCCGGCGAAGGACAGCTCGTGATCGGCGACCTGGGTGTCGCGCGCCTGGCCACGCGGGGGTGGCAGCCGTCGGCCGTAGGGGGCCTCACCCTCGGTGCCGACCCGGTGGCCTATGCGGTCGCCGCGGCGGCCCACCGGGCCGGCATCGCGATCGATGCGTTCACCGTGCGCAAAGAGCCCAAGCAGCACGGCACGGCGGGGCGCGTGGAGGGCTGCTGCGCCGCCGGCAGCGCGGTCGTGATCGTCGAGGACGTGGTCACGACCGGCGGGTCCGCGTTGCAGGCCATTCGCGCGGTCGAAGCCGCGGGCGCCCGGGTGATCGGGGTCCTCGCCGTCGTCGACCGGCAAGAGGGCGGCCGGGCCGCGCTCGAAGCGGCGGGCTACTCCGTGGAGGCGCTCGTCTCGGCGAGCGATCTGGGGCTCGCCGCGCATGCCGGATGACCTTCTGATCGCCGTCCTCCGGCTGAGCGATTCGTTCAGCGAGTTGTGGCCCTTGCTGGCCGCGGAGGCGGGCGTGACCGTGGTGGAGTGGGCGCCGCCCGCCCCACCACCGCCCGGGGTGGCGCTGCTGCTCGTGGCGGCCGGAGGCCGCGAGCACGAGGCCGCCGACATCGTGACCGCCCACGCGCCCCCTGCGGGCGTGCCGGTCGTCGCCGTGGGCGCGGACCCGTCCTACCGGCTCGCCCTGCGGCTCGTCGGCGCCGGCGTGCACGATTACGTCGTGCTCCCCGCCGACCGCGATGCGCTGCGCGATGCCATCGCCGCCGCGGTCGCCGCCCGCCGTGCCGCGGCCGGGCGGGCCGGGCTGGCCGCGCTCGAGTCCCAGGCCCACGCATTCCGCGAGATCGTCGGTGAGAGCGCGGCGCTGCGCGCCGTACTCGAGCGGGCCGCCCGCCTGCTGCCCCATGCCGATGCGACCGTCCTCATTTCCGGTGAGACGGGGACCGGCAAGGAACTGCTGGCGCGGGCCCTCCACTACGGCGGTCCGCGCGCCGCCGCGCCGTTCGTCGAGCTCAACTGCGCCGCGCTCCCCCCGCAGCTGCTCGAAAGCGAGTTGTTCGGACACGAGAAGGGCGCGTTCACCGACGCCAAGACGGCCAAGCCGGGGTTGTTCGAGATCGCGGCGGGGGGGTCGTTGTTCCTCGACGAGATCCACCAGCTCGCACTCGAGCTCCAGAGCAAGGTGTTGCGGGCCATCGAGCAGAAGGCCGTCCGGCGCGTCGGCGGGACGGCTGTGCGGCAGTTCGACCTGCGCATCGTGGCCGCGACGAACACCGACCTCGCGGGCGCGGTCCGGGCGGGCCGGTTCCGGGAAGACCTGTACTACCGGTTGCACGTCCTCACCCTGGACCTGCCACCCCTCCGGGCGCGGGGGGAAGACGTGATCGTCCTGGCCAACACCTTCGTGCGGCGCTTCGCGTCCCAATACGGCGTCCCGGTACCATCGCTCACGCCCGATCTGCGTGCCGCGCTCCTGGCCCGCCCCTGGCCCGGCAACGTCCGCGAGCTGCGCAACACCATCGAGCGCGCGTTGCTGCTCTCACCCCCCGGGACCCTCAGTCTCGACGAGCTGGGCGGGGCTGCCCCCGTCGCGCCGTCGGGTGGTGCCCTGCCGTTCCCCGCCCGCCTCGCAGACATCCAGCGGGCCGCCGCACGGGCGATGCTCGAGGGGACCGGCGGGAACCGCTCCGAGGCCGCGCGACGCCTTGGCATCTCCCGCTCCCGGCTGCAGCGCCTCCTCGACGGAGGGTCGGACGGTCTGGAGGATGATGCGATTTGAGGCAGCTGACCCGTTCCGGGTCGCCGACCACCACATAAGATCTTGTCTACCAACCTGTTGGACTGGCCTGACCCTTGCACATACGGTGGCTGATCGTCCACTACTCGAGGAACTTGTAGATGCCAGCCTTCCGATCGTGGTTCGCACTGCTGTTCGTTGTGGGCCTCGCATGCGAAGAGGCCGCCGGCCCGACCGAGCTCCCCGAGGGTCAGCTGCACTTCGTGCAGCAGGACTCGCTGGCGCCACCGCTCGTAGCGACGCGGGATTCGTTCTGGGCCAAGGTGGGGGACGGGCGCGAGCTCAAGCTGTACTACCAGGGCGCGACCCCGGGCGACTCGGGTGAGGAGTTCCTCCACTTCGAGGTCCCGGGCGACGGGCTGTGGCGCCGCCCGGACGGCACGCTGTTCGCGACGGGCGACTCGGTCCTCATCACGGTGACCGTGGCCGATCCCGCCCGGTTCGTCTTCCAGTTCGAGCCTGCTGGACTGCAGTTTCGGTCCGAGCACCCCGCCCGGTTGAAGGTCCGATACCTCCTCGGTGACCAGGATTTCGACGGCGACGGCGACGAGGACGCGGTCGACAGCGACATCGAGCAGCAGCTGGATCTCTGGCACCAGTCGACGCCCGGAGGCCCGTGGCGCCAGGTCGGGGCCGTTCGCTTCTCGGACTTCGACGAGATCAACGCGAACATCCTGTCGTTCTCCCAGTACGCGGTCGCCTGGTGATCACGGTCGCGGACCCACGATGCTTGGCTCGCTCGCCGACGAATCGGCCCTGCTGACGGCGCTCCGCGGACTGCTCGCGGGCGGCCGGTATCTCGAGGCGGCACAACGCCTCGAGGCGCTGCCGGCCGCCGAGGTGTCGGCGCGAGCGCCGTTCGCGCTGGTCGCGGCGGAAGTGGCGGGCCGGCTGGGTCGGTTGGCGGAGGCCGAGCGCCAGGCGATGGCCGCGCTCGCCGCGGCCCGCCGAATGGCCGAGCGGGGGGCCGAAGCACGCGCGTGGAACATGCGCGGTGCGGTCGCGCTCGAGCGCGGCGATACGACCGCCGCGGCGGAGTGCTTCGCCGAGGCTCTTGTGGCGTCCCGCCCGGTCATGGCGGCGGGGATCACGGCGCGGGCGCTCAACAATCTCGGGATCGTCGCCGATCTCCGTGGTGACCACGCGGCCGCTCTGGTGAACTACGAGCTCGCCCTGGCCGCCTACCAGCAGGCGGGGGAGACGACGGGCGTGGTAGAAACCCACCACAACATCGGGATCACGCGGCGGCATTTGGGCGACTACGCGGGAGCCCTCGCGGCGGCCGACCAGGCGCTGCGCCTCGCCACGGGCCTCGGCAATGGCAGCCTCGCCGCGCAGGCCCTCCTCGGCCGCGCCGAGACGCATCTCGACCAAGGCGATGTCGGGCTCGCGGCCGCCGAGATCGCGCGGGCCCGCGCGCAGTACGAGCAGCTCGACCATCCCGTGGGTCTGGCCGAGGCCCTGCGTCTCGAGGCCGCGGTCGCGGCGGCGAACGGCGACCTGGCGCGCGCCGCCCAACTCCTGGCAGACGCGAGCGCCCTCGCCGAGCACCGCGGCAGCGCGCACACGTTGGCGGAGATCACCCGCGACCTGGCGAGCGTGCGGCAGCGACTGGGTGATGCGGCCGGCGCACAGGACGCCCGGGTGCGGGCGGCCCACCTCTATCGCAAGCTGGGCGCCGCCCACCTGGCGCGCCCGCTCGAGGCCCCGCCCGGTCCGTAAGCTTGTGCGGCCCGGCGCCGCGTATATGATGTTCCGCAGGACTCGCATGTGCCTGCCGACCCCGTGACCGCTCCGTTCCATTCCGTCCCCGACCGGCCGGCCCGCGCAGCGCGCGCCTCGCTGGCATTCCGAGTGCGTGGCTGGCCCGATGAGGGGACCGCGGTGGAGCAGCGGCTCAAGGACGTCCAGACGTTCATCCGCGGGCATGGTCGGCGCTGGCTCGTGATCGCCGGGGTGTTCGTTGCCGGGCTCACGGGCACGTTGCTCGACCTGGTCGCCGTGCCGCCCGCCACGATGGCGGTCACCGCGGCCGGCGCCCTGGCCGTCAACGCCGGGATCGGGATCGTGCTGCGGCGCGGATGGTACCGATGGTGGCTCATCTACGGGCTGGCCCTGCTGGACGTCGCCCTCGCCGCCACGCTGGTGGTGTGGTTCGGGCCCGGCGGAGTGGCGGTCGCCCTGCTGCTCGCCGTGCTGCCGTATGCATTCGACCAGGACCACGCGGCCGGCGGGTTCCTGTTGCTGGCGGCGGCGGTCGCCTACCTGGCCGCGGCGGCGTGGCACACCCGGCTCACCGGCGCCGCGGGGCTGCCACCCCGGGTGTGGTTCGAGACTGCCCTGCTGCTCGTCGTCGCGTTCGCCCTGCAGCGTATCCCGGCCACCCTCATCGCACGGATTCGGCAGGTGCGCGCGGTCATGGGTGAAGCCGAGCACGGATTCCTGGCCGTCCGGGCGCCCGCCGTGGCCGGTGACGAGTTGGGGTTCCTCGAGCGCTCCCTCAACCGGATGCTGGAGGAGCTCGGCGCCACCATCTCGGCGGTGCAGCGGGAGGCCGACGAGGTGGCGGCGTTCGCGGAGCAGCTGGCGGCGTCGGCCCAGCAGCTGCACGCGACCTCCGAATCCGTCAGCACGACGGCGCGGGCCCTGGCGACGGCCCTGGGCGAGCAGCGTGGGGTCGCCGACGCGTCCCGCGGCGAGAGCGCCAAGGCCGCGGATCAGGCCGATGCGCTGCGCACGCGCGCCGAGCTGATGCAGTCGGACGCCTCCCGTCTGACCGGAGCCGCCGACCGGGGCCGCGAGCGGGTCGAGCGAGCCAGCCGCACGCTGCGCGACGTGGGTGACGAGGTGCGGGCCACCGCGGCCAGTATCTCGGGACTGGCCGGCATGTCGCAGCGCATCGCGGGGTTCGCCCGGACCATTGCCCGCATCGCCCGGCAGACGCACCTCCTCGCCCTCAACGCCGCGATCGAGGCGGCGCACGCCGACGAGCACGGCGAGGGGTTCGCCGTCGTCGCGGACGAGGTCCGCGCGCTGGCGGCCGAAGCGGGCCGTTCGGCGCGCGAGGTCGCCGAGCTAGTCAGCGACCTGAGCGTGGGCATCGACGCCGCCGTACGGGCGATGCACGCGGGGGAGACGAAAGTGCGGGACGTCGGCGCGGTGGCGAGCGAGGCGGAGGACGCGCTGCGCGAGCTGCAGCAGGGCGTGCAGCTGATGGGCGATCTCGTGGACGCCACGGCGGAGGTGAGCCACAGCCAGGCGCAGCGTCTCGCCGCGCTCGCCCAGTCCCTCGACCGGGTGGCGAGCATCTCCACGGTCTCCGCCGGCAGCGCCGACGGCGCCGCGGCGGCGACGCAGGCGCAGATCGCCGCGATGGGCGATCTCACGACCACGTCGCAGCAGCTGGCGGAGCTCGCCACGCGGCTGCGCGGCAGCATCGCCCGGTTCTCGGTGCTGCGCCGCGATCAGGCGACGGCCGAGCATCGAGTGGCTCGCGCCGCCGCCGACTGACCCGCCTCGTCACCCCGTCCGGGAGACCGCTCCGGCGTGGGGTCCTTGGTCCCGTTGCCCCGCGTGAAATGGGTGCAGCGCGCGCAGGGCCTCCCGGTACGGGGTGACGAGCAGATCGACATAGCGCGTGAGGGCGACCGCGAAGGGGAACCGCTGCCGGAACTCGCCCGCCGTGAGCCCGAGCATCGCCTTGAGGTGCCGCCCGAGACTCTGTGGTGACGAGAAGTCCATCCGATACGCCGCATCCGCCACCGATATCCCCGGGTTCTCGAGCAGCCACGCGATGTGCAGCAGCCGCATCCCCGCGAGATAGGCCTTCGGGGATGGCAGTCCGGCCCGCTGGAAGCGGGACATCAGCGTGCTCTGGCGCACGGCGAGGTGGCGGGACAGGCCCCGGACCGTGGGGATGACCGGGGCGAGCCGGGCCAGCGTCTCGAAGAACACCCGCACGTCGTCGGAGGTGTCGTGCAGGGCGGGGCGCAGGCGACGCAGCAGCTGGGTAGTGACCGGGGACACCGGACGCCCCAGTGTGTCGCGCAGCCGGTGCCAGCCGTCGGGCATCGAGCAGTCGATCGCTGCCCGCACGCCGCTCGCACCCAGGCGCAGCAGCGTCTGCGTGCTGACCGCGTCGTGCCGGGACACGAGGGCCACGGTGGGGAGAGCGGGGAACTCGCGCACCAGTCGCATCACCGACGGCAGGTCGTCGGCGGCGCAGCTGTGGGTCGAGAACACCACGGCGTCCACCCGCTGGCGGCGGGCCGCGGCGAGCACGTCCCGGAAGGAAGCGGCATAGAGGGTGACGAAGCACCCGCTCCCGACCGCTTCGATCCGGGACCGCTCCGCCGGCGGGATGAGCGCGCACACCGTCACCATCGTGGACCAGGCTAATGCCCGCCGCTCAACCCTCGCTCATTCGGGGCACCCGCCCTCGTCCGCCGCATCCGGCAGCCGCCGGGCGGCCTCAACCCCGGTTCAACGCCCCGGCCCGCCTGCAGCCGGCGGTCGAGCCGTTAGGTTTCGGGAGCGTCCCGTCGTCCCCGCGCGGAGGTCACCGTGAGCGTCCGGAGTACGAGCGCCGTCCTGGCGGCGACGGCCCTGGTGGGCATCACCGCCACCGCGGTCGCGCATGACTTCTGGCTCGTCGCCGTCGGCGACGAGATCCACGGCATCTCGGGCTCGCGCTTCCCCGTGAGCGAGAACGCCGTCCTGCCGGAGCGCCTCGCCGAGGCCGTCGCCGTGCACGGACGCGGCCGCACGCCGCTGACCGTCGTCGGCGCGCGCGGCAACGTCCTCGTCCTCACGGCCGACCCGACCCTCGCGGGCCCGCTGTGGGCCGCCGTGGCAATCCAGCCACGTCGCATCCACCTGTCGGCCGACGACTTCAACGACTACCTCCGGCACGACGGATTGCCCCAGGTCCTGCGGGAGCGTGAAGCTCGAGGCGAGCTGGCCCAACCCGCGGTCGAACGCTACCAGAAGTACGCCAAGGCCCTGATCGTGCGTCCCGGCGACGGCGGTACCCTCGCCGCCCCGGTCGGGCATCGCTTCGAGCTCGTGGTGATGGGAGATCCCACCACCCTGCGCGCCGGGGACACGCTCACGCTCGAGGTCCGGTTCGAAGGGCGCCCGGCGCCCGGGCTGACCGTCCATGCGGGGTTCGCCGGCCAGCCGGAGGGGCAACACGCGCAAGCGCACCTGAGCGACGCCGCGGGCCGGGTGCGCATCCCGGTGTCGTCGGTGGGCTCCTGGTATGCGCGGACCATTCACATGCGTCGGGTCGCGGAGCCGCCGTTCGACTGGGAGAGCTTCTGGGCCTCCGTCACGTTCCCGGTCCGGTGACGATCTCCGGCGTGAGCCTCCTCGAGCAACTGCGCTCTGCCCTCGCGGGCCGGTACACGGTCGAGCGGGAGCTCGGCCGCGGGGGCATGGCGAGCGTCTTCCTGGCGGAAGACGTGAGGCACAAGCGCTCCGTGGCGATCAAGGTGCTGACGCCGGACATCGGGCGTCTGGTGGGGTCCGACCGCTTCCTGCGCGAGATCGAGATCGCGGCCCGGCTGACGCACCCGCACATCCTCCCGGTCTTCGACTCGGGCGATGCGGGCGGTCTCCTCTATTACGTGATGCCGTTCGTTCGTGGTGAGTCCCTGCGACACCGCCTGGAGCGCGGCGGCCCCCTGCCGGTGGTGGAGGCGGTGCGCATCGCCCGCGAGGTGGCCGACGCCCTCGACTACGCGCACCGCCACGGCTTCGTGCACCGCGACATCAAGCCCGAGAACGTGCTCCTCGAGGAGGGGCATGCCTTCGTGGCGGACTTCGGCGTGGCGCGGGCCCTGGCGGCGGGCGGCCAGGGTCCGAAGCTGACCGAGGTCGGGTTCGCCATCGGCACGCCCTACTACATGAGCCCGGAGCAGGCGGCCGGCGACGCCGCGGTGGACGGCCGTGCGGACCTGTACGCGTTGGGGTGCGTGCTCTACGAAATGCTCGCGGGGAAGCCCGTATTCGAGGGGACGACGGCCCAGGCCCTGGCCCGGCAGCACCTGCTCGACACGCCCCGGCGCCTGCGGACCCTGCGACAGGACGTCCCGCCCGCCGTGGAGCAGGTGGTCGAGCGCGCCCTGGCGAAGACCCCGGGCGAGCGCTGGACGTCGGGGGCGGAGATCGCGGACGCGCTCGAATCGGGCGACGTCCCGGCGTTCCGCGGCACCCGGCGGATGCGCCGGCGTTGGATCGTCTCCGGCACGGTCGTGGTGCTCGCGGTGGCGGCCGTCGTCGTGACCAGCGTGCGGCGCAGGCCGGCCCTGGATCCCGACCTGGTGGCCGTCGCCCCGTTCGACGTCCTCGCCCCCGAGCTGCAATTGTGGCGCGAGGGACTGGTCGACATCGTCGCCCGCAACCTCGATGGCGCGGGATCCCTGCGGGTGGTGGCCCCGACGATCGCGGTGCGGCGCTGGGAGGGACGTGCCGATGCGCCCGCCGCACGGCAACTCGGCCGGCGCACCCGCGCGGGGCTGGCCGTGTTCGGGACGGTCGTCTCCACCGGGCGGGACTCGGTCCGCCTCACCGCCACCCTGTACGACGTCGTCGCCCAGCGCCCGATCACCGACCTCCTCGTGAAGGACGTGGCCGATCGCATGGACCGGGTCGCGGACTCGCTGTCGCTCGGCCTGCTGCGCGAGCTCGCGCGCACCCGTCAGATCGGCGAAGTCCGCCTCGCCTCCGTCGGCTCGGGGTCCCTGCCCGCGCTGCGCGCATTCCTCCGGGCGGAGCAGCTCTACCGGCGCACGGACTGGGATTCGGCGATCGCCTATTACGAGCGCGCCATCGCCGCCGACTCGACCTTCGCGCTGCCCTGGTGGCGGATCGGCAGCGCGCTGGGGTGGCAGCGCTCGGGGCTCGATTCGTTGTCACGCCAGTACCATCTGCGCGCCGGGGCCCTGAACCATGGCCTCGCGCCGCGCGACTCCCTGCTCGTGACCGCCGATTCCCTGGCGGCGGTGCTCTACGCCGGGCCCGCGGTGCCCGGATTCTGGTCCCGGGCCAGCCGCCTGTTCGCCGTCCTCGACGAGGCGGCGCGCCGCTACCCCGGGGATCCCGAGGTGTGGTACTACGTCGGCGAGGGCGGATACCACTTTGCTCAGGTGTCGCACACGCCGATCCCGGACCGCGAGGTCCTCGGCGCCTTCGAGCGCGCGATCGCCCTCGACTCCGCCTTTGGTCCGGCGTACATCCACCCGGTGCAGCTCGCGCTCGCCCTGGATGGCGCGGCCGCCGCCGTGCACTACGCCGATGCCTACCTCGGCCTCCAGCCCAAGGACGTCAACGCGGCGGGGATCCGGCTCGTGCGGGATTTGCTGGCCGGCGGGTCTCAGGCCACGGCGGCGCTCGACCGTGCCGCGCCCGCCGAGCTGTTCCACGCGTTCGGCTCGACGAGCGGCGCCGCCGACACGATGGAGGTCGGTGTACGCATCGCGCGGACCCTGCACGCGCGCGGCGCACCGGCCGACAGCCTGACGAACCGGTATCGGCTGGCATTCGCGCTGGCGGCCCGCGGGCGTCTGCACGAAGCCCTACCGCTCGCCCAGGGGCACCCGTGGCAGGCCGAGGTGATGGCGCAGGGCGCCCTCTCCGCGGACTCGATCGAGCGTCACTTCGCCGCCTGGCTCGCCAGCGACACACTGTCGGACGCCCTGCCGCGCTGGTGGGCGACCCGCCGGGACACGACCGCGGTGCAGGCGTTCCTGGCCCGCCTCGAGGCACTGGCGCGCGGCGCGCCGCCGCGCCGGCCCGATCTCGCCGCGATCCCTCATGCCGTGCTGCTTCCCCAGCTGGTGGCGGCGATCGCGAACACGCGCGTCGTGCTGGCGTTCGCGCGCGGGGACACCGCGGCCGCCGTCGCGGCCATCCTGGCCCAGCCCGACACCGCGCGGCCGGGTACCGTGTCGATGCAGCTGTTCCAGGCCCAGGTCCTGGCAGCGAGCGGCCACCGCGAGGAAGCCGCGGCCCGGCTGGATCGCCAGCGCGTGTGTTGCATGGCGATCTGGGCCGCGCCGTGGGCGCTGGAGCGCGCCCGGGTGAACGAGCGGCTGGGGCGACGGGACGTGGCGATCGACGCCTACCGGCATGTCGCCGCGGTATGGGCGCACGCCGACCCTGAGCTCCAGCCCTATGTCGCCGAGGCCCGCGAGGCACTGCGACGGCTGGCGGCTGAGAACGGCGGCGGTCAGCGCTAGATCCGGCCCACGGCGGGCCCGCGGTTCCTTATCTTAGCGTCGCCATGTCGAGCCCCCTCCTGGCCCGGTTGCAGGCCGCCCTGGGCGACGCCTATCGCGTGGAGCGGGAGCTGGGCGTTTCCGGGATCGCCCGGTTCTTTCACGCCACGGACCCTGCCGACGGGCGCGAGCTCGCCGTCGCCGTCCTCCCGCCCGCCATCGCGACCCGCCTCGACCCGGCCCGCTTCCAGGCGGAGATCGCCCGCGCTGCACGGGTGCGTCACGCCCAGCTCCTCGCCCCGCTCGAGGCCCGTGCTGCCGGGGACCTCGCGTACTGCATCTATCCGTACCGTCACGGCGAGAGCCTCCGCGAGAAGCTGCAACGCGAGGGGCACCTCCCGGCCGAGGCTGCCGGCCGGCTCATCTCCCAGATCGCCGACGCGCTCGCCCCGGCACACGAGGCCGGCCTGGCGCACGGCGACCTCCGCCCCGAGTGTGTGGTCCTCGACGGCACGCGCATCGCCATCACCGAATTCGGACTCGCCCACGCCGTCGCCGCCGCGGGGGGCGGCACCGGCCCGGACGACGCGATCGGTTCGGCGGGCTACGCCGCGCCGGAGCAAGAGGCCGGCCGGCCCGCCACCGTGCGCTCGGACGTGTATGCCCTGGGCGTGATCGGCTACGAGCTGCTCGCGGGCTTCCCGCCGTTCGCGGGTCCCACCGCGGCTGCGGTGGTCGCCGCCCGGCTGACCGGGACGCCGGAGCCGCTCGACGCCCTGCGCGTGGACGTACCGCCCGCGGTGACCGCAGCCGTCGCGCGCGCGCTGTCGCGCGATCCCGCGCAGCGGTTCGCCAGTGCGCTCCAGTTCCGTGAAGCGGCGGGCGGGCGGCTGCCCGCCGCCGTCACCGGTCGGCGCGCCAGCTGGGCGGTGGTCACGACCGGAGTGCTGCTGGTGGCGGCCGCCGGCATGTTCGTGCGGGCCCGGCGCCCGCCCGCGCCCGACCCGGATCTCGTGGTGATCGCGCCGTTCGACGTCCTCGTCCCCGACCACGCGCTGTGGCGCGAGGGGATGGTGGACGTGCTGTCGCGCAACCTGGACGGGGCGGGGCCGCTCCGCACCGTGCCGCCGACGGTCGCCATTCGCCGCTGGAAGGGACGCGTCGATGTGGGCCCGGCGATGGCGCTCGGTCGCGAGACCGGTGCCGCGCTCGCCGTCTTCGGCCGGTTGCTCGACGTCGGACCGGACTCCGTCCGGATGACCGCCGCCCTGGTGGACGTGGCGCGCCGCGCGGTCGTGGCCGAGTTCGAGTTTCGCGGGAGTGCCGACCGCATCGGGGGGCTGGCGGATTCACTGACCGTCGCGCTGCTGGATCAGATCGGCCGCGCGCGACCGATCGGAGCGGTGCGCTACACCGGGCTCACGGCGGTGCCGCTCCCCGCGCTCAAGGCGTTTCTCCGTGGCGAACAGCACTTCCGGCACGCGCACTGGGACTCCGCGATCGCGGACTACGAGCGCGCCGTCGCCGCCGCCCCGGACTTTGCGCTGGCGTTGCGGCGCCTCAGCCTGACGTTCGGCTGGCAGCGCTCGGGCGAGGACTCGCTCGGCCAGGCGTACGCGTTCCGCGCCGGGGCGGCGAACCACGGCTTCGCGCCGCGGGAGAGCCTGCTCGTCGCCGCAGAGTCGCTCAACGCCGCCCTGTGGGAATTCACCCGCGAGCCGCAGTGGTGGCTGATCAGCCGTCGCCTCTTCGCCACCCTCGATGAGGCGGCCCGGCGCTATGCGGATGACCCCGAGGTCTGGTACGAGCTGGGGGAAGCGCGGTTCCACTTCGGGTACTGGCACGGCATCGAGGCGGCGGATGCCCAGCGGGCCTTCGATCGCGCGATCGAGCTGGACTCGACGTTCGCCCCGGCATACATCCATCCCGTCGAGCTCGCCCTGATCCACGAGGGCCCGCGGGCCGCGCAACGCTATGCCGCGGCCTACACCGCGGCCCGGTCCGGCGCCGCGGAGGGCGCGGGGATCCCGCTCGTCGCGCGGCTGCTGCGCCCCGACGCGGACCGTCTGGATCTCGACCGGCTGCTCGACACCATCGCGACCGACGCGATCCACAACGCCTGGCTCACGCTGGTCGCCTGGCCGGACTCCGCCGAGACCGCCACCCGCCTGTTGCGGTATCTGATCCGCGCGCGCCGGGGCGAGATGCCCGTTTCCGACGACACGGTGGCCAACAACCGGTTGCTCGCGAGCATGCTGTCGTTCCGCGGGCATCTGCACGACGCGCTGGCCGTGGCCGATTCGGGCTTCGCTCCGGTCCTGGTGGACGGCGCCCTGCTCCGTGCCCGGGCGCCGGACTCCGCGCTCCGTGTGTCCCGCCGCTGGGTGGCGTCCGGGCAGCTCGTCCCGGCGGGCGCCGCGCTGCCGCTGTGGGAGGCGATGGGCGACACGGCCGCCGTGCAGGCGTATGCACGCGCGCTGACGCCGGCCGCCGTGCCGCACGAGTCGCTGCGGCTGTACCTCACCGCGCGCGCGGCGGCGAGCCTCGCCCTCGCGCGGCACGACACCGGCGACGCGGTCCGCCGCTACGCCGCGCTGCCGGAGTCGCTGTGCGGCGGGTGCCAGAGTGCCCTCGCGCAGGCCCGGCTCACGACCGCGCAGCTGTTGAGCGCGCGCGGCCGCCACCAGGAGGCCGTCCTCCGCCTCGGACCGGAGCTCCCCGGCCTCGTCCGGCCACTCGCCGTCTTCACCGCCCTCGCCCGCGCGCGCGCGAACGAGCAGCTCGGCCGGACCCGCGCGGCGCTGACGGACTACCGCTTCGTGGCTCGGATGTGGCGGGCGGCGGACCCGGAGCTCGCGCCTTACGCGCAGGAGGCACGGGCCGCCGTGGAACGCCTCACCGCCGAGCCGCGGTAGCGGCCCGTTCACTCCGCGAGCAGCCGTCGATAGACGTCGAGATCCGCCTCGCTGAAACACACGAAGCGCACCAGCCCGACGGGCCCCGGCACCTGCGTCTCCGCCCGGACCGTCTCCACCGCGATGCGGGCGGCGGCGGCGATGGGGAAGCCGTAGGCGCCCGTACTGATGGCGGGGAAGGCGACCGACGGCGCGCCGTGCGCCGCGGCGAGGCGCATCGCGGCCTGATAGCAACCGCGGAGCAGCTCGGCCTCGCGGTGCGCGCCGCCCCGCCACACCGGCCCCACGGCGTGCATCACGAACCGGACGCCGTTCTCCCGCAACCGGCCGAACGCGAGCGTGAGCTTCACGTCACCGGTGCGGCAGCCGTCGAGGCGCGCGCAGGCCTCGAGCAGATCGGGACCGGCGGCACGGTGGATCGCCCCGTCCACGCCGCCGCCCCCGAGCAGGGTCTCGTTCGCGGCATTGACGATGGCGTCGACGCGCTGCGTCGTGATGTCGCCCCGGACGGCTTCGATGGTGGCGTGCGGCACGGCTCTCGGCCCGAAGGGTTACGCGCAACCCGGTCCCCGTCTATATCTTACCGCGGTCCGCGAAGGACGCGAATCGCGCCCACCTGCCCCGTCACCAGGGAGCCGCACTCCGCATGGACCGGTCGCCCGTCACACCCGGCTGATGCCCCCCCGTGATCTCCTCGGGCGCGTCCGCGCCGCGCTCGCCGGCCGCTACGAGATCATCACGCAGATTGGCCGCGGCGGGAACGCCACGCTGTTCGGCGCGTTCGATCATGAGCGCCGCAAGATCGCCATCAAGGTGATGCACCCCGAACTCGCGGTCACCGTGGGCGCAGAGCGGTTTCTGCGCGAGATCCGCTACGCGGGTCAGCTCGATCACCCCCACATCGCGCCGCTGCTCGACTCGGGTGACGACGACTACCTGCTCTGGTTCGCGATGCCCTTCGTGCCCGGGGAGAGCCTCCGGGACCTGCTCCGGCGCCAGCGGTTGCTCACGGTGGATTTTGCGGCGCGGCTCGCCTGCGAGACACTCGACGCGTTGGAGCACGCCCACCGGCGCGGGATCGCGCATCGCGACATCAAACCCGACAACATCATCTGCAGCCCCGATGGCGCCGTGCTCGTGGACCTGGGGATCGCCCGGGCGATCGCCCAGTCGGGCGAGGATCGGGTGACGCGCAGCGGGTTCGTCGTCGGGACCGAGCAGTACATGAGCCCGGAGCAGGCGAGCGGAGCCGTGGACGTGGACGGCCGCACGGACGTGTACTCGATGGGCGTCGTGCTCTTCGAGGCGCTCGCCGGCCAGCCCCCGTTCTCCTCCCCCTCGGCCGCGGCCGTGCTCGACATGCACCAGCGCCGGCCGGCGCCCGGCGTGCGCGACCTCCGCCCGGACGTGCCCGACGCGGTGGCCCGGGTGATCGCCCGCGCGCTCGAGAAGCGCCCGGCGGACCGCTGGCAGACGGCGGCGGAGATGCGGACCGAATTGTTGCCGTTCAGCCGCGCACCCTGACCCCGCCGTGAGCGCCGACCCCCTCCTCGAGCGCGCCACCCGCGCGTTGGCCGACCGCTATGTGGTCGCGCGCGAGCTCGGGTCGGGCGGCATGGGCACCGTCTACCGCGCGACCGACCGCACGCTCGGTCGCGAGGTGGCCATCAAGGTGTTGCCGCCCTCGACCCGCGAGTACCTCGGCGCCGACCGCTTCCGGCGGGAGCTGCAGTTCGCGGCCCGGCTCTCCCACCCGCACATCGTCCCGCTCTACGAGGCGGGCGACGCCGATGGCCTCCTGTATTACGTGATGGCGTACGTGCCGGGCGAGACGCTCGCCGAACGGCTCCGGCGTGCGGGCGCGCTCCCGCTCGCGGAGGCGCTCCGTCTCACCGCCGAGGTGGGGGACGCGCTCCAGTACGCGCACGAGCAGGGCGTCATCCACCGCGACGTGAAGCCGTCGAACATCCTGCTGTCGCGCGACCACGCCCTGCTGCTGGACTTCGGCGTCGCCAAGGCGATGAGTGGCGACTCGGACCCCGCGGGGCGGGCCCTCACCGCCACCGGCGCCATGGTCGGCACGGCGGAGTACATGAGCCCCGAGCAGGCCGCGGGCGAGAAGCGCATCGACGCGCGCACCGACGTCTACGCCCTCGCAGCAGTGCTCTACGAAATGTTGTCGGGCGAGCCGCCGTTCACCGGCCCCAGTCTCCAGGCCATCGTCGCGCGCGTGATCGCCGATCCACCGCGGTCGGTGCGCACCATCCGGCCCGACCTCCCGCCGCACGTCGAGCGCGCGCTCGCCCGCGCCCTCGCCAAGACGCCCGGGGACCGCCCCGCCACGGCGCAGCAGTTCGTCGAACTCCTCGCACACCCGGCCGGCCGCCCCGCCGGTCAGCGGCCAGGGTGGGCGTGGGTCGGAGGCGCCGCGGCGATCGTCTTGGCGGCGGGGCTCGTGTGGTGGGCGCTCGCCGGGCGGCATCGCCCCCCGACGCCGGCGCCCGCGGTGGCGGGGCCGCCGGCCGACATGGTGCTCGTGCCCGGCGGGGAATACCCGGTCGGCGGGGCAGCAGGGCAGGGCGAGCGGCGCGTCCGGCTGGACGCGTTCTACCTCGATTCCACCGAGGTCACGGTGGCGGCGTACGCACGTTACCTCGCCGCGACGGGAGGCGCCGCGCCATGGCGCACCGTGCCGGACTCCGCCGGGCCGGTGACGGCCGTCCTGTGGACGGAGGCGGATGCCTTCTGTCGCTGGCGCGACGCGCGGGGACGTCTGCCGATCGAGCCCGAGTGGGAGGCGGCGGCGCGCGGGCCCAGGGGCAGCCGCTACCCCTGGGGCGACGCCTGGGCGCCGGGCCGCGCCAACGCCGACCGCATCGCCGGGACCCTGGCACCGCCCGCGACGTTCCCGCTGGGCCGCTCCTGGGTCGGGGCGGTCGACCTCGTGGGCAACGCGTGGGAATGGACCGCCACCGCCGACTCAGGGCCCCGCGGCCTGCGGCACGTCATCAAGGGGGGTGGCTTCGACAGCCCGCCCGAGAACGCCCTTCCGGCCTTCCGGGCCGTCCTGCCCGACGACCGGGCGGCGTTGGCCAACACGGGCTTCCGCTGCGCGCGGGCCGTGGCACCCTAATGCCGCATCGCCCCCGATGAGACGATTCGCGCCCGCAGTCCCCGTCCTCGCCGCACTGTTCGGGTGCCAGCCAGCGGCGCGCCGCGTCCTGGTGCTGGATCTGGCGCTGAGCGACCCCGCCTTGATCACGAGCACCGCGGCGCCGTGGGCCGCGGCGGGGTATACGGTCGAGTACCGGCCGCGCTTCCCGCACCTGACGCGCGCCGACCTCCCCCGATACGGCGTCGTCGTCTTCCTCGGCGGCGTCACTCCCGAACGGTGGTCGGACGCCCTCTCCGGCGGTGACCTGGCCCTCCTCACGGAGTGGGTCCCCCGGGGCGGCGTGCTCGTGTTCGGCTACGCCGGTGATGGCGCTGGCGGTCTCGACCGCTGGGTGATGAACCAGTGGTTCGCGGCGATGGGCGCCGGCATCGCGATCGGCACCGATGTCCTGCGGGACACGACGGGAACGGCGACGGGCGCACACGGGACACACCCGACCGCTCGGGCCGTCCCCGGGGCGTTCGACGCCTCGGGGCTGGCGCAGTTCCCGGCCGGGCGCAACCACGCGTTGTCGGTCCGCGCTCCCGCCCAGGCCCTGGCCCGCGCGCCCGCGACGGCAGTCGTCCAGCGGCCGGGCACCGACGTGCTGTCGCGCGCGAACGCTCCCGTCGTGGCCGCGAGCCGCGTGGCGCAGGGCCTCGTCGTCGTGGCCAGCCGGCACCTGCTCGGCGCGGTGGGATCGGAGCTGCGCGCGGTCACCGCGTCGCCCCTCGTGCGCGACTCGCTCGCCGCGACCCAGCGCTTCCTCGTGGCGCTCGCCCGCTGGACCCGCCACCCCGCCGAATGGGCCACCATTCCGCCGGCCACCGGCGCGGGCCACGTCACCCTCGCCGCACCGCCGCAGCCCGTCGCGATGCGGCCACCCCATCTCGCACCTCCCCCGACCGCGGCGACGTGGCGATTACCGCGGAGCGCGGAGCCGAACGACTCCGGCGCGGCGGACCTGCCGGACTGGATCGAGCGCGACGGGCTGCGTATCGGGTGGTCCGAGGCCCCCTTCGACGGACCTGCCGTCGTGGATTCCCTGATCGGGTTCCTGGACGCTGCAGGGCTCAACGTGCTGGCCAGCCCGCCCGGCCAGCCGCTGTTGGCCGACACCGCTCCCACTCCCCGACGGGCGGCCGCCGTGGCGGTCCCACCATGGCGGGAGGCGCTCGACCGACTCGGCGCGACGAGCATCCGGTGGTTCCCGGTCCTGCGCCTGGGCGGTCCGGACCAGCCGTGCCTGCTCGACGACTCGCTGTGGAACGGCACCATCACCCCCGCGGTACGGGTCCTCGCCGAGCGGGCGCGCGCCCGCGGGGGGCCCATCGCCGGGGTGACGTTCGCCGTGTTGCCCGCCGCTGCGGGCGCGGCTCCCCCCGAGTTGTGCGACGCGAATCTGCGGGCGAGCCTGCGCCGGATGGGACGCGACACGGCGTGGATCGAGCGCCTCGTGGCGCGACCCCTCGCCGATCGCTACGACACCCTCCTCGAGGAGGGGATGTTGGACGGGTACTTCGTCGCGCTCGAAGCCGAGCTCGCGGCCCGGGCCGCCCGGCTGGCGCTGGCGGCGCGTCAACGCGCGCCGGCGCTGCTGTTCGCCCTGTGGACGAGCGAGCCCCCAGCCGATTGGCGCAGCTTCGGCCTGGCGCGCGGGCTGGCCGTGGACCGACGCGCGGTGCTGTTGTGGGACGCCGAGCCACTGCCCGGCGCGATCCTGGCCGCGTACCGCCGCCGCAGCGTCGGGCCGGTGCATGTGCTCGAGTTGCGACCCGAGCAGGTGCCGCCCCGGTCCTGGGGCCGCCTCCACGCCGCCTTGTTCGACTCCAGTGCGGGCTTCTGGATCGGGCCGGTCGAGACCGTGATGACGGACCCTCGGACGGCCGCCGGTTCCCTGCCCGCCGACAGCCTCGAACGCCTCCTCCGCCGTCTCGTCCAGCGACGATAGGGCTGGCGCGGCTCCTTCCGCCGGCGGTACGGTGCCCCTAGCTTACCGCTTGGTGGGAGGTGGGCAGGGTGGGATGGTCGCGGCGGACCGGCTGCAGTGGTCCGTCGAGGAAAGTCCGAGCTCCACAGGGCAGACTGCCAGGTAACGCCTGGGCGCCGCAAGGCGACGGATAGGGCCACAGAAAACAGACCGCCCTTTTTTCCAAAGGGTAAGGGTGAAACGGTGGGGTAAGAGCCCACCGCGCGTCCGGTAACGGGCGTGGCACGGTAACCCCCAGTCGGAGCAAGGCCAAGTAAGCAGCGAGACCCGGCCCGGGTCGTTCGAGCTGCGGGTAGGCCGCACGAGACGTGCTGGCGACAGCCGTCCCAGAGAGATGACCATCGGCCCTCACGGGTCAACAGAACTCGGCTTATGGCCCTGCCCCTCTCCTCCCCATGACGTCACCCCGGCCCTATCCAGCGGACTGGGAGACGGTCGCCGACCTGCGGGTCTTCCGGACCGGTGCCGAGGACTGGGAGCGGCTCGTGTCCTGGCGCCAGGAGATGCGGCGGCGGGGTTGGCGGCTGCTGCGCGTCACGCACGACGGTCCCGAGCTGGTGGCCGTCTTCGGTCGGACCAAGGCGGACCGTCTCCGCACCGGCGTCTGACCCCACCATCACCTTCGCGAAGGACGAGCCTGTGAAGTCCCTCAGCGCCCGCGTCGCGGCCGCGTCGATCCTCGCGGCGTGCGCCACCGGCGCTCCCGCGACCCAGCCCGGGACGCCACCCGCCGCAACACCACCGACGCCCGCCGCCGCGCCGGCGCCGGTGGTGGTCCCGCCGCCCACGACGGCACGCCTCGCACCCCAGCGCGGGCGGTTCCTGGCGCACCAGGTCGTCGAGATCACCAACGACTATGAGGGGCTCCCGCCGCGCCAGGTGATCGGCTACCGATCCTGGTTCACCGTCACGGTGCGCGATACCACCGACGCGGCGCGCCGCCTCGCCACGATCTTCGTCGTCGACTCCATCGTCGCCGACTCGGCCGTGTTCCTGCCGCCCACCATGAACCTGGCCGCGGCGCGTGGCCTCACCGTGACCGGATGGGTCACTCCCACCGGGGAGCTTCAGGATGCCGTGTTCTCCGACTCGGGCGTGGTGCAGTCGCTGAGCCTGCTGCTCGGCTGGTTCCGCCACTTCTTCCCGAACCTCCCTGCGGACGGGGTGCAGCCGGGTCGTGAATGGAGCGACACGCTCACCACCACCGAGCCCGGCGGCGCGGCCACCGTCGTGCGCACGACCGAGCTCCGCGCCCGGGCGGCCGCGGCGTGGGAGCGCCGCCCCGAGGGCGAGGCCCTGCGCCTCGACGCCGCCGAGACCTACCAGTTCACCGGGAGCGGCGACGGGGGCGGCCAGCCACTGGAGCTGCGCGGCACCGGGATGCGGGCCGGCACGGACTACATCGCCGCCGACGGCCGCTATCTCGGCGGCACCGGCCGGGACTCGGTCGCGCTGACCATCACGCTCCCCCAGCAAGGCATCACGATCCCACAGCGACAGCTCGGCACGTTGTCGGTTCAGCTCCTGCCGCGATGAGGGGCGCCGCGATCGGCGTGCTGCTGCTCTGCGGCGCCGCGGGAGCCGCCGCCGCGCAGGTCGCCCCGAACCGCGCCACCCGGTACCTGTTCCAGACCGACGTGCTGGACGGTCGCGCCGTGTGGGTGAACCCGGCGGGCACCGCGATCATCGCCTCGGCGTCCGTCTTCGGCGACGTCGTCATGGGCGCGCCCGACGACGCGAATCGCCTCGCGCAGGTCAGCGCCGGATTCAGCTCGCGTGGGTTGACGTTCGGGTACCAATACGATGACTTCGAAACCGGCGTCGGCCACACCTACCGGCTGGGTCTGGCGGGAGCGTCGGGGTCGCTCGCCGTCGGCGCCGCGGCGGCGTACTACCGCGGCGGGACCAAGGACTGGGGCTACGACGTCGGCGCCGTGTTCCGGGCCGGGGCCGGCGTCACCCTGGGGGCCACGGCCGCCAACATCGGCGAACCGGTCGTCCGTGGCCTGCGGCAGGAGTTCTCCTTCATACCCGGTGTCACCCTGACCCCGTTCGGGCCCGCGCTCCAGGTGTCCGCGCTCGGCCATCTGGGGGGCGCCGCCGAGAGCTACAGCGTCGGCGCGCGCTGGCAGCCGCCACTGGCGTTCCGCAGCGCGGTGCTCGTCCGCCTCGATGCGGATGCCGACCTCCGCACGACCGGCTTCGCCTTCGGCCTGGCCATCGGCGGCCAGGACCAGGCCGGCCTCGTCCTCACGACGCCGCGCGATCTGGCGAGCGTCGAGGCGACGAGCTTGTACGGCGTGGCCACCCGGCCAATGGGCCAGCGCTGACCGATGCGGTGGCGGCGGCTCCTGGCTGCGGCCGCTGGTGTCGCCGCGGTGTGGCTGTTCGGGGTATGGCCGCCGCCGGTGTGGTGGCGGACGCACTGGCCCGAGCAGAGCGCCATGATGCGCCGCGGCCCCATTCCCCGTGGGGGCCAACCGGGCCCGTC
>Ga0075302_1000015_pt1 | contig 22896 bp, 18 predicted proteins | sample Browns_TuleB_D1_FD_120059 | JGI IMG/M metagenome (GOLD analysis project Ga0075302, IMG submission 120059) | Natural and restored wetland microbial communities from the San Francisco Bay, California, USA, that impact long-term carbon... | ecosystem: Environmental > Terrestrial > Soil > Wetlands ...
CTCAAGGACGCGATCGGCAAGGGCGGCAACGGCTACGAGAGCGACGCCTTTCGCGTGACATGGAACCAGAACAAGCCCAGCCTGAAGGTGGACTACGAGGCCGCGCTTGCCGCCCTTGTCGGCGCGTTTCCGGACATGATCGGCGCTGTCTCCGCCGCCGTGACAAGCCACACCACAACCAAGCCGGGGGCGCTGGTCCTCCGGCCAACATGGAGGGACGACGAGTGAGCAACGAGAGGAAGCAAGACGACGGGATCATCGTCTACAAGCCGGACGACCCGGTGCAACTCAAGGTCGCCGCGATCGCCGCGGCCGTCGGCCGCAAGAAGGGCGACGTGGAGGCCGCGCTGCCGCGTGGCATCGAGTACGGGTTCTGGCTGCGATCAGTCCAGACCGCGTTCATCGAGAACCCCGACCTGCTCGGCTGCACGGGCGCGTCGCTGATGAAGGCCGTGATGAACAGCGCCTACGTCGGGCTGCCGCCGAACAAGCAGCTTTCCCTGGCCGCCTTCGTCCAGTTCAAGGACGAGTGCGTCTACATGCCCATGGTCCAGGGGCTCGTGAAGCTGGCGCTGCTGCACCCGGCCATCAAGGACATCCAGACGAGCGTGGTCTACGCGGGCGACGAGTTCAGCTACCAGCGCGGCACCGCGCCAGCGATCCACCACGTCCCGGCGCGGCGTGCACGCGGCGAGGCGCCGGATCTCGAGGCCGCCTACTCGATCGCGTGGATGTCGAACGGCGCGCTCTCCTTCGAGGTCCTCGAGGCCGCCGACATCGCCAAGGTCCGCAACGTCGCCAAGACCGACAAGGTGTGGTCGGTGTGGGCCGGCGAAATGGCGCGCAAGGCCGCGTTCCGCCGGCACCGCAAATGGCTGCCCACGTCGAGCGAGCTGCTGCGCGCCATCGAGATTGACGAGGAGGCCGTGCTCGACACGACCGCTACCGTCACGCCGGCCCATGGCGCCGGCATGGCGGCCCTGGCCGCGCGCATCGCGCCGGCAGCCGAGCCCCAGCCAGACCCGCCGCCGCCCGAGCCCGAGGCCGACGCGCCCTCGGGTGCGCTGTTCGATGAGTCCGCCGCCCCTGGCCGAACGGTGCCGGCGTGACTAAGTACCGCGAATGGCAGCAGGAAGTTACGCGCTACTGGGACACCGGCCTGCACTGGCAGGAGTTCATCCGACGCACGCTGCCGATGGACAACTGGGTCGTATCCTGGATTGGCGGCGGGGCCACTCTCTACCTAGCCGACCCCACGCTGCAGGAGTTCTGCGCAGCCGTGGCCGCTGTTGGCGCGGCGCTGGGTCGCCCGCCAGACAAGACCGAGAGCGCCGTCGACTGGGGCGCCCAGCCGCGCATGGCCGCGACGTGGACGAAGATCGAGCCGCCGCATCGCGTCCGTGCCGACCAGATGTCGGGCCGGCCCGGCAACGTGGTCGTGACGGCGCGCCCGAAGGGCTGCCGCCTCATCGAGGTCGTGGACCACGAGCAGGTCGTCCCCGCCTCGCCGGTCGGGCAGCGCATCCAGATCAAGAAGAAGGTGCTGCACCCCGAGTGCGCGCACGTCTTGGCGGAGCTGACGGCATGAGCGCCTCCGCTCTCATCGGCTGGCCGCGCGCCGGCACGCGCTGGGCGCTCGTGGCCGAGGCCGAGTGGCCCGCGACGCTGCCGTGCCCGTACTGTGACGGGGAGGGTGGCGGCTCAGTCTACCGACCGACGCACCGCGAAGTGCTGGACCGGACCGACCGTGACCGTTGGATCGAATGCGTCGAGTGCCGGGCGTCCGGCAGGCGCGACCTGTTCAGTCTCAGCGACGACCACCTGCTTGAGCAGGGCTACCGCTGGGACTGCGATGGCAACCTGTGGAGGATCAGTACATGAGCCGTATGACGATCACCGAGGCGCTGGCGGAGCTCAAGACGCTCCGCAAGCGCATCGAGAAGAAGCGCGACAGCCTGCCGCCGTACCTCGCGCGGCAGGACCGCGTGAAGGACCCGCTCGAGCAGGAGGGCGGCTCCGTGGCCTTCGTGGCGCGCGAGCGTCAGGCCATCGGGGACCTGTGCGAGAGGATCGTGCGCATCCGCACCGCGATCCAGGCGAGCAACTTGGTCGAGCGGGCCACGGTTGTCGGCGTCGAGCGCAGCGTGGCCGAATGGCTCGCGTGGCGCCGCGATGTCGAGGGCCTGCTGCGGTCCGTGATGGACGGGCTGACCACGGCGCTCTCGAACCTGCGCAGCGAGGCGCGCCAGAAGAACCTGGCGATCAAGCAGGATGGCGAGGCCAACGCCCCGAGCGACATCGTGGTCGCCTTCAAGGAGACGGAGCTCATCAAGGAGCGCGAGCAGCACGAGGCGACGCTCGGCACGCTCGACGGCCTGCTCTCCCTCAAGAACGCGACGACCTTCATCGAGTTTCCCGACTGACAACGATCGGCCTTCCGTAGCGAAGCGAGAGAACGACCAACAACCGCCGGAGTGATCCGGCTCTCGGTCTTGAAAACCGAACCCCCGCTGTGGGATCAGCCCAGCCAATGAACGTGAAACGCTCAGAGCCGACAAGCTCAGGCCGTCAACGCGCATCGGTCAACGGGGAAAGTTCATCGAAAGCCGCGAGGCTACTGGCGAGTCGGGAGACCGACTCGAGGCGCACGTTGGACGGCGCCATCTCGGGTACGCGGCTGCTGCGCGGAGGCCACCTTTTCACACCCCCAGGAGGATCACGTCATGTACTCACGACCCCAGCCACCAGACAGCTACGCGATGGACGACTGGCAGAGCCGCCTGCACGAGCCGGGCGCCACGCTGCCGTCGCCCGTGAAGCAGAAGCCGCGCGAGAGCTTCGCGCGGATCATGCTGCTATCCTACGCGCTGTTCGCGCTCATCTTCGGCTTGCTCGTCACCGGGCACGCCAGCGGGTTGTGGTAGCCCGCGACAACACGCGCTCCCGCCAGCCAGCCCGCGTGCTCCTGCTCGAGCACCTGGTCTCTCGTTGCGCCAGACTCCACGGGCGGCTGGTGGGAGCCTTTGATCGGAGGATGACCTGATGGGCACGGCCATTCGCCAGCTCACCGACAGCGCCATGTGCGGCATCTTCGGCCACCGCTGGTTCTACGTGGCCGAGTACGACGACGGGCTGGTGCTGCGGGGTTACTTCCCGATGCTCGGTGTGCACGGCATCGTGGCGCTGCGGCGCGCGTGTCAGCGGTGTCGCCGAATCGAGCGCCTGCCGCAGCCCGGCGCGGCGGCTGCGTTCGGCACGCAGCACTTCGAGCCGCACCGGATGTCGAGCGATGCCTGGGAGCGGGAGGTCTGCGCATGACCAAGCCCGCCACCCTGCGCGGCCTGCGGAAAGGCAAGCGATGAGCAGCGAGGTGGAGAAGTGCCGCATGAATCTGCCGGAAGTATGCCCCTAGTGAACGGAGGGGCGAGTCCGATGTCGGCGGGTAGACTCCCGCCGTGCGATTCCGGCGCGAGACCGTCGTGTCGTCGGCCGTGTTCCTGACCTTCGGCTGGGCGGTCTGGCAGGTCAGTCAGAACCTCTGGATGGCGCTCGCGTCGCTCGTGTTCTGCTTTGGGATGTACCGGCTGGCCCACCAGTACGAGGCCGACGAGGCGCGGCGTCGTGCTGAGGCGAGAGCGCAGGTGGCCCTTCTGGTGGCCCAGGGGAACGAGTTGATTGGCAGAATCGCCACTGTCAAGGGCGCGATGGTGGACGGCGAGGAACGGGACTGCGCGGGCTGGCTGAAGAGCGCGTCCGACTGGCTGATCGAGCACGAGCCGGAGGAGACGGCCATTTTCGTCACGCCAATAAGTCACGTGACGATCCGGTACGTACCGGACGACCATCGCAACGACGTGATCGCCACGCTCAAGTCCCGCGTTGAGCGAATGGCGCAAATCCTGGCGCGGATGCCCCGCTAGCGCCCGCGTCGGCCCTTGGGACGCGGCGGCGTCGCCAGCATCCGCTTGATGATCAGAGTTGGGTCACCCTCGATCTTCAAAGAGGAGGAGCTGTCGCGGCGGCTGCGGCGCTTCCGCTTGGGCTTGGGCTTCCCGCTCTCGTGCCGCTTCGACGACATGCCGGGGGATCTTGCTCCGATGCCCCGGCCGCTTCAAGCGGCTCGCGCGGGGGACGGTGGCTCCCGGTAGCGCAGCCGCTTGCCGTTCGCAGACTTGACCGCGAGCAGCACGCGCTCCGTGTCGTCGGTCTTGCGGGTGTTGTAGCGGAACTCGAACTCCGCGCAGTAGCGGTGGAGGTGCTCTTCGCTCACCGCGTGGAACGTGCCGTAGATCCCGCGCTTGAGGATGGCGAAGGCGCTTTCGATGGTGTTCGTGTGCGCCGAGCCGCGCGCGTACTCCTTGATCGTGTGGTTCACGGTCTGGTGCCCGCCACGGAAGCGCCGGCCCGGCTTGAGGTACTTCGGGTTGTCGTCGGTCATGAGCGTGCTCTGCCCGCTCTTCGCGTGGCTCAGGACGAAGGCGTGCAGGTTGTCGGCCGTGACCTTGGGGACGTGGCGCAGCCGCAGCCCGCCGCCGCGCTGGACGATTCCGAGCACCGGGGCGAGGTTGCCCTTCGGCCCGCGCTTGAGCGTGGGCGAGCCCGCTTGCTCGTAGTTGCGGCGGCGCGGCTTGCCGCCGACGTAGGTCTCGTCGGCCTCTACCGTGCCGGTCAACGGCGCGCTCGTGCCGTGGTCGGCCATCGCGAACCGGATGCGGTGCATCATGAAGAGCGCCGCACGGTAGCCGATCCCGCACTCGCGCTTGATCTGGAGCGCGCTCACGCCTTTCTTCGACGCACAGCAGCGCCAGAAGGCGTGCGCCCAGACTCGCATCGGCAGGCGCGACTCTTCGTAGACCGTCGCGGTGCGGACGCTGTACTGCCGAGCGCAGTCGTGGCACTTCCAGCGCATCGCCTTCTCGCGCTGGCCGTCCTTCCCCATGATCCGGTGGACGCCGACGCTGCCGCACCGGGGGCAGCACGGGCCGGACTCGCCCCAGCGAAGCTGCTCGAAGTACTCGACGGCGGCCTGCTCGTCGCTGGCGGCATGGCGGAGGTTGGCGAGAGCCTGCTTTCTGGCCTGGTTGGCGTTCATGTCGGTCATTATGCTTGACCGGTCACGCACTGTCAAGCGTCGTAACTCGTGCGGTATCAGTCATTTGCGTGATATCCGCGTCAGCCAGCACCCAAACTGCGCGCTAGGTTGCGTTCTGGCCGCGGCCAGTGCGCGTTTTTCATGCCGATAAGAGTACCAATGGGCATATTACGGATACAATGGATGCGTCGGCTGCGCGCTTGGTGCGCACTCGGCCGGTAGAGCATGCCAAGGAGCGACGCGATGGAACTGAGCCGCGAGATGCGCAGGTTGCAGAGGAAGTGGGACACCCGCGACGTGGATGGCTGGCCCAAGTGGCTGGAATGGGTCGAGATCGACGGGCTGCGCGGCTGGCACAACGAGCGTATCGAGTTCCGCTTCCCCATCATGGCGATCATCGGGGAGAACGGGGTCGGCAAGAGCACGATCCTTCAGTCGGCGGCCGCCGTCTACAAAGCCCCTGGCCGAGGCGTGTCCTGGTACGCCTCCGGCTTCTTCCCGCCCACGTTCTGGGAGGAGATCAAGGCGGCCACGATCTCCTACCGCGTCAGCGAGGGGGACTCTGCTCCGCGAGAGGGCACCGTCCGAAAGCCCGAGCAGCGCTGGCACGGCAACCGCGAGCGAGCCGAGCGCCATATCCGCTACTTCGATCTGAATCGACTGCAACCCGTGGCAGCTCGGCCGGGGTACCAGAAGCTCGTCAAAGAGGACCATCGCGAGACCAGACAACTGCCGTTTGAGGCGAGCCGTCTGAGCACCTACAGCGACATCATGGGCCGTACCTACGACGGCGCGCGAATGGCGGTGACGAACATCCGCGATCGCCGCGTTCCCGTCCTAGGCCAGCACGGCGTCGAATACTCGGGTTACCACCAAGGCGCAGGCGAGACGACGATCATGGAACTTCTCGGGCCGGAGACGCCCGAGACGACGCTTGTGCTCATCGATGAGATCGAAACGTCGCTGCACCCGCGCGTGCAGCGCCGACTCATCCGGTACCTAGCGGAACTCTGCCTAGAGAAGGATGTGCAGGTCATCATCACCACGCACTCCCCGGTCATCCTCGACGAACTGCCAACGGTCGCGCGCGCCTACATCACATCGGACACATCCGGACGGCGCGTGCTGCACGGCGTGAGCACCGAGTTCGCGATGTCCTCGATGGATGACGTGCAGCAGTATGAGTGCGAGGTCTACGTCGAAGACAGGCAGTCCGCCATCTGGCTCACCGAGATCCTCGCGGCGTCGCAAATGGACCCGCGCCCCGTCCACATCTTGCCGTGCGGGTCGGCCGGCGTCGGAATCTCTCTCGGGCAGATGGTCTCTAAGGGCCTATTCCCGCGATCAACGCTGGTCTACCTCGACGGCGATCAAGCGGCCAAGCCGGGATGTGTCTTGCTGCCTGGCCGAGACTCGCCGGAAGAGGTCGTCTTTCAGGGACTCGCGGAGTTGAGTGAGCGCGCTTGGGCAAGCCTCGATCAGCGCGTCGCGCGAGACTACGGAGCCGTGGCGAATGCCTGCACTCGAGCCACCAGCCGTCAGGACTCTCACGACTGGGTAGACAGTGCTGCCACCGAACTGCGGTTGCCGGGCGACTTTCTGTGGCGCGCGATGTGTGGTGAGTGGGCTCGAACCTGTTTGACCGCCGAGGAGCGGGAGCGCGTCGTGCGCCCAATAATGGACACCCTCGCGGGCATTCCCAATGCATGGCTGCCGCCAGCCGACAGGTCGCAGTCGCCGGTGCATTCTGCCGTCGCGCCCGCCCCTGCCGCGCCCGCGGCAGCCGCTCCGGCGGTAGCACCACCGCGACGCCGGACGAAGACTAAGGCCGGCGAGTCTTCCACCGGGCAGTCGCAGCTCTTCGCGCGATCTCCCGACGCTTCTCCGCCGACAGCTTCTTCGCCCGAGCCGGGCCACCCTTGAGTCCGCCTAGCCTGCCGAGGATGCGCGCGGCCTCCGCTCGCTCCTGATCGGTCGGCTCCGCATCCGACGGCTCGGTCGGCTTGCTTGACCGCTTTGGCATGCCAGGAGGATGGCACGCCCGGCGGGGCGGCGCAAGCGGCTAGGGCTGCTGGCGAGTGGCGCTCACCCCGGCGCGAACATGTCACCGAACCAGCGCATCAGGTACCAGCAGGCGGCTACGAGCACAGCGAAGCCGAAGCCAATCCCGGACATCAGAACGAACAGGCCGGCGACCGGCAGGTTGGTGCGTCCGGCGTGGTTCTTGAGCATGTGCCGTCCGAGGAGTAGCGCGGCCAATAACGCCACCACGGCAACAGCGATCAGGCCGCCCATGCCCTCGCATCATACGCCCGCCCCAAGAAGGCGATTCCAAGGTCCGTTCACTAGGGGCATACTTCCGGCCTGAATGGCGCAACTCGCTGATGTTGCTCGAGACGACCTTCTTGGATCGGCCAGACCTTAGGGGCATCAGCGCTCCTCCTTGACGATACCGAACAGCAGCCGCGCGGAGGCCCGCAGCGCGTCCCAGGCGTAACCCTTCAGGGCGCGCCGCGCGTCGGCCTTGCGCGTGAAGCTCTCGCTCCACAGCTCCTTCTCGTTGCTCCCGGCCTTGAGGCCGACGGTCCACTGGCCGTTGGCGGCCTGGCGCATGTACCAGCGCGGCCCGGGGCCGCCGGGCGTCACAGCGGCCACCAGCCGCGAACCCACTTCAGCAGGTCCGCGACGGGCTGGATGGACAAGGACACGGCCACGGCCAGCGCCGACCAGCGCAGCAGCCACGAGCGCGGCTTGCTGGCCCACAACGCGACGAGAAGCAGGGCGATGCCGAGGGACAGGGCGTGGTCAGGGGTCATCACGAGTCTCTCCGTGTGGGAGGGGGAAGCGAGGCAGCCAGCCTCCGGCGAGCCGCCATCTTCTCGCGCAGGGGTCTGGCCATCAGAAAGGCACGAGCAGCCGGGAAGCGCCAGCAGGCCAAGGCCAGCAGCACTAGGACGAAAGCGATCAGCCATGCGAAGCTCCGCAGGGGGTCGAGGATACTGTCCAGGGGGCCGGGCGGCACAACCGCTTCCGCCCGTTCGGTGCCGCCCAGCCAGTTCCACATGGTGGCAGCGGCGGCCGCCACGCCGGCCCACAGCGGTCCGCCGATGGCCGAGCCAGCAGCCGCGCCGCCGGCGGTCAGGGCCGCGTCTCCAGCCCTGTCGTTGGCCGCGGCGCAGCCGGTCACAAGGCAGCTCCCGACCCACAGCCCGAGGCCCAGGAAGAACCCCGCCCGGAACGCTTGTCGGCCGGTCAGCATGCCCGGATCGCTCCCAGCAGCAGCCCCAGCCCCAGGGCGGCGATGACGTAGGCCGCCCAGCGCTCGGGCCAGCCTGGGAAGGCCTCGTCGAACAACTGCTTGATCCGTGCCAGGAAGTTCACTTCAGCTCCACCTGTGCCTCATGGTTGGCGATCCTGTACGCGTCCGGGAACTGCACCGTCGGATTGAGTCGGCGCATCTCCAGCTCCCACATCTTCTGCATGGTCACGGACCAGCGGTCATCGAGCAGCAGCTTGATCCGCTCCACGTCGAGCCGGATGGCGTTCTGGCTGTTGGTCATCATCTGGATGGCCGCATCGACCCGCTCGAAGCGCGCATCGAGGTAGTGCAGGCCACCGAAGATCACGAGCAGGCCCGAACCGATGAGCGTGACCGGCATGGTCAGGCTGCGGATGTCCACGGGCCTCGCTGCGAGGTCACTCACAGGTAGCGCTCCCCCTTGAATCCGCAGTCTGGGCAGATGACCTGAATCGAGAACATGACCAGTTCGCCAATCTCGGCCTTCGACTCGGTGCCAGGGATGTCGCGCAGCTCGGACACGGAAATCGGGCACTGGATACCGTTCGGAGGATGATCGGACAGTTTCACGGCCGAGGCGAGCTTAGCGTCCTGCCACGCCTTGAGTGTCGGGAGGTCCTTTGGATCGGCCATGTCTAGCTCCACTGTCCTACGGTTTGCACGTCCGACGCACCAACGCATTCGCACATGAAATAGCAGTTCTTCGAGCGCGTCGGCGTGCCGCCGTTGGTGCCCAGATTCACAGACGGGATGATTGTCCCAGCGGCCGTGACGCGAAAGAGTCCGTGTATCCGTAGCTGCAGCGCCGCACTAGCCACTCCGGTCAGGATAGGATTCGGAGAGGCGTTCGCGTTGGACATCAGGGCGCGCGAGGTGATGATCGTGTTGATCGCTGCATCACCGCCGTCAACCATCCAGAGCGATTCAACTGTCGCGCTGCCAGCTCCAAGCAGGTCAAAGAGCAAGTTTGTGGCGGCGGCAGCCTCCATCGTCACGAAGCTGAGAACGGCGCTCCAGACGTATGTGCCAGTGGGAAGCGTGAGCGTTCCGGCGCCAACGTCGTCAAAGAGCGCCTGCAGCCCGGTCGTGGCCGTGAGGACGTTGGTGCCAGTCGGGCAGATGATGTACTTGGCCCCCACCACACCGCGATTGGCGTCCTCTGGCGTGTAGTAGAGCACCTTCCCGTCGCTCTCAAGCGCCCCACCGAGCGGGGCGGTGAGTGGCGTGATCGTGTTGAGCTGGAGTGCTCCGTTGTGTCGAATGCGGGCCGACAGCGTTGGGCTCTGCGTGGTTCGGCGCGACGTGAGGAAGCGGATCATGCTCCCCATCTGGTTGCTTCCCACGGCCGCCGTTCCAGAATCGGCCTCATCCACCGTTATGTCGATCTGCGCTCCAGCCGCGTAATCCGTGCCGTCGTGTCCGCTGCCCGAGAAGATTCCGAGTTGGTCGCCGTTGTTCACGGCCCCGCTCGCGCGAGATCGGAAGTAGTTGAACGTGGGCGCCCCGCTTGCCGTGGCGGCGTCCCGAATGAGCACCATCGTCGGATTAGTCGGCCCGGCTTGCTTGATGAGCAAGTGCGGGCTGAGCGTGACGCCGGAGAACACGATGCCCGTAGCTGTGTCGGCCAGGATGAGCTGCGACGTTGTGTCCGGCAGCGTCAGGATCAAGGCGTCGCTTAGCGTTGCGGTGCTTCCCTGCACCTTGTCGCCTGAGGTGCCGTCCCATCGGACGAGTTGGTTGTCTACCGAGGGGGCCGGCAGCGCAAGGATTGGATCGTTGTAGAGGGGCACGCTACGTCAGCTCCGTGATCCGCATGTTGCCGCTGGCGATGTCCCAGATGCAGTCGATGATGCCCGTGTAGCGGTGCGGCAGCTCGTACTGAGCGCCCGGTCTCATCTTGGTCGTGTAGCTGCTGGTGCTCGCCGTGGCACCCAGCTTGAGGTACGCGGTCGCGGTGGCCGAGTCGTTCACGAACGACGCTTGCCTGCGCGACGTGTTACTGGCGAGTAGCGTGACGCTTGCCACGTTGGCCGCCACGCTCGTCACGGCGCCGGCCGTTGATGGCGTGTCACCCGTCGTGCCGGAGCCGCTGCCGCTCACGAGCAGCTCGCCAGCCGCCGTCACCGTAGCCTTCCGGCCTCTAGTGGTCGGGTCCTCGATCACCATGACCATGGCGTGCTTGGAGTCGATCCGACCGAACGAGGCGTCGTTCTCCGTGAGCGCCGCGCCAGGTCCAGCCACCTCATCGAGCACGAAGCCAGCCACGTCCACCTTGTCGGTGTCCTGCGTGAACGGGTCGTTGTCCGGCTTGTGGGTCTCGGTCGAGCTGGTGATGAGCGACGCCACGCTGGCAATCAGCGTCGTCAGGCCGTCCACCATCGCCTTGAACGTCGCGGCCAGCTTCTGCAGGAGTTGGCTCAGGGCATCGACTTCTCCGCGATGTCGCTGCTGTGGCATCAGGGCTTCCCTCGCACGCCGATGAGCGCCGTCGGAATCTCACCCTCGAACGTCTGCGTGATGGCCTCGGCTGCGTCGTTGATCGTCTGGCCGGGGTAGTGGAGCAGCGCGCCGCCCAGCAGGTTGTAGGAGCGCCAGGCGGCGGAGTCCATCTCGCCCTGCCCAAGCTGCACGGCCGCGTCCTCGATCATGGGGATGACGCCCAGGCCGGCCGGACCGCGCACGCCGCGGTAGCCGCCGATGATAGAGGACAGCTCGCGGAAGATCGGGAGCATGTCGATCAGCTCCATGCCCGTCTTGCGAACCACGTTCTCGACGATCCGGTCCTCGTCGTCGTCGTCGTCGCCCGAGAGCAGCGCCATCGCCATGGCCGAGACGGCCGCCGGCAGCACGAACAGGGTGGTCACGTCGCCCAGGAATCGCGCCCAGCCGATCGGGTTCTTGTTGAGGTTGCGCGCCATCGACAGGCGCGTGTGCTGGAACTTGAGGCTCGCGTCCGTGAAGAACGTCGTGAACAGCCTCCAGACCGCCGAGTCCGACTCCCAGCGCGACAGGTCAACGGCGTGCCCGCCGCCCTGCGTGTCGCGCACCATGTCCGCGGCCTGAGCGCGCGCCTCGCGCTCCTTGGCCACGGAGTCCATCGAATCGGGCAGCGTCGCCATCGACTTCTCGAACTGCGCCAGGTAGGTCATCGCATCCACGAAATACTGCGCCTTGCTCATCATGTAGAAGCCGTACTCGTGGATCGCGGAGCGCGCGGCCGACGGCGACTGGCTGCGCACTTCGTTCAGCTCGCGCTGCCAGGCGCCCTCCACGCGGGCCTTCATGTGCGGGTCCAGCTTGATCCACTCCCAGGTGTCCAGGAACGTCCGCTCGTTGGTGATCCACTTCGCCTGCGACTTCAGGAACCACTCGGGACCGATCGCCACCATGCTGACCCGGAGCCCGTAGAACTGCTTGAGCGCGGACAGCGGCCGGAACCACAGTCGATCGGCCACGCTGCCCGTTCTCAGGTAGGCCAGCCCCACGTCGCGCCAGCCGTGGACGCCGCTCCCGCCTGCGCCGACGACCTCGAGGTAGTGGCGCAACTCGACCAGTGGCGTTTTGCCGTAGCGAGCCTCAACCGCCTGGACGACATCGCGCCGGTTCAGCAGTCGCTTCGCGTCGATCAGGGCCTCGCGCATCGAGAGCGCGTGCACCACGTCGTAGATGTGCTGGTTCACCACGCCGCGGTCGAGGCGCAGCGGCCGCATGACCTTCTCGAGCGTCGGCTCCTGGAAGCCCAGGCGCATCATCTGAGAGGGCGCGGCGCCGGTGAGCACCTGGCCGAACAGCTCCTCGCCGTCCTGGCGCAGCACGGACAGGTCCTTGTAGGCCATCGGGTGATAGCCACCGGCGAGCTCGCGCGCGTGCCCGTCGGCGGTCGTGACCGTGAACGGGGCAGGCTTCGACTTCTCGACGCGCCCCCCCGTCACGCGGCGCTGCTGCTCCACGATCTCGGGCCAGAACTGCTCCAGGTACTTCCACCGTGCCTCGATGAAGTCCCAGTCGCGGTCGGTGAGGCTCGCCAGGATCGCCTGGAGCTGCTCCGCCGAGTACATGTAGAGCAACCGCTGGCGCGCGCGCGCTCGCCCCCACAGGCTGCCGATCGACAGGCGATCCTCGTGGCTGAGATTCAGGCCGGCGATGGCCTCGCGCCGGTTGCGATCCCGGCGCTGCTCCGTCGTGAAGTGGTCCCTGTAGAGCTTGACGTACCCGCGGTAGGACGAGACCAGGCGCGGCCCCTCCACGTCGGCTGCGTGGCGCACCTTGCGCAGCCAGCGCATCCAGGGTCCGCCCTCCTGCTGGCCGTCGAACAGTCGCGCCCAGGTCGACGCCTTGGTGATGCCACCGAGCAGGCCGGAGACCGCCTCCATGCGCCGCTCGCCAGGCGTCGGCGCGCCCGTCTCGTAGGGCTTGGGCGGGCGCTGCATCCCGTCGGCGCCCACCAGCTCGGCCGCGTGGGCGTCCTCGGCTGCCTTCTTGCCGTCCGCGGAGTCGGCGTTGCGGCGCTGCGCGATGTGCTCGATCTGCTCGAGCAAGTCCACCAGGTCCGCGAACTCCTCCCGGGTCAGGTCGCGCCAGGGCTTGCGGTAGCCCTCGTTCTTCATGGCCGGCGTGGTCAGCGGCGGGTCGCCGTCTTGCTCGCGCTCCTCGATCCACTCGCTCAGGGCCAGCTTGCGCTGCAGCGCCTCGGGCGACACGGTGCCCAGCTCGAACCTGGCCAGCAGCGCCCCGAGCTGGTCGTCGAACGACTGCCCGGCCTTGCGGATGGCGTTCCGCCGCCTGGTCGTACTCAGCTTGGCCGCGTAGCGGTGCCCGCTCTCGCGCTCGTCCACGGTGAGTAGCGCGATCCGGTACATCTCGTGGTTCAGGATGGCCCGCGTTTGCGCCGCCGCGGCCTCGGCCCAGTCCCCGACCCTGGCCCGATCGATCGCCAGATTGCCCTCCCGGCGGGCCGTGCGCAGGTAGGCGTGCGGCTGGACCCGACCGATGCCCAGGGAGCCCACCTGGCGCTCCGCCTCGGCACGGATGTCCTGGAGCCGTGGGATGCCGCCCAGCTCGGCCCGGCGCGCCGCCGCCCCGGCCTTCGCCGCGGCCTTGGCCTCCCGCTCGCCCTCCTTCGCCCGCTCCGCCTGGCGGCCCGCCACGCCGCCCTCGCGCCGCGCCTGGGCGTGCCACGCCCTGAGCTGGTCGTACATGGCGGCGACGTACTTCGGGCTCTCAATGGCCTTCACGGCCGCGGCGGCGCGCTCCTTGCCGGGGAGCAGGTCGGGGTGCTCGGCCGCCATCCGCGCCCTGGTCAGGGCGGTCGCGTAGCGGTCGCGGTTCGCTGCGGCCGCCAGGCCCATGACCAGCTCGTCAGGAGAGCCAGCGCCGAACGCCTCCACGGCGGCCTGCAGCTCGAGGCCGCCCGAGTCGGCCAGGACGCCCAGCTTGTCCAGGCCGCGGACTGCCTTGCTGCCGGCGCCGTACCGCTCGACCACGCCGGCCCGGTCCAGCTTCACCGGCCCCTTCATGGTCGGGTGCGGGGTGCCGTCCGGCAGGGCGCCAGTGGTCATCATCGACAGCGCGATCGTTTCAGGCCGCTTGTCGAGCCCAGCCTCGACCTCGGCGCGCACCTTGGCCTGCTGCTCGCGCCGACGCTCGCGGCGCTCCTTGGTCAAGTCGGCCAACATCTGCACCGCCAGCTCGTTCCAGCCCTCGTCGAGCGCGGCCTGCACGGCGTTGCGGTACTCGGCGTACTTCTCCGGGTCCATCGCGGCCTCCTCCGGCGTCTCCGCCAGGAAGCCATGGCCCGAGTCGGCGCGCGCCGCCGCGATCTCCTCGTCGGTCGCCAGCATGCGATCCATGACCTCGCTGATCCGCGGGTTGACCTCGACTCCGAGCTCGAGCAGGGTCCGGTAGACGTTCCGAATCCAGTCCGCGAAGGCGGCCATAAGCCGGCGCAGGGCCTCGGATGGCGCCTTGCCGGTCCAGTTGTACGCCTCGCCCTGCTTCGCCAGATACTCGTGGTGCTCCCTCTTCATCTCGGAGAGCGAGCCGACGCGGAGTTCCTTCAGCACGGTGGCCCAGTCGTCCTTCAACTGCTGCGGAGCGCCATCGGACTCCGCGATCGTGCCCAGGACGATGAAGAAGTAGTGCCACATCTCGTGGAAGAAGGTGCTGTCGTCGGCGTCGCGGTAGAAGGTGAGCGTGAATACGGGCAGTCGCTCGTTCGGCAGCGTGAGCCCACCCTTCGGCTGCTTGGCCTCCTCGCCCTGCATGAACTCGCGCGCCATCTTGCGGGCGGCGCGCACGTCCTTGGCGGCGACGAACTCCGAGTAGGGCAGGATGATCGTCTCGGAGCCGCCGGCCACGCCGACCGTCTTGAATGGCTGGCCGCGCTGCGCGACGACGGCGGCGATGGCCTTCTGCGCCTCGCTGAAGGCGCCGGACTCGATCTTGAACTGCTTGTTTTTCGCCTCGAAGGTTGCCACGTCCGCCATCGCTACGTCGCGGCTGGAGCGCACCGCGACGCCGCCTGCGGCGATCAGGGCGAAACTCACGTCGTCGCGCTCCGCCGACTTGTCGATGTCGCGCCCGGTGAGCCGCTTGAACTCGTCTGGGTTGTCCAGCAGCCACTCAGTGTGGCTCTGTCGGCCACCGCCCATGTCGTTCGGAATCGTGATCAGCTCGCCGCCCTTGAACCAGTAACCGGGGAAGTCCTCATGCTCCTGCATGGCCTCGTCGAACGATCGCGGACGCTGGCCGGCCTGCTCCATCTCGGTGATGGTGACCAGGTTCTCGTCGAAGATGACGTAGTTGGATGTGCCCGCGCCCTCCGCTCGGCTGAACTGGTCTAGGTAGCGGACGCCGGGGATGCCGCCGGCCAGGAGCCACTTCGAGACCTGCTCGTCGGCACGCTTGGCCTTCACGGCGAGGAGTGACGGGTACGGCCCCTCGCGTCGATTCACCATCGAGACCAAAGCGTCGTACATGTCCGCGGCGTTCATCTCGCTTGCCGGAACGCCCTCGGTCGAGAAGAGGCGCAGCGTTGCTCCGTTGGCTGACAGGAGGCCCATCTGCGTGAGGGCGGCCTTCACCTTCTCGCTCTGCGCGCTGATCGGCTTGTCCCAATCGAGGTACTCGTCCTCCTGCGGCGCCAGCTCGACGGTGTAGATGTTGCCGCTGCGCTTCTCGGGCACGAACGCCAGGCGCTCCTTGGCCTCGCGCAGACCCTTGATCCGCTCGTCGAGCCCTTCGATGCGCAGCCGGTAGTCGCTGTCCGTCCAGGTGTGGATGGTGCCCTCTGGTGCCGCGGCCCGCGCCGCCCGGCGCTCGACCAGGTGAGCGCGCTGATCCTCCAGGTCTACGATGGCCTCGGCCACGACGGGCCGCAGGTCCTTCTGGCTCGACCAGGCGAAGTCACTTCGCGGCAACCTCGCAAGCTCGCGCATCGCCAGGTCGCCCTTGCTCCACCAGTCCAGGAGGTCCTTCTGCGCGAGACGCTTCCCGTCGAAAGTGTTGTGCGCGCGACTCGTGCGCGCCGCCTCGTCCCGGTACGCCTTCCCAACGGCCTTCGCGGAAGCAAAGTAGAGACCCCAAGAGAAGGAGGCCGCCCCCTGACCGCTGCCGATGTAGCGCTCGCTGAACCGCTCGAACGGGTCCGCGCCGGTGCCGTGATAGGCGGTCTGGAGCAGCTCGGTCTCGCCTGCGTCCCGCCACGACTGGTAGAGCGTCTGCTCGCCACCGACGCGCGTGATGTCCTGTCCCAGCATCACGGCGCGCAGCGCCTCGACCATGCGCTCGCCCGTCGGCACGAAGTAGGACCGCTTGTAGGCGTGCTCCTCCATGAACACGCCGGCCCGCTCGAGGTTGCGCATGTGAGCGAAGGTCGGGCCAGTGACCTCGATGCGGTTCTCGCCGGCAACCTTCCTGCGCGCCAGGGTCCAGCCGTTGCTCAGCGTGACCTTCTTGCCAGACAGGATCGCCTTGCCGACGGCTTCGGGCGTCATCACGAGCTTGGGTCGATCGACGCCCAGGCGCTCCATCGTGCCAGCGAGGTCCTTCTCAGCAACCTCGCGCCCGAGCAGCCGCGTGCGGTCGTTGAGCGTGACGCGCCAGACCTTGCCGTAGTCGGGCAGGCGGTCCCAGATTGGCAGCAGGGTGCCGGTCAACAGGTGCACCTTGTCCTCGGTCGTGGCCGGCGTGGCGTCGTACCGCTCGTTCCACAGCCGCTCCGCCTCGACTTCTGACGCCGCCTTGCGAAACTCGCTGCCAAGGCGCCCCTCCTCGACCGCCGCCCCAGGGCCGCCTGGCCCGTAGAGCCGGCGCACCATCTCCACGCCGCCACGGCTCGTGGTGTGCTGGCGCGGCCATCCAGCCGCCCACAGGACCCCGCTCTGCTTGTTGATGAAGAAGTCCTCGGGCTGGGTCGCAGCGCGAATCTCGGCCCAAGTCACGCGCGGGCGATCCTTCACGGCGGTCAGTTCGTACAGTCGCGTCTCGGCGCCCGTCTTGGGGTCCTTGCGCACCGGGATCATGCCGTCCAGCCGGATTTCCTTGGCCTTGAGCGACTGCATGCCCGGATCATAGGTGTCGGCCTGGATCGCATCCTCGATCAGCGCCTCCATGCGCTTGTCGAACTCGGAGAACCATAACTCCTGGCGCGCGGGCGGCACGGACAGCATACGGTTGAGGAACTGCGTCACGGGTGGCACGCGCTCGTCGCGCACCTGGCCGCTCTCGGGGTCGAAGATGCCGGTAAGCCCCAGAGCCGTGACCAGCTCGTCGCGGTTGATCTCCTTGACACGGTTCGCGGCCACGTCGTTGATGAGCGCGCGCACGGCCGCGTTGCCGTAGGGGCCTTCCAGATTGTCCTTCTCGCTGAACACCGACGCACCCGCCTGGCGCTGGCCTTTGGTGAGCGCGCCCATCTGCTCGATCCGGCGCGCGATCGAGGAGATGAACCGTTTGTGGCCGGGCAAGTTGGTGTGGTGGAGGATGTACTCGGGCGCCTGGCGCTGGCGCGTGCGGTGCGTGCGCCCGAAGCCCTGGATGGCCGAGTCCGCGATGAAGCCCGACTGCACGATGCGATGTCGGCGCAGCCGTTGGTTCTTCTCCTTCAGGTCGGCGTGGTAGGAGGCGCCCGTGTTGCCGGCCATCGTGAACAGGAGCACCTTTTTGCGGTCCTCCTGGAAGGCGCGGACCTCGGCCGGGTTGGCCGTGTCGGGATTGCGCTTCACCATGACCGGCCGCCCGTCTCGGTAGACGACGCGCTGGGTGCGTCCCGTGACCTCGGCCACGTTGTCCTCGCCCAACTCCTGCATGATGAAGTCCACCGGGCTCGAGGGGATGCGCAACTCGTTCACATCCCCGATCAGCCGATCGCGCATCGCCACGGCCTCGGCGTTGACCACGGGATCACCGCGCGGCTTGCCGTCGGCGTCGTAGCCGCCCGTGTACGCGGGGCGCCTCTGCACGATCCCGGTTTCTGGGTCCTTGTACTCCTCGTACTGCTGGACCGGAAACCCCTTCTTGAGCATTTGGATCAGGTCGTCCTTGGGGCTGATGTCGATGTCGACCTCGACCCCATCCTCGTCGGAGTCCTCCAGGCTCGCGCGGTCCGCCATCGCGCGCTCGAGTCGGCCCGAGTAGTGGTTCACCATCTGCAACACGACCGCATGCTTGGCGGCCAGGTCCTTCCTAGTCTCAGCGATCACGGTCGGCATCTGCATCGAGATCATCACCTGCTCGAAGAACCGCAGGTTGGTGGACCAGTACTGCGCCATCGCGGCGGCCTTCGCGGTGCGCGAGGCGTTCGTGAAGTCCTTGCCCAGCGCGGCGGTCCAGTGTTGGTGCACGATCCGCCACGCCTCCGCGATCCGGTCGTAGAGCGCGGTCTGCTCCTCCGTCAGAATGTGCTCCTTGCGTTCGTACTGGACGCCCTGCATCGACAGCGAGCGAGCGATGTAGAGGCCCATCTGCTTGATCTCGCGGGCGACCATTTCCATGTTCGCCAAGCTGCCCTGGCCGATCTTGTTCACGAAGTCGATCGCGCTGGCGAACGGCGTGCCCGCACCCCACAGGCCGAACCGCTCGAGGTAGCCGAGGTTGGTCACGTCCGTTGCGCCGGTCGCGGAGAGCAGCAGGATGCGCGCCTTGGGGAAGGCGGTGCGCAGGTGGAGGCCGGCGAGCGCACGCGCCGAGGCGTCCTTCACCCCGCGCTTGCCCTTACTCGGCAGCGTCGCGCCCATCAGGTGAGCCTCGTCGAAGGCAATCACGCCGTCGAAGCCCTCGCCCAGCCACGCCTTGATCGTCTCGATGCGCGCGCCCGGTTTGGAGAGCACGAGTTGCCCGGCAGGCCCGAACTCAGCCTTGGTCTTGAGCAGGTCGTAGCCGAGGAAAAGCACGCCCTGCTTCGCGGTGAGCGGCTTGCCGACGGGCTGCTTGTGGAGGTTGATGAGGGCGTTCGGGTCGCCGCCCAAGTCGGTCCAGTCGCGCGTGGCGTCCAGGAACAGCCCCTTGTTCTTGCTGATCCACACGGCCTTCTTCCGGCCCTGGTTCCAGTTGTCGAGGATCGTGCCAGCGACCTCGCGGCCCTTCCCGACGCCCGTTCCGTCTCCGATCATGAAGCCGCGGCGCGTCCCGTCGGGCAGCAACTCCTGGTGCGACTGGCCGGCGTAGGCGATGGCCTCGAGCTGTGCGTCCGACAGGCCATCGAGCGCCTTGCCGCTCAGCGCCGGCTTGTAGGTGAGCACCGGGAGCGCGACGGAACGCATGGCCGCGCTCTCGACCAGCGGCGTGCCGTGTTCGGGTGCGTTCGGAAACGGCCGGCCCTGCGGTCTGTACGTCTCGTAAATGGCGGCCTCGTCGCCCTCCAGGTCGGCCTCGGCCCGGATGAGCGGCGGAGCCTGAGGCTCTACCCGAGGCTGGCCAGGCTCGATGACCCCGGCGGCGGGTACAGGTTCCCCTGTGACATCTGCTCGTGCAGGTGGAGCAGTGCCGCCCAGGCCGCGTCCAGCGGCTCCTTCCCGGCCAGGTTCGGCGGGCTGCCCAGCGACGCCACCAACTCCGCTGGGTCCTCCTTCGACAGCAGGTACAGCTCCGAGAGGCGCTTCTCCAGCAGCGGGCGCAGGTTCGGCCGTACCTCGCTGTACATCCGCTCCAGGGCCTCCCACGCGAGGCGCACGAACGGCGCCACCTGCGGGTCCGGGTTCTCCTCGGGCAGCCGCTTCAGGGCCGCCAGCGCCTGCTGGTTGGCCCGGTCGTTCCACAGGGGGGCGGGCATCTCGAACTCCTTGTAGCACGTCCGCGAGCGCCTGGAGGCTGTCCACGTCGCCCGTGGCCTGAACCAGAACGGTCGGTCCGGTGTTGTCGATGACCAGCACGCGAGTCTCGAAGGCGGTTCCCTGGCGGCGGTAGATGTCGCCCGAGACGCCCACGCTGGCCTGCACGGTGTACTGGCGCTGAATCTTGGACCACCACGAGCGGAACGCTGGAGCCTCCATCGCCATGCCGCGGCCCACGATGGCGACCAGGCGACCGCCTGGCGCGAGGCGCTTGAGGGCCTGCTCGACATGCTTGGCCCCGATCTGGATGTCCCTGGTCACGCCGCGCTGCCCGGCGTTCGAGAACGGCGGGTTCATCAGCACCACGGAGAACCGCATGTCGGGCGGCAGGACGTTGTTGAGCTGCTCGGCGTCGAACCGGGTCAGGTTGCTGAAGCCCAGCTCGGCCAGGAGCGCCGCGCGCGTCGTGTCGATCTCGTTGACGTGGACGTTCGACTGCGCCTCGCGGCCGTGCACGGCGATGCTGCCCGTGCCCGCCGACGGCTCGAGCACGGTGTCGCGCGGGTCGAGATTCGCCACCCAGCCGAGGACGGCGCCGTAGGCCGGCGGCGTGCTGAACTGCTGCAGGGCCACCTTCTCGCCAGCGCGCCTGGTCTGCGTCGGCAGGCGCTCGGCCCAACCCTCGAGCAGCGCGATCCGGCCCTTGATCGTGGCCGGGTAGCGCGGCGTGCGAAGCGTCTGCAGGATGCGGCGGTTGACCGCGAACTCGACCGCGTTCGCCAAGTCCTGCGCGTCGTAGGCGCCCGAGGCCATCGTCCCGCCGAAGGCCACGTCGGCCATCTTCTGAAGCTGCTGCCAGCTCACGACAGGGCCGTCGATGGGAAGGTCCTGGGACAGCCGCACGGCCGCGGCGCGCACCCGGTCGGCCTTCGCGTCGCCGGATTCCGGCACGAGCGGCCGCACGACGATGCCGCCCCGCGTCGGGGTCAACTCGGCCTCGCGGATCACGATGCGCGGATGCTCCGGCACGACATCCGCCGGCCCACCGCGGACCGGCTGCACGATCAGCGGGCCGAGCGCGGGCGGCGGCGCGACCACGGCCGGCGCGTCGATCTCCCCAGCCGGCGTCATGCCCCTGGCATCGAAGCCGGGGTAGTGCCGCGCCGACTCGTACCATGACCGCAGGTAGGGCCGGACCGACTCGCCCAGGTCGGCCACCATCGCCGCCACGAAGTCCGCGAACTTCCGCGCGCCGGCCTCGATGTGGTAGCCGGCCAACGTGACGCCGGCCTGCAGCAGCTCCGGGTCCAGGCCCATGTTGGCCTGGTTGAGCTTGCGGCGCAGGACCTCGCGGGCCTTCTCGGCCGCGTCGCGCGTGAACACCTGGTTGCTCTCGCCGTAGGCGCGCGCCCGCGGCGGTGGCACGGCAGCCGACTCCTTGCCCTTGAGGCCGGCCTGGGCGGCATCGAGGGCCTGCGACGGGCTGACCCCGGACACGCCGAGGGTCTCGCTGCCCTTCGAGTAGGTGACGTACCGCTCGATCAGGCGGCGGAGCGCGGTGTCGCTGCGCACGTTCGCGCTGATGAAGCGGGCCATGAACTGCGCCTCGACCGGCAGCGCGCCGAACGGGTCGGCTCCGCCGAGGAAGCCCTGCTCGATCGGCTGCGTCCAGTTGGCGAGCGAGTCCCGGCCGAACTGCAGGGCCAGCTCGAGCGCCGGCCGGATGTTCATGCTGGGCAGCAGGTCCGTCTGCATCGCCGCGAGCTGCGGGATCGCCTTCGTGAGCATGGCCTGGACGCTCGGTCGCTGGCTGAACGCCAGCTCGGGGGTCACGACCGACCCCAGCAGCAGCTTCGCCATCGCCTCCTTGCCGGCGTCGGAGAGAACCTCGGGCTCGGTGAAGAACGCCGGTCGCAGGTTCGGCGGCAGGGCCGCGTACATGCGCCGCAACAGCGCGCGCGCCGGGGCCGAGTCGCCGGCCAGGACCTCGGGCAGCGTGGTCTCCTCAGGCACGGCCAGCTTCAGCGCCTCGGGCGGCAGCACGCCGGCCAGGGCCGTCATCCGCTGCGCGCTGGACTGCGCCTCGGTCAGCGCCTCGTTCCCCTCGCGGGCCAGCGAGAACGCCTCCTGGCTGGCCGGGTGCATGTCCACGACGCGCACCAGGACTGGGTTCTCCATCGCCACGGAAGCCGGGTCGATGCCGTAGCGGTCCAGCGCGGCCGCCAGCGCGTCCTGGTACGGGCCAGCCTGCCCGCGCTCGATGGCGAGCTGGAGCGCCATCGCCCGCGCGTTGCCGTTCAGGACCGTCCCGTCCGGCGTGATGATCGGAGAGCCGTCCGTGGGGGTCGCGGAGTCGCCCAGGAACAGCTCGGGCTTCATCTCCCGCGCCATCCGGTTGACCTTCTCCACGCCCTCGGGCAGCGTTTCGTAGGGGCGCGGCTGCAGGCCGGCCTCGTAGTCCGGCCGTGACATCGCCTCCAGCCCGCCGGCAGGCTCCTGCGCGATCACATGGCTCGGGATGAGGTTCCTGGCCTCGATCACTGCGTAGTGGGCCGGGTAGCTGCCCCCGACGGTGTGGATGACCGTCTCGCGCCCCTGCACCGCTGGCTTCGCGGCCACGGCCGGCAACTCGCCGCTGCCGGGGCGCGCCGCGGCGGCCGGCGGCGGCTGGACCGGCTCCGGCAGCGCCGCTGTCACCAGGTCGGCCGCCGTCGGCGCGCCGGCCGGCGCCGCCCGCGGCGGCCTCCTGGGCGGCATGGGCACCAGGCCGGGCCGATCAGGCGCGGCCAGAACGTCAGCCGTGGACGGAGGACGCGCTTTCGCGGCCCGCTGCGCCGCCCCCTCCTCCCTGGTCTCGGCGTATGCGAACTCCAGCTGGAAGGCCGCCATGAGACTTTCGAGCGTCATCCCTGGGTGCCTGCTGGCGATCGAGGCCAGACCGTTGACCAGGAAGCTCGCGTACATGCGAGCCTGCTTCGGATTGCGCTTCGCCGCGATCATCCGCTTGGTCATGTCCTCGATGGCCGCCAAGCGGATCTTGGCGTCCCCAGCGGTGGCTGGCTGCTCCAGCTCGAGCAGCTTGGCCTCGATCTCGGTCAGGCGCTTCTGGACCTCCTGGAGCCGTGGTGAAGCGGCCGGCGCCGGCTGTTCGGGCGCGGGCATGAGCCGGGCCTCGTTCACCCCGGTCTCCAGGTTCATGCGGATGTCGAGGCCGGGCGGCAGCACGGTCCCCTCAG
>Ga0075302_1000016_pt1 | contig 22477 bp, 23 predicted proteins | sample Browns_TuleB_D1_FD_120059 | JGI IMG/M metagenome (GOLD analysis project Ga0075302, IMG submission 120059) | Natural and restored wetland microbial communities from the San Francisco Bay, California, USA, that impact long-term carbon... | ecosystem: Environmental > Terrestrial > Soil > Wetlands ...
CCGAGAAGCTCAAGGGCATCCGGACCAAGCCCGCCCCCGTGACGGGGACGCCGGTGCTGGCGGACTGCCTCGGCTGGGTGGAGTGCCGCGTGGTCTCGGCCCTGCCGGCCGGGGATCACACGCTCGTGCTGGGCGAAGTGGTCGGGGCAGGCGTGGAGAACGCCGACGCCAGGCCACTGACGCTGCAGGCGGCGGGGTTCAAGTACTCCGGATAGAGTGCGTTGTGCGTTGTGCGTGGTTCATTCTCGCCGATACACGACCTTGCCCCCGACGACCGTGTACCGCACCCGCGCCGTCGCCAGCGACTCGGCCGGCAGCGCGAACAGGTCGCGGTCCAGCACCACGAGGTCGGCCAGGAACCCCGGGGCGAGCGTGCCCCACTGCTTCTCCGCGAACATCGCGTACGCGTTCCCTGCCGTATAGGCCCGCAGTGCCTGGTCGAGCGTGATCTTCTCCTCCGGCACCCAGCCATCCGGGTTGGCGCCGTCGAGCGTGCGTCGGGTCACCGCGGCGTACACACCGAGCAGCGGGTCGAGCGGGGCCACGGTCCAGTCGGACCCGAACGCGAGCGGCGCCCCGGCCGCGAACAGGGACCGGAACGCGTAGGTGGTGCGGCTGCGCTCGCGGCCGATGCGCTTGTCGAGCCAGCGGCCGTCGTCGATCGCATGATACGGCTGCATCGAGGCGACCACGCCCAGACGGCCGAACAGCTCAATCTCCTCGGGGCGGAGATGCTGGGCGTGCTCGTCGCGGAACCGCCGGTCCCGCTCGCCATGCGCGCTGGCCACCGAATCGTAGATGTGGAACAGCAGCGCGTTGGCGCGGTCGCCGACGGCATGCACCGCGAGCTGGAAACCGGCGGAGTCGGCGTTGCCGATCCAGACGCGGAGGCTCTCTTCCGGTGTGACGAGGAGCCCCGCGTAACCGGCCGAGTCGGCGAAGGGCTCGAAGAAATACGCGGTACGCGATCCCGCCGAGCCATCGACCATCCCCTTGAGACCCGCGATCCGGAGCCGGTCGTCGCCGGCACCGCGGGCGCGCACCGTCTCCGCCACCGCCCGCCACCGGGAGAGCGGCAGGTACAGGTAGGCGCGCAGCGTGAGACGACCCGCGTCGTGCAGCCGCCGCCAGCTCGCCAGCTCGTCCCACGTGACCGACACGTGCGACGTCGCGGTGACGCCCAGCGACGCCGCGTGCGCCATGGCGCGCGCCAGGGCGGAGTCGGTCTGCTCGGGCGAGGGCGCGGGGACCGCCGCCCACACGAGATCCATGGCGGCGTCCTTGAAGATGCCCTGGGGCTCCCCGGTCAACGGGTCGCGCGGGATCTCGCCCCCCGCGGGCGTCGGCGTGTCGCGGGTGATACCGGCGGCCCGGAGCGCCGCCGAGTTGGCCAGGGCCATGTGGCCGTCGAGCCGGCTCACGAACACCGGGTGGTCGCGCGTGACGGAGTCGATCCAGTCCCGCCGTGGCAGCGTGGCACCCGGCCATTGCTCGTGGTCCCAGTCGCCGCCCAGGATCCAGGTCCCGGGCGGAAGGCCGCGCGCGTAGGCGCCGAGGCGACGGACGAACTCCGCCGGCGTGGCGGCGTCGCGCAGGTCCACGGCGGCCAGCTGGAACCCGCCGCTCACGAAATGCGTGTGCCCATCCCCGAACCCGGGCATCACCAGTCCGCCCCGGGCGTCGAGCACCGTCGTGCGGCGGCCGACGTGGCCGGCCGCGGTCGCCGAATCGGCGACCAGGAACACGCGGCCCGCGCGGACGGCGACGGCGCCGGGCTGGGGTGCGCCGCTCGACGCCCCGGTCCACACGACACCGTTGAGCACGACCAGGTCCGCCCGCTCGCGGCACCCGGCGGCGGGGACGAGGAGGATCAGGGCGACGATCGTGGTACGGCGCATGGGCGGTCCCCTACCGGAGCCTGGTGATCTGACGGATGGTGTTGATCGCCGCCATGGGATCGGCGCCCCGCGCCGGATCCGCCGGCTTGGCGGCGAGGGTGTCGCGGATGTCCAGCAGCACCTCGAGCAGCAGCTGCTCGCGCTGATAGGCGGAGTCGAGGTCGGCCATGCGGCGCTCGTCCCCCGCCGTCTTGGCCCGGTCGTATGCTTCGCGGTACACCGTCTCGAGATTGCCGAGGATCTGGTCGCGGGGTCGTGGACTCATGCGCAGGGAAGATATAGGTTCGGGCCATGACGCTCAAAGGCAAGCGCGTGCTGCTGTTCGCGGGTCCGCAGTACGAGGACCTGGAGCTGTGGTATCCCAAGATCCGGCTCGAGGAGGAAGGGGCCCGGACGACGGTCGCCGGCCTGGGCGAGCCGACCTACGCCGGCAAGCGGGGCTACCCGGTGAAGGTCGACGCACACGTGGACCAGATCGACGCACGAGACTTCGACGCGCTCGTGATCCCGGGCGGTTTCGCGCCCGATCAGCTGCGCCGGTCGGAGCGCGTGCTGCAGGTGACGCGGGACATCTACCACGCCGGCAAGCCGCTGGCGTTCATTTGTCACGCCGGCTGGGTCCCGATCTCCGCGCGGATCCTCTCGGGGAAGCGCGCGACCAGCGTCCGGGCGATCAAGGACGACATGGAGAACGCCGGCGTGCTGTGGGAGGACAGTCCCGTGGTGGTGGACGGCAATCTCATCTCCAGCCGGACGCCGGCCGACCTGCCGCAGTTCTGCCGGGCGCTGATCGCGGCCCTCGAGTCCCTGGGCAGCCGCACGTAGGCTCAGTCCAGTGGTCGCAGCACCATCCCGCTCGGCACTTTCGGCACGAAGTAGGTGGATTTGGGCGGCATCACGCCCCCTGAGTCGGCGACCGCGAACACCTGCTCCACGCGACAGGGCCGCACCAGCACGGCGACCCCCGCCGAGCGGCCGTTGCGCACGATGCCGGTCGCCTTGACCGGATCGGCGCTGTAGTCGAGCGTCACCGTCGACTCGCCGGCCCCGATGATCTCCCGCACCACGAAATGCTCGATGCGCGTGATGTCCAGCGCACGCACGGTGGCGTTCGGCTCGGTGGTGGCGAGCGCCACGAGGTCGGCGTCAGGTTTGAGGGTCAGCAGGAACTCCTGCCCCGCCGGCCCCAGGACGACGCAGGCGGTGCGGTCCTGCGGGACCGCGGTGAGGCGCGCGAGCGGGTCGCTGCCGGGCTCGAGGGCATCGACCTGGAACCGCTCGCGCCACTGCGCCAGCAGCCGGCCCGGACTGCGGCCCGCGCCGAAGATGATGCGATGCGTGGGCAGCACGGCGAGCCCGGGGTCGCGGGCGGACACGATGAAGGCGAGCAGGCGGTCTGCACCCGGGCTCTCCACCGCGAAGGCGGACGCCGTCTCGAAGCGATGGTGGCCGTCGGCGATGTACAGCGGGGAACGGGGAAGCGGGATGGGGGATGGGTCCCCCGGCACCACCCAGAGCGCGATGTCCACACCGTCCAACTCGGCGGTCACGTCAGCCGCACGGGCCGTCGTCGCCCGCAGCGCCGTCGCGAGCCCCCCATCCGGATCCGGCGCGATGAGGAAAATCGATTCGACGTTCGTCCGCGTCGCCCGCAGCAGCGCGAGGCGGTCCGCCTTCGGTCCGCGGTGCGTCCGCTCGTGCGGCCGCACGCGGCCGGGACCGTACCCCTCCGCCGCGACGGCGGCGAAGATGCCGGTGCGCGTGCGGCGCTCGCCCGTGGGGAGCGTGAACGTCTGCGCCATCACGTAGATGGCCGGCCCGCCGTCGCGCACCAGGGCCCCGCCGGCACGCCAGGCGGCGAGCAGTTGGGCAGCGTGATGGTACTTGTCGGCACTCCCAGCGGCTTCCGGCAGCATCACGTGCACGATATTGTGCTCATCGCGGGCGGTGAACGCGGCCCGCTGGTCGGCCGGGATCACGTCGTACGGCGGCGCGATCAGGTGCGACAGCCGCTCCGTCCCGCGGTAGCGTTCGCCCCGAAAGGGCGCCACGAGGTCGGACTGCGTGGCCATGTGATTCAATCCCGCTCAGAGGTTCGCGTGAGCTTCCGTGACGCGCAGGACACCGTCGACCGCTGGATCGCGCAGTACGAGGAGGGGTACTTCTCCCCCCTCACCAACCTGGCCCGCCTCACTGAGGAGGTGGGCGAGGTGGCCCGCGAGATCAATCATCACTTCGGGCAGAAGCCCAAGCGCCCGGACGAGGCCGAGGGCTCGATCGCCATGGAGCTCGCCGACGTCCTGTTCGTCGTCATCTGCCTCGCCAACTCCCAGAAGATCGACCTGGATCGCGCGTTCGACCAGATGATGACCAAAGTCACGTCGCGCGACGCCGACCGGTGGACCAGGAAGGTACGTTGATCTCCGCATACAGCCGCTCGTAGGACACGAGCCGGTCCGCATCGATCCGGCCGCTCGCCGCCGCGGCGCGCACCGCGCAGCCCGGCTCGGTCAGGTGGCGGCAGTCGTCGAACCGGCAGCCGTCCAGATACGGCCGGAACTCGGGGAAGCAGGCGGCCAGAGCGTCGGCGTCGAGGCCCCACGTGCCGACCTCCCGGATGCCCGGCGTGTCCACCACGTATCCGCCGATCGCCAGGGGGAGCAGCTCCGCCGCGCTCGTGGTGTGGCGGCCGGTCCGCCATTTTTCGCTGATCTCCCCCACCCGCCGCCCCAGTCCGGGCTCGATGGCGTTGAGCAGGCTCGACTTCCCGACCCCCGACGGTCCGGCCAGCACCGATTCGCGGCCGCGCAGCAGGTCCCGGAACGCCGCCAGTCCCTCCCCCGATTGCACCGAGGTCGCGAGCACCTGATACGCGGCCGCGGCGTACCGCCGCGCCAGCGCCTCCGCCGCGGTCCGGTCGAGATCGGTCTTGTTCACCACCAGCACGCCGGGGAGGCCGTTCGCTTCGGCGATGATGAAGAGCCGGTCGAGCATCCGCGCGCTGGGCTCGGGATCGCGCGTCGCCGCGACCACCACTACCTGGTCCACGTTGGCGGCGATGGGCTGCGCGCGCCGGTCCCCGCCCGCCGCGCGCCGCGCCAGCACCGACCGCCGTGGGTGCTGCCCCGTGATCGCGGCCGGGCCATCGGCGTGCACCTCCACGTCCACGATGTCACCGGGGACCACCCGGTCGTCGTCGGCCCGCCGCACGCGCCCGCGCAGGACCGCGATCACCTCACCGTCGCCCGTGCGGACGCGGTACCTCGCGCCGCTGCGCACGAGCACCACCCCCGTCGTGGGCGTCACGGCTCGACGCTCCCGGCGTCCCGCGCCCGCGCGAGGCAGGCATCGAGATGCGCCCGCACCTCGTGCAGGGTCAGGGCGAGCAGGGGCGCCAGCGCTTCATCCGTGGTCGCGCCGAACGCGAGGTACTCGGTCTCGACATGGCCGACCGGGCGCTCGCCGGCCTCGGACCACCGCACGAAGAGCAGCGCCGCCCCGTGCCGCCCGTCCGCGCCCGGCGCGTCGTCCACGAACGTGGACGCCGTGTACGAGCGGCCGTCGGTCCCGCCGAACGCCGGCGGGCGCCCGTGCACCTGATGGTAGCCGCCCAGGGTGCCGTCCGCGGTCATGTCCGTCGGACCGACTCTCTGAGGATGTTGCCCACGATGAAGGCCATGTTGGCCGGCCGCTCGGCGAGGCGCCGCATCAGGTACGGATACCAGTGCGTGCCGAAGGGCACGTACACCCGCACGCGATAGCCGTCGCGCCGCAGGGCGGTCTGCAGGTCGCGCCGCACGCCGTACAGCATCTGGAACTCGAAGCGGTCGCGCGCGATGCCGTTGCGCTGCGCGAACGCCCGCGCGTGCGTGATGATCGCCTCGTCGTGCGTCGCGATACCCGGGTAGTGCCCCTTGATCAGCAGCCGTTCGAGACATGCCACGAAGCTCGCGTCCACGTCGCGCTTCTCGGGAAAGGCGACCTCCGCCGGCTCCTGGTAGGCGCCCTTGCACAAACGGACCCGGGCGCCCAGCCCGATCATCGTTTCGGTGTCGCCGGCGGTGCGGCGCAGGTAGGACTGCAGGACGACGCCGACGTGGTCGCGACCGAACGTCGGGAGCAGCCGGTCGGTGAACAGCCGCAGCGTCCGCTCCGTGTACGCGGAGCTCTCCATGTCGACCCGGACGAAGCTGCCGTGGGCGCGCGCGCGGTCCACGATCGACTCGATGTTGGCGAGACAGAGCGCTTCGTCGAAGTCGAGCCCCATCTGCGTCAGTTTCACGGAGACGTTGGCGTCGGCGCCCGCGGCGCGGATGCGGTCGAGCAGGTCGAGATAGCTGTCCCGCGCCTGCCGCGCTTCCTCGGGGCGCGACACCGATTCGCCCAGCAGGTCGAGGGTGGCCGACAGCCCGGCCGCGTTCAGGTCGCGCAGCGCGGCCACCGCCGACTCGACCGTCTCGCCGGCGACGAACCGCGCGGCGAAGCGCCTGGCGACGCCGTTGTGACGGACGAAGCGGAACACCCGGGGCTGCTCGCTGAGCCAGAGGAGCCCGGCGCGGAGCATGGGGCTCACCCGGCGGGATAGAAGCGTGCGTCGCGCCGCGCCATGTCGCGCAGCGCGTCGCAGGGCGCAAAGCGGGGCCCGAGCTGGTCCGACAGGCGCTGCAGGTCGTCCACCAGCCGGGCGGCGCCGAGATCGTCCGCGTGCCGCAGCGGCCCGCCACGGAACGGCGGGAACCCGAAGCCGAACAGCGCGCCGATGTCCCCGTCGCGGGGCGTGCGCACGATCCCTTCGCCGACGGCGCGGGCCGCCTCGTTGAGCATCGGCAGCACCAGCCGCTGCACGACCTCGCCCGGCCGCAACCCGCCGTTCGGCTGGCGGCCCAACAGCGCGTACACCGACTCGTCCACGCCCTTGGTGCGACCGCCCTCGTAGCGATAAAACCCGCGGCCCGCCTTGCGCCCCAGGCGGCCCGCCGAGACCAGGGCCGCCAGTGACGCGGCGGGCGCCATCCGCTCCCCGAACGCGGCCTGGAGCACCCCCGCAACCTTCTCCGCCACGTCGAGCCCGACCTGGTCGGCGACCGTGAACGGTCCGACGGGGAACCCCCAATCGACCATCAGTCGGTCCACCTCGTCGATGCGCGCGCCGTCGAGGAGGAGGTGCCCCACCTCGGTCACGTACGGCCCGAGGATCCGGTTGATCCAGAACCCCGGCGCATCCTGCACGACGATCACGGTCTTCCCCATGCGGCGGCCGAAGGCGACCGCGGTGGCGACCACCTCGGGCGCGGTGCGCGCGCCCGGGATGATCTCGAGCAGCGGCACCTTCGCGACGGGCGAGAAGAAGTGCATGCCGATCACCCGGTCCGGCCGGGTGGCCGCCTCCGCGATGCGGGTGATCGGGATGGTGGACGTGTTCGACGCGAAGATCGCATGGGCCGGCGTCCGCGCCTCCACCTCGCGCAGCACCTTCTGCTTGACGGCGAGGTCCTCGAACACCGCCTCGATCACGAGGTCGGCGCGGCCGAACCCCGCGTAGCTGTCGGCGCCCGACAGCAGCGCCACCACGCGCTGGTGCTCGTACCGCGTGATGCGGCGGCGCTTGAGCCGGTCGTCGAGGATGTCGCGCGCGGCCTTGAGCCCGGCGGCGACCCGCGCCAGATCGGCGTCCTTCATCCGGACGTCGACGCCGGCCTGCGCCACGGCCGTGCCCCCGATCCCCGCGCCCATGAACCCCGCGCCGACGATCGCCAGCCGCTTCACGTCGGCGGGAGCCGGCGCGCCGGCCACGCCGGGGTCCTTCTTCAGGGCGGTCGTGGCGAAGAAGATCTGCACCAGCTTGCGGGACACGTCGGTCACGGCGAGCTGGCCGAACAGCCGCGCCTCCCGTTTCAGTCCCTCGGACAGGCCGGCCGAGAGGCCGTGGCGCACCGCCTCGATGGCGAGCAGCGGCGCGGGGTAGTGGCCGCCGGTGCGGCGCAGCACCTGCCGGCGCGCCGTCCGGAACACCAGGGCCCGCCCGGGCGGGGTGCGATCGAGCAGCAGCCCGGCGAGCCCGCGTGGGCCCGGGCGGTGCGGCCGCCAGCCGTCCATCATGCGCTTCGCCGCGGCGAGCGTGACGGACCGCAGCAGCGCGGGATGCACCAGCTCGTCCACCATGCCGAGCCGGAAGGCCTTCGCCGCCCGCTCGGTCTTGCCGGCCAGGATCATGTCGAGGGCGGCGCGCACGCCGACGAGCCGCGGCAGGCGCTGACACCCGCCCGCGCCCGGGAGGATGCCGAGCTGGATCTCCGGCAGGCCGATCTGCGTCTTCGGGTGATCGGTGGCGACCCGATAGTGGCACGCCAGGGCGAACTCGAAGCCGCCGCCGAGGCAGGCGCCGTGGATCCCGACGACGACGGGTTTCGGGAATCGCGCCACGCGGTCGAGCATCTCCTGTCCGCCGGCCGAGAGTCGCTCCGCCTCGGCCGTCGATCCGATCCGCACGAACTCCTCGATGTCGGCCCCTGCGATGAAGGTGTCGGGCTTCCCCGAAAAGAACGCGACGGCGCGGACGCGGGCATCCTGCTCGAGCGTCTGGAAGCAGCCGATGAACTCCTGCTTGACCGCGCTCGAGATGGTGTTGACCGGCGCGCCGGGCCGGTCGAGGGTGACGACGGCGATCCCGTCCCGGATCTCCCAGGTCAACGCGGGCGCGGTCATCAGCGCCGCTCCAGCACGATCGCCGAGGCCATGCCACCCTGCGCGCAGACCGACACCAGACCGAACTGCACGTCCCGCCGCTTCATTTCGTTCGCCAGCGTGGTCACGAGGCGGCCGCCGGTCGCGCCGAAGGGATGGCCGATCGCAATGGACCCGCCCATGACGTTGATGATCGCCTCATCGATCTCCCAGCCGCGGGCCGCCCATCCCTGGAAGTTCGAGAGCACCTGCGACGCGAACGCCTCGTGGACCTCGATCAGGCCGAGGTCGCGCCACCCGATGCCCGCGCGCTCGAGCGCGAGGGGCACCGCCTTGATCGGCGCCTGGAGCAGCTGCCACCCGGGGTCGACCGCGGCGACGGCGTAGCTCTTGATCCAGGCGAGGGGCTCGTACCCGTGCGTCTTCGCGGCCGCCTCGCTCATCAGCAGGACGGCGGACGCGCCGTCGGTGAGCGGCGAGGAGTTGGCGGCGGTGACCGACCCGTAGCGGCGATCGAACACCGGCTTGAGCGTGGCCATCTGCTCGACGGAGGTGTCCCCCCGGATCCCGTTGTCGGCGGTCAGTGCGGGCTCCCCCGGCCGGGTGCCCAGCCAGGGCGCGATCTCGGCCGTGAGGCGTCCGTCCGCCGTGCCCTGCGCCGCGCGCTGATGGCTCACGAGCGTCCAGCGATCCTGCGCTTCGCGCGTGATCCCGTTCTCCTTCGCCATCTTCTCGGCCGACTGGCCCATCGACTCGCCCGTCGAGGGCTCGGCGATCGCGGGCGCGACGGGCACCAGGTCGCGCGGCCGGATGCGCGCGAACGCGCCGAGCCGCGCGCCCAGGGTCTTCGCCCGGCTCGCCGCGACGAGGATCTCGGACAGCCGCCGGGAGGCGAGGATCGGGATGTCGGACAGGGACTCCGCCCCGCCCGCGATCACCACCTCGGCGTGCCCCAGGGCGATCTGGTCGTGCGCCGCGGTGATCGCCTGATTGGCGGAGGCGCAGGCGCGGTTCAAGGTGAACGCCGGGATCTCCCGGGGGAACTGCGGCAGGAGACTCACCTCGCGCGCCAGGTTGGGCGCGAGGGCGGAAGGCACCACCTGGCCGAACACGACCTCGTCCACGGCGGTCGGGTCGAGATCGGTGCGCTCCAGCAGCTCGCGGGTCGCGTAGCGGGCGAGCTCGACGGCCCGCGCATCCTTCAGGGCGGTGCCCGATCGGCAGAACGGCGTGCGGCAGCCGGCCACGACGGCGACGCGGCGGCCGTTGGCAAGGGTCATGGGATCACGCGTGGTGACATTCCGGCAGGAAACCTACCACGACCGAAAGCCGCGGGACACCGCCGGAAGGTGAGGCGTGAATGAAGACGCCGTGAAACCCGCGCGTCAGAACGCGATCTGCAGGCCGGTCGTGAAGACGCGGTCCGTGTCCTTGAACCCGGGTTCCGGCTGATTGTCGAACCGGATCGTGTAGGTGGCCTTCAGCGCGACCTGCTTCGAGATGGGCGCGGTGAGCGCCGTCTCGGAGAAGAGCCGCTGGTCCTCGGTGTCCTCGATGTTGGTGACCCACTCCACCGCCTGGGTGAAGGCCGTCGACGCCCCGAACAGGTGCTTGTAGGCGAGGCCGGCCCTGCTCGCGGCGAAGGTGGACTGCACCAGCGCCAGATTGGTCTCCTGGTTCGACGTGATCGCCGCATCGAGGCGGAGAGTGTCCCGTGGCGCCTGGATGGTCCGCCACCCCAGGCCCACGCCCTCGACGAAGCGCGAGGTGATCCCGGCGAAGGTGTTGCGATACCACGTGGCGCCGGCGAACGAGAGGAAGTGCGGACCGAGCGAATACTCCGCGCGCAGCGCGGCGTCGTACTGCTCGGCCGTCGAGCTGCCATCGGTCTGGCCATAGATCGCGGCCACCGCCTGGCCGAACGTCCACCGGCCGGTGGTATAGGTGAGCTTCTCGCCCATGTTGAACGTCGTCACCTCGGTGTTGCCGGAGGTGCTCACGAAACCGAGGTCGACCGTCAGTCGCACGGGAGCCGGGTTCTGCGCCGACACGGCGCGGCCCGACAGGGCGACGAGTGCGGCGACGATGAGCGCGCGGGCACGGAACGGTGACACGGGAATCCCTCCCACCGATTCGAATTGTTAGCTTTCCAGCCGGTCTGTGACCCGAAACCTAGTGCACCACCTCCGCCACAGGGAGCCGATGGCCGACTCCGCCCTGTCCCACGTCACCCGCGCCGCCGCGCTCAGCGCGATGGCGGCGGAGCCGGTGGACCTGCTGGTCATCGGTGGCGGGATCACGGGGGCGGGGATCGCGCGCGACGCCGCGCTGCGCGGCATCCGCACCGCCGTGGTGGACAAGGGCGATTTCGCGGCGGGGACGTCGTCGGCCTCGTCGCGGCTGATTCACGGGGGCCTGCGCTACCTGGAGACCGGCGACTTCCGGTTGGTGTTCGAGTCGAGCCGGGAGCGGCGGGTGCTGCTCGGCATCGCGCCGCACCTCGTCTGGCCCCTGCCCTTCCTGTTCCCGGTGTACCGGGGCGCCCGCGTGCCGCCGTGGAAGCTGCGGGCCGGGATGTGGCTGTACGACGCGCTGGCGGCGTTCCGGAACGTGCACGGGCACCGCTGGCTGAGCGCGGCCGCCACGCGGCGCCTCGAGCCGCAGCTGCGCGACCGCGACCTGCGCGGCGCCGCGCTCTACTACGACGCACAGACCGACGATGCGCGATTGGTCCTCGCGACCCTCCGGAGCGCGGCCGCCGCGGGCGCGCTCGTCGCCAACTACGCCGAGGCCGCGAGCCTGCTGAAGCCCGACGGGCGGGTACGGGGCGCGGTGGTACGCGACGCGATCACGGGCGAGGCGCGGACCGTCCGCGCCCTCGTCGTCGTCAACGCCACGGGGCCGTGGTGCGACGGGCTGCGCCGGCAGGATCGCGCGGACGCCGCGCCGCTGCTGCGACTCACCCGGGGGGCACACGTCGCCGTCCCGCGGGCCCGGATCGGTCACAGCCACGCCGTCACGTTGACCTCGCCGCTCGACGGCCGCGTGATGTTCGTGCTGCCGTGGGGCGACGTGAGCTACATCGGGACCACCGACATCGATGACCCCGGCGACCCCGATGCCGTCCGGACGACGGCCGCGGACGTCACCTACCTGCTGCGCTCCGCCAACGCCTACTTCCCCAACGCGCGGCTCACGCCGGCGGACGTGATCGCGACCTGGGCGGGCCTGCGCGCGCTCGTGGCGACGAGCCCCCAGCGGACCGCGTCGGCCGTGTCGCGCGAGCACGTCATCGAGGAGAGTGCGAGCGGCCTGCTCACGATCGCCGGGGGCAAGCTCACCACCTATCGGACGATGGCGGCGGAACTGGTGGACCGCGTGGCGGCGCGCCTGCACGACGCCGACGGGCGGCCGCGCGCGCCCGCGCCGCCCACCGACCGCGAGCGCCTCCCCGGTGGCGAGACGGCGCGCCCCGACGTGCTCGAGCCCGCGCTGCGCGAGCAGGGGGCGAGCGCCGAGACGGCCGAGCACCTGGTGCGCTGCTACGGCAGCGAGGCGCCCGCCGTGCTCAACCGCGCGAAGCGCAACCGCGTGCTGCTGGGGCCCATCGCGGAGGGGCGGCCCGAGATCCGCGCCGAGGTCGAGCACGTGGTCGAGCGCGAGATGGCAATGCGGCTCGGCGACGTGCTGATGCGGCGCCTGCATCTCTTCTGGCAGGCGGGCGACCAGGGACTGGGCGCGGCGCCCCCCGTGGCCCGCAAGCTGCGCGAGCTGCTGGGATGGGATGCGGAGCGCGAGGCGGCCGAGCTGGCCGCGTATCGCGGCGAGGTCGCGCGCGCGCGGGCGTGTCTCGGGCCGGCGGCGGTGGCCGGCCCGCCGGCGGACTAACTCGCCCCCGCCTCGCCCGCCCCGCCGTCCCCGATCGGCTTGCGGAACAGCACCACCCGGAAGGTCTCTTCGTAGCCCAGCGCCCGGTGGGCGCGCTGACCGCCTTCGTTCGCCAGCTCGACGTCGGACGCCATCTCGCGGCAGCCGCGGGCCCGCGCCCAGCGTTCCGCCGCGGCGACGAGGGCGGCGCCGATCCCCCGCCCCCGGTGTCCCGATGCGACGTACCACCCCTCGATGTACCCGACGGGACTCGTGAGACAGCCGTCGACCTGCACGCGCAACGAGGCTTCGAGGAACCCGACCAGCTCGCCGTCAGCGTCGGCGACGAGTACGGCGTTCGCATCGGGCGCGGCCGCGATCGCGGCGAGCTCGGCATCGTGCATCGCCTCGGCGCAGTCGGGCCAGAGGGCGTGGCGCAAGGCGCGGCACGCGGCTGCCTCGCCGGGCCGCATCGGACGGACGATCACTCCTCGGCCCCGAGGTGCATCCGCCGCCGCACGCGCTCGTAGCGCTCGGCCTCGCTGCGCCGCGCCGTCACGAGGGAGACGATCACCCCCGCCGCGAACGAGAGCGGCATGGTCACGAGCGCGGGATTCTTGAGCGGGAACCATGCGGCGGCGTGCTTGAGGATGTCGATCTGGACGGTAGGCGAGAGGTAGATGAGCGTCAGCGTGCCGACCGTGCCGAGCACCATGCTCGCGACGGCGCCCGCCGTGGTGCAGCCCCGCCAGAAGATCGCCAGGACGAGGGCCGGGAAGTTGGCGCTGGCCGCGATGGCGAAGGCGAGCGACACCATGAAGGCGACGTTCTGGCCCTTGAACGTGATGCCGAGCAGCACGGCGACCACCCCCAGGCCCAGGGTGGCGAGGCGCGCGACCCGCAGCTCCTCCACCGTGTCGGCCGACCCCCGGTGCACGACGTTGACCCACAGGTCGTGCGACAGCGCCGCCGCGCCGGCGAGCGTCAGCCCGGACACCACCGCGAGGATCGTGGCGAAGGCGACGGCCGCGATGAACCCGAGGAACGGCCGGCCGCCCAGGAATTCGGCCAGCAGCGGCGCGGCCATGTTGCCCCCGGCCTCGACCGCCCGGATCGCCTCGGGACCGACCAGCACCATCGCGCCGAACCCGAGGATGAACGTGAGCAGGTAGAAGAACCCGATGAGCCCCGTCGCGTAGAACACCGACCGGCGCGCGGTCCGGGCGTCGGGCACCGTGTAGAACCGCATCAGGATGTGCGGCAGTCCGGCGGTCCCGAACATCAGCGCCAGCCCGAGCGACACCGCGTCCCACGGATTCGAGACGAGCCGGCCCGGGGCGAGCACCCCGTCGCCATAGCGTGCGGCGGCGGCGGCGAACAGTGCGGCGGGGTTCCAATGGAACCGCGCCAGCACCAGCGCGGCGAGCAACGCGGCGCCGGAGAGCAGCAGGGCGGCCTTCACGATCTGCACCCACGTCGTGGCCAGCATGCCGCCGAACATCACGTACGCGATCATCGCCACTCCGACGATCGCGATGGCCCCTTCGTACGGGATGCCGAACATCAGGCGGATCAGGCTGCCCGCCCCGACCATCTGCGCGATGAGGTACAGGGTGACAGTGGCGAGCGCGCCCACCGCGGCGGCAATCCGCACCGGCACTTCCCGCAGGCGCAGGGCGAGCACGTCCGTGAAGGTGAACCGGCCGAGGTTGCGCAGCGGCTCGGCGATGAGGAACAGCACCACCGGCCAGCCCACGAGCCAGCCCGTGGAGTAGATGAGCCCGTCGAATCCGGTCGTCGAGACCAGGCCCGCGATGCCGAGGAACGACGCGGCGCTCATGTAGTCGCCGGCGAGCGCGAGGCCGTTCTGGCCCGCCGTCACGGTGCGGCCGGCGGCGTAGAAATGCTCGGTGGTGCGCGTCCGCCGGGCCGCCCACCACGTGATGGCGAGCGTGACGCCGATGAAGACGAAGAAGAACGCCATGGCCACACCATTCGGCTGGCCGATGCTGGTCGTGGCCGTGGCGGCGGGCGCGGCTGCCTGGGCGAGGAGCGGCACGGAAAAACGGTCCCCCGTCAGGGGCCCGGCTGGTTCAGCCGGTCGAGGTGCGTGTCGTAGTGCACATTGGCCCAGCGCACGTAGATCCAGGTGAGCACCCAGGCGCCGACGATGACCAGGGCGCCGAGCAGGATGCCGAGGGAGAGGCCGGGGACGACGAGGGTCGCGAGCAGCGGGCGGTTGAAGGCGATGAGGGCGATGAACCCGAAGTACACGGCGATCATCGCGATCGTGAGGCCCAGCGCGACGCGCCAGCGCGCGGCGGCCAGGGCCTCGAGCCGGGCGTGGCGGTCGTCCACGGCTAGCGCCATCCCCGCAGGCTGCGCACGAAGTCGTGCAGCACGAGGAACTTCTCGAACACGATCACCCCCTTGCGCTTGCGGCCGAACTCGCCGAACAGCTCCCGCAGCCGGCCCCGCCGTGCGACGTAGAAGCGGAACGTCTCGGCGAAGTCCTCCTGCGGGTGGGTGCCCGCGTAGCGGCTCACGTGGTCGGTGAGCGTGGTCGCGATGCGGCGGCGTTCGAAGTCCACCCAATGTTCGTCCGCTACCCGGTAGGCTTTGCGCACTTCCCCGAACGCGCGGCGGAACCGCCCCGAGCGCGTCCAGGCCCAGTGATGATAGAGGAACGAATGCCCCACCTCGTGCAGGATCAGGCCGGTGAGCATGTTCCAGGAGATCTCGTCGCGCCATCGCTTCGCCGTGACGTAGCGCCGGTCGATCTCGATCACCTTGGGCGTCTCGGGCGCGACCCCGGACACCCCGGGGCGCAGGATCACGCGATAGCCCCAGTCCTTGATCCGGGACACGATGAGCAGGCGCCGCACGCGCCGTAGGGCGCGTGAGATCAGGTCGCGTCCGGTCGCGTCCCGGCCGCACCACGGACAGGTGTCCATCCAGTCGTCCACCCCCCGGTCGCAGTGGGGACAGACGTTCTGGAACCGTTCGTACTTCCACGACTGGTCGCGCCCGCACCAGGGACAGTGCTGCATCGGGTACTGGAGGCCCCCGCCGCACCGCCGGCAGCGGCGCTCGAACTTGAAGCCCTTGGGCGCGCGCAGCGGCTCCTCGCTCGAGTCCTCGTCGGCGATGTCGCGGCCGCACCACGCGCAGAACGAGTGCCGGTCGGAGACCATCCAGCGGCAGTACCGGCACTCGGCCCCAGTCTCCTGCTGGATATCGCGCCAGGCCAGCTGGCGGGCGCAGTTGGGGCAGAAGGACCAGAACCGCTCGAGCTCGTAGCGGCACCGCGGGCAGCGGTGCTCGGGCCGGGGCACCTCGCGCCGGGTCATGACGCTCCCCGCGCAGCCGGCTCAATCACGGTGCGCATGGCGCTTCACCGCCTCGTCGACGATGCGTTCGATGAACGCGGGATACTTGAGGCCGACCTTCTCCGCGGCGTTGGCGAACTCGTGCCCGTACGAGATGAACGGGTTCGGGTTGGCCTCGATCACGTACACCTCGTGGTCGTGCGTGAGCCGCAGGTCGAGCCGGCCATAGTCCTCGAGCCATAGCGCGTGGAACGCGGTCTCGCACGTCCAGCGGATCCGCGCCAGCAGCTCGGGCGGGAGTCGCCGTGCGAAGCCGGTCCGAATCTTGTGCCGCTCGCGGTACTCCACGTCCCACTTCGCCTTGTACGTGGCGATGCGCCGCTCGGCCTTGGGCAGGCGCCCGAAGTGCAGCTCGACCGGCGGGAGCATCAGCAGCTCGTCGTTCCCGAGGAGACCGACGTACAGCTCCCGTCCTTCGATCAGCTCCTCGGCGATGGCCGCCTGGGTGAACTTCTCGTGGATGAACCGCACCCGCTCTTCGAGGCTCGCGTCGTCGTGCACCACCGAGGCTTGCGCGATGCCGACGGAGGCGTCCTCGAGCAGGGGTTTCACGATCAGCGGGTAGCGCACGGCCGAGGGACGCAGGAACGGCTCGCCGGGGTGGAACACCGCGAACTCGGGCACCCGGATGCCGTGGAACCGGAGGATCTTCTTGCTCATCGACTTGTTGCGCGCCACGAGCAGCGCCGTGGCGGGAGAGCCGGTGTGACGGTACCCGTACATCTCGAGCAGCGCCGCGACGCCGTATTCGTAGTGGGAGTTGCCGCGGAACGCCTCGCAGCAGTTGAACACCAGCTCCGGACCGAACGCGTCGAGCCGGTCCACCAGCGCGCGGATGTCGTCGCGGATCCCGATCAGGCGCACCTCGTGCCCGTTGCGGCGCAGCGCGTCGGCGACCTCGTACTCGGCCTCCTCGACGCCGGCCGCGAACTCGCGCCAGAACGCGTCGTCCTCCCACTCGGGGTGGAGGGTGTCGAAGACGACCGCGATCTTCACCCCGCGCCCCTCCTCTCGCCCCGCCCCGGCCGGGGGCGCCGCTGTCCGACCCGCAGCATGTCCCGCCGCACCGTGCCGAGCGCCCCCAGGATCACGAGCCCGCCCACCACGCCCGCCGCGGGCAGGATGAGCATGGCCGTGCGCAGGTCCGAGCGATCGGAAAGGTAGCCTACGAGCGGCGGGGCGATGGCGTCGCCCGCCAGGTGCGAGAACAGCACGAACGCGCCCAGCACGGACGACCGCACGGCCGCCGGGACCACGTCGAGGATCACGGCCGAGATCGGGCCGTTGTACCAGGTGTAAAGGAAGAAGGTGCCGAACACCAGGGCCGTGAACAGCGCCGACCGGTCTACCAGCAGCAGCGCGGTGCAGACGGGGCCGCCCAGAACGAAGCCGACACCCGTCGAGAACACCCGGCCTCCCGCCCAGCGTGCCTGCATGAGGTCGGCGAGCCGGCCGCCCGTCAACGCCCCGAGCACGCCCCCCGCCAGGCCGAGGACGCCGAAGTTCCGGCCCACGTCCACCGGGCTCATCCCGTGGACGCGCTGCAGGAAGCTCGGCGCCCACGCGATGAGACCGTTCAAGGCGAAGGTCACGAGCGCCCCGCCGAGGAAGATCCAGATCAGCGTCGGCGTGCGCAGCACGATGGCGGTGGCCTCGAGGAACTCCTCGAACGCCGTCGCCGCCACGCGGCCGGCCCGCGCCGTGTGGGCGATCGCCACCGGCACGAGCCGCGCCACCGTCCACGCGATGCCGGCGCTCAAGAACACCGCGAAGACCGCGGCGTCCACCTGGGACGGGGTCGCCTCCACCAGGGTGAGCACCGCCCCGATCAGCGCGCCGATCGCCGTGAGGGCGAGCAGCGGACTGGCGAGCCGCACCATGCGCGGGAGGCGTTGCCGGTACCAGGCGGACAGGGCCGCGCCGATCGGACCGGGCGGCCGCCGGTCGGGCTCGCGCAGCCGGGCCGCCAGCACGGCGAGGACGAGCCCCGGCATCCCCATGAGCAGGAACGCGTAGCGCCAGCCGAACGCCAGCGCCAGCTCGCCACCGAGCCAGATGCCGAGCACGCCCCCGAACGCCATCCCGACCGAGTAGATGCCCATCGCCATGGCGCGGCTCGGGCCGGGATAGTACTCGGCGACGATCGCCTGGGACGCCGGCATGTAGCCAGCCTCGCCCACGCCGACCAGCGCGCGGCAGGCGAAGAGCTGCCAGTACCGGGTCACCAGGCCCCCGGCCGCCGTGGCGAGGCTCCACAGGGTCACGCCGATGGTGATCACGCCGCGGCGAGACCGGAGGTCGCCGATGACGCCGAGCGGCAGGGCCATCACCGATAGCACGATGATGTACGCCGAACCGATCCAGCCCAGCTGCGCATCCGACAAACGGAGATCGACCTTGATCGGCTCGAACAGAGCGAAGACGACGTTCCGGTCGGTGTAGTTGAGGACGTTGATGAGTGTGAGCAGACCCAGGGCGTATGCGGCGTACGCCCTGGAGGGCTGCCCGGCCCGGGTCACCGTGTCAGCCGAGCTGGCGCTCAGTCGCCTGCTCGGCCCGCGCGTCGCGCGCGGCCTTGGCGGCCTGGTAGGCGGCGATCAGGTCCCGCATCATCTGCTCCCGTGCGTGATACAGGCGCTTGAGGGGGCGGGGGGGCCGTCGGGCCAGGGCGTACGCCGCCAGCAGGGGCAGGCCCACGGTGTTGTCGAGGTAGCACACCACGGTGCCCGGCAGCTGTTCGGGATCGACCTTGCCCCAGCTCACGGCTTCGGCGGGCGTGGCGCCCGACAGACCGCCGGTGTCCGGCCGAGCGTCGGTCATCTGCAGGTAGTAGTCGTGCCCTTTTTCACTCACCCCCAGCACTTCCTGGATCTGGGGCTCGGTCTGGAGCACGAAGTTCTTGGGACTGCCGCCGCCGACCAGCAGCACGCCGCTCTTGCCGCCGCGCGCCTTGGCGTGGAACACGATCGCCGCCGTCTCGTTGACGTCGGCGGACACGTCGAACCGCAGCCGGCTGCCGGCGAGCGCCTGCTCCGCCACGTTCATCCCGATGGAGGAGTCCCCCGGTGAGGACGTGTAGATGGGCACGCCGCACTCGTGCGCGACGGAGAGCACGGATTTCCCCGTGAGCCCCAGGGCCTGCTCGCGCTCCCGCAGGTACCCGCCCAACAGGTAGTGGTACTCGGCGGAGCTCATCGGGCGCTGGAACTCGGGCCGCGCCGACACCTGACGCACGAAATGGTCGGTCGACAGGAGCACCTCGTAATCGAAGAAGATGTCGTAGATGCGCACGACCCCCTCCTCGCGCAGCGCGACGTCGTCGATGAACGGCGTGCCGCGGTGCATCGAGAGCCCGAGGCCGAAATGGGCGTCGTGGTACAGGTTCGCGCCGGTCGAGACGATCCAGTCCACGAACCCCGCCTCGATGAGCGGGATGATCGTCGACATGCCGAGCCCCGCGGGCGTCATCGCGCCGGTCAGGCTCATCCCGACCGTCGCCTCCCCCCCCAGCATCCGCTCGGTGAACAGGCGGCACCCTTCGGCCAGCCGACCGGCGTTGTAGGCGAGGAAGGCGTTCTCCACCAGCTCCGCCGCCGTCTCGCGGCCGGTGATGGGCGCGGGAGCGATCCGGGGTCCGCGCAGGTAGTCGGTCCGCTTGGTCATCGTCCCTCAGGGATTGAAGGCCGGGAACTCGCGGCTGCGCCGTTCCCGAGCCTGGAGAATGAGGTTCGCCGCCTCGGCCGGGTGGTCGGTCACGTGGAAGAGCTCGAGGTCCTTCGCGTCGATCTTCCCCTCCCCCGCCACCCGCTCGCGCAGCCAGTCGATCAACCCGCCCCAGTAGCTGCGGCCGAACATCACCACCGTGAAGTTCCGGACCTTGCCCGTCTGGATCAGCGTCAGCGCCTCGAACATCTCGTCCATGGTCCCGAACCCGCCGGGGAAGACGAGGAACGCGATCGAGTACTTCACGAACATCGTCTTGCGGACGAAGAAGTAGCGGAAATTGATCGAGCGCTCCACGTACGTGTTGGTCCCCTGCTCGAACGGGAGCTCGATGTTGCAGCCCACCGAGAGCCCGTTGCCCTCCTGGGCCCCGCGATTCGCCGCCTCCATGATGCCCGGCCCGCCGCCGGTGATGATGGTGAACCCGTCGCGGGCCAGGAGGCGCGCCGTCTCGACCGCCCTCTCGTACATCGGGTGGTCCGGGGGGGTGCGGGCCGATCCGAAGATCGCCACCGCGCTGCCGATGTCGGAGAGCGTGTCGAAGCCCTCCACGAACTCCCCCATGATGCGCAGCACCCGCCACGGATCGGTGTGCGTGAACGCCGCTCGTTCGGGCGGCGGCGCCTCGAAGAGACGTTCGTCCTCAGTGCGGCTGTAGCGCAGCGGGCCGCTCGATCGCTCGGACATGGTCCTCCTGGATGTCGGCCAAACGCGTGACGCTGGAGGCGGGGCGGCGGGCGCGGTCACGCGCGTCATGCAGACCTTCCCTTGCACCCTTCACACCGCGTGAATATACAGAAGGGATGGAGACCCCGGGGACACCCGCCGCGTCGGGCCGCCGCTGGCTGGCGCTGACGGCCACGCTCACGGGGCGCGCCCTGTTGAGCCCGCGGTTGGCGCGCGACCTCGTCCGCCTCGCCTGGAGCTTCCGCGCGCGCGACTGGTGGCGGCGCGCGCCGTTCCTCCCGCTCCCGCCGCGCGAGTACCTGCGCTGGCGGATGATCACCGCCTATGGCGACGCGGATGCCGTCCCGCCCGTCGACGACATCGTCCGCTTCGCCCGATGGCGCCGCGAGACGATGGGACTGTGACGTCCGCGCGGGCCACCACCGCCCGGGATCGGGCCGCGACGGTGAAGCGGCGCGCTCTCGAGCTGGGCTTCACAGCCGTCGGCATCGCGACCCTCGAGCCCGTCCCGCACGGCGACGCTCTCGACCGCTGGCTCGACGCCGGCCAGGCCGGGACGATGCACTACCTCCACCGGCAGGCGGCGCGGCGGCGCGAGCCCGCGCGCATCTTCCCCGCGGCGCGCGTCGCGGTGGTGACGCTGACCGAGTACCTCCATCGCGCGCCGGGGGCCGATCCGGCGGGCCCCGGTGCCGCGGCCCCGGACGCGCGCGTCGCCCAGTACGCGTGGAGCACCGACTATCACCGCGTCCTCACGCCGCGGCTCGACCGCCTCGCCGCCGCCATCGCGGAGACGGCACCCGGCGCGGTCAGCCGGTGGTACGTCGACGCGGGCCCGGTGCCCGAGCGCGAGCTGGCGCAGCGCGCGGGGCTCGGCTGGATCGGCAAGAATACGATGCTCATCGATCCACGGCGCGGCTCCTACACCTTCATCGGTGTGGTGCTGACCGACGCGGATCTCGCGCCCGACGCGCCCTTCGAGTCGGACCGCTGCGGGACATGCCGCGCCTGCCTCGATGCGTGCCCGACGGCGGCGTTCCCCGAGCCACGGGTGCTCGACGCCCGTCGCTGCATCTCCTACTTGACCATCGAGCACCGCGGCGAATTCAGCGGTGAGGAGCGCGACCGCGTGGCCGGCTGGCTGTTCGGCTGCGACGTGTGTCAGGACGTGTGCCCGTGGAACGTGCGGTTCGCCAGCGTCACCCCCGACGCCGACCTGGCACCCCGCCCCGGGCTCGCCGCCCCCGACCCGATGGACCTGCTCGACACGCCGGCGCAGTCGTTCGACGAGCGTTACGGCGTTACGGCTTTCGCCCGCGCCGGCCCCGCCGGCATGCGGCGCAATGCCGCGGCGGTGCTCTACAATCGGCGGCGGGCGTGAGCGGGTCGCGCCGGACCGCCGCCCTGGCGCGGCTCGACGAGATCCGCCAGCGGCTCGCGGACGCGCTGCCACGTGTCGACCCGCATCACCGCCTGGCCGGTCGCCCCGTGACCTACCGCCTGATCGACGGCGCGACGCTGGAGATCACCTACCGGGACGTGCCGGCGATCGGCGACGCCGAGCTGCTCGGCGTCATGCGCGTGATCGGGGCGGAGAGCTCGTGCACGGTGACCCCGCGGACCGCGGAGACCTTGACCGTGCGGTTCGTCGTCGCGGTCGACGCCGCGCGCGGGGACGAGTCGTGACGCCGTGGTCCCCGCGCGGAACGGGACTGGCCGTTGCGCGCGGCCGCGATAGGTTCCACACGTCGTGCCACGACGATTTCCCGTTCCGGAGGACCGATGCGACTGACGTTCGGGCTGGCGGCGTTCGCGCTCGCGGCCCTGCCCCTCGCGGGCCAGACCTACACGGACCCGAGCACCGGGGTCGAATTCCCGACCTCCCTCACGCCGCCGGGCGGCACCGCCGCCCACACGCTGACCGGCACGGCCGTGCGCACGCGCACCATGTTGAAGGTGAAGGTGTATGCCTTCGGCCTGTACGTGGACGCCGCCGGCGCCAAGGCCGCCCTCGGCACCTGGACCGGCAAGACGGCGACGCAGCTCCAGGGCGACAACGCGTTCTACGGCAAGATCCTCGAGCGGACCTTCGCCATGACGATGCGTCTGGTGATGACGCGGGACGTGGACGCGGCGAAGATGGCCGAGGCGTTCGACGGCGCGCTGCGGCCCCGCGTTCAGGAGGCGGCGGGCAAGGGCATGCCGGGTGGTGAGGCGGCCCTCGACCAG
>Ga0075302_1000017_pt1 | contig 22337 bp, 16 predicted proteins | sample Browns_TuleB_D1_FD_120059 | JGI IMG/M metagenome (GOLD analysis project Ga0075302, IMG submission 120059) | Natural and restored wetland microbial communities from the San Francisco Bay, California, USA, that impact long-term carbon... | ecosystem: Environmental > Terrestrial > Soil > Wetlands ...
CGCGAGATGAAGCGCTGCACCACGGGTGAGTCGATGGCGGTGGCGTAGTCGGCGTACGCGATGCCGAAAAACCCCGCACGCGGGTCGCTGCGCCGCGGCTCGTACCCGGGTTCGGGCAGGGCGACGAACGAGTGTCGCTCACGCACCGTGATGGCCTCGGGGGTCGGCGTCACGTCCCGCACCCACGCGCCCGGGTCGTCACCGGTGAAGGTGAGCGTCACCTCGATCTCCGTGTTGCGCGGGAACCCCCGGGTGCGCGGCAGGTACAGCGCGCTGCGCGACGGGTCGAGCTGGAATGCACCCTGCCGCGCCTGGCGCAGCGCCCCCACGACGCCGTACGCGTCGCGGAGCGCGAAGTCGGTCGCGTCCACCAGCACCCGCCCGCCCTGCTCCGCGGCCACGGTGAACCCCCACAACACCGACCGCGCGAACGACTCCTCCACCGCGCGCCGCTCGGCGGCGTTCCCCGTTTCCGCCCGGTAGCGGGTGTTGGGCTCGACCAGCAGGACCCGCGGCCCCACCCGCTCGAAGTGCACGATCCGCTCGCCCCCCGGCTGGCTGCGGTCGAGCCCGATGTCGTTCGAGCCCATCCCGGCGGGGAGCGAGACGAGGTAGATCAGGTCTGCGTCCGTCCGCGGGATCTCGAGCCACAGCTTCCCGGCCGCGGCGTCCCAGTACAGCGGGAAGAACCCGTCGCGTTTCTCGAGGCCCCTCGTCTTCTCCTCGATAGACGGCAGTTGGGCAGACAGCAGATGACAGGGAAAGAGCGCCAGGCAGGCACCGATGAGCAGGCGGACCACGGGACGGGCTCGCGGTTGAGGTCGCCGGAGAAGTTGACACGGACGGACCCGTGGCGCGAGGGCGGCTGCGATCTGCCGACGGCCGTCTGCCTACTCGGTGCGGTCGATCACGAACATGCTCCGCTGCGCGGACGGCATGATCAGCACGTCGAGGATGTTGACGTGCGGCGGCAGGTTCACGACGTAAGCGATGACGTCGGCGATGTCGTCGGCGGAGAGCGGCGTGAAGCCCCGGTAGGTCGCCGTGGCGCGCTCGCGGTCGCCGTCGAACCGCACCTCCGCGAACTCGGTCTCGGTGTAGCCGGGGTCCACCGCGGACACCCGGACCCCCGTGCCCGCCAGGTCGACGTTCATCGCCTCGGTCAGGGCCCGTACGCCGAACTTGGTCGCATTGTAGACGTTGCCCTTGGGATACACCCAGTGTCCCGCGGTGGAGCCGAGGTTCACCACGTGACCCGTGCCGCGCGCGATCATCAGCGGCAGAATGGCGCGCGACACCCACAACAGGCCCTTGACGTTGGTGTCGATCATCCGCTCCCAGTCGTCGGGATCGCCCGACTGGAGGGGGTCGAGCCCGGCGGCGAGCCCGGCGTTATTGAGGAGGATATCGGGCGCGGTGCCGGCGAGGGCCTGCGCCGCGGCGTCCACCGCCGCGCGCTCGCGCACGTCCACCCGCGCCACGCGGACATCGCCGCCGTGCGCGCCGCGCAGCTCGGCGGCGAGGGCCTCGAGCCGCTCGAGGCGCCGTGCCCACAGCACCAGCCGCGCGCCCTCGAGCGCGAACCGCCGCGCGCACGCGGCGCCGATCCCCGAGCTGGCGCCGGTGACCAGCGCGAGCTTCCCGGCCAATCGGGTCATTCCGTCCGCCTCCCGCCAGAACCGGGAGTGGAAGGTACCTCGCCGCCGTGGGCGCGGAAGTCCGCCCGGTTGCACGTCACGGCGCTGCCGGCCATTATGGGCCCATGCCGTTCGGATTGCCGCAGGAGATACTCTACGTCGCGCTGCTGTTCGCCCTCTTCGTGGTCCCGAAGGTGCTGCAGCGCTGGCGCCTGCCGTCCGCCATCACCAGCGTCGGGCTCGGCGCGATCGCAGGCCTCGGGTTCGGCCTCTTCGGCGGCGACGCGACCATCCAGCTCCTCGCCAGCTTCGGCATCGTCTCGTTGTTCCTGTTCGCCGGCCTCGAGGTGGACTTCGACGAGCTGCGCGAGGGCCGCGCCGTCCTGGTCCAGCACGTCGCCGTGCGGATCCTCGGTCTCGCCGGGGTCGCGTGGGCCGTCATCCGCCTGTTCGGTCTCGGATGGCGGCCCGCGACCCTCGTCGCGCTCGCGCTGCTGACCCCGTCCGCCGGCTTCATCCTCGATTCGCTCGCCGCCATGGGGTTGCGCGACCGGGAGCGGTTCTGGGTGAAGTCCCAGGCCATTGCGACCGAGATCGTCGCGCTGGCCGTGCTGTTCGTGGTGCTCCAGTCCACGTCGCTGCAGCGGCTCGCGATAGCCTCGCTGGTCCTCGTCGGCCTGATCGCGCTGCTCCCGATCGCGTTCCGCTATTTCGCGCAGCGGGTGGCGCCGTACGCGCCCAAGTCGGAATTCGCCTTCCTCATGATGCTCGCGCTGGTGGCCGCCCTGGTGACGCGCCAGCTCGGCGTGTACTACCTGGTGGGGGCGTTCATCGTGGGCGTGGCGGCGCAGCGGTTCCGCGAGCAGCTGCCGGCGATGGCCTCCGAACAGATGCTCCACGCGGTCGAGGTGTTCGCGTCGGTGTTCGTCCCCTTCTATTTCTTCAGCGCCGGGCTGCACCTCACCCGCGAAGACTTCGGTCCGGACGCGGGCCTCGTGGGATTCGTGTTTCTCACCACGATGGTCCCGTTGCGCCTCCTCGCGGTGGCTGCGCACCGTCGGATCGCCCTCAAGGAGGCCCCCGCCCGCAGCCTGCGCATCGGCGCGGCGCTCGTCCCGACGCTGGTGTTCACGTTGGTGATCGCGGCGATCCTGCGGGACGTCTTCGAGGTGTCGCGCGCGGTGTTCGGCGGGCTGGTCATCTATACCCTGTGCAACACCCTGATCCCGGGCTTCGCGCTCCGCGCCGCTCCGGAATTCGAGCCGCACGCGCCCGAGCTGGATCCCGCGCTCGACGGGGGCGGCGCCTCCGGTTGACGGCCGCGGCCGTCAGGTACCTGAGGGCCGGCGCGGCCGCAGCCGGCTGACGAGCACGGTCACGTTGTCGGTCCCGCCGCGCTCGAGGGCGAGGTCGACGAGGCGCCGGCAGGTCGCCTCCGACGCGGTCGTGGCCTGCAATTCGGCCTCGATCTCCGGCTCGGGAACGTGCTTGGTGAGGCCGTCGGTGCACATCAGCATCACGTCGTCCCAGCGGATGTCGGTCGCGGCCGTCACCGGCCGGGCCTCGGTGCCGCCCAGCGCGCTCGCCAGCAGGTTGCGCAGCGGTGAGTGCTCGGCGTCGCTGGGACTCAGCGCCCCCTGCTCCACGAGCGCCTGCGCCATCGTCTGGTCCTGGGACATCCGCTCCAGCGTGCCGTCGCGCAGGCGGTAGCAGCGGCTGTCGCCCACCTGAACGAGATAGGCGCGGGGCCACACCGCGGCGACCATCGTCAGCGTGGTGGCGCCGCCCCGTCCCTGACCCGAGCGTTCGGTCTCTGCCACGAGGATCTCGTGGCTCCGCTGCACGGACTTCTCGAGCTCGGCGAGGAACTGGGTCTCCCGCTCGGGGTCGAGGCGGTGGTAGAGGTCCATCAGGTGCGTGACGTACTGGGCGATGTAGCGCAGGGCGGTGCCGCTCGCCAGATCGCCATGGGGCCGTCCCCCGACGCCGTCCGCCACCATGAACAGGAAGCCGCGCGATTCGGACACGAGCGGCATGGCGTCGGGATCGGGCAGGCTGGTCTGATGGACCCGCATCAGCTTGTGCAGGCTGGCGATGAGGAAGTGATCGTCGTTCTTGCGGCGGACCTTCCCCTGGTCGGTGAGGCCGAAGCAGTCCACGTCCGCCGTGACCGGCCGGACGCGGCCGCTCGCCCGGGGCTCGCTCACGCGGGGCGCCGGCGGAACAGGAACCGCCGGTACGACTTGTACGTGAGGAAGTTGGCGGCGTTGCGCCGACCGCTGAAGTGCTTCTCCTCGAGCCGCGCGAGCTTGTCCCGGAAGCGCCACCGCACGAACCGCATCAGCCACGGCCGCGTCGCGTCAAACCGCGCCATCACCAGGTCGTAGGCCGGGCGGATCGCTTCCCGGTAGGCGCGGTCGAGCAGGTCGAAGGTCGGCGCGATGTTGGCCGAGATGTCGGTCTCCCGCACCAGGTCGAAGGGAAACCGCGCCATGGTGGCCCGGAACACCGCCAGGTCCTTCCCGCCCCCGATGGGGCTGGGCCCCTCGGCCGGCAGCCGGAAGATGTCGCAGATCAGGATGTGCCCACCGTCGTTCAGTAGCGCCGTCGCCTTGGCCAACGCCGCGTCGGGCTGCATGAAGAGGAAGCTCTCGCTGAACAGGATCAGGTCGTAGCGGCGATCGGTCTCGACGTCCTCGAACCGGCTCTCGAAGATGGTCACCCGGTCGCCCAGCGCCTGCCGCGCGACCGCGGTGAGGTACGCATTGGGCGACACGCCGTCCACCCGGTACCCGCGCTCGACCAGCTTGCGCGCGGTATTCCCCGCCCCCATCCCCACGTCCAGGATCGACCGGACCCCCGCCGGGATGTCGCCCAGCAGCGCCTCGGTGTAGCGCGCCTGGGCCTCGGGCAGGTTGCGGGGGTCGAGCGGCAGGTCGTCGGTCCAGAACCCGTAGTGCAGGTCCTCCATGCCGACGAGGTACCGGCCGACGACGAGGCCCATCGCGAGGCCGAACTCCGGGGACCTGAGCGCGGGCGCGCGGCCCGGCGGGAAAGGAACGGTCATAGGTGGCAACGAAGGTGCCCCCCGGGCCCGCCGGGTGTCAACGGGCCGGGGGCTCCGGGGTGCCCCGCAGTGCGGCGCGGGCGGCGACAAGCTCCGGCACGTCTCCCAGGGCGCGCGCGCCGAGGAGCGGCGGGCACCCGGTAGGATACCCGGCCGAGGGGGCCGCGGGAGGCTGACGCGCGGCCTCTTCCGCCCGCACGCCGGGGGCCACAACTTAGCCCGTTCACAGTACCGACCCGTACCGATCAGGAGCCATGGCCGACACGAGCAAGCCGTTCCAGCCCTTCGTCCCCGCCTCGGAGACACCACCTGAGTTCTCCGGCAAGGCGATCGTCCTGGGCGCGCTCTTCGGGATCATCTTCGGCGCCTCGACCGTGTACCTCGCCCTGCGGGCGGGACTCACCGTCTCGGCGTCGATCCCGATCGCCGTGCTCGCGATCGCGGTGTTCAAGAAGATCGGGAAGTCGACCATCCTCGAGAACAACATCGTGCAGACGATCGGCTCCGCCGGCGAATCCATCGCGGCGGGCGTCGTCTTCACGATCCCCGCCCTGCTCTTCCTCGACCAGGGCGAAGGGTTCTTCAACTACTTCAACATCCTGATGCTGGCGATCGTGGGGGGCGTCCTCGGCGTCCTGATGATGGTGCCCCTGCGCCGCGCGCTGATCGTGAAGGAGCACGGCCAGCTCCCCTATCCCGAAGGCACCGCCTGCGCCGAAGTGCTCGTGGCGGGTGAAAAGGGCGGCTCGATGGCCGGCCTCGTGTTCCGCGGCCTGGGACTCGCGTTCGTCTACAAGACCCTGATGAGCATCCTCGGCCTGTGGAAGGACGTGCCCGGGTACGTGACCTCCCGCACCGCCGCATTCCCCAACGCCACGGTGAACGCCGAGATCACGCCCGAGTACCTGGGCGTCGGCTACATCATCGGGCCGAAGATCGCCGGCAACCTGGTGGCGGGGGGCGTGCTCACGGCGCTCGTGCTGGTGCCCCTGATCAGCATCTTCGGCGACGGCCTGACGGCCGCGATCAAGCCGGGAGTGGGCGACAAGCTGATCTCGCAGATGACCGCGGGCGAGGTACGGGTGGGGTACGCACGCTACATCGGCGCCGGCGCCGTCGCGGCGGCCGGGCTGATCACGCTGATCCGCACCCTGCCGACCATCGTGTCGGCGTTCCGCGAGAGCTTCGGGGCCCTGCGCGACATCAAGGCGGGGATCACGCCTTCGCGCACCGAGCGCGACATGCCCATCACCTGGGTGATCGGCGGCTCACTCGTCCTCGTGCTCATCGTCGCGGTGCTCCCCCAGCTCCCGGGCGAGTTCCCCTACACCCTGCTGATGGGCCTGCTGGTGGTGGTGTTCGGGTTCTTCTTCGTGACGGTCAGCTCGCGCATCGTCGGCATCATCGGCACGTCGTCCAACCCGATCTCGGGGATGACGATCGCGACCCTGATGGCGACGTGCCTCATCTTCGTCTCGCTCGGCTGGACGGGCGAGGTGTACCAGTCTCTGGCGCTCTCGGTCGGCGGGATCGTGTGCATCGCCGCGGCCAATGCCGGCGCCACGAGCCAGGACCTCAAGACGGGCTACATCGTGGGCGGGACGCCGCTGTACCAGCAGCTCGGCCTGTTGATCGGGGTGGTCGCCTCGGCGTTCGTGATCGGCCTGACGCTCCAGGCGCTCGACGCCTCGCAGCGCTTCGAGGGTATCGCGCACGCCATCGGCACCGACCGCTACCCCGCGCCACAGGCCACTCTGATGGCGACCATCATCAAGGGCTTGCTCGCGCAGAACCTGCCATGGGGCCTCGTGTTCGTCGGCATGGCGATCTCGGTGGTGGTCGAGCTGTGCGGGGTACGCTCGCTGTCGTTCGCCGTCGGTGCCTACCTGCCCCTGTCCACGACCCTGCCGATCTTCGTCGGCGGCGCGTTGAAGGGCCTGATGGACCGCCGCTCCGGCCACACGACGTCCTCCGAGAGCGAGGTCTCGTCGGGGATGTTGTACTCGACGGGCCTCGTGGCCGGCGGGTCCCTCACCGGCATCGCGATCGCCCTGCTGGCCGGCATCTCGACGACGGTCACTGGTGCGGACGGACAGCCGCGTGAGGTCTCCATCCTCACCTGGCTGCTCGACAAGGTCGGGGTGCATGGCTGGGAGCACCTCGGCCGCGGCGCGGACCTGATCGGCCTGGCGATGTTCGCGCTCATGTGCGTCTTCCTGTACCGGGCGGCGCGCGAGAAGCTCGAGGCATAGGCGCGGAGGCGCGATGGACCGGTCGTCGGATCGCCTGCGCTTCTGGACGCCGCGCGCCCTGACGCTGTTCTTCGCCGCGTTCCTGGCGCTCTTCGCACTGGACGCGACCGGGCACGGACTCGGCCTCTGGCACAGCATGGCGGTGGTCGGCATCCATCTCGTGCCCACCACGGTGGTGCTGGCCGTCCTCGCCGTCGCCTGGCGCTGGGAGGCGGTCGGGGCGGGCATCTACTTCGGCCTCGCCATCGGGTACGTCCTCATGGCGGGAAGCCGGGTGCATTGGAGCGCCGTGGCGATGATCTCCGGGTCGCTCGCCGTGCTCGGCACGCTGTTCCTCGTCACCTCGCGGGTGCGTCGCCACCGGGACCGCCCGCCGGCGTAGGCCGCCCGCCTGACCGCTTCTGACGTTCCCGACCCCCTGCGCGCCGCGCTGGCCGGACGCTACGACGTGGTCCGGCTGCTCGGCCGCGGCGGGATGGCGACGGTCTATCTGGCGCGGGATCTGAAGCACGGGCGGGACGTCGCGCTCAAGGTGCTGCTGCCGGATCTCGCCCTGCTGATCGGCGCCGACCGGTTCCTGCGCGAAATCGGCATCGCCGCGCGCCTCACGCACCCGCGCATCCTCGCGCTGCACGATTCGGGGGAGGCGGGCGGCTTCCTCTACTACGTGATGCCGTTCGCGACCGGCGGATCCCTGCGGACGCGGCTCCAGGCCGAGCGCCGGCTGCCGCTCCAGCAGGCGGTCGCGATCGCCGACGGCATCGCCGACGCCCTCACGTACGCCCATCGCATGGGCGTCCTGCACCGGGACGTGAAGCCCGAGAACATCCTGTTCGCCGAGGGGCACCCGCTGGTGACCGATTTCGGCATCGCGAAGGCGGTGAGCACCGCGGGCGGCGCCCAGCTGACCCGCACCGGGTTCCCGATCGGCACGCCCGGCTACATGAGTCCCGAGCAGGCGGCGGGTATCGCGGACGTGGACGCCCGTACCGATGTCTACAGCCTGGCCGCCGTGGCGTACGAGATGCTGACGGGGGAGATCCCGCGCGGCTGGCCTACCGAAGACGAGGTCCGCACCGGCCGGCTCGCCACCGCGCCCCCGTCCCACCGCCACACGCTCGACCTCCTGCCGTCGCACGTCGAGGGCGCGCTGGTGCGCGGGCTCGCCGTACGGCCGGACCAGCGCACCGCCACGCCGGAGGTGCTGCTGCGGGAGCTGACGCACCCTGGCGCCCGCCGCCGCTATGACGACGCCGCGGTGCGCGACCTCGTGCGGCGCGCCAGCGAGCTCGAGTCCTACGCACCCACGGTGGACGGCGCGATGACGATCGGGGGCGTCGAGCGGCTCGCCGCCGAGGTCGGGATCGACCCGGCCCGCGTCCGCGAGGCCGCGGCGCTCGTCGACGCGCCGCCGCCCACGGAGACGCCCCGCTCGGGCTGGACCCGCCTGCTCGGGGGGCCGATGCGGCTGTCGATCGAACGCCTCGTGCCGGGGGAGGTCCCCGAAGCCGAGTTCCCGACACTCGTGGACGAGGTGCGCCGCACGCTCGGCGACGTCGGGATGGCGAGCACCCTGGGCCGCTCGGTGACCTGGACCTCGGTGCGCGGGACATCCGCCGCGCGCCAGCTGCAGGTCGCCGTTTCGGTCCGCGCCGGACAGACCCGCATCCACGTGCAGGACAGCCTGGGGGACCTGCGGGCGGGCGTCTTCGGCGGCGTGTTCGGCGGGGTGGGGGGTGGTGGACTGGGTCCGATCGTCGGCGTGGCGATCGAGGGCCTGCAGGCGCCCGCCGTGCTGTTCGCCGCCGTTCCCCTGTGGATCGCCGCGGTGTTCTCGAGTGCCCGCTCGATCTACCACTACAGCACCCGGTCCCGTCACCGCCAGCTCGAGGCGCTCGCCGACCGGCTCGTCGCCCTGGCGCGCCAGCTCATGCCGCCGGGTCTCCCCGAGCTTCGCTCGCCGGAGCGTCACCGCCTGCCTTGACGCTCACCCGCCCGGGAGGCAGGTTGGCCCGGTTTGGACCCCCGTTTATCCCCACACCGTGAGGGTGACCATGGGCAAGATCAACCTGAGGGGCGTCATCGTCGGCGGGCTCGTCGCCGGCCTGGTGTTGAACGTCTGCGACTTCCTGACGTACGGCGTCGTGCTGGCCGCGGACATGGAGACGGCCATGCAGGCGATCGGGAGGACCATGAAGGACGACCCGATCTGGCTCTACGTCATGCTCGACTTCCTGTTCGGGATCTGGCTCGTGTGGCTGTACGCGATGATCCGCCCGCGGTACGGCCCGGGACCGCGCACGGCGGTCATCGCCGGCCTGTACGTATGGGTGGGGTTCGGCGTGCTGCACGCGATCAGCGAGGCTCCGATGCGCATCTTCCCGCCCCACCTCTCGGCGCTCATCGTCGCCGTGTTCCTCGTGGTCGCCCCATTGGCGGCGCTGGCCGGCGCGAAGTTCTACACCGAGGCGTCCTAGCGGCGAGCGGCGGCCCGCACCGTGCCGCCGAGCTGCGCGGGCGCCGCGACGTCGAAGAACTGACTGAACGCCGCCTGTACGCCTCCGCTTCCGACGACGGCCTCGAGGTAGTATCCGGAGGCGGCTTGATCGATACGGAGGTCGCCGAACGTGGCGACGCTGCCGACGGCCGCCACGCTCAGCGTCCCGGTCAGGCCCGTCCCATTCGCGAGCGACACGGTCACCACCCCGGTGAAGTTCGTCGCGACGGCGCCGAAGGCATCCAGCGCGGTCACCTGGACGGGTGGGGTGATGGTGGCGCCCGCTCCCGCGTTCGTCGGCTGGACGGAGAACGCGAGCTGCGTCGCCGCGCCCGCGACCGGGGAGGAGGGCGAATCGCCCGACATGGTGTTGATCGGCGTGATCGTGCCGCCGTCCAGCTCGAATACGGTCCAGAGCGTGCCCGGCGCGTTCGGGACCGTGAACGTCTGCACCAGCTCGTTGTTCTGGTACACGTCCACCCGCGCCTCGGACGCCAGCAGCGTGGTGCTCGCCGCGTCGTCCCCCGCCCCGTAGTCGTGGACGCGGAACTGGTAGGTCCCCGCCAGCTGCTGGTAGATCGTGATGGTCTCGGGTCCGTAGCCGCTCGTCACGTCGTTGTCCAGCTGGCTGAACGGATACGCTGCCGCCGCGCCCGGCGAGGCGTAGGACACGTAGTTCGGCGGCCCTCCCACGGTGTCCGGGACGACGAGCCAGCTGTCCAGGTCCGTCGGCGTCGCGCCCCACGACACGACGATCCGCGTCTCACCCGCCTGCTGCAGCGGCGACAGGGCGACGTCCACGGTGTTCACTCCGCTGCCGACCGTGATCGCCGCCACGCTGCCGTCGATGAATCCGGCGGCCGCCACCCAGAGGGTGTAGTCCCCCGTCGCGAGGCCGGTGAACGAGTAGCGGCCCGCGGCGTCGGTCACCGTGGACAGGAGCGTCGGGTCGCTCTGCGGGGCGTTGGGCCCCTGCTTGAGATCCACAGTCGCGCCGGAGATCTCGACGCCGCCGACCGCGTTCCGGACCGTGCCGCTGAGCAGCGCCCCCGCGGCCCACGTGAGCGTTGCGATCCCGTCCGTCTTCGTGAACGGTCCGGGATCCGCGGGCGACGGCTGGTCCATGGTCAGGTTGAACGGCGTCGCCGCCGTGCCGTCCGCGTCGAACACGCTGACGTACGCGAAGCCGGGATCGGGCGCCGTGGTGAACGTCACGCGCTCGAACGTGTAGGACCCGCCCGCGCGCCGCACCACCAGCCGGTCCACCCCCGGATCCTGTTCGACGAACCGCACGTCCCGGAACCGCCCGATGGAAGCGCCGTCGGCCACCACCAGATGGAGGGCCTTGAAATCCAGCGAGTCGACGTCGACGCCGCGGGTCACGAGCCTGGTGCCCTGGAGGTTCAGGCCGCTGAGCGTCCGCACCACCCCACCCGCGACGGCCGGCGTGCGCAGCTGGCCGACGGCGTGGACACTCGAGACCAGGCGCAACTCGCCAGCGCCGCCCACGCTGAGGGTCCCGAAGTGCGACGCGAGCGAGTCCGGCGACGCGAAATCGATCGCCCGGAAGTCGAAGGTGGCGAACTCGGTGACGTGACCGGCGGACGCGGCGAACGACGACGGGGAGTTGACGGCGGTCTGCGTCAGGCCCCCGGCGAGGGTCAGGGTGCCGCCCGTCAGCAAGCCGGCGGTACTGCCGCCCCCGAAGGTCGCGCCGCCGCCGGCGAACAGGCTGCCCCCGGCCATGCGCAGGCGGCCCTGGTCGCGCGTCTCGATCGACCCGTTGACCTGGACGGCCCCGCCCACATCCGCGAGGCCCGTCCCGTGGATCAGGAGCGAGCCCATCGAGACACCGCCCGCGATGACCACCGAGTCGCCCTCCACCACCACGGACGCGTAGTGCGGGAAGGACGGCAGGGTCTGCGACGCGCCGATCATCACGAGCACGGTGATCCGGTAGTCCTGTGACGACAGGTTGGGCGTGAGCACGCCGCCCACGTACGCCGTGTCGAGGTCGATGATCCCGTTCAGCGCCCCGCCGGCGGTCAGGTCGCCATGGACCTCGAGGGCCGTCCCCGTGAGCGTCGCGAACTCCGGCTTGGTGAGCGCGCCCGTCACGACCGTGTGGAACGGCAGCGTCGCCGAGATCTCCTGGTCGATCAGGAGATTGCGGAAGAACGACGCGAACGTGTTGGACATGGCGATGGTCACCGGCACCACCGAGGGATTGCCGGGCACGTAGTCGAAATTGCGGAACTGGGTCAGGTGCGTCCCCGACGGCGCGAAGCTCGAGGGGCTCGTGAACCCGGCCTGCGAGAAATGGCCGCCCAGGTCGAGCGTCCCCGCCGTCATCCGCCCCGCCGTGCTGCCGCCCTCGAAGCGCGCCTCGCGGCGCACCGACAGCGTGCCCGCGGGGTTCGTCATCCGGATGCGCCCGTTGCCGGTCGTCCGGAACGTCGAGTCCACCGCGACGGTGGCACCGCCGATGTCGGCGAGACCGTTGCCCGTGACCAGCATGCCGCGCCACGCCGTCGATCCCGTGAACAGGACCGAGTCGCCCGTCACCTTCAGCGCGAACGCGGACGAGAGGTTCGTGGGCACGGCCTGACCCGTCCCGAAGAACTCGACCGTGTCCCCGTCCACCACCGCCCCGGCATTGCGGCTCAGGGTGCCGCCGAAGCGCAGCACGTCGCTCGTCAGCACGGCCGCCGTGCTCGACTGCGCGACGATCGCCGAGCCCACCACCGTGATCCGGTTCCCCGAGCCGCCCACGATCCCCGACGGCGCGAACTGGGCCGTGTCCTGAATGGACAGGTTGCCGTTGATGACCAGCGCACCGCCGTTCGACGCGGTACCCGACATCAGCACGGACAAGTGGTGGAAGTGTGACCCGCCGGCCTGCGCCGGATTGGCGAACGTGAGCGTCCCGCCGCCGCCGTCGAGCACCGTGAGGTGGGCGCCCGACGGAGCGAAGCTCTCGGCGTTGCCGGACTGGGTCAGGCTGCCGGCCAGGTGGAACGTGCCGTCGGTGAGGCGTCCCGTCGTGCTGCCGCCGCCGAACGTGGCGCTGCCCGCGACGTCCAGCCGGCCGGCGGCGTTCTGCATCGTGATCGTCGCGGTGCCGGCGGTCGAGAGATTCCCGCCCACGCGCACGCGGCGTGGCCCCACGTTCAGGTCGCCGCTGCCCGTCACCGCCAGGGTCCCGGGGACGATCAGGCTGTCCGCGGCGGATATCGTGCCGGTCACGGCGAGGTTCGGTACCCGTCCCCGGGCCGACTGCGACGTTCCGGTGAGGCGGACGGCGCCGCTCCCGCCGATCGCCGGATAGCCCGCGTCGAGGCTGCCCCCCACCACCAGCGTGTCGGCCGTCGTGCCCACCGTCAGCGAGGCGCCGGCCTGCACGGTGAGCGAGTCGATGGTCCGCACGCCGGCGACGACCAGCGGATTGGTCGCGTCGGCCCGGATGAAGACGTCATCCGTCGGGCCCGGGACGCCCGGGGCCCAGTTGCCGGGGTCGGTCCAGCTGGTGCTCGAGGCCCCGGTCCAGGCCGCGTCCGTGCCCGGCGGCGCGCCGGCGAAGGGGTTCGTGACGACCAACACCATCGCCGTACCCGTAAAGGAGCGTTGCCAGGTGAGCCCACCGGCCAGCGCCGGCAGGTTGACCGTGGCGAAGTCGCCCGTCCGGCTCGCGAACGTGAGCACGGTGACCTGGTCACCCGCCGCCGGCGTGAAGCCGCCGATCAGGGTGACGTTGAGCGTCCCCGCCAGCGTCGCGGCACCCGTCACGACGAGCCGGTCGTACTGCGACCCGACGGTCGTGCCGCCCAGCTCGATCGCCAGCGTGCCGCTCGCGGTCTGCGGGTAGTTGCCCGTCACGGTGAGCACGCCAGCCGAGAGACCGGGACCGACCAGCCCCGCGTTGGCGAAGGTCGTGGTCGCCACGTCGACCGTGCCCGCACCGTGGATCACCCCGGCGCCGGAATTGGTGAACGTCCCGCCGGTGACCGCGAGCGTCCGCCCCGCTCCCACCGTGATCGTCCCGATCGACGTGAGGCTCGGCGTCGCCCCGCTCTGCGTCACCGTCAGGTTCGCACCGGCCAGGTCGATCACGCCGCTGTTCACGTGCGCTGCCGACGGCCGGCTCAGCGTCAGCGCCGTCTGGATGTCCACCAGCCCCCGGTTGTCCAGCGTCGCGTCCAGCGTCCGCGGCCCACCCCCGACCCCGGCCTCGCTGCGCAGCACCGCCCCGACGGCGTTCACCAGCACGCCATTCACGGTCAGCGTCCCCGACTGACCGCCCCCGCCGCCTCCGTGCGTCAGCAGCAGCGTCCCGGCGTTGGTCCACCCGGCCGCGGTCGTGACCTGAGCGTTCACCGACGACGCCTCGACCCGCAGCTCCGCTCCCACCGCGTTGCTCACCGCCCCGTTCAACGCCGTCGTCCCCTGCAGCCGCAGCACCCCGGCGTTCGCCACCGCCACCCCGACCGGCACGTTGAGCAGCGTCGCCTGCCCCTGGTTCGCGAGCGCACCCGTCCCCGTGACACCGCCGCCACTGAGCGACAGCACGCCGTTGGGCCCGACCGTCCCGGGACCGTTGAGGGTCAGCGTCCGTGCCGTGCCGGTGACGGTCTGGGTCCCGCTCGCTCCCCCGAGCACCAGTCCGGCGAGCGTCGCGTTCACATCGAGCGTCACCACGAAGGTGCCGCCGAGCGTGATAAATGCGGTGTCGGTGGGGCCCGGGGGCGTGCCCGAGCTCCAGTTGGCGCCGGCGCTCCAGGTGCCGCCCGCGGCGTTGGTCCAGGCGACCTGGCCCGACGGGGCCAGCACGTCGAACGCGGCGCTGGTGTCGGGCACGAGACCGGCGGCGGTGGCGACGAGCGTGTACCCGGTCCCGAACGCGTCGATCGTCAGGTCGGCGAACGACGCGATGCCTCCGGCCACGGGGCGCGTCCGCGTGCCGCCGAGCGTGCCCCCTGACGGGTTGGCGCCGATCGCGACGGACACGGCGGTCCCCGTGTCGGCGGCGCGGCGGTTGCCGAACCGGTCGGTGATCTCGATGGCGACCGGCGGCGCGATGACCGCGCCCTGGACCGCGGTCGTGGGCTGGACCGTGAATGCGACCCGCTGCGCGACGGCGGGCCGCACGGCCGCGGTGAAGCCGCGGGTCACGGCGGTCCCGGCGATGCGCGCCGCGGCATTCGGACTGCCCACGGTGGTGGGCAGCGTCCACGTGACCGGCGCGAGGCCGGCCGCGTCGGTGACGACCGTGTCGGCGCTGACCGAGCCGGCCGTCACCGTCCACGCGATCGGCACGCCGCCCCTGCCGTTCCCGTTCGCGTCGGTCGCCCGCACGACCAGGGGTTGGGTCAGGGTGGCGCCGGCGGTGTCGCTCTGCGCGTCGCCGCTCACCAGCTGCAGCAGCGATGCCGGCCCGGGGATACCCGTGGCCGCGAACGTGACGCTGAACGTGTCGGTCGGTGGTGCGACGACGATCGCCCGCAGGGCGTTGGGACCGGCGACGGCGCCCAGGGTCCAGCCGCTGACGGCGGCCTCGCCGTTCGCGCCGGTGACCGGTGTGGCGCCGGCGACGCTGCCGCCGCCCGCGGTGACGCCGAAGCTCACCGGCGCGCCGGACACGAGCCGCCCGGCGCTGTCGGTGACCACGACCCGCGGCGCGACGGCGACGCTCGACCCCGCGATGGCCGACTGGCCGTCGCCCGCCACGATCGCGATGCCTGCGGGCGGCCCCGCCTGCACCGTGGCCGAGAACGACGGGAACTGCCCCGGGAGGCCCGCGGTCGTGGCCTGCACCGTCTGCGGGCCGGTCTGGCCGAGCTGGAACGCGACGGACGTGCGGCCGGTCGAGTCGGTGCGCAGCGAGTCGGCGCCGAGCGAGCCTCCACCCACCGTCACGGCGAAGCGGACCCACACGCCGCGGACGCCGAGCCCGTCGGCCGCGGTGACCCGCGCGACGAGGGGCAGTGGCAGCACGCCGCCGCCGGGTGCGATCTGTCCGCCGCCGGTCTCGGCCACGATCGCGCTCGGGACGGGCTGCGCCACGACGCGCACCGTGTCGGCCTGCCCGGTGAGCAGGCGCGCGACGATCCGGGCCGTGCCGCGCTGGGTCCCCGCGATCACCCGTCCGGAGTCCGCGTCCGGCACGACCACGACCAGGGGATCGAGCGAGATCCACTCGATCGGTGTTCCCGGGATCGGCGCCTGGGCCGGGTCGAGCGCGACGGCCTGCAGCACCACCGCGCCGCCGAAGAACAGGGTCGTGTCGGGCGACGTGACGACGACGGCGGCCGCATTCGCCCCGACGCCCACGTAGGTCAGCACGGGCTCGACCAACGTAGGCGTGGCCCCGCCCGTGGCCGGCCTGACGACGTCGGGCCCGCTCGTGAACACGGTGTCGCCCGCGGGTCCGATGAGCCGCAGGAAGAGCGAGAACTCCTCCCCCACCTGCTCCAGCGCGACCGCGAAGCCGAGCGACACGGAGTCCTGCCCCGGCGGGAACGCGATGACCGTGTCGAGCGCGACGCGCTCGTCGAACGTGCTGACGAGCACGATGCGGATCGCCGCGACATCGACGAGCGCCGCGGCCGACGACCGGTACCGCGGCGCGATGCCGAGCTGGCCGACCCGCGCCGTGGCGGGGCCGGTGCGGTCGGAGCACGCGGCGAACACCGCGACGACGCACACCATCGCGAGGGTGGACGTCGTGATTCGGCGGGGTGACTGCGCCATGAACCGCACTCGCCTCGGCCCGTTGGGGGCGAACGTCTCGATCGTGCTGGACCTGCGGAAACCCGGGGACTCGAGGAAGCGCGAGGGCCGCAGGGAGGTGAATGTGCACCCTATCCCGGGGATGCGCGAGAGGTGGGCGCGGCCGGCACCGAGGACCGGGCGCCACATGGCCCGGGGGCCGGGTGCTGCGTGTCCGCAACGCGAAAAGCCCCAGGACGTGAGCCCCGGGGCTTCGTGCGACGGCGTGGAATGTGAGCTGCGAGCACGCTGAGCAGCGGTGAGCGGAGGAAGGAACCGCTCGACTCACAGCCCACATCCCACGCTGTCTTCCTACACGCTCGTCACACCAGCGCCGCGCTCCCCGCGGCCGATCGCAGCAGCGCCCGGGCCGCTTCACGCTCGAGGCCGAACGCGGCGGTGGCCGCCGCATCGGCGGCGAGACACGACGATGCCCGGATCGTGACGCTGTGCGCCGCCGACACGCGCGGCGCCGCGGTCTCCGGATCGAGCAGATGGTGGTAGCGGCGGCCGCGGTACTCGAAGAACCGCTCGTAGTCGCCGGAGGTGGCGACGGCGGCGTCCGCGACGTCGATCGTTCCCGTCAGGGCGTGTGGATCGGCCGGCGAGCGGATGCCCACGCGCCACGGATCGCCGTCGTCGGAGTGGCCGATGGCGTACAGGTCGCCGCCGACGTTCACGATGCCCTGCGCGATGCCCCGGCGGCGCAGGGCGTCCGCGGCGCGGTCGACGCCGTAGCCCTTCGCGATGCCGCCCAGATCGATCGCCGCGTCGCGATCGGTCAGCCGCACGCGCGGCCGGGTGCCGCCATCGACGTCGAGCGCGCGGTACAGGCGCCGGCCCGCGAGGCGCCGCACGTCCCCGGCGGGCGGCGGCGCCGTGCGGTGTTCCACGTCCCACAGCTCGACGGCCCGGCCGATACAGGGGTCGAACGCGCCGTCGCTGCCGATCGCCCACGCGATCGCCGCCTCGAGCACGGCGACGGTCGACGGCGACACGTCCACGGCGTCCCGCGCCGCGAGGCGGTTGGCGCGCCCCACGTCCGACGTGGGGGAGTAGCGCGACATCATCCACTCCACCCTGCGCAGCTCCGCGACGGCCGCATCGATGGCGGCGTGGCCGGCCACGGGGTCGTCGTGCACGACGCCGAGTTCGGCGATGGTGCCCATCACCGGCACGGTGCGCCGCACGAGGCGCGCGCCGCGGCGCCGCAGGAACGGCGCGGCGGCGACGACGAAGGCCCCCACGCCCAGGGCGATCAACTGCCGCCGCGAGGGGTGGATGCCGGGCGGCCGTTCAGTGGGTTCCATGATCCGCCTCCGGGTGGTCGTATCGGCACTCGCGTCCGCAGGTGCCGTCGCACGCCCCGCAGCCGATGCGCGGGCGGCGGCCGCGGTGCAGCAGCCCGAACGCCGCGAACAGCGCGGCGCATACGAGCACGCCCACGGCGGCGCTCACTCGCCGCTCATCAGGCCGGCGAAGCCCATGAACGCGAGCGACAGGCCGCTCGAGATCAGCATCACCAGCGCCGTCCCGCGCGCGATCGACGGCACGTCCGACAGGTCCGTCGCCTCGCGGATCGACGCCATCAGCACCAGCGCCAGCATGAGACCGAGCCCGGCTCCCAGTGCGAACACCAGTCCCTCCACCAGGCCGTACCCGCGGCTCGTCTGGAACACCGCCAGCGCGAGCACGGCGCAGTTGGTCGTGATCAGCGGCAGGTAGATGCCGAGGGCGCGGAACAGCGCGGGGCTCGTCTTCCTGATCACCATTTCGACGATCTGCACCAGCGACGCGATCACTACGATGAACGCGATGATGCGCAGGTAGGGGGCGTGCGTCAGCACGAACCGGTTGAGCGCCCACACGCACACCGAGGTCATCATCAGCACGAAGATGTCGGCGAGCCCCAGACGCAGGGCGGTCTCCACCCGTTGCGATACGCCGATGAACGGGCACAACCCGAGGAACAGCATCAGGGTGAAGTTGTTGACCACCATCGCCGAGAAGAAGATCCAGACGAGATCACCCATCAGGCCGCCCTCCGGGCGCCGGCCGGCGCCGCCGCGGCCCTCGCCCGCCGCGCGCGCCGGTCGGCCCACCATGCGAGCCCCAGCAGCCACAGCCCGAGCGTGAGGAAACCGCCCGGGGGCAACGCGAAGATCACCCACGGCTCGAACCGCGGGCCGAACAGGGGGAGCCCGAGCAGGGTGCCGGACCCCAGCACCTCCCGCACGGTGCCCATCATCAGGAGGGCGACCGCGAACCCGAGACCCATGCCCACGGCGTCGAGGAACGCGCGCCCCACCGGGTTCTTCGACGCGAACGCCTCCTGTCGGGCGAGGATGATACAGTTCACGACGATCAACGCGACGAACGCGCCCAGCGCCTTGTGCACGGTGGGCACCAGCGCCTCGAGCGCCATGTCGGCGATGGTCACGAACGTGGCGATGATCAGTACGAACGTCGTGATGCGGATCTCGTTCGGCACGCGGCGCCGCACCGCGGAGGCGAGCACACACGAGGCGACCAGCACGAACGTGGTCGCGACCCCCATGGCGATGGAGTTCGCGACGGAGTTGGTGACGGCGAGCGTCGGGCACATCCCGAGGGTCTGAACCAGCGTCGGGTTCTCCCGCCAGATCCCCTTCAGGAGGTCCTGTCGAGCGGTCACCGCGGTCATCGGGATGCCTCCTTGAGCCACGCGCCGATCATCGGATCGAGCCGCACCAACGCGCCGTTGACGATGCGGATCACCGCGCGCGAGGAGATTGTGGCGCCCGTGATCATGTCGATCTCGTGCGGGTCCCCCGTCGCCCGCCCCACCTTCACGCCCCGGAGCGGCGTCGCCGCCTCGTCGAACTGCCCCGTGAAGGCCGTGTCCTTCTCGATCTTGTCACCGAGACCCGGCGTCTCCTTGTTCTCGATCACCTTGATGCCGAGCAGCTGGTGCGTCGCGGGGTCGTAGCCGAAGATCAGCCGGACGACGTCGGCGAAGCCCGACTGGGCGGCGTCGATGGCGAACCCGATGACGCGTCCGTCGCCGGCATAGCCGACGTACACGCGCTCCGCCGTCCCCCCCGCTGGCGGCGTGCGCGAGAGCGTGCCCCCCACCACGTAGAGGGTGTCAAACCGCTCGGGGCCCGCGAGCACTTCCTCGACAGCCGCCCGCAGGCGCGCGGCCTTGTTGCGCGTGATCGTCGGCTGGGTCAGCTGCCAGGCGACGACGATCAGCAGGCCCGCCAGCGCGCCCGCGATGCCGAGGGTCGCGAACAGGCGCGAGGCCGCCACATCCGGCGCGGCGGCGGGTGGCGCGGCGGGGGCGTGGCCGGTCACGTGCCGGCCCCCTTCGCCGCCGTCCCGAACACCTGCGGCTGCGTGGCCCGATTGATGAAGGGTACCAGGGCGTTCATGATGAGGATCGCGTACATCACGCCTTCGGCGAGACCGCCCCACACCCGGATCAGCACCACCAGCACCCCGATCCCCGCACCGAAGATCCAGCGGCCCCCGTTGGTGACGGGAGACGTCACCAGGTCGGTCGCCATGTACACCGCGCCGAGCACGAGGCCGCCCGAGAAGAGCATGAACAGCGGCCCGGCGAAGCGGGCGGGGTCGAGCTGGTGCAGCCCGGCGGAGGCGGCGGCGACAGTGGTGAAGATGCTCACCGGGATGCGCCAGTTGAGGTAGTTGCGCCACGCCAGATAGGCGCCGCCCGCCAGGATCACGAGCCCCGCCGTCTCCCCGAGCGATCCTTCGGTCGAGCCGATCATCAGCCGCCACAGCTCGGTCCCCTGGCGCTCGAACTTCCACAGGCCGAGCGGCGTCGCCGCGGTGACCACGTCCACAGGCTGCGCGCTCATCAGCGGGAGCGCGAAATTGTCGCCGCGCAGGCGCCACCACGCCGTCTGGACCGACGGCCACGTGGTCAGCGCCACCGGGAACGCCGCCTGCAGGAACGCGCGCCCCAGCAGCGCCGGATTGAACACGTTCTGGCCGAGGCCGCCGAAGATCAGCTTGCCGATCCCGATCGCGAACGCGCCGCCCACGAACGCCATCCACAGGGGCAGTCCCGCCGGGAGGCAGAGCCCGAGGAGCAGCCCGGTGATCACGGCTGAGCCGTCGCGCAGCGAGGCCGCCCCCCGCACCGCGCCCTCGGTGACGAGGCAGCCGGCGAGGGCGGCCGCCACCACCAGCGCCGCGCTCGGCCCGAAATACCAGATGGCGGCGGCGAGGACGGGGACGAGCGTCGCGTTCACGGTCCACATGATCCGGGGCGTGGTGTCGCGGTCCGCCAGGTGCGGCCAGGCCGTGATCAGCAGTCGCGGCGGGCTCACGCGGCCACCGGGTGCCGTCGCAGGTGCGTCTTCGCGAGCGCGAAGAGCTGGGTCAGCGGGATGTTGGACGGGCAGGCGTAGCCGCAGCAGCCGCACAGCATGCAGTCGGCGAGGTGGTGCGCGGCCATCTCCGCCCACCGCTCGTGTTGCGCCAGCTGGCCGAGGAGCTGCGGGTTCAGGAACACCGGGCACGCGTCGAGACAATGACCGCACCGGATGCAAGGGTAGGATCGCTGCGGCTTCACCTCGGCGGCGGTCAGCACGATGACCCCGGTGGTGCCCTTGGTCACGGGCGTGTCGAGACTCGCCTGGGCCTGGCCCATCATCGGACCGCCGAACACGATCTCGCGGGCGTCGTCGGTCATCCCCCCGCACGAGTCGATGAGCTCGCCGACGCGGGTGCCGACCGGCACGATCACGTTCGACGGGCGCCGCACGCCGCGTCCGGTGACGGTCACGATACGCTCGATCAGCGGCAGCCCGGTCTCGAACACCTCGGCGATGGTGGCGATCGACGCGACGTTGTGCACCACCGCGCCGACGTGCATCGGCAGCCTGCCCGACGGGACCTCGCGGCCGAGCAGCGCGTGAATCAGCATCTTCTCGGCACCCTGCGGATACTTCACCGTGAGCGGCTGCACCGTGACGTCCAGGTCGCCCGGGAGCGTGGCCTGGAGCGCCGCGATCGCGTCCGGCTTGTTGCGCTCGACGCCGATCAGCGCGCGCCGCACACCGAGGCAGGTCATCATGATCCGGATGCCGAGGTGCACGCGCGCCGGGTACTCGACCATGGTGCGGTGGTCGGTCGTGAGGTAGGGCTCGCACTCGCAGCCGTTCACCAGGATCGTGTCGAGGCGCGCATCCTCGGGCGGGACCAGCTTCACGTGCGTCGGGAACGCCGCGCCGCCCAGCCCCACGACGCCGGCCTGGCGGACGGCATCCACCAGCTGCTCGCGCGTCAGCCCGCGCCAGTCGGGGATCATCCGCCGCCGCGGTACCTGCGCGGAGTGCGCGGCCACGGCGATGCGGATCGCCGGCTGCCACGCGCCCGTGGGGTGCGGGCACAGCTCGATCCCGCGGACGGTACCGGAGGCCGACGCGTGCACCGGTGAGGACATCCACCCGTCCGCCTCGGCGACCTTGTCGCCGCGCTCCACCCGGTCGCCCGCCCGCACCAGCGGCAGGGCGGGTTTGCCCGCGTGCTGGCTCAGGGGCAGCACGACCTCGCCGGGGAACGGCAGCCGGCGGATCGGCACCGCCGCCGTGAGCTCCTTCAGCTCGGGCGGATGGACGCCGTGGCGAAACCCGATCCGCCGGATCAGTTGAAGGGCTTGGCGCGCTCGACCCACTTCGCGAGGTCCTTCTCCTTCGGGTTGAGCGGCGTTCCGGGATGGATGATCCCGACGGGGCAGCGCTCCGCCGCCATCACCAGCTCCTTGAACGTCCCCGCCCGCGGGTCCTTGATGTGCGCCTGCTTCTGGTCGTCGTAGGCGAACATCTTCCGGTTGATGTTGGTGCACTCGTTGCATGCGGTACACCGCGCCGAGTCGATGTACGGCTCGAGGGCCAGCGCATCGTCGCCGGCCACGGCGGAGGCCACCGCGGACACGGCGGCGACCGGCGCCGGACGGGCGGGGGCGGCGGGGGCGGCGGGAGCGCCGGGCGCCGCAGGCGCCGGCACGCGCACGGGCGCGAGCCCCGGCGTCCGCTCGACCTCGAGCAACAGGTCGGCGATGGTGCGCCCTCCGTTGCCCGCCTTGATGAGCCCCTCGGCGAGCCGCC
>Ga0075302_1000018_pt1 | contig 22056 bp, 22 predicted proteins | sample Browns_TuleB_D1_FD_120059 | JGI IMG/M metagenome (GOLD analysis project Ga0075302, IMG submission 120059) | Natural and restored wetland microbial communities from the San Francisco Bay, California, USA, that impact long-term carbon... | ecosystem: Environmental > Terrestrial > Soil > Wetlands ...
CGAGCACGTCACCCGCGCTCGCGTCGCCCGCCGCCTCCTCCAGCGCGCCTGTCACGACCGCGGCGAGGGGGGCCGCGGAGCGCTCGTTGCCGACCGCCCGCATCAGGTCGGTCGAGATGAACGGCACCGCGAGCACCGGGAGGGCGTACGCCAGTCCGGCGAGCGCCGGTCGCGCGCGGCGCGCGGCGGCGGCGAGCAGGACGGCGGCGACGATCGTCACGCCGCCCAGCGCCACGGCCGTCCCCGGGATCGCCGCGCGGGTCTCGGGCGTCATGCGCAAGGGTGGCGGGAGCCACCAGGGCAGCGTGCCGAGCGCGAGGCCGAGCAGCGTGAGGAGCGCCGCGGCGGGCCGCCACGCGAGGTGCGGGCCGTGGCGCGTCAGGTTCGCGGCCGCTGCGAGGGCCACCGCCGGGAAGAGCGGCAGCAGGTACTGCGGCAGCTTCGACTGGTTGAGCGTCAGGAACGCGAGCGGCACGATGATCCACGACGCCAGCAGCACCGCGTCCGCGGCGGCGGGGTCGGCGCGGCGCGCCTGCCAGTGCTCCCGCCACCCACGGACCCGCGCCAGCGCCGGCACGATCCACGGGAACGTCCCCACGAGCAGGATCGGGAGGTAGTACCACGGCGGCGCGGTGCGGTGGAAGCGCCCCGTGGTGACGCGCTGGAACGTCTCCTGGACGAAGACGTAGCCCGGGAACTCGGGGTGCCGCAGCGAGACGGCGAGGAACCAGGGGAGCGTCACCGCGAAGAACGCCGCGAGGCCCGCCAGCGGGAACAGGCGTCGCGCCCCGCGGCCGGTCGCGAGCGAGGCCGGGAGGACGGCGAGCAGGGGGATGGTGAACGCGATGGGGCCCTTCACGAGGACACCGACGCCCATCGCCACCCACCCCAGGACCGGCCGATCGTCCCACAGCCATAGCACGGCGGCGGCGATGCAGGCCGCGAGGGCGCTGTCGAAGATGACGGTGCGTGAGTAGCCCGAGACGAGCGGCATCGTCGCGAGCGCGAGCGCGGCGAGCCAGCCGGCGGCGGCCCCCCAGCGGCGCCGGGCCCATCGCCCCACGAGCACGAGCGACGCGAGGGTGAACAGCCATGCGGGCAGTCGGGCGGCGCGCTCGGTCGGGCCGAGCACCTCCATCGCGGCGGCGGCGGCCGCGAAGTAGACGATGGGCTTGTCGAGGTAGGGGAGTCCGTCGAGATGCGGGACGAGGTAGTCATTCGACCGCATCATCTCCCGGGCGATCTCCCCGTTGCGCCCCTCATCGGGGTCGAGGAACCGATAGGCCGAGAGGCTCGCGCCCAGCAGCAGGGCAGCGAGGAGCACGACGAGCGGAAGGACCGGCGAGGGCGGGGCTTCGCCCGGAGCTGGCAGCGGTGTGGGCACGGGCGGCGGCACGGCGTTCAGGGGGCGGGCGCCCACACGGTGATGCTGCCGCCCAGGAGCGCCCCGATGCCGGCGCCGACGAGCGCCGCCGGCAACAACACGTACCCGAAGAAGCTGCCCTTGGCCGGATCGCAGCCGCCCGTGTCCGTCACCGCGCAGAACGCGGACGCGGCGGCAGCCGCCGCGACGGCGCCGAGCGCGGCCCCGCGCGACGCGCGCGAGCCATGCCGCGTCTCGACCCGTGTGACGTCGGCGGCCGGCGTGACGCGGACCGCCGCGGAGCCGCCGCCGGGGCACCGCGCGTGTTCTCCCGGGCAGTAGACGAACCGGGTCGAATCGGGCCCGAACGGCTGCACCAGCCGCCCCGTGACGCGGCGGCCGTCCGTGAGCCGCAGCCGGACGGCGGTGGCGCTGTCGAGCGGCAGGTAGAGCAGCCGGTCCTGGGCGGGGAGGGCCGCGGGTTGCGCGAGCGCGAGCGCGGCGACCACGAGCACACCCGCCGGCGCCGGCCGCCTCAATGCAGGACCCGGCCCGGCGGGCTGCCGCCGGCGGACGCGGGTCCCTGCGACACGGTGATCGGCACGGTGGCCTCGAGCCGCCCGTCGATGGTGATCTCGAAGCGGTAGGGGCCGGCGCGCGGGAACGGTACGTCGAACACGAGGATGGCGGCGGCCTCGATGTCGGTGACACCGGCGGGAGGCTCGGCGAACGTCACGCTCCCCGACCCGCCCAACACCTCCGCCCCTTGCTCGTCGGCCAGGCGGATGCGCACCGCGTGCTCGCCGATCTCGGTGCGCTTCCCCCGGAGCCGCAGCACCAGGTGCAGGCGCGGGTGCATCGCCGGAAACTGCTGCACCCAGATGTGCTGGAAGATCCCCAGGACGGAGACCTTGCCCGCCTGGTCCACGAGCGCGTAGTCGGCGACGACGGCGAAATCGAGGTGCACGGCGGCGTCACTTCACCGTGAAGCGGACCGCCGCGCGGGTGCGCTCCCAGGCGAGCGACAGCGTACCCGCCTGCTCGCCCTCGGGCTCGACGGCGATGGTGAACAGCTCCACCGGGTGGGTCAGCGGTGTCACCTCCATCGCGACGCGGGCGAGATCGTGCTGCGCGTCGTAGACGGTGCCCCACTGGCCGGTGTTCCGGTTGATGATCAGCGTCCAGCCGGTCGGGGACGGGATCGAGTAGAGCGAGTATTTCCCCGCGGGCACGGTGGTCCCGCCGATGACCAGATCGGCGCTGGTCTCGAACAGGGTGGCCGAGTTCGCCCCGGTGCGCCACACGCGGTTCCACGGCACCACGACGCCGAAGATCGCGCGGCCGCGCATCGCGGGCCGGGCGTAGCGCACGGCGATCGCTGCCCGGCCGACGCTCGTGAGCACCGAGTCGGCGGGAGACAGGACGCCGAGGGGGCGACTCGCGAACGCGGGACCGAACGCGGCCATGTCGAGCGACGGGACGCGCTCGACGGTCACCTGCAGCGTGCCGCCGATGCCCGAGAGGCCGAGCAGCGTGCCCACGGCGTCGGTGCGGACGCGGAGCGGTCCGATGCCGCCGAAGTCCGCCACCAGCGAGTCGGCGCCCTCGCGCAGGACGGTCGCCGTGTCGGCCTCGGTCGCGCCGAGCGACACGATCGGGAGGGAGAAGCGCTCGCCGCCGGCCGCACGGGCCCGGCGCAGCACGTCCTCGGTCAGGCCGTAGACGTTGATCGCCCACGGCGCCGCCGGGCCCGCCACTGGGGCGGTCACCGTCACGCTGCTGTCGCCGCGGGGCACGCGCATCGTCACGGCGGACGCGCCGAACTCCGCCGTCGCCCTGGTCTCCATCGGCCCCGGCCCGCCACCGATGTTGTGGGTCACCAGCTCGAACCGCTCGACCGAGCCATCGGCGCGGTAGGTGACGGTGTAGATCCGATGCATCGAGCGGGGCGAGCGGATCACCTGCTCGCCGCGCAGCTGGGTCGCCGTGCGGGTGTACTGCTCGACGGCGAGCGTGTCGGTGCCCAGCCGGACGACGAAGGAGCCCGCGTCCTGGGCGGCGAGGGGGGCGGCGAACGCGCCGAGCGCGCCGGCGATCAGAGCGGGTCTGCACGTCATGAGGTGGGGCCTCCGTGTTCAGGTGACACGTATCGAGTTCACTTTGTCGTTCGCGCGGATCGCGTTCACGACGTCCATCCCCTTGGTGACCTGGCCGAATACCGTATGGACGCGGTCCAGGTGGGGTTGCGGCGAGTGACAGATGAAGAACTGGCTGCCACCGGTGTCCTTGCCCGCGTGGGCCATCGACAGCGTGCCGGCCACGTGCTTGTGCGTATTGCGCTGGGTCTCGCACTTGATCGTGTAGCCGGGGCCGCCGGTACCGACCGGGCCCTGCCCGGTCCGGGAGTAGGGATCCCCGCCCTGGACCATGAAGTTCGGGATGACGCGGTGGAACGCGGTGCCGTCGTAGAACGACGCGTTGGCGAGCTTCTCGAAGTTCGCCACGGTGTTCGGGACCTCATCGGCGAACAGCTCCACTGCGATCGTCCCCCGCGCGGTCTCGATGACGGCGTTCTTGTTGGGCATCAGGTCTCCAGGCTCAGGTTGTCCTCGACCTGCCGGACGGTCTTCATCCCCGCGATCGCGGTCGCGACCGCGGGATCGTCGAGCACGAATTTGAGCGCCAGCTGGGCGGCCGTGCCGCCCGACTTCGCCGCGAGCTCGGCCACGCGCTGGCCCAGCGCCGCGAGCTGCGCGACGTACGGTGCCGGCATGCGGGCCCGGATGTCGCCAGCCTCCCAGCGGCTCCCGGGCGTGTAGCCCCCCGCGAGGAAGCCGTTGGCGAGCGGCTCCCGGGCGATCACGCCCACGTTGGCCGCGCGGGCCGCGGGGAAGAACTCGCCGGCGGCCTCGCGTCGCGCCAGGCTGTAGGCGATCTGCACCGTATCAGGCATCGTCGCCGTGATCGCGGCGAGCCCCTCCTCCGGCGAATGCACGGAGACACCGTACCAGCGGATCAAACCCTCCCGCTTCAGCTCCTCCAGGGCGGCGTACGTCTCGGGCCGGCCGATCAGCGGCAGGGGCGGGTTGTGCAGCTGGAGGAGGTCAATGTAATCGGTGCGGAGCCGACGCAGGGAGCGCGTGACGGCGAAGCGGACGTACTCGGGGCTGAAATCGGCCTCGTGCGTGACCGGGAGCGGGGCGTCCGCGGGGATCTGGTCGAAGGGGATCCCCGCCGACTGCGAGATGCGCTCGTGCAGGAGGGGATGGACGCCGCGATTGTAGAAATTGCCGCCGACCTTGGTGGCGATGACGACCTCGCGGCGCACCTGCGCCAGCGCCTCCCCCAGCAGCTCCTCGCTGTGCCCGTGGCCGTACACGTCCGCGGTATCGAAGAAGTTGCACCCCAGGTCCACCGCCCGGCGCACGGCGCGCAGCGACTCGGCGTCGTCCGTCGGGCCGTACGAGTTGCCGAACCGATTGCCGCCGATCCCCCACCCGCCGAACCCCACCTCGCTCACCGCGAGCCCGGTGCGGCCGAGGATGCGCCGCTTCACGCGAGCAGCTCGGCCAGGGCGTCGCGCGTGCCGACGGGGAGCGAGCAGGTGGTGCCGATGCACACCGTGGCGGCGGGCGCGTCGGCGGTGGTCCGCACCACCACCGTGCGGGGGCGGAGGGTCTGGAGCGCCAGCAGGTGCATGGCGCAGGCCGCGCCGGGCCCGGCAGGCCCCGCCACCACGATGCGCGTCACCGGCCGCAGCGCCCAGTCGGCGGCGCGCAGCAGCGCCGCGCCGTACAACGACAGCTCGGACGCCGCCCCGGCGAACGCGGCGAGCTGGCGGTCGAGCGCGGTGCGCCATTCACCCGCGTCGGTGAGGGCCCAGAGCCGCGCGAGTACCAGGGCCGCGGTGCCGTTGGGCGACGGGGTCGGCGCGTCCTGCACGGGCTTCGCCGGCGCCGTGAGATAGGCCGCGCCCTGATGGTCGCGGGGGAGGTCGAAGAACCCCCCGGCGGCATCGTCCCAGTGGGTGCCGGTGCAGCGGCGCATCACCGTCACCGCCCGGTCCAGCCACGGCGCGTCGCCGGTCGCCTCGTACGCATCGAGGAAGGCGGCGGCCGTCTGCACGTGGTCGTCGAGCAGCCCGTTGGGCTCGCGGCGCCCGATTACATGGGACATGCCGGACCCCTCGTCCCACGCCGCCCGCCACACGTGCTCCAGCACGCGAAGCGCGAGCTCGTTGCACTCGGGACGGTCGAGCACCGCGCCGGCCCGGAAGAATGCCCCGGCGAGCATCGCATTCCAGTTGACGTAGGGCGTGGTGTCCACGAACGGCGCCGGTCGCCGGTCGCGCGCGGCCTTGAGCTTGCGCACCGCCTCCCGCAGCACGGGCCACGCCTCGTCGCCGGCCGGGTCCTGGCTCCACCACAGGACGTTGCGCCGGGGGTCGTGGTGCATCTCACCGTCCGCGCTGACGTCGAAGACGCGCTGCACCACGTCGAGCTCCATGCCCGTGAGGAGGGCGCGGCACTCGTCCACCGTCCACGTCCAGTAGTTCCCGTCGTCACCCGGGTCCACGTCGGCGTCCTGCGACGTGAAGAAGACCCCGTGCTGACGGTCCGCGAGCACGGCGAGCACCCAGTCCACGATCTCCGTGGCCACCTCGCGGAAGAGCGGGGTGCCGAAGGCGGCGTACGCCGCGGTGTAGGCCCGCAGCAGCTCGGCGTTGTCGTACGCCATCTTCTCGAAGTGCGGCACGATCCACCGCTCGTCCACCGCGTAGCGGTGGAACCCGCCGCCGAGGTGGTCGCGGATGCCGCCCCTGGCCATGCCGGTCAGCGTGCGCTCGACCAGCTCACGCTGCCAGTCGAGCCGCGTGTCCCACCAGCGGCCGAGGACGAGCTCCACGGCGCCGGCGTGGGGGAACTTGGGCGCCGTACCGAACCCGCCGTACCGCACGTCGAAGACGCGGGCCATCCGGTCCACCGCGTGGTCGATCGCCTCGAGCGTCACCGTCCCCGGCCGCGCCTCGTCGAGCGAGGTGCCGACGTGCTCGCGGATCGCCTGCGCGTTGCCCCGGATCTTGGTCGGGTCCTCACGGTACAGGCGCGCGACGTGGCGCAGCACCGTCGCGAACCCCGGGCGGCCGGCCTGGCCGTCGTCGGGCGGGAAGTAGGTCCCGCCGAAGAACACGTCGCCGTCCGGCGTGAGGAACGCGGTGAGGGGCCAGCCGCCCTGCCCGCTGATGGCCGCCACCGCCCGCTGATAGCGAGTGTCGACGTCGGGGCGCTCGTCGCGATCCACCTTGACGCACACGAAGTCGCGGTTGAGTATCCCGGCCACGGCGGGATCCTCGTAGGACTCGCCGTCCATCACGTGGCACCAGTGGCACCACACGGCGCCGATGTCGAGCAGGATGGGCTTGTCCTCGGCGCGGGCACGGGCGAACACCGCGTCGCCCCAGGGCAGCCAGTGGACGGGCTGGTGGGCCGCGGAACGCAAGTACGCCGATGCTTCCCCGGCCAGAAGGTTCTCCATGCCGGGAATGTAGCCCCCGGGGGCGGGGGCTAGGAGGCCGTGCCCGCTTCGATCGCGGCCAGGCGCGTGTAGTAGTCGGGTCGCTCGTTCAGGTGCGCCAGGGCGATCTTCCCGGTGAGGAGCGGGTCGTCGTGCGTCACGTCGGTCGCGGGATCGCGCTGCCCGTGCTCGAGCTCGACGTTCAGGCCGGCGGTGAACTCGTCCACGCTCACGCGCCGCCAGTCGATCCCGAGCTGGGTGCCGATGTGCAGCGCGTCGGTGCGGGTGAAGCGGTTCATGGTATGCCTCGGTGATGGGACCCGAGTCACGATACGGGGGGGAGAGCGTGGTCCGCGTGAGATGGGGATGAAGGCGGGTTCACGGGGAATCGGGCCGGGTACGGTGGCGGCCGCGGCGGCGCTCGTCGTGGCCGGCGTGTTCCTGTTCGTGCCCCCGGTCCACCAGGACCCCGGGTTCCACCAGTTCGCCGACCGGCGCGCCCTGCTCGGGATCTCCAACGCCCTCGACGTGCTGTCCAACCTGCCGTTCGTGGTCGTCGGCTGGATGGGGCTGGCTGCGGTCCGTGACCGGCGGGCCGCCTTCGGCGACGCCTGGGAGCGCTGGCCGTGGATCGTGCTCTTCGCCGCGGTGATCGTGACGGCCGCCGGGTCGGGTCTCTACCACCTCGCCCCGTCGAACGACACCCTGTTCCTCGACCGCCTGCCGCAGACGTTCATCACGGCGGCGCTGTTCACCGCCGTCCTGGCCGAGCGTACCAGCATCACGGCGGCACGGAGGGCTTTCTGGCCGCTGCTGGTGGCCGGCGCCACGAGCGTCGCCGTGTGGCGGTGGATGGGGGACCTGCGGCTCTACGGCGTGGTGCAGTTCTTCCCGACGCTCGCCCTCCCCGTGCTGCTCGTCACCAACCCGCCGCGCTACACCCGCCAGGCCGGCTTCTGGGCGGCGGTCGCGTGGTACCTCGCGGCGCGGTTGTTCGAGTTCCTGGACTTCGAGATCTACGCCGCGATCGGCATCGTGAGCGGGCACACCCTGAAGCACCTCGCGGCCGCCATGGCGGTGCGGAGCCTGGCCGTGATGGCCCGGACGCGCAGCGTCATCACCCCTCCGTCAGGAATCGCACCGCTGTCCGGCTGAGCAGCTCCGTGCCGATCACGAGCGCCTCTTCCTCGATGTCGAAGTTGGGGGAGTGGTGGGCGGCCCCCGGTCGCCCGTCGCGCGGCGCCGAGCCGACGAACGCGAAGCAGCCGGGCACCGCCTCGAGAAAGAACGCGAAGTCTTCGCCACCCATCGTCCGCACGCCGCTCCGCACGTTCTCCCGTCCGACGACCTCTTCGGCCGCCGCGCGCATCACCGCGGCCATCCCCTCGTCGTTCACCAGGGGCCGGCTGAGCCGCTCGTAGCGCAGCTCCGCGCCGGCGCCCAGCGCTTCGGCGATGCCGCGCGCCGTGCGCTCCACCAGCGCGGGCAGCTCCTCGTAGAACCGCCCGCCGAACGCGCGTGCCGTGCCGCGCAACACCGCCCGCGCCGGGATCACGTTGTACGCATCGCCGGCCTGGATCTGCGTCACCGAGATGACGCCCTCCTCGAGCGGGTCCCGGCGCCGGCTCACGACGCCCTGCAACGCCGTGACGATCTGCGCCGCGACCACGACCGGGTCCACGGTGAGGTGCGGGGCGGCCGCGTGCCCCCCGCGGCCCACGACGGTGATGTCGAACAGGTCCACCGCGGCCATCACCGGTCCCGGCATCACCCCGATGGTGCCGACCGGCAGGTAGTTCCAGAGGTGCACGCCGAACGCGGCATCGACGCGCGGCGCGGCCAGGACCCCGGCCTCGATCATCGCCGCCGCGCCGTTGTTCATCTCCTCGGCGGGCTGAAAGGCGAACTTGACCGTGCCCGGGACCGCCGCCGCCGCCAGCCGCCGCCCTACCTCGAGCCCCATCGCGACGTGGCCGTCGTGCCCGCAGGCGTGCATCCGACCCGCATGCCGCGAGCGGTAGGGAACGTCGTTGGCCTCCTCGACCGGCAGGGCGTCCATGTCGGCGCGCAGCAGCACGCAGCGGTCACCGCCTGTCCGGGTCGCGACCACGCCGGTCCCGCCGACGCCGGTCGTCACCGCGTAGCCGAGACTCCGCATCCGCTCGGCGACGATGGCGGCGGTGCGCTGTTCCTGGAAGGCCAGCTCGGGATGCTGATGCAGATCGCGCCGATCCGCCACGAGGCGGTCACGGTCGATGGGAGGGAGCGTCATGGCCGGACGTGAGAGGAAGGACACAGCTCACTGAGCCGGCAGCTCTCACATCGCGGTCGGCGCGCGATGCACGTCTTCCGGCCGTGCAGGATCAGGAGGTGCGAGAAGACGGTCCATTTCGCGCGAGGGACGAGTTCCATCAGGTCGCGCTCGATCTTCTCGGGCGTCGTCTCCTGCGTCAGGCGGAGCAGCCCGCTGATGCGCTGCACGTGGGTGTCCACCACGACGCCCTCGTTCCTGCCGAAGGCGTTGCCCAGCACCACGTTGGCGGTCTTGCGGCCGACGCCCGGCAGGGCCACGAGCGCGTCCATCGTGTCGGGGACGCGGCCCCCGTGCCGCTCCACCAGCGCCTGGGCCATGCCGATGATCGACTTCGTCTTGTTGCGGAAGAACCCGGTGGACTGGATCTCGCGCTCGAGCACGCGGGGATCGGCTGCGGCGTACGCCCCGGCGCTGCGGTACTTCGCGAACAGCGATGGGGTGACGAGGTTGACCCGGGCATCGGTGCATTGGGCCGAGAGGATGGTCGCGACGAGCAGCTCGAGGGGAGTGCCGTGGTCGAGTGCGCAGTGTGCCGCCGGGAACTCGCGCTCGAGCCGCGCGATGATCCGCCGCAGCCGCGCCCGGCGCTCGGCGGGCCCCTCCGTGGCGCGGCGCCGCTTCGCGGCCGGTCGTTTCGCTCGGGGCTTCGCGCGGGTCGTGGACGTCTTCATCGGTCACCCAAACCTACAGGTCCACGAATCGCTCCGCTGTGTCCGCGTCCCCCGGCCCCCCTCCCCCCTCCCTGGACGCGGGCAGGCTCGCCAGCAGCCGACACGTGAGCAGCAGCAGCTCGCCGGCGTTGGCGATCGAGTACAGACCCGCCTCGCGCCCTCCCGGGAGGAGGGGTGCGAACGGCGGCGAGCCGTCCTCGCGCCGGACGGCCACGAGCAGTTCCTCGCCCGTCGGGTCATCAGCGTCGGCGTGCCCTTCGACCGCGACGGCGCCGAACCCCGGCCGCTGCCGGTGCATCCCCGAGACGCCGAGCACCGCGACGGTCCCGGGGACCGCGGTCTCCGTCACGAACATGCCGTCGAGCGGCTCGGCGGTCTCCCCGGGACCGGGCACACGCCAGACGCGATGCTCGGGAAGCTGGAGGTACAGCGCCTGGCCTGCGAGATGCGTGCGCAGCGGCCCGCCACCCGCCGCGCGGGCGAGCGCGCCGTCGCTCACGCGGTACACCCAGCGCCCGGCCGTCCAGTGCCGGTACGCGTGGTGCAGCAGGCGGATGTACGCGTCGAAGGCCTCCGCGGGCGCGTCGGGCGCGATGAGGTCCTGCAGCAGCGCCCCCACGGGCTGGACCAGCACGAATGCGTCGCGGTCGGCGGAGGACGTCGGGACCCGTGCCAGCGCCGCGGCGATCTCCGGGAAGCGCTCTCCGGCGATCGAGCCGAATGCGAGGGCGAAGGGCGTCGGGCGGTCGCTCACACGCGGGGGAGGAAACCGTCGAGGGCCTTCACGAACGCGTCCGTCGCCTCGACGTGCGGGCAATGGCCGACGGGGAGCTCGACCAGCTCGGCGCCGAGCAGGCCGGCCAGCTCCCGGGACGCCGCGCTGGGGATGGGGTCGAAGGTCCCGTGGAGGACGAGGGACGGAGGGCGGGGGACGGGGGAGGCGCGCAGCCGTGCGCGCAGATCCTCCCCCCGCAGGCTCTCCCACACCGCGTGCTGGGTGCGCGCGGTGACGCGGAACGGGGTCAGCTGGCGGGCATCGCGCCAGTCGCGGAAGTACCCGGCGACCGACAGCTCGAACGCGCGCTTCCGGTAGGCCGCCGGCTCGCGCTCCCGCAGCCCGCTGGCGCGCAGTTCCTCACGGGCGGCCACGATCTCCGGCGCCGCCATCCGCGCGGCGAACTCGCGGTCGAACTCCGCCCGGTATTCGGGCGCGATCGCGGCGGGCGCGACGAGGGCCAGGCGGGCGACGCGGTCCGGGTGCTCCAGATAGAAGAGCACCGCGAGCAGGCCGCCCCAGGAGTACCCGAGCAGCGTGAGCGGGCCGCCGCCCAGGACCTCGCGCAGGGCTTCGAGGTCGGCGACGTGCTCGCGCCACCCGACGGCGGTCTCACGATCCACGGGCGACTGCCCGCCGCCGCGCTGATCGTAGTAGCAGAGCTCGCGGCCGGTGGCGAGGCGGTCGTACTGGGGGAGCAGGTAGTCGTGGTGGGCGCCGGGGCCGCCGTGCAGCACCACGACGCGGGGTCCGGCGCCCACGCGCCGCGTGAACAGCCGGACGCCATCGATCGCGACGTGCACGCCGGAAGATAGCGGTCCCGCAAACAGCGAGGGCGGCCCGATCGGGCCGCCCTCCTCGTGCCGGGACCTGCCCTGTTCAGAACAGCAGTCCGCCCGTGAGCACGAACTGCTCGCCCGCTCCCAGCTCGACGCGCGCCTCGATGAACGGTGTGAGATTGCCCCCGGTCTTGAACTTGAGCCCCCCGCCCAGGTTGACGCCCAGGTCGGTGTTGGAGTTGCCGTTGGCCGAGGCGTATCCCAGCACCAGGCCGCCGCCGGCATAGGGGGTGAGCGCGTCGGCCTTCAACTGGTAGAACACGTTGTAGTTGAGCTCCCAGTACGTCACGTTGTTGCTCGGGAAGAAGTAGTCGAACGACGCCGCCGCCCGCAGCGGCGCCTTCGGGAACAGCTTCTCGAGGCCATGTTCGAGCCGCGCCCCGATCCCGAAGTCGCTGTTGTCACCCCAGCTGGCCTGGGCGCCGAACCGCACCTGTGCGTGCAGTGGTGCCCCGGCTCCGGTGCAGAGGGCCAGCAGGGCGATCAGGGTGAGCATCCGATGCTTCATTCCGATTCCTCCGGGTTGGGATGAAGTACTACAGCAGCACGGCGAGCGCGTCCGCGACGTCCCTGACGGCCGCGTGCTCCGCCGGGCCGAAGCCCTCCGGCACGTCGGAGTCGATGTCGATCTGGCCCAGAATGGTCGCACCGCGCCGGATCAGCACGACCAGCTCGGAGCGGGTGAACGTGTTGCAGGCGAGGTAATGGCCCACCGCGCTCACGTCGGGGACGTTCTGGTCGTCGCCGGTGGCCACGGCCGTCCCGCACACCCCGGTGCCCACGGTGATGCGCGTGTGCGGGGTGTCGCGGCCGGCGTGGGCCTCGAGCACGAGATCGTCGCCGTGCAGCATGTAGGCGTATGCCGACGTGAACGGGCCACCCCAGGACCGGATCCGCTCGCAGGCCATCCGGAGCAGCGCTTCGCGGCCGGCGTCGTGCAGGTGGGCGGCCCGCAGCGCGCGGACCGTACCGTGCGCGTCCAGTCCGCTCACGACCCTCGGCGGCCGAGGACGGCCGTGACCTTGATCTCCTCGGTCCCGCGGCGGACGGTGACGACGACGGTGTCGCCCGGCTGGTGCTCGTTGAGGGCGTTGGTCATGTCGTAGAGATTCGCGATCGCGTGCGCGCCGATGGCCACGATCACGTCACCCCCGCGGATGCCCGCCTGGTCACCGGGTCCGCCGGCGCGCACGCCCGTGAGCCGCACGCCGCCCGGCGACTCGCTCATGTCCGGGATGGTCCCGAGGGACGCGCTCGTGCGGCCGCTCGTCAGCTGCGGGCGGGGGACGTCGACGAACGTCAGCGTGCCCGCGCGGTCCGCCAGGGCGAGCCCGAGGTCGGATGCGAAGGCCGCCACCTGCACGATGCCCTCGACGTTGATCTTGTCCCAGTCATCGGTGGAGCGGTGGTAGTCCTCGTGCAGATCCGTGAAGAAATGCACGACGGGGCGCCGCGCCGCATAGAACGACGCGTGGTCGGAAGGTCCCCATCCGTCGCCGGATGCGCGCAGATCGAACCGGCGCGTGCCGTTCGAGGCCGCCGGACCGCCGTTGAGCGAATCGAGCAGGGGCCGCAGCTCGGTAGCGGTCTCCGCTCCCAATGCGAGCAGCTTGCCGTCGCGCAGGCGGCCGACCATGTCGAGGTTGACCATCGCGTAGACCGAGTCCATCGGGAACGGCGTCGGGTTCTTCGCGTAGTACGCGGAGCCGAGCACGCCCAACTCCTCGCCGGAGAAGGCGACGAAGACGATGGTGCGCGCCGGGCGGGCGGCCACCAGCCGGCGCGCGATCTCGATCAGCGCGACCGTTCCGGACCCGTTGTCGTCGGCGCCGTTGTGGATGGCCCCCGTGCTGTCCGGATCGAGCGCGTTCGGACCCCCCAGCCCGAGGTGGTCGTAGTGGGCGCCGATGATCACCACCTGGCCGCTCAGGGTTGGGGATCGCCCTGGCAGGACGGCCACGACATTGCGCGTCGCCGTCGCCGGCAGTCCGAGGTGGGCCATCGCGGGGGCGTCGGGCGAAACGGTGAAGTCCTGGAACCAGGTGCCGTTCGCGGCGCCGGGCCGCAGGCCGATCCGCTCGAACTGGGCCGCGATGTAGGCACCCGCTTCCTCGAGACCCCGGCTGCCGAGGCCGCGGCCCTGACGGGCGTCGTCGGCCAGGTACCGCAGGTCGGCCAGCACCCGCTGGGCCTCGGGGGATAGCGTGTCGCCCGGCGCGAGCGCGGCCAGGGCGGCGAGCAGGAGACTGGTCGTGATCATGGGCTGATATCTATCTTTTCGCGCACCTACACGGTAGTCATCGCTGTGCCCCTGCGCCACATCGCGCTGGTCCCCATCGCCGTCGCCATCAACCTCGCACTCTCTGCGCTGGTAGACCCCACGGGCTTGCCCCTGTTCCTCGACACCACCGGGACCGTGCTCGCCACGGCGCTCGCGGGCCCGGCCGTCGGTGTGACCGTCGGAGTAGTGACCACCGTCACCAACAGTCTGCGCAACCCGACGTTCCTGCCGTTCGTCGCGGTGCAGGTGATCGTGGCGCTGTACGCGTGGGGGGCGGCGCGACTGAGTCTGTTCCGCCGCGTCGCCACGACCGTTCCGGCGGGCATCGGCCTCGGGGTACTGGCGGCGGCGGTCTCCACCCCGATCTCCTATTCCGTCTTCGGGTGCGCGACGTCGGGCGGCGTCACTCTGCTCACCCTGCTCGGCCGCCGCCTCGGCATGTCGGACCTCGCCGCCTGCGCCTTCGGGAGCTTCGTGTCCGATTTCGGCGACAAGACCGTGACGTTCGCGCTCGTCGCGGCGGTGCTCCACGCCCTGCCACGTCGCACCGCGGCGCGGTTCCCGCTCGCGCTGCGCGCGGCAGGCCGCGGGTGAGCGGGCTGCACCCCTACACCCAGCTGGCGCTCGCGGCGCTGCTGCCGGCGCTCGCGTGGCTCGTGCCCGGCGCGGCCGCGCCGGCGATCACGCTCGGCGCGGCCGTGAGCCTCGTCCTCGCCACCCCGCGCCCGCCGCGCCGTCTTGCCGCGGTCGCGGCGGCCGCCGCGCCGTTCTGGCTGTTCCTGCTCCTGCTCCATCCACCGGCGCGCGCCGCGCTGCTGGGGCTCCGGCTCACCACGCTGCTGTGCGCCGCGGCGTGGCTCGGCGCGGTGCTCGCCCCCGGCCGGCTCGTGGAAGCGCTGGTCGCGCGCGGCTGGTCCGCGCGCGTCGCGTACCTGGTCGGCGGGACGCTGGCCGCCGTCCCGCTCGTCCGCGCCCACGCGCGTCGCGTCGGCGAGGCCCAGCGCTGCCGGGGGCTCGCAGCGCGCGGGGGGCTCGCCGCCCGCCTGCGTGCCGTGCACGCGCTCGTGCTGCCGCTCGTGCTCTCCGTGCTGCACCAGCTGGACGAGCGGGTCCTCGCGCTCGAGACCCGCGGCCTCGGCGCCGCCGTGCACCGGACCCCCCTCGACCCACCCACCGACTCCGGCGCCCAGGGACTGGTCCGGTGGGGCGCGGCGGCGGCGTGTGTCGCCGCGCTGGTGGCCCGGGTCGCGTGACGGTCCTCGGGCTCGACCGGGTGTCGTTCTGGTATCCGGCCTCCGATCGGCCGGCCCTGCGCGACGTGTCACTGCGCGTGGGGCGCGGCGAGATCGTGGCCCTCGTCGGAAGCGTCGGCGCGGGGTGCTCGACCCTGCTCGGCGTGGCGGCGGGGCTCGCGCCGCGCGTGACCGGGGGGCGCCTCGAGGGGACCGTCGCGTTCGCGGCATCCGGGGCGGCGGGCGGGGGCCGGGTGCTGCTGCTGCCGGCTCCCTGGACCCAGCTTTCCGGGATGGGGAGCACCGTCCGCGATGAGGTGGCTTTCGGTCCGGCCAACCTCGGCTGGCCGGTCGCGCGCATCCGCGCCGCCGCCCAGCGCGCGATGGCCGCTGCCGCGGTGACCCACCTCGCGGACCGCGATCCGCTGACGCTGTCGGGCGGCGAGCTGCAGCGCGTGATGCTCGCGGGGGTCCTCGCCATGGAGCCGGCCCTGCTGCTGCTCGACGAGCCGACCGCCGAGCTCGACGGTGACGGCGCGGCGGACCTGTGGGCGCTGGTCCGGGACGAGGCCGCGAGGGGCGCGGCGGTGCTCGTGGCCACGACCGACCTCGACGCGGTGCCCGATGTGGCGCACCGCGTCGTGTGGCTCGCGCAGGGCGGCGTGCGGGCCGACGACACGCCGGCGGCGGTGTTCGGTGCCGACGCCATCTGGCGCGACGGGCCCGGTGGCCCGGCGGTGGCGGAGGTGTGGCGGGCGGCCGGACTCGCGCCCCCGTGGCCCGTGTCGCTCGCGATGGCGGTCCGGGCCCGATGACGCCGGCGCTCACGTGCGAGCGGGTGTCGTTCGCCTACGGCGGCCGTGCGGTGCTGCGCGACGTCTCGAGCGTCGTGGCGGCCGGCGAGGCCGTCGCCCTGATCGGGCGCAACGGCGCCGGCAAGACCACCCTGACCCGGCTCGTCGCGGGGCTGGAACGGGCGGACGCGGGGACGGTGCGGGTGGGCGACTGGGACGCCGCGCAGTACCGTCCCGACGAGCTGGCACGGCGCGTGGCCGTCGTGTTCCAGCACGCGGACCAGCAGCTCTTCGCCCGCGCGGTGCGGGAGGACGTCGCGTTCGGACCGCGCGTGCTCGGCGTGCCCCGGAGGGAAGCGGCGGCGCGCGTCGAGGCGGCGCTCGCCGAGTTGCAGCTCGAGGATGTGGCGCACGAGCACCCGTACGACCTGCCGGCGCCGATGCGGAAGCTCGCCGCGCTCGCGGGCGCGCTCGCGCTCGCGCCCGCGCTGCTCGTGCTGGACGAGCCGACGGCCGGCCTCGACCGGACGTTGCGCGCCCGTGTGGCGCGCGTGATCCGCGCGCGGCGGGCCGCGGGCTGCGCCGTCCTCGTCGTGACCCACGACGTCGCCTTCGCCGTCGAGACGCTGGATCGTGCCCTCGTACTCGACGGCGGGGCGGTGGCCTTCGACGGGCCGATCGCGGAGCTGTGCCGGGACCCGGTCCGGTTGCGGGGCTTGGGCGTGCGCGAGCCACCCGTGGCGGCCCTCTCCCGGACCCTCGACCTGCCCGGTCGGCCGGTTCGTCTCGATGACGCAGCCCCAATAGTGGCAGCATGTTGCGCCTCGGGCGCGCTTCCCTACATTGGTGGGTCTCATGGCCAAATCTGAAGACTTCGTCGGCCACCTCGCCCAGGCCGTCGAGCTGTTTCGCGATCCCGCCGCCAAGAAGGCGCAGAAGCAGGAGTTCCGCGCCATCGTCGCGATCGTGGACGCCGAGGCCGTGGCGGTCCGGGTGGACGGGGCGCGACTGATCGTGAACGGGACGCCGGTGTCCGGCCCCGCGGCGGAGGGTCTGACGCGGCGGCTCGCCGACCACGGCGTGAACGAGATCGTCCTGCCGCAGCGCACGCCGGTCTCGCACATCTTCGAGCTGATCAAGGCGCTCGCGGACTCACCCGGCGGGCCCGAGGACGTCTCCGCACGGCTGCGCGGGTCCGGGGCGCACCGGCCGTCAGTCACGATGCACCGGCCCCCGGAGCTGCTCGAGATGCACGTCGGGGACGACGCGCTGGGCACCGGCGGTCTGCTGCGCGGCGAGCCGATGGCGGAGTTCCAGTCCGTGCCCGTGCCCGGTGCCGGCGGGGTCACGCACGAACCGACTGCCGACGCCGATGCGGACAAGGCCCTGCCGGGAGCGGGCCATGCGGAGATCGGTGCCAGTGCGTACGACCCGGTGGCGGTGAAGCCCGCGGCCGAGGCGGCCCCGCCCGCTGCGGCGCCGCCCAGACCGGTTCCGGCGGCGCCACCTCCGCCGCCGCCCCCACCCCTGCCGCCACAGATCCCGCTCCTCATGGTGGACGGTGCGGAGCCCGAGCCCGAGCCCGAGCCTGAGCCGCCACCGGCGCCGCCCCCCCCGCCCCCGGCGCCCCCGCCACCGCCGCTTCCGCGGCCGGTGCTGGAGGTGGTGCCGCCGCCGCCCGCCGCGCCGCCGCCGGTCGTCGTGCCTCCCGCGCCCCCCGCGCCCCCCGTGCCCCCTGCGCCGCCCGCGCCGCCGGCGCCATCAGTCCCACTCGTGGGCGCGCCGCGCGGGGACGCGCCTCACTTCGTGTCTGGTCTCACGCCGGAAGAGACGCCCGATTTCGACCTGCCGGCGGACGTGCCGTCGATCACCCAGGACACGTCGGCGACCTTCGCGCCCGCCCTCGCCCGTTCGAAAGAGGCGACGGAGATCCTGGGTCAGTTGGCGGCCGACGCGCAGGCGCCCCACGTGCCCGACCTGCTGGCGGCGCTCGGGCGGCAGGTGGAAGCCGAGAGCCGAAACGAGCGGTGGGAGATCGTCCTCGCCATCATGGCGGGCATCGGCCGGATCGAGCAGACCCTCCCCGACGGGAGCACCCGACGCGCCTACGGGATCGCGCTCAAGCGCATGGCCACGAAGTCGGTGCTGCGCGAGATCGGGGCGCTCGCGCTGGTCCCGATGCACCACGCCGACGCGACGGCGGCGCTGCAGCGCGCCGGCCCCGACGGTATCGACGTGCTGATGGACCTGCTCGTCGACTCGCGCACCGTCAACGACCGCCACGCGCTGTTCAACGCGCTCGCCCAGATGAAGGAGGGGTCGGAGCAGCTGATCCGCCTGCTCAACGACTCCCGCTGGTACGTGGTTCGGAACGCGGCGGAGCTGATTGGCGAGATGCAGGTCGACGCCGCGGTGCCGGTCCTGACGCAGCTGATCGAGCACGAGGACGAGCGCGCCCGGCGGGCGGTGGTCCTCGCGCTCGCGCGGATCGGGTCGGCGCAGACGGTGGAGCCCCTCCGGCGCGCCCTCCGCGACCGGCTCCCCGGGGTGCGACTCCAGGTCGCGCAGGGGATCGGAGGAAGGCGGGCCAGCCCGCTGGCCATGTCGCTGGTACTGGCGATGGAGGAGGAGCAGGATCCGGAGGTCGAGCGCGAGCTGACCCTGGCGCTGGGCCGCATCGGCAGTCCGGATGCGGTGCAGGCGCTGATCAAGCTCGCCCAGCCGGCCGGCCGTATCTTCGGTCGCAAGCCCGTGGCGAAGCGGCTCGCGGCCGTGGACGCGCTTCGCCTCGCGGGGACGCCCTCCGCCATCGGGACCCTGCAGGGCCTCGCCAACGACGGGGACAAGCAGATCAAGACCGCCGCCGTGGCGGCGCTCAACAGCCTGCGGTCGCGGGAAGCGCCCTCCGCCTAGTCTCCCTGCTTCAACCGCAGCGCGAGGATGCCCGGCCCGCCGATCGCGATGGCGAGCGACGCGACCAGCAGGGTGAGGCTGTACTCGTACCCGCGCGCGTCCGGATCGCCGTACCGGAACACGTCGAAGCCGTGCGGCAGGTGGACCTTGACGATCGCGACCGCCATGCCGATCGCGAGGAGCAAGCCGGTGACCGCGGTGCCCGCGCCGAGGATCAGGGCGAGCCCGCCCAGCGTTTCGATCGCCGCCCACAACCAGGCCAGCGCGACCGGCGACGGCAGGCCGATCTGCGTGACGAACCCGATCCATCCCGCCATGCCGCCTCCGGCGAACGGCGCACCGATCAGTTGCCCCAGGCCGTGGTTCAGGAACACGACGCCGACGATCAGGCGCAGGAGCAGCAGTGCGATTCCCGGATTCCCCTTCATGGATCCTCTCCGTCGGTCAGCGGGGAGTGAAGTCCGTCTCGGGTGTGAGGCGCCGGGCGAACGCGGCCACCAGGCGCGCGGCCCGGTCGAGGTCTTCGAGCGCCACCATCTCGTTGGGACTGTGCATGTAACGGTTGGGGACGCTGATCAGACCCGTCGGGATGCCGCGGTGCGCGCCCGCGACCGCGTCGGCGTCGGTGCCGGTGTCGTGCGGGGCGGCTTGCAGCGTGTAGGGGATGCCCTCGGCGTCCGCGCACTCCACCAGCAGATCGAACACCACTGGATTGACCGCCGAGCCGCGCGAGAACACCGGCCCGCCGCCGACGCGGTGATCCCCCTGCAGCTTCTTCTCCGCGCCCGGGTGATCGGTGGCGTGCGTCACGTCCACCACGAGGGCGACCTGCGGCTCGAGGCCGGTCGCGCTGGTGCGGGCGCCGCCACCGGTCCAGGCGATCTCCTCCTGGGTGCTGGCGACGGCGAGCACGGCGGCGTGCCTGGGGCGCGCGGCCGCGAGCAGCCGCAGCGCCTCGGCGACGACGTACGCGCCGATGCGGTTGTCGATGCTGCGGGAGACGATGCGGCCGTTCGGCAGGAGCAGCGCCCGAGCGTCGAGGACGGCCGCGTCTCCCACCCGGATCATGCCGTCCGCTTCCTTCCGGTTCGCCGCCCCGACGTCGATCCACAGGTCCGTCACCTTGGACACCTTGTCGCGCTCGTCCGCCTTCATGGTGTGGATCGCCTTCTTGCCGATCACCCCGGGCACCGGCCCGCGTCGGGCGGCGATCACCACCCGCTGGCCCACCAGGACCTGTGAATCCCAGCCGCCGATCCCGGCGAAGTACAGGAAGCCGTCGTCGTCGATGTGGGTGATCTGGAGCCCGATCTCGTCGATGTGCCCGACGCACATCAGGCGGGGGGTCCCGTCCGGGTTCAGCACGGCGACCGTGTTCCCGCGCGTATCGGTATGCACGGCATCCGCCACGCGGCTCATCTCCTCGCGCCAGATTCGGGCGGGGGCGGTCTCGAACCCGGACGGACCCGGCGTGTCGAGCAGGCGATGCAGGAAGTCGAGCGGCTGGTGGCTCATGGGGGGCGAAAATTGACTCGATTCGGCCACTTCCGCCACGGCTCGCCGTCCGTAGCTTCGGTCGCTGATGGCACGGTGCTCTGCGACGGACAGGGACGGTCAGGGGCGGACGGGGTAACGCGCACACATGGGCTTCGATCCCCGACCGTCCCCGACCGCCCCTGACCCCCTGTATCTCGATTTCCAGGCGGCGCTCGCGGGACGGTACTCGCTCGAGCGCGAGCTGGGCCGCGGCGGGATGGGGGTCGTGTACCTGGCGCGGGAAGTCAGTCTCGACCGGCCGGTGGCGATCAAGCTCCTGCCGCCGGAGTTCGCCGTCCACCAGGCACTGCGCGAGCGCTTCCAGCGCGAGGCCCGCATGGCGGCCCGGCTCGCTCACCCGCACATCGTGCCGATCCACTCGGTGGACGAAGTCGGACGGTTCACGTTCTACGTCATGGCCTACGTGCGCGGCGAGACCCTGGCGCATCGCATCGCGGCGCGCGGTGCCCTGCCGCCGGCGGAGGCGGTGCGGGTCCTGCGCGAGGTCGCGTGGGCCCTGGCCCACGCGCACGCGCAGGGGGTGGTGCACCGCGACGTGAAGCCCGAGAACATCCTGCTCGAAGAGGGCTCGGGCCGGGCGCTCGTCACGGACTTCGGCATCGCGCGGCAGGTGCAGTCGAGCGGGCCCACCGGCGTCGGCGAAGCTCTCGGCACGCCCGACTTCATGAGCCCCGAGCAGGCGAGCGGCGAGCGGGTCGATCAACGGAGCGACGTGTACTCGCTCGGCGTCGTCGCGTTCTACGCCCTCGCGGGACGTCTCCCCTTCACGGGCCCGACGGTCGCGGCGCGCATGTCGCAGCACATCACGCAGCCGCCCCCGCCGTTGCCCACGGTGGCGCCGGGCGTGCCGCGCACGCTCGCGGGAGTGGTCGGTCGCTGCCTGGCGAAGGACCCAGCGCTCCGCTACGGCGACGGATCGGTGCTGGCGGAGGCGCTGTCGCTCGCCCTCGACCGGCGGCGCGAGCTGCCGAGCGCGCTCCGGATGTACCTCGCCGAAGCCGACAGCATCTCGGTGCACCGGCTGTTCCCCTCGTTCCTGCTCGGGGGGCTCGCGATCTGGCTGGTCGAGTCGTTGACGCTCTCCCCGATCCTCGCCCCGGGACCTGCCTGGGTGGAGATCCTGCTCGACGTCGTGGCGTTCGGCGTCATGGGCGTCTCCCTGCTCGGACCCGGCGGGATCGCGCTGCACCGGCTGCGCCGCGTCGCCCGCGCCGGGCACGACCACGACGACCTGGTGCGCGCGCTGGCGACGGACGCAGCGCGGCTGCGGGAGGACTACACCGCCGTGACCGGCCACGCGCCCGGCCCCCGCCAGGGACTGATCCACGGGGTCTGGCTCGGCGCCACCACCACGCTCGCCGTGTTCCTGTTCTCCGCGCTGCTCGACTACGACTGGGTCTTTCCCGAGCTGATGGGCGCGGTCGCGGGGGTCGCCGGCGTGGTGTCGCTGTTCGGCGCGGGGGTCGCCTGGCGCGCGAGCGTGTTCAGCGGGCTCCGCCAGCGGTTCTGGGCGTCGGCGCCGGGACGCTGGCTCTACCGGATCGCCGGGCTCGGCCTGCGGCGCCGGGACTTGCCCGCCGGCACGAGCGACCGCCCCACCGAGATCGTGGTGGGGCTCGCGGCGGAGGCGCTGTACGACGCGCTGCCGCGGGAGGTCCGCCGCGCGTTGCCCGACCTGTCGGACATCGTCCGGCGGCTGCGTGAGGACGCCCAGCGCATCCGCCGGCGGTGCGAGGACCTTGCGGAGGCGCTCGGCGGAGCCGAGTCGGTGGCCGCGCAGGGCCTCCATGGCGCAGGGGGGGC
>Ga0075302_1000019_pt1 | contig 21340 bp, 15 predicted proteins | sample Browns_TuleB_D1_FD_120059 | JGI IMG/M metagenome (GOLD analysis project Ga0075302, IMG submission 120059) | Natural and restored wetland microbial communities from the San Francisco Bay, California, USA, that impact long-term carbon... | ecosystem: Environmental > Terrestrial > Soil > Wetlands ...
CCATGCTCGATCGGCTCAAGTCCCGACCCGTGCACCGCCTCCCCGACAAGGTGCGCTTCCCCGGGCGTGTCCTTTTCCTGGCGGAGGATGCGTCAGTGGTGCGACGCCAGCTCGCGGGCGAGGATCTCGCTGGGACCCCGGCGGTCAAACTGCGCGACAACATCTCGACCGACGAGATCACGCCGGCGTACATCTGCTACTACTACGACGAGACCCTGGGCGACTTCCCCTACCTCGGCCTCAAGTGCGGCGACGAGTTCCCCGTGGTACGGGGATCGGTGCGTGCCGGTGGATTCGTCGCATCGGTGAGCGGCAAGCGCCGCGGCAAGGGCTCGTCCCGCGAGCAGTCCCCCTACGCCGAGATGTGCGCCGGCATCCGCCTGGTCGTGGCCGAGAACATCGAGCGCATCTACCGAGAGAACTGCCAGAACCTCGGCATCTTCACCACCACGGACTTCTCGGTGATCGAGCGCGTGCGGCGCGGCGAGGAGATCCCGCTGGCGGTGTTCACCGAGGGCGAGGGCGAGATCACCCGCGGGATCATCGAGTACGGCGGTCTCTTCAACTACAACCTGGCGCGCCTGCAGGGGCAGGTCCGCGTCTCCCCGCCCACCACACGGCCCCGCCCGATGACCCTGGGCGAGAAGATCCTCGCCCGCCGCTGGGTGGTGGACGCCGCGCAGGGCAGGATCGGTGTGCCGGCCGTGAAGCCGGGCGACGAGGGCTTCGTCCTCACCGACATCCGGTTCAGCCACGAGTATGTGACGCCGATGGCGGCCATCTTCTTCGAGCAGCTGGTCGGCGCCGGGGAGCCGATCAACGATCCCGGCTCGGTGCTGTTCTTCCGGGACCATCTCACCTTCCTGCCGGAGGTGATGACACCCGAGCGGGTGAAGGAGGGCCTCCTCGACGTCGCGCTGCAGCTCGAGAAGAAGCAGCGCGCGTTCGCCGAGGCACAGGGCGTCCGGCTGTACGGCGAGCTGCGGCTCGGGGCGCACGGGTCGGAAGCGATCTGCCACTCGAAGATCCTCGAGTCCCACGCGGAGCCGGGACAGATCATCATCGGGTCCGACTCCCACACGCCGCACGCCGGGGCGGTGGGGTGCGTGGCGTTCGGGGTCGGCACCACCGCCATCTTCAATTCGTGGATCACCAAGGACGTCCGCGTCACCGTGCCGCAGACGGTGAAGGTCGTGGTCCGGGGCCGCAAGCCCGCCAACGTGACCGCGAAGGACTTCATGCTCGAGATCCTGCGGCATCCGTACGTGAAGAACGGGCACGCGATCGGCAAGCTGGTGGAGTACGCGGGCGACGCGGTCGAGGCGCTGTCGGTGGACGAACGGGCGACGATGACCAACATGACGGCCGAGGTCGGCGGATTCACCGGCTACGTCGCGCCCGACGCCAAGACGGTGGAGTACCTCATGGCCTATCGGGGCATGACGCGCGACGCCGCCGAGCGCCGCATCGCCGGGCTCGCGAGCGACCCGGGCGCCGAGTACTGCGAGAACATCGAGATCGACGCGAGCGGCATCCGGCCGATGATCGCGCTCCCCGGCGACCCGGGCAACGGCATGTCGGTAGCCGAGACGGCCCCGCCGGTGCGCGTGGACATCGCCTACGCGGGGTCGTGCACGGCGGGCAAGAAGGAAGACATGGACATGTACGCGCGCGTGCTGGCCGCCGCCGCGGCGCGCGGCGAGCGCGTCGCGCCGTGGGTCCGCTTCTTCATCCAGTGCGGGTCGCAGGACGTGAAGCGCTACTGCGAGGAGCGGGGGTACCTCGACGTGTTCCGGCAGGTGGGCGCGACGTTCCTGGAGCCGTCGTGTGGCGCCTGCATCAACGCCGGGCCGGGGGTGTCACGCACGCGGGAAGAAGTCACCATCAGCGCCATCAACCGCAACTTCCCCGGCCGCTCGGGCCCGGGCCAGCTCTACCTCGCCAATCCCTACACCGTGGCCGCCTCGGCGCTCTCGGGCTACATCACCGAGTGGAAACCCGAAGACACGCAGATGGCAGCGGGCAGTCGGCAGCAGTGACGCACGGGGGGGGTGGCGGGCCTGCCATCTGCCGTCAACCATCTGCCCCCTACCTAAGGCAGCGTCAGCCCCGAGACTTTCAGCTTCAGCGCCTGGACGCCGTCGGAATACGCCTGCGCGGTGGAGATCGTGGTGGCCGAGTCCGGCACGAGCTTCGCGGTCACGGCATAGTCCCCGGTCACCGTCCCGCGATACAGCGTCAACGACAGGCCATCGGACCCAAGGGCCGTGCCGTCCCCAAAGCCGCTCGTCGTCATGCGCAGCAGACCGGTGCGCGGGGCCCACAGCTCGCACGTCTCGGGCGTCGGGGAATGGATCACGACGCCCGACCCCTCGCCGGGCGTGCCGGGCGTGAACGACGGGCCGAGCGCGTCCGCGATGGGGAGCGGGCCGGTCGAGCCCAGCAGCACGACGGTCGAATCCACCGTGCCGGCGAGCGAATCGAACCCCGTCCAGGCCATCACGCCGACCAGGCTCACCTGCACCTCCACCGAGTCCACGACCGCCCGCAGGTCGAGGTCGATGCCCACCACGCGCGTGGTATCGCCGGCGGGCGACACGAGCGCGGTCGCGCGGTCGACGTAGGGGAACACGAACGCCCCGACCTGGGCGAATACGGGGTCGGTCGCCGCGGCGCAGTTGAGCGCCGCAATGACAGCGGCGCGCTCCGCGCTGGGCAGCGCGTCCGGGCTGACGGCGGCGCTATCGAGGCACGCCGCGCCGAGACCGGCGACGGCACACCACCACGCGCGGCTACTGCGCACTCAGGTCCCCGAGGTCCGCGGCCGCCGGGCCGCCGCGCAGCGGCCGCAGGGCGTCGCGCTGATAGACGCTGCGCGGGTTCCACAGCACCCACGACCGGATCCCCAGCTCCTCGGCGGCGCGGATCTGCTCCCGGATCTCGTGCGGAGTGTACCGGGGCTTGCGCCGGCCGAGCGTGAACGCCTGCAGGTAGGGACGGATCTCCGGCCCCGATCCCGGCGGCGTCCGCGCCTGGGCGTCGCGCAGGGCGTTGCGCACGATCTCGTACGGGTAGTGATTGGGTCGCTGGTAGCCGTACGCCCCCGCGTAGTAGTGGCTCGGGTACACCATCGGCAGCATCACGTCGGCCACCTCGACGAAGTCTTCCCACACCTGACCGATCCCCATGTCGCCCGCATAGGTGGCGGTGAGGCCGAAGATGTCGAAGGTGACGGGCACGCCGAGCGGCGCGAGGCGCTCCTTGAGGAGTCGCACGTAGCGGCGGACGGCCGCGCGTTGCGTGTCGCCGGCCCGGCGCGCGCCGAACACGGCGGTCGCCATGCGGGCGCGCGGCTCGTCGGGGAAGCGCACGTAGTCGAACTGCACTTCGGCGAAGCCGAGCCGCACGGCCTCCGCGGCGAGCTGGGCCGCGTAGATCCACACCGAGTCGTTGTAGGCGTCCACCCACGCCATCCCGATGCGATCGGTCCACAGGCCGCCCGCGGTGTCGCGCACCGCCCACGCCGGTCTCCCGGTGGCGAGCAGCGGATCCTTGGCGACGACGATCCGGGCGATCGGCCGGATGTCGTGCAGGCGCACGCTGTCGAGGCGCGGGCCGATCGCCCCCAGCCGGGCGCAGTCGCTGGCCCCGATCGCGCGGGCGGTCGCCACCTGCGACCGGTACAGCATGCAGCCGGTGTCGTCCTTCACGTCAATGACGAAGGCGTTGATCTCGGTCGAATCGGCGAGCGCGATCAGCTGCCACAGCTTTGCGGACGAGAACGCCCAGGCGTTCACGTACAGCGCCTTGACGGGCTCGGGCGGCGGGAAGAGCGTCGTGTCCGGCAGCGCGAGCGTGAGCGTCGGCCCGCGCAGGCTCAGGCGCAGCTGTTCCGCCGTCACGGGAATCACGGACGGGTGGGGCGCGAGCGCCTGTGCAAAAAGGCCGCGACTCACAACGAGCGCGGCCGTCACCAGCAGGACGGACCGAATCCGGCGCATATGGGGAGAACTACGATAGGGAGCGGGGCCGCCCGCCGCAAGCGCGACCCCGGTTCACCTCTGTAACAGGCTGTTGAACAGCAGCCGGACCGTGGCCAGCGACTGGCCCCGATACTGCGGCCGGAACCCGAACAGGATCACCCGCCCTTGGCCCACCCGGACCTCGACCAGGGCGCCCCGACCGGCCACCCGCTCGGGTCGTAGCACCCAGCCCGACAGCAGGACGGCGGCGGGATCGGCGGGATAGCGGGCCACCACCCGCACCGTGCCGGAGTCGAGCACGTCGAACGCGGGGCCGCTCTCGAACCAGGCCGCCGTCTGCGGCGGCATCCCCCGCGCGAGCGGGTGCGCCGCGTCCAGATCGATGCGGAACAGCGATCCCGGCGCGAAGAAGTCGTCGTCCGCCACGCCCTCGAGCACGTTGCGCACCGGCAGCAGCAGCGCCTGGATCGCGAACCGCGACGCATCGTTGAAGGCGACCAGCGTGCCGCCGTCCACCACGAACTGCCGCAGGGCCTGCACCCCCTCGCTCCCCACACCGCCCGCATACGGCGGCGGGTAGCGCGTCGGCAGGCCCTCGAGGATGCCGCGCGGCGACTGATCGGGCAGCACGATCACGTCGAAGCGCTCCTTGAGGCGGCCGCGCCGCACGACCGAGTCCATCACCGTGACGTAGGGGACCGCCCAGGTGTCGAACACCCAGCGGGTCCAGCCTTCGTCCATCACCGGGGAGTACGAGCGGTACAGACCGACGCGCGGCGCCTCTCCCGCGCCGAAGCCGGCGACCCGGTACACCGGGGCGGGGAGCTGTGACGCGGTGAGCGGCGGGGAGAGCGCCACGCGGAGCGAGTCGTCGGCGACGATCGCCGTCACGCCCAGGAGGAGGGGGAGCGTGTGCGCGGTGACGTCGTATGGGGGGAGGGGAGGGCCGCCCGGGTAGAGCCGGCGGTCGGGGTAGTGCTGCGGCTCGAGCAGGGCCTTGGCGAAAGCCGCGTACGGCTGGCGCAACGGCACGACATACGCGCCCGCGGGATAGCGCTGGCCCCGCACGGTGAATGCCGCCTGGGCCGTGCGGATCTCCACCTGGCCGCGCTGCAGGGTCCGGAGCAGCGTTCCGAGCGCCGTCGGGTCCTGGCGCGGCGGAATGACGTAGGCGGCGGGCCAGCCGGGCCAGCCGCGCACGGCGCGCCAGCCGACCGACAGGAAGTTCGCGAGCCAGCGGTCGCGGTGACGCGCGGCGTGCGTCAGCAACGCGTAGGCCGCGTCGGTCTGGTACCCCACGATGTCACGGAGCGTCCAGCGTCCCCCGGGCCAGGGGGCGGAGAAGTTCCAGGAGGCGATGCGCGGATCGAACCCGCGGCCGCGGTCGGTGAGCTGCTCCGGCTCCACGTCGAGCGGGGTGGCGAGCGCGGCGCTCGCGACCTCGGACAGGACCCGGACCCCCCCATGGTAGTGCGAGTACGCTCGCGCCGGCGTCCAGGCGTCGTACGTCGCGTTCAGCGAGATCCCGGTCCGACCCCGGCCGGCGAGCTCCCACGCGATCGCGGTCCCCAGCGTGTTGGTGCCGTCCACGAGCAGGGGGTCCACGTTCGGCTCGAAGGGATCGAGGTACGGCGGCACGAACAGGCGGGCCCCATACGGCCCCTGCTGGTGGATGTCGTGCACGATCTGCGGATGCCACACGTTGTGCAGCGAGTCCACCGTGATCCGCGTCTCGACCTGCGTGAACGCATACCAGTCACGGTTGTTGTCGTGACCGACGTACGGGTGGTACAGCTCCGGTGGTGGGGCGCCCTCGGCCGGCGTGCCGAGGGTCCGCTGATACCAGTGGCTGACGATGTCCACTCCGTCGGGATTGAGCGACGGGACCAGCCACACGATCACGTTGTCGAGGATCTCGCGCGTCGTGGCACTGGTATCGGTGGCGAGGTGGTAGGCGAGCACGGCGGGCGTGAAGAACCCCCCGACCTCGGTCGAGTGCACGCTCGACGTGATCAGCACGATCGTGCGGCCGTCCCGTACCGCGCGGCCCGCCTCGGCGGTGGAGCGGAAGCGGCGGGGATCGGCGAGCGCCGCGTTGACCGAGCGGTAGCGGGCGAGGTCGCGGAGGTTGCGCGGGCTCGAGATGGCGAGGGCGACGAACGGCGCGCCGAGGGTGGTCCGACCCAGCTCCCGGAACTCGACGCGGTCGCTCGCGGCGGCGAGCTGCCGGTAGTACCGCACCAGCGTGGCCCAGTCGGTCAGCTTGCGGTCCTCGCCGGGCTCGAATCCGAGAACGGCGCGGGGCGTGGGGATGCGCGCGCGGCGCGGGGCCTGCTGGCCGGCGAGCGGCGCGACGAGCAGCAACGACGCGACGCCACAGGCGAGCGCGCGACGAGCGGGGATAGCGACCACGGACGGCTCTCTACGGGAACGGAGGGTCAAACCTAGCCCCGCCGGCCCCGCGCCGCGACCGGTCTACTCGAGCCGGTGCAGCTCCACGCGGCGGTTGCGCGCCCGCCCCGCCGCCGTGGCATTGGGTTCGACGGGATCCGCGGGACCGTAGCCCCGGGCGGTCAGCCGCGACTCCGCCACGCCGTGGCGGACCAGGTACGTGCGTACCGCGTCGGCTCGGGCGAGGGACAGGCGGCGGTTGACGGCCGCGGATCCGGTGTTGTCGGTGTAGCCCGCCACCTCGACCCGCAATTCCGGGTTGGCGATCAGGGCGGCCACCACCTGGTCGAGCACCTGGGTCGACTGTGGCAGCAACCGCGCCTTCCCGGTCTCGAAGCTCACGCCGCGCAACTCGACCGAGGTCCGTGTGGGGGTGAAGAGGACGGCGATGGGGCACCCATCCGCCCCCACCGTGGCGCCGGGGGCGGTGTTGGGGCAGCGGTCGGGTCCGTCGAGCACACCGTCTCCGTCGCCGTCATGCGGGCAGCCGCTCGCGTCCACGACGGCGCCCGCCGGCGTCCTCGGGCAGCGATCGGGGCCGTCCATCACGCCGTCGCCGTCGGCATCCGCCGGACAGCCGTGCAGGTCGACCGACGCGCCCGCGGGGGTTGCCGGGCACTGGTCGATGCCGTCGTACACCTGATCGCCATCGGCGTCGAGCGGGCAGCCGTCGGTGGTCGTGATCGTCCCGGCCGGCGTGTGCGGACATGCGTCGGCCCCGTTCGCCACGCCGTCGCCGTCGGAGTCGTGGGGACAGCCGCCTTCGTCCACGACGATGCCGGTCGGCGTCCCGTAGCAGCGGTCCCGGTCGTCGGCCACGCCGTCCGCATCCTGGTCGGCATCGGGCGCGCGGGTCGGGTAGAACGACACACCCAGCGTCACGATGCCGTGCATCGCACGGTCGATCCCCGGGAGGTCGGACGCCGGCGTCACGAGGGCCCGCGCATCGAGGCGGATGGCCGTGCGGCGCCCCACGAAGCGCCGGTAGCCGGCCAGCGCGACGATCGCGTCATCCCCCACCGCGTCGGCGCCGCCCACGCCGATGCTCGGCCGCGCGTAGCCGGCGCCGAGGAACGGTCCGGTGCTCCCCGACCGCGCCCCGTAGAGGACCGTCGCCGCGGGTACGAAGGCGGTCACGTCGCCGGCCGCATGCCAGCCGAGGTCGAGATCGAACGCGAAGCGGCTGGCGAACGGCACGGTCACCCGCGCCCCCGCGCCCGCACCGCTGCCGGACGCCAGGTCGCCGTCGGGAACGAACCACGCCCCGTAGGCGCCCAGCTCGACTCCGGCGGTGGCCTGGGCCGCTGCCGGATGGACCACCAGCCCCGACAGGACGGCGAGCAGCAGATACCGGCGGACCTTCATCAGAACCCCCAGACGCCCGTGCGACGCAGGCGTGTGGCGAGATCCATGCCGCCAAGGACGAGCCCGTGCCAGGCGCCGCCGCCGTCCCGCCAGGTCGCGCCCGCCGGACCCACCAGGGTGCCGCCGCCCTGGCCGGCGATCGTGGCCGTGCCCACCGGCCCGGCGAACGCGCCCAGCGAATCGCCGGCGGTCGGGGCCGCGAGCGTCTCCGCGGCGTCCGTGGCGGCCCCCGCGTACATGCCGCCCACCACGAGCAGCGCCGTGCCGACGTCGAGGGTGGCGAATTGCGATCGCGGCTCGGGCAGGATGGGGTCGACCCCGCCCCACGGCCCGGCGAAGAACCCGGAGCGCCGGCTCACCAGGCTGGTGTCGCCCGACCCGAGACGCGGGGGCGTGGCGTCGAGTCCTCCGCCCGGCGGGACCGGCTCGGCGAAGCCCCCGAAGACCGCGGCACGGCGATCGATCAGCGTCCCGCCGCCATACGCCCGCGGGCCCGTCGTGGCGGGCTGGACGTACCAGCCGTCCAGCAGTCCACCCGGCGTGACGCGCGCGACGTAGACGGTGCTGACGGGCCGGCCGGCCGAGTCCGCCCCGCCGACGACGTACACGCTCCCGCGGCGTACGATCGCCACGGCGCCCGCGATGGGCACGGGCAGCGGCTCGAGGGACACGAACGCGCTCACCACACTGTCCGCCGAGAGGTTCGCGCCGAACACGCCGCGCTGCACCCGTCCGTCGGCGTCGATGCCGCCGATCACGTAGAGGACGGCGCCGGCCGTGAGGCGGGAGTTGTGCGGCGTGGCGACGGCCGCGGCGGCGAAGGCGCGGGGGGCCGGGAGCGAGCGGTTGGCCGACGTCGTGGCGTGCTCCGGCTGTCGCTCCCAGGCGGTGATCTCGCCTCCGGCGGTGGCGTGGGCCACGTGCACGCTCGTCTCCGGCACGAACGCCGAGTCCCCGCCCAGCGGCTCGGCCCCTCCCGCGGCGTACAGGGTGGCGGCGAAGCCACCGCTCGTCGCGTACTCCGCGACGGCGAGCGCCACGCCGACGGGGGCGCGGGGGAAACCGGCGCGCGGCTGCCACGCGAGCGCGGCCGGATCGAACGGGACGGCCGGCAGGACGTGCACGGTGGTCGTGAGGCGCTCCCCGTTGGCCGTCGTCACCGTGACGGGTCCGGTCGCCGCGCCGGCAGGGACCACCACCTCGATCGCGAAGTCGCTCCACGACGCGGAATCAGGGACCACGGCGGGGATCGTGCCGCCCCCCGGGCCCGTGAAGGTGACCGTGCCGCCGCCCTGCGTGACGCCGAAGCCGTATCCCTCGAGCACGACCGTCCGACCCTGCGTGATCACCGCTGCCGTCGCGCCATCGACGTGCGCGAGCGCGGCGGTGGGGATGACCGGGGGACCGCCGACGTCGCGGCCGCACGCCGCCGCGGCGAGCGCGACGGCCATCGCGGCGAGCGCCGCGCTACGCGCGCGCACCGTTGCCCCGGGCGAAACGGATCGCCCGCGTGAGACGGTCGGCGACGCCGGACAGCTCGGTCGCGCCCTGGGCGAGTTCCTCGATGGCGTGCAGCTGCTCCGCCGCGGCCGCGGCGACCGCCGCGGCCTCCTGCGAGGAGTCTCCGGCCCCGCCCTCGGCCCGCGCCAGGGCGGCCGCCATGTCGACGGCGACGGCGGTGCTGGCCCGTGCCGCGTCGGCGACCCGGCGGCCCGCCCGCGACGTGGCGGCCGCGGCCTCCGCCACCGCCTGCAGGTCGGCGACCCATTGCGTCGATCCGGTCGCCACGTCGGCCAACTCGGCCCGCATCCGCTCGAGCAGCTCGGCGGCGCGGTCCAGGGCCCGGCGGGTCTCCTGCACCGCACGGTGCACGCCGCGGGCTTCCCGACCGCTCTCCTCGGCCAGCTTGTGCACCTCGTCGGCGACCACGGCGAACCCGCGCCCGTGCGCCCCCGCCCGGGCGGCTTCGATGGTGGCGTTGAGGGCGAGCAGGTTGGTCTGATTCGCGATCGTGGCGATCGTCTCGGAGAACCGCTCCACCTCACCCGCCGCGTCGCGCAGCCGTGCGACCTCGCCGGCGCTCTCCTGCGCCGATGCCCCGAGCTCGCCGAGGCGGCGCGCCGCCGTCTCCATCGCGCCGCGGACGCGGCCGATCGTCTCCTCCATGCGCGTGCCGGCGTCGCGCGTCTGGTCGCCGGCGGCCGCGGTGTCGTCGGCGTTGCGCTGCAGCTCGGTCGACCGCGCGGCGGTGGTGTTGACGAGCGCCGCCGCCTGCGACGCGCCATGGCTGGCCCGCTGCGCCGCGGCGGTCACCTCCTGGCTCGACGCGTGGATCTGCTGCGCCGTGGCGGTGAGGGTCTGCACGTACTGGGTCACCTGGTCCGCCGCATGCACCACGGGATCGACCGCGTCCTGGATCGCCAGCATCAGGGCGAGCTGCGGGGCGACCAGGTCGAGCAGCCTGCCGTCCGACTCGCGGTACATGCGGGGGTCCGAGTGGCGGACCGTCCACAGGCCGACGAGCTGGTCGCCGAGCCGGAGCGGCACGACCAGCGCGGCGCCGGGCGCGCGCCCGCGGGCCGCCGGGAACTGGCCGGGGCGCAGGTCCCGCGCCACCACGGCCCGGCCGGTGCGCGCCGCTTCCCCCACCGGCCCGGCATCCGCGTCGAATCGTACGGGGCTCGCGTCCGCCGGTGTGGCCGTGTCGGCCACGACCACCATCTCTCGCTTCGCGGCGTCGAGGCGGGCGAACCCCATGTCCTCCCACGCCACCAGGCGGCGCGTCAGCTGCTGGATCTTGGGGAAGCTCCGGACGAGGCTCAGCTCCGTCGCGGCGACCTGCGACACCGTCTGCAGCAGCCGCAGCTCGTCGGCCCGCACGGCGGTCCGGATCACGTACCAGCTTCCGGCCGCGGCACCCGCCAGCGCTCCGATGGTGGCGATCGTGACCGCGACGGGCGGCCGCGCGTGCAGCAGCGCCAGGCAGCCCAGCGCCAGACCGGCGGACACGCAGTAGACGACGGCCTCCCACCGGGCGGTCAGGCGCGCGTCGACCCACGCGATCGTCTGCTCGCCGGTCGCCAGCTCCAGGTAGAAGGTGCCGTTCACGACCGTGGGCAGGAGCACCAGCAGGGCGAGCAGCGGCCCGACGTTGGCGGCGGTGAGCGCCCCCGCGCCGCCGGCGCCCCCGATCAGCTCGTAGGCGACGCCGACGAGCGCGGTGCCCGCCGACAGGTGCGCGGCGTTCGACGCGGCTGCGGGCCACGGCAGGCGCCGCAGCAGCAGGTCGCCGCCCAGCATCGCGGCCGGGGCGATCAGCACCGCGAACGCGCCGCCGCGCAGCAGCACCGCGAAGACCATGACGCCGAGGACGTAGGAAGCGAACCCGTTCCCCGGCAGCGGGATGCCGTACCGGCGTGTGAGCATGCCGGCGCCGATCAGCACGGCCAGCGTGGGTGCGAAGCCCGCGTCGAGCGGCACCTTGCCCAGGGCATAGGTGGCGACCGCCCACGTGAACGCCGCCAGGCCGGCGAACCCGATCGCCCCGCGTACGGGGAGGTTGGCGAGCGACGACGCGCGGGCCGGGCTCATGACAGGAAGGTGGGCAGGAGGGTGATGCCGCGCAAACTCGGGCGTGTGGCGCGGTGTGTCAAGCGCGAGTATGCTAGGAACATGCGCGTATCCATCGAGTACTGCGTCGTTTGAAACTACGAAGCGCGGGCCGCCGGTCTGGCGGCCGAGCTCGTCGCCGCGTTTCCGGGGATCGATGTGCGCCTCACCGAATCCTCGGGCGGAGTGTTCGAGGTGAGCCTCGATGACCGGCTGGTGTACTCCAAGAAGCGCACCGGCCGGCACGCCGCGGCAGGTGAGATCGTGCGCCTGATCAGGGCGACGACCGCCGGCGCATGAGGATCGCCATCACGACCGGCGGCGGCGACGCGCCGGGCCTCAACGCCGTGATCCGCGGCGCCGTCCTCGGCGCCGTGCACCGGGGGTGGGAGTGCTGGGGCATCCGCCGCGGATACGGCGGGTTGCTCGGCCTGGACGAGGTGATCCCGCTCGGGCCGCGCGAGGTCCGCGGCATCACCCACCTGGGCGGGACCATCCTCGGCACGACCAACCGCGGCGATCCCTTCCGCTGGCGCGAGCGGGGACCCGACGGCCAGTGGACCGAGCGCGATCGGTCCGACGAGCTGGTGCGCAACTTCCGCGCACGCGGTCTCGACGCGCTGATCGCCATCGGCGGCGACGGGTCCCTCGCCATCGCCAGCCGCCTCCAGGCGAAGGGCATTCCCCTGGTGGGCGTCCCCAAGACCATCGACAACGACGTGGGCGGCACCGTCGCGACGTTCGGCTTCGACACCGCGGTGGCGACGGCGACCGACGCGATCGACCGGCTGCACTCGACGGCGGAGAGCCACGAGCGGGTCATGGTGGTCGAAGTGATGGGCCGCCACGCCGGGTTCATCGCCCTGCACGCCGGCCTGGCGGGCTCCGCCGACGTGATCCTGATCCCGGAGATCCCGTTCGACATCGAGAAGGTCTGTGAGAAGATCCGGGACCGCGAGCGCGAGGGACGGCACTTCAGCATCGTCGTCGTCGCCGAGGGCGCCGCCCCCCGGGGCGGCTCCGCGATGGTCAAGGATCCCGAGACGCAGCGCCTCGGCGGCATCGCCGAGCAGCTGGCGCGCGAGATCGAACGCCGCACCGGCAAGGAGACGCGCTCGCTGGTCCTCGGTCACCTGCAGCGCGGCGGCAGCCCCACGACCTTCGACCGCCTGCTGGGGCTGCGATTCGGCGCCGCCGCGGTGCGGCTCATCGCGGAAGGGAAGTGGGGCTGCATGGTGGCCCTCACCCCGCCCCACCACGTGGCCGCCATCCCCCTCGAGCAGGCCCTCGCCACGCCGAAACGCGTGCAACTCGACTCGGACGCCGTCGCCACGGCGCGCGACCTCGGCACCAGCTTCGGTGACTAGGCGAGCGGACAGCGGCGTCCGCACCCGGGGACATCCCGCGGGTGACCGCCACGGCGGTCCATGGCACGTATCACGTTGTCAATAAATGACTTACCAGACCTCCTCGGCATGGCACGCGACTTCCGTTATCGGGCGGCGGGAGGAGGTCCCATGAAACTCATACTCATGTCCGCAGCGACCGCGCTGGTGCTGCTTGCGTCACCCGCCGCGGCTCAGGCGCAGGTCAGCGTCGTGGTGGGCGTCAGCGTGCCCCCCGTGCACGGCACCGTGATCGTCGGCGCGCCGTATCCCGCGCGCTATCCCGTGATCGTCGTGGCGCCGCGCTACCCGCGGTACTATCCGACGCGGGGCGTGGTCGTCGTCCGGCGGGGCCATCCGTACGGGCGTGGCCACGGCTACGGCCACGCGTACGGACACCGGCACCACCGGCATCAGCGCTGGCACTGAACCGCGCCGTCAACTGACGATTCGAGGCCCGCGGCCGGGACAGCGGCCGCGGGCTTCGTATATTCCCGCCGTGCGTGTCATCCGCGACCACTTCCTGCCGCCCGATCCCGGCGCGTTCCTGGCGGGGGAGCCGGCCACCGGGCGGGTCGTCGTGATCGCGCCCACGCGCGCCGCGTGCGAGACGATCGAGCTGGCGCTCACCCTGCGGCTCGAGACCCTGCTCGAACGCGAGCACGGCGACGACATCCGGCGCCTCGCCGCGTCGCGCCAGGGCTTCGGGATCGTCGCCGGGACGGGCACCGGCAAGACGCTCGCGATCCGGCCCATCGCCGAGACGATCCTCGGCGCGCCGCTCAAGGTGGGCGTGGTGAACCGCGAGCGGGAAGCGACGCCCGAGACGCCGACCTGGAACGTGGTCATCGTCACCACCGGGATCGCGCGGCGCTGGTTCCAGGATGGCCTCATCACGGCGCAGGACACCCTGGTGGTGGACGAGATCCACCAGACCTCGGCGGAGCTCGAGCTGTGCCTCGCGCTCGGCAAGCGCGCCCACTGCCGGTTCATCTGGCTCTCGGCGACGGTCGATCCGAGCTTCTACGCCCGATACCTCGTGTCGGCGGAGGTGCTGGAAACGCGGGCGTTCGATGCCGCGCTGGCCGCCGAGGTGAAGGTGCTGCCCCAGCAGCCCCTCGACTTCTTGAACGATCGTTTCATGAAACGAGTGGTCAGGGAGCAACGCGGCGTAGCGGTCTTCGTCCCCACGCGCGCCGAGGTCGAATCGCTGGCTGCGGAGATCGGGGACCGGTGGGAGTCCTTGCACTGCGCGTTCTATCACGGTGGTGAGCCCGTCCGGGTGATCCGACCCTATCTTGACGGTTTGGTCAATCCACCGTTCCTCCTGGCGATGACGGCGGCGGGCCAGTCCGCGCTCAACGTGCGGGGGCTCGATACGGTGGTCATCTACGACGCGCGCTATGGCAACGTCGTCGACCGAGGTCGCAACGTGCTCACCCGCCTCTATCTCGGGGCGAACGAGATCCTCCAGATGGCCGGCCGGGTGCATGGCCGGGTGCCGGGTGGGGAGGTGTACATCCTCTCGGACCGGGACCTCGAATTCGCGGCGCTGGTGCCGACGCCGCCGGAGTTCCAGCTGGCGGGCGACGCGGAGCGTGTCGCGATCACCTGCGCGGCGATCGGCGTCGATGCGCGCGGGCTCGACCTTCCCGTACCGCTCGACCGCCAGGCGTATCGCGAAGCGGCGGCTCGGCTCACCGATCGCGGCCTCGTGGACCAGGGCCGGCTGACCGCCTACGGCCGCGACGTCGAGGCGATGCCGGTCGAGCGTCCGTGGGGCGAGCTGTTGTGGCACGCCGATGCCGGCCTGGTACCGTTCGTGGCGGTGGCGGCCAACATCGAATCGCTCCATCGGATGACGCGCGAGGAGCGCGACCTGCGCGGCCTCGTGGTGCGGGGGAGCGACCACCTGACGGCCTGCAACGTCTACGCCGAGGCCGTGAACGCCCACGGGTACGTCGGCGAGGTGTACGGGCTGCCGCGCCACCTGTTTCGCGAGGACGTGGAACGGTGGGCGGAGCGTCGCGGCGTGCTGCTCAAGGCAATCGAGGACGTGGCGCTGGGGGTCGCGTCGGTATACCGCCAGCTCGAGCTGCCGCTGCCCGCACAGCTGCCGCACGCGCGGGATTCCGTGCGCGCCGCGTTCGCGGACCTGGTGGGGCGCGTGATGCCGTTCGACCTGGTGATCGACGGGCACATCGCCGACGGGCGCGAAGCGCAGGTCAGCCGGACGTCGGTGTGCCCGAGCTGGGGCGCCGTGGCCGGCACGCTGCGCTACTTCGCCGACCGCTTCGGCCGCCCCCGCGCGAGCATCGAGGGGACGGAGCTCCCCGACGCGGTGATCCGCCGCTACGCCCGGCGCTCGCCGCCGCGCGTCTCGTTCGAGACCCATCGGCGCCGCGAAGGGCTGGTGGTGGTGCGGACCGTCACGTACTTCGGCTTCGAGCTGGACCGCGACATCGAGGCCCTGCCGAGCCCGTTCCCCGACGATCTGGCCGACTCGGCGCGCGACGCCCTAGCGGAAGCTCTCGTGGCCGGTGCCACGCCGCACCCGGACCAGAGCGCCGTGCGCCGCTCGCTCGAGCGCCTGGGATACTACTGGCGGCGTTCCGGCGGGACGCTCGCGGAGGCGGCGACCGACCGTTCGCTCGCCATCCTGCGCTCGCAGCTCGTGCCGGTGCGGTCCTGGCACGAGTTCGTCGAGACCCGGCTGGTCCTGGACGTCGACGGGCGCATCCCGGCCGACGTGCGCGGCCGCCTCGAGGCGCTGCCCGCGTCGGTCCACCTGTTCGGGGACCGCCTCGCGATCGACTACGAGGTGGAGCGCGGCACGGGCGTCGCCCGCCTGCGGCTGCGCGAAGGACACGCCCGCCGCCTGCGCGACGGCGACCTTCCCACACTCGACCGACCGGTGCGTTTCACCGTGATCCGGGGTAAGCGGGAGGCCGTGCGGGCCGATTCGCTCGCCGAGCTGCGCGCCAAGTTGAAGGCGCTGCCGGCGCACGAGCGCGCGCGGGCCCCCGCGCGCCGGCGCCGCTAGTCCTCCTCGTCGGGCTCCTCGAGCACCCGCAGCAACGCGAGCCACAGCGCGTCGTGCGCTTCGCGCACCGACGCCTCCGGCACGCCCGCCGCCAGGGCCACGGCGCAACCGTCGAGCACGCCTGCGCCGGCGACCGCGTCGGGATCCGGCTCGCCGGGCGCTGGGGCCGCGCCGGCGGCGAGCAGGCCGAGCCACGCGCGGGTGGTCCCGTCGGCGGTCTGCCGGCGCAGCTCCTCGAAGCAGGCGTCGATGCCCCGGATCCCTGAGTCCCGGGCCCGGGCCTGCCGCAGGCGCTCCACGCGGTCGACCTGGACGGCGGTGCCACATTCGCGAAGCAGCTCGGCGCGGGATCCGAAATGGTAGATGACGAGACCCTTGGCGACGCCCGCGCCCCGGGCCACCGCCGCGATCGAGAAGGCATCGATCCCGCGGGTCCGCAGTAGCCGCGTCGCGGCCTCGAGGATCCGGCGGCGCGTGGCACTGGCGTCTCTGGGCATCGGGTCCGCTCCGAGACTGACCGTTCGGTCAGTAGTATTGGGCATGCCGGTCGCCGGGGCAAGGCGTGTGATCCTGAAACCCCGGGGCCACTCTGGTGGTATTCGGAATATGGAGCCTCAGAGGTCCACCCCGTCATGACGGCGACCGACCGTCCCGCGACGTCGCTCGATCTGCCCCCGCTCGTCCGCGTGATCCTCGATCAGGTGGCCGACGGCGTCGTCGTGCTGGACGGCCGCGGGCGGCCGCTCCTGGTCAACGAGTCGGCGCGCCTGTTGCTCGGCGTGTCTCCCGCCGGGACGGTGGACGGGAACGATCTGCGGGACCGCGCTCTGGCGCATGGGGGACGCAGTGTACCGCTCCCACTCGAGTCGGGGATCCCGGGTGAGGCCGTCGTGGTGCCGGCTGCGGGCGAGGGCACGCTGGCGGAGCGCGAGCGCCTGGCGATCCTGAGCGCACTCGATGCCACACAGGGGCGGCTCGCCGAAACGGCGCGACGACTCGGCATCAGCCGCACCACGCTGTGGCGCCGGCTCAAGGCGTACGGCCTCGAGCGCGAGGCCGCGTATCGCTGGCATCGGTGACCGCCAGCCCCTAGCTTCACCGGGGCATGCCCGCCGCCCCGCGACCGTTCCTCATCGAAGAATACGTCCGCTGGTCGGACGTCGATCTGGCCGGCATCATCTTCTACGGGTCGTACGTTCGGTTCTTCGAGATCGCCGAAACGGAGCTGTTCCGGTCGGTGGGCCTCGCCTACAAGGTCCTGTTCGACACCTACGACGTCTGGTTTCCCCGCAAGGCCCAGCACGGCGAGTTCTTTCTCCCGGCCCGCCTCGATGACCGCCTCCGGGTGGCCGCCTACATCGGCCGCGTCGGCACCACGTCGCTCCAACTCAACTTCGAGGTGCTCCTGGGCGAGCCGGCGCGTCTCGGCGCCACCGCGTGGCAGGTGATCGTGTGCGTGGACCGGAACACGATGCGGCCCCGGCCCATCCCCGACGGGATGGTCCGCGCGCTGGCGCCGCACACGCTGACCGAGGACGCCGCGCGCGCCGCCCTCGGGGTCGCTCGGTGAGACGGGGCGTGCTGCTGGTCGTGTTGGCTGCGGTAGCGGCGTGCGGCGACCGCGCGACCGCGGCAGGCTCGATTCGCGTGACCGTCACCCGGCCCCAGGTCGCGCCGGTCATGTTGGCGGTGCCCGCACGGGCCCACCGCTGCATCGGGGGCGACGGCCGGGTGATCACGGGCGCCGCCGACATGCAGGGGATGCTGGTATGGCTCGTGCCCGCGGGCGGCCCCGATACCGGCGCGTTCACGGTGAACCGCGGCGCGGACAGCGTGCCCGGCCGGCACGCCCGCGTCAGCCTGCGCTACCTCGCGGGCGACATGGCGCACGCCCTGGCGCTCGACAGCGGCACCGTCGTGGTGCGGCTCGACGGGACCGTGCTCGCCGGCAGCGTCGGAGGTTCCGGCTTCGACGCCACCGAGAGCGTGCGCCCGCTCGTCGACGCGGTGTTCCAGGGGATTCGCGTGATGCCGGATTCCCAGCCCTGCGGCGGCAACGGGGCGTAGTGGTCCGCATCGGCATCATCGGAACGGGGTTCGCGCGGCGGGTCCAGCTGCCGGCGCTCGGGCTCGTGCCCGGGGCCGAAGTCGTCGGCGTGGCGAGCGGCCGCCGGTCGAACGCCGAGGCGGTGGCCCACGAGTTCGCGATCCCCCAGGTCTTCCAGGACGGCGCCGCGCTGGCCGTCGCGTCCGGGATCGACCTGGTGATCGTCTCGTCGCCACCCGACACACACGAGCGCTACGCGATCGCCGCGCTCGAGGCGGGGAAGCACGTCCTGTGCGAAAAGCCCCTCGCGCTCGACGCCGGCCAGGCGGCCCGGATGACGGCGGTCGCCGCCCAGCGGCCCGGCCAGCTCGCGTGGGTGGACCACGAGCTGCGCTACGAGCCGAACCGCCGCAAGGTCCGCGACCTGCTGCGCGCCGGCGCGATCGGCGAGCTGCGCCACCTCGAGCTGTCGCTCAAACCCTACCGCCGCGGGGACGGCCGGCCTCAGACCACCGGTGCCCCGTGGGGTTGGTGGTTCGACGCGGCCCGCGGGGGCGGGCTGCTCGGCGCGGTCGGCTCGCACCTGATCGACCTGTGCCGGTATTGGAGCGGCAGCGACGTGACCGCCGTGGCGGGCGGTGCCGCCACGTTCGGGCCGCCGCGGGCCGACGAGACGGGCGCGCTGCGGCCCGCGACCTCCGACGACTTCGCGTCGTTCGTGCTCCGCCTCGGCGGGGGCGCGGTGGCGACGATCACCATCTCGGCCGTGGCGCATCACGGCCCCGGGCATTTCGCTCAGGTCACCGGCTCGGAGGGCACGCTGGTGCTCACCGGCGAGACGGGGCTCGAGATCGGGCGGTCGGGCGGGGCGCTCGAAGACATCACGCCACCCGACGACCTGTGGGAGAAAGTGCCCGTCAACAACATGTGGGCCCGGTCCTTCGTCCGGCTGATGCGGGACATGGTCCGCGTCGCCCGCGGGGCGGCCTCCGAGGACGAACCGGCCACCTTCCGTGACGGCTGGGACGTGCAGAAAGTGATGGACGAGGTACGGAATGGCGTCTGAATGCCGGTGCGTTGTGCGTAGTGCGTCGTCCGTAGTCGACAATGCGTAGTGCGTGGTGGGTGGTTCGCTCCCAGAGGGGGGGCGCGCCGCTGATGCGGCGCGAACCATTCACCACTCACCACGCACAACGCACAACGCACCCTCCTCCCCGATGGTAGATTGCTGACGTGGAGCAGACCTACTTCCGCAAAGGCTTCGGTCTCAGGAGCGCCATCGAAGGCGCCCTGACGACGGACTACCACAGCCGGCTGGTGGATGCCGTGCGCGCGGCGGATCATACGCTCAGGGCGGGCGACCTGACATTCCGGCTGGCGCAGGAATTCGGGTTCTGCTACGGCGTGGATCGGGCGGTCGAGTACGCGTACGAGACCCGCACCAAGTTCCCCGAGCGCAAGCTGTTCCTCGTCGGCGAGATCATCCATAACCCGCACGTCAACGCGAAGCTCCAGGCGATGGGCGTGACGTTCCTGTACCGCTCGGCGGGTGGCGCGTTCGACTTCGCCGCGGTGACGCCGGAGGACGTGGTGATCATGCCGGCATTCGGGGTCACGGTGCAGGACTTCGAGCGGCTGCGGGCGATCGGGTGCGTGCTGGTGGACACGACGTGCGGCTCGGTGCTCAACGTCTGGAAGCGGGTCGAGTCGTATGCGCGCGACGGCTTCACGTCGGTGATCCACGGGAAGCATTTCCACGAGGAGACCAAGGCGACGGCGAGCCAGGTGACGAAGCACGCCGGCGGCAGCTTCCTGATCGTCCGCGACATGGACGAGGCGCGCGAGGTGTGCGCGTACATCGAGGGGGCGGGGAGCAGGGAGCATTTCGTGCAGCGCTTCGTCGGCAAGGTCTCGGCGGGATTCGATCCCGACCGGGACTTGCAGCGCATCGGGGTGGCGAACCAGACGACGATGCTGTCCACCGAGTCGCTCGCGATCGCCGCCGAGCTGCGCCGCAGCGTCGTGCGGCGGCGGGGCGAAGCCGAGGCGGACGCCCATTTCCGCACGTTCGACACCATCTGCTCGGCGACGCAGGACCGGCAGGATGCCGTCCTCAAGCTGATCGGCGAGCGACTCGATCTGATGATCGTGATCGGCGGATACAACTCCAGCAACACGACCCATCTGGCGGCGATCTGCGCCGAGCGGGTGCCGACCTATCACATCGAGGACGCGCTGTGCGTGGACCCCGCCGGCGGGACGATCCGCTTCCGTCCCGAAGGGGGCACCGCGGAGCGGGTGCTCGAGCGGTGGCTGCCCGCGGGGCCGGTCACGATCGGCCTCACCGCCGGAGCCTCGACCCCGAACAACAAGATCGGCGAGACGGTCGAGCGGATCGCGGCGACGCGGGGGATCGCCCTGGCCGAGTCGCTCGGCTGAACCGTGTCCCACGCCGCATTCCATCCCGCCGTCCGCCGCTGGTTCGAGTCCCGCTTCGCCGGGCCCACCGAACCGCAGCGCCGCGGCTGGCCTCTCATCCAGGACGGTCGTGACGTCCTGATCGCCGCGCCCACCGGGGCGGGCAAGACGTTCGCCGCGTTCCTCTCGGCGATCGACGGGCTGCTGCGGCAGGGCCTCGCCGGCACGCTGACGGACGAGGTCCACGTCGTCTACGTCTCGCCCCTCAAGGCGCTGTCGAACGACGTCCAGAAGAACCTCGCCGAGCCGCTGGCGGAGATCCGCGCCTCGCTGCCGGCGCTCGACCTGCCCGACGTCGAGATCCGCGCGGTGGTCCGCACGGGCGACACGCCCCCCGGGGACCGCCAGGCGATGCTGACGCAGCCGCCGCACGTCCTGGTCACGACGCCCGAGTCCCTCTATCTGATCCTCACCTCGCCGCGCGCCCGCGAGATGCTGCGCACGGTCCGCACCGTGATCGTGGATGAGATCCACGCCGTGGCGCGGGACAAGCGGGGCAGCCATCTCGCGCTCACGCTCGAACGCCTCGAAGCGCTCGCCGGCCGACGGCTCCAGCGGATCGGTCTGTCGGCGACCCAGAAGCCCATCGAGGAGATCGCGCAGTTCCTCGTGGGGACCGATCGCCCGCGCCCCGAGATCGTGGACGCCGGCCACATGCGGCAGCTCGACGTGGCGATCGAGATCCCCGACTCGCCGCTCGAGGCGGTGATGGCGGCCGAGGTGTGGGACGAGGTGACCAACCGGGTCGCCGCGCTGATCGAGGAGCACCGCTCGACACTGGTGTTCGTGAACACCAGGCGGCTGTGCGAGCGGCTCACGCTGCACCTCTCGGAGCGGCTCGGCTCGGAGCACGTCACCTCGCACCACGGGAGCCTCTCGCGCGAGAAGCGGCTCGACGCCGAGGAGCGGCTCAAGCGGGGCGAGCTCAAGGCGCTCGTCGCCACGGCGTCGCTCGAGCTGGGCATCGACGTGGGCGCGG
>Ga0075302_1000021_pt1 | contig 20621 bp, 18 predicted proteins | sample Browns_TuleB_D1_FD_120059 | JGI IMG/M metagenome (GOLD analysis project Ga0075302, IMG submission 120059) | Natural and restored wetland microbial communities from the San Francisco Bay, California, USA, that impact long-term carbon... | ecosystem: Environmental > Terrestrial > Soil > Wetlands ...
GCGACCGGGTTCACCGGGAACGTGACGGTGGCGATCGCCAACAACGCCGGCGGTGGCACGCTGGCCGGCACCGCCACGGTGGCGGCGGCGGGCGGTGTCGCGACGTTCGGGAACCTGAGCATCAACAAGAGCGGCGTCGGGTACACGCTGGGCGCCGCGTCGGGCGCGCTGACGGGCGCGACGAGCGCCGCCTTCAACGTCACGCCCGGTGCGGCGACGCAGCTGGCGTTCGCGGCGCAGCCCGCCAGCGCGGTCGCCGGGGTGGCCATCGCGCCCGCGGTGCAGGTCGCGGCGCAGGACGCGTTCGGCAACGTCGATGCCTCGTTCACGGGTGACGTGACCGTCGCGATCGCCAACAACGCCGGCGGCGGGACGCTGTCCGGCACGCTCACGGCGTCGGCGTCGGCCGGCGTGGCGTCGTTCGCCACCCTGTCGATCGACAAGACCGGGGCGGGTTACACCCTCGGCGCCACCGGGGGCTCGCTCACCGCGGCGACGAGCGCCAGCTTCGCCATCACGGCCGCCGTGGCCACCACGATCGGCTTCACGGTCCAGCCCGGCTCGGCCGTGGCCGGCGCGGCGATCGCGCCGCCGATCCAGGTGACGGCGCGCGACGCATTCGGCAACGTGGCCGCCGGGTTCACCGGCAGCGTGACCATCGCGATCGCCAACAACGCCGGTGCCGGCGTGCTGTCGGGCACCGCGTCGCAGGCGGCCGTCGCGGGCGTAGCGACGTTCGCGAACTTGAGCATCGACAAGGTGGGCGTGGGGTACACATTGGGCGCGTCCGCGGGGGCCTTGCCCGCCGCGACGAGCGCGGTGTTCAACATCACGCCGGGCGCGGCGAGCAGGCTGGCCTTCACGGTCCAGCCGGCGTCGGCGACCGCCGGGCAGGCGATCGCGCCGCCCGTTCAGGTCACCGCGCAGGATGCGTTCGGCAACATCGTCCCGACCTTCACGGGGAACGTGACCGTCGCGATCGGGACCAACCCGGGCGTCCCGGCGGGCATCCTGTCGGGCACGCTGACGCGCGCGGCCGTGGCCGGCGTGGCGACATTCGACAACCTGAGCATCAACCGGAGCGGCACGGGCTACACGCTCGGCGCCACGTCCGGCGCGCTCACGGCGGCGACCAGCGCGGGCTTCAACATCGTCGCGGGTCCGGCCACGGCCCTCGCCTTCGCCGTCCAGCCGGTCACCACGGCGGCGGGTGTCGCCGTCGCCCCGGCGGTACAGGTCGCGGCGCGCGACGCGCTGGGGAACGTCGATCTGACGTTCACCGGGAACATCACCGTCGCGATCGGCACGAACCCCGCCGCCGGCACCCTGTCCGGGACGGCGACGGTGGCCGCGGTGGCGGGGGTGGCGACGTTCGCCAATCTCTCGATCGACAAGGCCGGGACGGGCTACACCCTCGGCGCCACCTCGGGCGCCCTGACCGCGGCGACGAGCGCGGCGTTCAACATCACGGCGGGCGTGGTCGCCCGGCTCGGGTTCTCGGTCCAGCCGACCACCCGCACGGCCGGTCTCGCGATCACGCCGTCCGTCGTGGTGCAGGGGCAGGACGCCTTCGGGAACCTGGTATCGACCTTCACCGGCAACGTGACGGTCGCGATCACCGCGGGCACCGGCAAGGCCGGCGCGGCGCTGTCGGGCACGTTGACGCGCGCGGCGGTGGCCGGCGCGGCGACGTTCAATAACCTCAGCATCGACTCCGCCGCCACCGGTTACACGCTGACGGCGACCTCGGGGGTCCTCACCCCCGGCGTGAGCGCGGCGTTCGACATCACGCCGGGCGTGGCGACGCGGGTGACGTTCTCGGTCCAGCCGGTCGCGACGGCGGCGGGCGTGTCGATCACGCCCGCAGTGGTCGTCACCGCGCGGGACGCCGGGGGCAACGTAGCCACGACCTTCACGGGCAACGTGACCGTGGCGATCGGGACGAACCCGGGCGTCCCCGCCGGCATCCTCTCGGGCACGCTGATCCGCGCGGCGGTGGCCGGCGTGGCGACGTTCAATAACCTGAGCATCAACCGCACGGGCACGGGCTACACGCTGACGGCGGCGGCGACGGGCCTCACCGGGGCCACGAGCACGCCGTTCAACATCACGCCGGGGGCGCCCGCGGCGCTGTTCTTCACCGTGCAGCCGTCCAATGAGACGGTGAACAGCGTGATCACCCCGGACGTCGAGGTGACGGCACGGGACGCGCAAGGCAACGTCGCGACGCAGTTCGTGAGCAACGTGACGGTGGCGATCGGGACGAACCCCGGCAGCGCCACGCTGAGTGGCAGCGTCAACCGGGCCGCGATCAACGGCGTCGCGACGTTCACGAACCTGGCGCTCACGGCCGCGGGCACCGGCTACACGCTGACGGCCGCGTCGACCGGGCTCACGGGGGCGACGAGCGCGGCGTTCAACATCACGCCGCCGGTGGCCGTGGCGCTGGTCTTCTCGGTCCAGCCCGGGCTGACGACCGCCGGGGCGACGATGGCGCCCGCGATTCAGGTGCAGGGGCGTGACGCCTCGGGCACCCTGGTTCCCACGTTCACGGGACCGGTCACGGTGGCGATCACGTCCGGCACGGGCGCCGCGGGCGCGACGCTGTCCGGCACCCTGAGCCAGCCGGCGGGGGGTGGCATCGCGACCTTCGGAGACTTGAGCATCGACAAGGCGGGCAGCTACAAGCTCACGGCGTCGGCGGCCGGTCTGCCGAACGGGTTCAGCGCGTTCTTCACGATCACCCCCGGCGCGGCGACCCAGATCGTCTTCACGGTCCCGCCCAGCAACGCGGTGGCGAACACGGTGATCGTGCCGCAGATCCAGGTGACTGCTCGCGATGCCCTGGGGAACGTCGCCACCGGATACACGAACCCGATCGCGCTCGCCATCACGGGAGGCACCGGGACCGTGGGCGCCGTGCTGTCGGGCGGCGCGGGCGTGGTGCCGGTCAGCGGGGTGGCTTCCTTCCCGGCCGCCAGCATCAATCTCGCCGGCGCGGGCTACACGCTCGACGCGTCGGGGGCCGGGGTCGCGACCGCGGCCAGCCCGTCGTTCGCGATCACCGCGGCCGTCGGCAACCACCTGTCGTACTTCGTGCAGCCCGCGAACGCGGTCGCCGGAGTGAGCATCAACCCGGCGGTCGTGGTGCGGATGCTCAACGCCGCGAATGCGGTGGACGCGACCTTCAACGGCCAGGTCACGGTGGCGCTCCAGGCCGGGACCGGCACCAGCGGCGCCGTGCTCTCGGGCACTACGACGGTGACCGCCGTGAGCGGGGTGGCGACGTTCAGCAACCTCAGCGTCAACCGCTCGGGGCTCAACTACCGCCTCTCCGCGACGGCTTCAGATGCGTCGGGAGCACAGAGCGGCCAGTTCGACATCAGCGCCGCGGCGGCCGCACGCCTCGACTTCCTGGCGCAGCCGGTCACCACGACGGCCGGCGTCCCGATGACGGCGTTCACGGTCCGGGCGCTGGATGCCTTCGGCAACGTCGCCCCGTCGTTCATCGGCAACGTGACGGTGGCCATCTCGACGAACCCGGGTGGCGGGACGCTCTCGGGCACGGCGACGGTGGCGGCGGTGGGCGGTACGGCTACCTTCAGCACCTTGAGCATCAACAAGGCCGGCACGGGCTACCGCTTCCAGGCCACGTCGGGGGCGCTGACGCCGGACGAGAGCAACGCGTTCAGCATCGTGGGCGGCGCGCCGGTGCGACTGGCGTTCACGGTGCAGCCGACCACGACCGCCGCGGGCGGGAACATCACGCCCGTCGTGCGGGTCACCGGGTTCGACGCGCTCGACAACATCGCGACCTTCGCGGTGGGTGGGACGGTGACGCTGACGATCACGTCGGGCACCGGCAATCCGCTCGCCGTCCTCACGAACGGCGGACCGGTGATCCCGGTCAGCGGCGTCGCGTCCTTCAACGCGATGAGCATCAACCTGGTGGGGACCAACTACGCGCTGACCGCGGCGTCGGGAGCGCTCCCGACGGTGGTGAGCACCCTGTTCAACATCAACTGACGAACCCGGGCGGCGCTCGCCCGGTCCGCCACACCGAACAGCCCGGCCGCGAGGCCGGGCTGTTTCGCGTCTGCTAGATTCCCCCCATGAGCACCGCCGCCGTCCGCCTCGACAAGTGGCTCTGGGCCGCGCGCTTCTACAAGACGCGGAGTCTCGCGACGGCGGCCGTCGCCGGCGGCAAGGTGCACGTCAACGGCGACCGAGCCAAACCGGCCAAGCCGGTCGCCCCGGGCGACACCCTGCGGATCCGCATCCCCCCGTACGAGTGGATCGTCGTCATCCGAGGTCTGGCCGAGCGGCGCGGCTCGGCGCAGGTGGCGGCGGGACTGTACGAGGAGACGGCTGCGGGCCGGGCGGCGCGCGAACGCCTCGCGCTCGGTTTCAAGCTCGTGCAGGGCGACGTGTACGACGGGAAGGGGAGGCCGACGAAGAAGACGCGGCGGGACATCGACCGCTTCAGACGGCAGTAGGCAGACGGCAGCACGCAGCCTCCCATCTGCCATCTGCCATCTGCCTCACTTCTTCATCAGTCTCTTGATCAGCTGTATCTGCCCCGCATGATACAAATCGTGCGACGCGATGCCGTAGATGTGCTGCATGTTGCTCCACCGGGAGCGCCAGCCCTTCTGGCGCAGCCGGCGAACGGGGAAGCGGGCGATGGTGGCGCGCAGCAGGCGGTGCTGCTCACGCAGCAGGGCCACGTCGCGCCGCAGCGCGGCCGCGTCGGGCCGTGCGGGGAGCGGGAGCCAGTTGGAGCCGGCGCGCGGAAACTCGAGGTCGGGATCGCGCTCGAGGCGGCGGCGCACGACGTACTTCCAGTACGCGGTGTGGAGCACCAGCTCCCAGATGCAGTGCCGGCCCCGCGCCGGGCGCCACAGCGCGGCGCGCGGCGTGAGGCCGCGCAGGGAGCCCCGCAGGCCGGTGCCGTGCCACGCCGGCCGGTCGAACGCCTGGTCCACGACTTCCAGCAGCAGGGCGATCGGGCCGGTCATGCCTTCGACCTCATGTATTCGACCCCGCCGGCCAGTGTGGTCCGCCACGCCGCTTCTACCTCGGGGGAGAACTGCGGGTCGAAGTGCCGCACGTTGTCGAGCAGGGCCTCGACGAACGGCGCGTACATCTCCGTGGGGATCCGCAGGTCGTTGCGCCCATGGCGCTCCGCCACGCGGGTGAGGAGATTGGGCTCCTGCGCGGGGTCCGATCGGTGGCCCGGGTAGATCAGCAGCAGGCTGATGGCGTGCTTCAGCAGGCGGTGCTGATGCTCGAAATCGGTCCTGGCGAACATCGGCCGGGCCTCGGGGCACCGGGCGAAGAACCGCTGATAGAATTCCGGGAAGAAGTTCTGCAGCGCGGCGATGCGCTCGAAGCTCGCGCGCGCCGCCGCCATCTGCTGGGGAGTCGGGTCCGTCGCTGGGGCCGTCACCGCCCTCGTCCGTCTCGGGTCACCGAGAAGATGTCCCCGCCGGGCGCGGACGCGCAATGTCGCGGGGCCGCGCCGGAGGTGCTATGCGCAAGTGGATCCTGCGGGTCACGGCGGTGGTCGTCGTCGCCATCGTCGCGCTCGTGGCGGCGGGGCTGCTGCTGCCCCGGGAGCACGTGGCCGCGAGCGCCGTGACCCTGCGCCAGCGCCCCGAGTCGGTGTGGGCCACGGTGCGTGACCTGGGTGGGGTGCCGCGGTGGTGGGAGGCGGTCGCGACCGCCTCCCGGGTGGCCGACCCGGCGGGGCGCGAGGTGTGGCGCCAGGACGTGGGCGGCTTCCCGATGACGTTCGTGGTGACGGACGCCGCCGCCCCGCGGCACCTGGTCACGACGATCGAGGCCCCGCCGGGCGCGGCGTTCGGCGGCACGTGGACCTACGAGCTGACCGCGGCCGACGGCGGCACGCGCATCACGGTCACCGAGGCGGGCTGGATCGCGAACCCGTTCTTCCGGGTGATGGCGCAGCTCGGGGGGCTGCACCGCACGATCGACGGCTACCTGACCGCGCTGGGCGCCCGTTTCGGGGAGGCCGTCACGCCGGAGCACGTGGTGCGCTGATGCGCGCGATTCAGGTCCGGACCCCGGGAGGTCCTGCGGTGCTGCGGCTGGTCGAGCTGCCGGATCCCGTCCCCGGCGCGACGGACGCGCTGGTGCGCGTCACGGCGGCGGGCGTCAACTTCATCGACGTCTATCACCGCACCGGGCGCTACCCCGTCGCGCTGCCGTTCACCCCCGGCCAGGAAGGTGCCGGCGTCGTCGTGGCGGTGGGCGCCGCCGTCACGGGCCTGCGGCCCGGGGACCGCGTCGGCTGGGCCGACGGCTTCGGGGGCTACGCCGAGCTGGCGGCGCTCCCCGCCGAGCGGCTCGTGCCTCTGCCCGACGCCGTGACGGACCGCGACGCCGCCACCGCCCTGCTCCAGGGGATGACCGCGCACTACCTGAGCCACGACACCTGCCCGGTCGGTCCGGGCGACACCGTGCTGATCCACGCCGGCGCCGGCGGCGTCGGCCTGTTGCTGACGCAGATCGCCAAACGCCGCGGCGCGCGCGTCGTGACCACGGTGTCGACACCGGAGAAAGAGACCCTGTCGCGTTCGGCCGGAGCGGACGACGTGATCCGGTACGTCGAGACGGACTTCCCCGCGGAAGTGCGGCGGCTCACCGGCGGCGCCGGCGTGCGGGTGGTGTACGACTCGGTGGGTCGCACGACCTTCGACGGGAGCCTGCGCTGCCTCGCGCCGCGCGGCATGCTGGTGCTCTTCGGCGGCTCGAGCGGCGCCGTGCCTCCGGTGGACCCGATGGAGCTGAGCCGGCACGGCTCGGTGTTCCTCACCCGGCCCACGCTGCGGCACTACGTCGCCGACCGCCCGGCGCTGCTGCGCCGTGCGGACGAAGTCCTGACATGGGTGACGGCGGGGATCCTGCGACTGCGGGTGCACGCGACCTATCCGCTGGCGGAGGCGGCCCGCGCTCAGCGCGACATCGAGGCGCGCGCCACCGCCGGGAAACTGCTGCTCCTGCCCGCCGGCTGAGCTCCGACGGACTATCGCAGCTCCTCGAAGGAGAGGTTCAGTATCGGGTACTCGCGCCAGTCCCGGAAGTCGAAGTGCCACCACTCGTCGCTGATGCGGTGGAACCCCTCGCGCTCGAGCGCCTCGCGCAGCAGCTCTCGGTGCCAGCGCTGCAGTGTGGTCGTGACGGGGTAGTCCGGATAGGATCGCGGCGTGGTCTCGTCGTACGTGCCGCCCATGTCCACCACGCCGCCGGTGGCGAGATCGACCAGGGTCAGGTCCACGGCACAGCCGCGATTGTGGCGGCTCCCGCTGCTCGGGTTCGCCACCATCCATCGGGACTCGGGCGGTGTGGCGTCCCAGAACGCCCGGGTGACGTACCACGGGCGATAGCCGTCGTGGATCAGCAGCCCGTAGCCGCGCTCGCGCAGCCAGCGCTGCGCGCGCACCACGGCCTCCGCCGCCGGCCGCTGCAGGAAGGCGCGGGGGGAGGCGTAGAACGGGCTGCCGAGGAAATTGTTCGCTGTGGCGTAGCGCACGTCGAGCCGGAGGGTGGAGTCGAGCGCCGCCAGGTCGGTCAATTCCGGCGCGCGCAGTCCCTCGGGCTGGGGCGGTGGCTGGGCCGTCCGCGCGGCGGCGAGAACGTCAGGAACCGGTGCGAGCGGGATGACGTGCAGCTGGCCGCCGTCGGCCGGCCCTACGGCCCGCCGCGGGTAGCGCACCCCGCTGAGATCGATGCTGATCGTACTTCCCACCGCGTCGCGCGTGAACGTCACGCGCTCCCCGCCGTACAGACCGCGCTCCGGGAACGCGAACGCGCTGTCGGACACCGACGTGAGCGGGTACGCGATCGTCCACAAGACCCGCGCGTACAGCACACCGTGCCGCTCGTAGACGTAGATCGGCTGGCGGTCCGGCCCGTACTCCCCGACGAGGCCGCGCCACCGCTCGGGGATGGGAGCGGGCCGGGGCTCGAGGCCGGGCGCCGCCTCCTGGCCCCGGAGTGAACCCGCGAGGCCGATGGCGCAGAGCGCGGTAACCGCGAAGCGGCTAGCGCCCGTCGCGCTCACCCAGCTCCGCGATCCGGTCGGACTCGTGGACGTGCGTCCCGCGGTCGGCGTGGCGGGCGACCACCCGCATCGCCCGGGCCACGACCGCGGCCGCGATCGGCCGGTACCGGCGCAGCGGGCCGACGAGCAGCGGCGCGACGCCTGAGAACAGGCCGATCATCAGTCGCTCGCCCGGCCGGTGCTCGGACCGCTCCCCGACCAGGAAGGACGGGCGCAGCAGGTGCACCGCGTCGAATGTCACCGCCGCGACGTCCCGCTCGGTCTCGCCCTTGACGCGGCTGTAGAACACCCGCGAGCGGGCGTCCGCGCCGATCGCGCTCACCAGCATGAAACGGGTGGCACCGCGCTCGGCGGCGCGGCGCGCCAGGGCCACGACGTAGTCGTGGTCCACGCGGCGGAACGCATCGCGCGACCCCGCGCGGCGGATCGTCGTGCCGAGGGCGCAGTACACGTCGTCCACGGGCGGCAGGTCGGCCGCCGCCAGGCGATCGAACTCCACGACCCGTGCGTCGAGTTTGGGATCGCTCAAGGGGAGCGGCCGCCGCACCACCGCCACCACCCGCCCGCAGGCGGGGTCGCTCAGCAGCTGCGACAGGCAGTGGCTGCCGACGAGCCCGGTGGCGCCCGCGAGGAGCGCCGTCCGAGCCGCCTCAGGCATCGGTGGCGTCGGCGTAGAGGTTGGCGACCGCGATCAGGGCGCCACTCTCCGAATGGACCGGGACCAGGATGCGGCGGTACGCCGACCCCTCGAAATCGTCGAGCCGGCCCCAGTGCGCCGGCAGCGCGTCCGACACGAAGAGGCGCGCGGCGACCGGGGGGCCGCCGGCCCGCCACCGCAGGGCGGGAAACGGCGTTGCGTCCCCGACGGTCTGCAGCACACCCGTCACGATGCCGTCCTGCCACGTGCCCGGGAGGTCCGCGATGGCGTGGTGGTTCACTTCGCCCGGCGCGAGGCTGGCGTAGACCGCGAGGCGATGCGATGTCCCGAAACGCTCCTCGACCTCGCGCTCCAGGGCGTCGCGCTGGGGCGCCCGGGCGTCGGCTCCGCCGGCGTTCAGCGACATCAGGGCTTCGGCCAGCTCGAGATCCCAGTCGGTTCCGACCATACCGAAAGGTTTCCCCGGACCCCCATTCAGGCAACAGGGGGTGTTATACTTCCAGCCCGTGCTACGCCGAAGCCTGCGGACCCTCCGCCAGATCCTGCCGTTCACGACCGCCCTGCTCGGGGCGGCGTGCGCCAACGTCGTCAACCTGAGCGATCCCGTGGGGCCCCGGTTCGAGGGCCGCTACGCTCCGGCGGTCGCGGTCGCGGTCGCGGCCGCGCCGGCCCCGGCCGCGCCGGCCGTCGTCGTGGCGACGTTCAACGTCAAGCTCGCGCGCCGGGTGGATCGGGCGATCGAGGTGATCCGGGCGACGCCGGCCCTGCGCGACGCCGACGTGCTGGCGATGCAGGAACTGGACGACCACGGCGCCGACTCGCTGGCCCGCGCCCTCGGCCTGAACTACGTGTACTTCCCCGGCGCCGTCCACCCGACCGATCACAAGCTGTTCGGGCCCGCGATCCTGTCGCCGTGGCCGATTGACAGCGCCTGGAAGCTGGTGCTGCCCCACGAGAGCAACGTGCGCAGCCAGCGGCGGACGGCGACGGCGGCCCTGGTCCGCATCCGTGGCGTGCCGGTACGCGTCTATGCCGTGCACCTCGAGATCCAGACGCGGGCCTCCCGGGCGGACCGCGAGGACCAGGTCGCGGCTGTGCTCGCCGATGCGGCGGGAGCGGCGGAGCCCGTCATCATCGCCGGCGACTTCAACAGCTGGTCGATCGGCGAGTACCTCACGGCGCGCGGGTTCGCCTGGCCGACCCGCGATCTCGGGCGCACCGTGCTGCTGTTCGGATGGGATCACATCTTCGTGCGGGGCCTGACGCCGGCAAGCCACGCGGCGGGCGTGGTCCGTGATGTCCGCGGCGCGAGCGACCACCGGCCGGTATGGGCGGGACTGGCGATGATGCCCAGTCCGGTGACGGGAGCGGTCACGGCACCCTGAGGTGAAAGACCCTTCCCCCTTCCCGCATCCCCATCCCTTATCCCCAGCCTGTCGCTGATGCCGCGATCAGTCCCTGAGCAATGAAGTAGGTCGAGAGGATCACTCCCTGCGCCGCCCGGAACGGTCGCCGGAAGCGGTTGTGGGCGAGCACCGCATCCGAGACCGTGAACAGCACGGCGCCCAGGGCGGCGAGGTGCGCGTTCGTGGCGCCGGTCCGGGCCGCCCATCCCGCGGACTGCCACAGCAACGCCACCAACGCGCCGACGTAGACCGCCACCGGGAGCCGATAGCGGCCGAGGTGCGGCCACAGCGGGACGGTGACGCCTGCGCCGATCGCCGCCGCGGCGGCGAGGAGGAGCGGCGGGGCCGGCGCCGGTGATGCGCCCGCGAACGCGGCCACGTAGCAGACGTGGGCGGCGAGAAAGCTCGCGAGCCCGGCCCCGAACCGCTTTTCGGGGAGCATCAGGAGGATGTCGCCGGCGAGCGAACAGGCGAGTCCGCTCAGGATGAGCGCCCGATACGGTGGGGACGGGCCCTCCGCCGCGGTCGCGGCGATGACCATCGCGACCGCGATCGTGAGGGGCTTGCAGACGTAGACGACGACCCGGCGCCCGGCGTAGTCGGCGACGATCGTCGTGGCCCCCGCCGCGAGAAGCAGTGCGCCCAGCAGGGCGGTCATCGCCCCGCGCTCACGGCGCGCGGATGACCCGGCCGTCCTTCATCACGAACATCACCTGCTTGAGCGTCTGGATGTCGGCGAGGGGATCGCCCGGGACCGCGATCAGGTCCGCCGCCAGTCCCACCCGGATGCCGCCGCGCTCGCGATCCACGCCGAGCAGCCGGGCCGCCGTCCCCGTCATCGCCTGGAGGATGGCGCGCGGCGGCAGCCCCGCGTCCACGTAGCTGTCGATCCACATCATGGTCTGGGTGCCGCGCGTGTAGCCGGGCAGGTCGTGGATCGCGTCCGAGCCGAACGCGATCGGGATGCCGACGCGGTAGCCCGCCGCGAGGCGGTCGATCTCGGTGCGGTACTCCGTCTCGGCCTGACCCGGGCCCATGCGGAACTCGTTCAGAACGAACAGCGGGAACGGCGTGAACACCGCCACGGTGCCGTTGGTCTTCGCGACGCCCAGATCCTCGTCACTGATGCCGTTGAGGTGCTCGAGCGACGCGACGCCCGCCGCGGCGGCGTTGTGGGCGCCTGCCCTGGTCCACACGTGCGCGGCGAGCTTGAGCCCTGCGGCGCGCGCCTCTTCCACCATGAAGCGGATGTCGTCGGTCGAGTAGATGTAGGACTGGTCGTCCACCACGATCTTGATCACGCCCGCGCCGTAATGGGCGTTCTCGCGGATCGCCTTCCGCATCTCGTCGCGCGAGTCCGCGAAGTAGTACTCCGGCTCGGCCAGGTCGCGGCGGTCGGGCTGGAGGTGGAACTGGCCGCCGTAGGGCGCGATGATGCGCCCGGCGGTGATCATCGTGGGGCCGGGCACGAGGCCCCGGTCGATGGCCCGGCGGACGCTGGTGCAGGCGTAGTCGCCCTCGTTCCCGATGTCCCGCACGGTGGTGAAGCCCGCCTCGAGCATGGCGCGCGCGTTCGCCACGCCCTGCACCGCGCGATAGGAATCGGGGTCCCGCAGCGTCGTGAGGTAGTAGCTGCCGGCGTCGCGCTGGAGCTGCACCGAGAGGCAGAGGTGCGTGTGCGCGTCGAACAGGCCCGGCAGGACCGTGGCGCGCGACAGGTCGATCACGGTGGCGCCCCGCGGGATGGTCACGTTCGGGCCAAGAGCGGTGATCTTGCCGTCGGCGACGAGGATCACCTGGTTCGCGGCGGCGGTCCCGGTCTCGGGATCGACCACGCGGCCCGCGCGGATCGCGGTGACCTGCGCGGCGGCGGGGGTGGCGCAGCCGACGGCGACGGCCGCGGTGAGCGCGCGGAAGAGTGCTCGAGTCATCGGTGCGGCTCCGGGAACGGGATGGGGGCGGGCGATCACGCCGGAATCTAGGCCCGCCGCCGGGCTACGGCAGCACCCAGGCCTTCCAGCGCTCGAGCAACGCCTCCTCCGTGACGCCGAGGCGCGACAGCAGCTGCGCCTGCGTGGTCACGGCGAGCAGGTCGCGCACGGCGTCGCGGCCCCACGTCTCGTCGATATAGCGCACCAGCGAGCCCGAGACGCCGTAGCGATAGCGGCCCGACCACGCGTCGGCGAGCCGCGCCGGCGCGGCACCCGCGCGCACCGCCTCGCGGGGATCGGACATGCGGCCCCGGTCGAGCTGGCCCGCCACGACGACAGCGAGCCCCTCCGCGAACCAGCCGACCTCGTCCGCTCCGTCGAAGTCGCGCGTCGGGTTGCGCTGCCCGTGATAGACGTGCGTCAGCTCGTGGGTCACGATGTCCTGCACGTGCTGCGTATCGGCCGCATCGTGCTCGCATGCCTCGGCGGCCCAGTCGCGCGGCGACAGGATCACCAGGAAATCCGCGACGCCCGTGCCGACCATCCAGCACTGGGTCTCCGGCACGCCCCACTCGGCGTTGAGGACGGCCGTGAACGCCGCCCGGTCCGGCGCGAGCGTCACCGCGACCCGCTCGGGGAAGGGGCTGCCGAAGTACGCCTCCACGGCGCGCCGGCCTGCTTCGAGGCGCGGGCGCAGCGCGGCGGCGGTCTCCCGGTCGGCAGCGACGAACCGCAGGGTGCCGCCGCCCGCCCACAGCGATTCAGCGACGAGGCGTCCTGCGAGATCCGACGGGAGCTGTTGGGCGGCGGCGGGTGCCGCCAGGGCCGTGAGGAGCACCGCACCGGCGGCGCGCACGATCAGGGACATGGGATCCTGGGGTCGGGGACGCGCGCCCCTACGGCGCCGCGGCGCCACGGGATTCGTCCTTCAGGCGGTCGAAGAACTCCTTGCGCAGCTTGGCCACTTTCGGCGCGATCACCGCCCGGCAGTACCCCTGGTTGGGGTTGCGCCGGTAGTACTCCCGATGATACTGCTCCGCGGGCCAGAATCGCATCAGCCGGGTGACCTCGGTGACGATCGGGTCGTCCCACACCCGGGACGCGTCGATCGCCGCGATGACCAGGGCGGCGGTGCGCTGCTGCTCCGGTGTGTGGAAGAAGACGGCGGAGCGGTACTGCGATCCGATGTCGGCGCCCTGGCGGTCGGGCGTCGTCGGGTCGTGGATCGTGAAGAACACGTCGAGCAGGTCGCGGAACGTGATCCGCGCCGGGTCGAACGTGACCTGGACCACTTCCGCGTGACCGGTCTGGCCCGAGCACACCTGCTCGTAGCCGGGATTGGGCACGTCGCCGCCGGCGTAGCCGGACTCCACCCGCTCGACGCCCCGGAGCTGCTCGAACACGGCCTCGAGGCACCAGAAGCACCCGCCCGCCAGGGTCGCGACCTCGCGCTCCATGGACGCCTTCACCCGTTCCAGATCCGGGCGAGCACCGTCGTCCCCGGCATCGCCACCGGCGGTACGGCCATGGGCCCGAATCCCAGTGCGGGCGGGGTCAGGTCCTGGGTCGAGATCAGCAGCTCGTCCCAGCCGATCACCTGGCCCGTGTAGGTCGCTTCGCGGCCCATGATCGCCGTGAGCGTGCTCTCGGCGACCTGCTGTCCCTCGTTGAGCGGCTTCCCGGCGCGGATGCTCCCGATCAGGTCGGCGTGCTCCTGCACGTAGGGATTCGGCGCCACACCCTCGGCCGTCCAGGGCGCCGCGCCTTCGATCGCCGAGCGCGCGTCGGTGGCGCCTTTCGTCCCCTCGAATCGCTCGCCGACGAACGGCGCGGTGCCGTCGATCTGCCGGCACATCGACTGCACGCGCTGGCCTCCGGGGTACTCGAACTCGACCGCGAAGTGGTCGTAGATGTGCCCGAACGCGGCATCGGTCCGCCACTGCCGCCCGCCCACACCGACGGCCCGCACCGGGTGGGCCCCGAGCACCCAGTTCGCGACATCGAGGTTGTGGATGTGCTGCTCCACGATGTGGTCGCCCGACAGCCAGGTGAAATAGAGCCAGTTGCGGATCTGCCATTCGGTGTCGGACCACTCCGGCAGTCGCGGCTTGTGCCACAGGCCCAGCTGGTTCCAGAACACCTGGCCGCTCACCAGGTCGCCGATGGCGCCGCCGTGCACGCGCTCGATCACCGCGCGATACCCGGCGTGGTGGCGGCGCTGGGTGCCCGCGACGATGGCGAGGCCCTTCTGGCGGGCGATCTCGGTGGTCGCGGGGACGGAGCGGACACCCGTCGGATCCACCGCCACCGGCTTCTCCATGAACCCGTGCCGGCCGGCGGCGATCGCGGCCGCGAGGTGCGTCGGGCGGAATCCCGGCGGCGTCGCCAGGATGACGAGATCGACGTCCGCCTCGATCACCCGCTGGTAGGCGTCGAATCCGGAGAAGACGCGGTCGTCCGTCACCTGGAACCCGGCCAGGACGGCCGGGTCCTCGGCCGCGAGCTTCGCTACCGCGGCGCGCGCCTCGGCGATGCGGTCGGGGAACAAGTCCCCCAGGGCGACGACCTGCACCCCGGTGTCGGCATGGATGCAGTCCACGGCCGCGCCGGTGCCGCGCCCGCCGCACCCGACGACCCCGACGCGGATCGGGTCGAGCGCGCGCCGCCGGGTGAGCGGCAGGGGGAATGCGATCGCCGCGGTGGCGGCGGCGGTGGTGTGGACGAAGTCTCGGCGGGAGAAGTCGGGCACGGGCGTCACCGGTGTGAAGGTCACGGCTCTCGCACGATGCGGAAGCCGACGAACGAGCCGTCCGACAGCCACCAGCTGCTCTTGGGCAGCTGCGGGTCGGTCTCGTTCCAGGTGTAATCCTGCACTGCGCGCGCGCCCGCGTCCACGCGCTCCGCAGGGTCGCGCCACGACCCGCCGCGCGTCACCAGCCGGCCGTCGGCGGGCACCACCCACTCGGCGGCATTACCGAGCAGGTCGTACAGGCCGAGCGCGTCCGGCTGCTGCGTCGCCGCCCGGTGCGCGCGGGCTCCCGAGTTCCCGGCGTGCCAGGCGATGGCATCGCGGCGCGCGGGGTCGAGCGGGCCGTCGCCCAGGGCGAGCGTCGCGGCGCGCTGCCATTCGGCCTCGGTCGGGAGGCGGTAGCGTTTCCCGGTGCGGGCGGAGAGCCAGGCGCAGAACGCGTCCGCGGCCGCGCGCGTGATGCTGAGCGTGGCGTACCCGCGGTGTCCGAACCCGTGGTCCGGCGCACCGTAGGGATGCGACGGGCGCGCGACGGCATCGGCGCCCGTCGCCCGGGCGGGCTCGAGGAACGCGAATACATCGTACACATCCCACAACAGCTCCGTCCGCCCGATCCAGAACGCCTGCACCGCGAGCGTGGTGTCGCCGAGCGTGACGGGTCCGCCGGGTACGGGCGCCATGTCCCAGGTGACCAGCGTGCCGGGAATGGAGTCGGTGTACGGTGCCAGGAGCGGCGCCGGAGTGGGGGTGTCGGTCGTGGCCCGGCCCGCGCAACCGGCGATCGCGAGGACGATGAGGGCGGGCGGGTAACGGCGAGGCATGGGGCGCCGGTGATTCTAACCGGCGGGGCCGGCGTCGCAACCGCTAGCCGCCCCGGGGAGGAGCCCGTAGTCTTGAGCACCAATGACCGAGTTCCAGACTCGCCTTCAGGTCGCATTGGGCGACACCTACCGCATCGAGAAGGAGTTGGGCGGCGGCGGGATGGCGGTGATCTACCTGGCCACGGATGTCAAGCACCGCCGCGCGGTCGCCGTCAAGGTGCTTCGCCCCGAAATCGCGGCCGCGATCGGTTCTGATCGGTTTGTCCGGGAGATCGAGATCGCAGCGCGCCTGAACCATCCACACATCCTGCCGCTGTTCGATTCAGGCGCCGCTGGCGGCTTCGTCTTCTACGTGATGCCCCTGGTCGAGGGTGAATCGCTGCGCGATCGGCTCGACCGGGAGCACCAGCTGCCCCTGCGCGAAGCCCTGCAGATCGCCAGCGAAGTAGCCGATGCCCTGGCGTACGCCCACGGGCGGGGCGTGATCCACCGTGACATCAAGCCGGAGAACATCCTGCTGTCCGGCGGGCACCCGCAGGTCGCGGACTTCGGGATCGCGCGCGCGGTGCTGGCGGCGGGAGACGATCGCCTGACCGCCACGGGGATGGCCGTCGGGACGCCGGTGTACATGAGTCCCGAGCAGGCGAGCGGCCTCGCGGTCGATGCGCGGACCGATGTGTACTCCCTGGGATGCGTCCTGTACGAGATGCTGGGCGGCCAGGCGCCCTTCGTCGGCACCACGGCTCAGGCGGTCATGTCGCAGAAGCTGACAGCGCCGACCCCATCGGTGCGACACACGCGCGAATCGGTGCCCGAGGCGGTGGATGGCGTGGTGCGCCGGGCGCTGGCACGCGTGCCGGCCGAGCGGTTCGCCACCGCATCCGAACTGGCGCAGGCTTTGCGTGCGACGGATGGGGCATTCGACCGCGCCGCGCCCGCGGCGACGGGCCGGCGTTTCCGCTGGGTGGCGCTCGCCTCGGTCGGTCTCCTGATCCTCGCGGCGGGCGGATGGTGGACCTTGCGAGGCCGGGCGGGGTCCGCGACGCCGATTCGGTCCCTCGCGGTGCTGCCCCTCGTCAATCTCTCGCGCGATTCAGCCGAGGAATACTTCGTCGGCGGGATGCATGACGCGTTGGTGGCGAGTCTGGCGCAGATCGAGGCGATACGGGTGATCTCGCGCACGTCCGTCATGCCATTCCGGGATGCCCCGGCCCCCGTGCCGGAGGTCGCCGAACGCCTGCATGTGGACGCCGTGGTCGAGGGCTCGGTGCTGCGCGTGGGTGATCGCGTCCGCATCACGGTGAAGCTGGTGGGTGCCTCGCCGGAGCGGGAGCTCTGGGGCGAGTCGTACGAGCGCGATGTGTCCGATGCGCTGTCGGTGCACCGGGATGTCGCGGAGGCGATCGCCCGGCGGATCGAGCTGCGCCTCTCGCGCGACATGGGGCGGCCGGCGGAGCGCGGCCACCGGCCGAGCCGGGCAGCGCAGGATGCCTATCTGCGGGGGCGATACGCCTGGCATCGGCAGACGCGGCTCGACGTGGAGCAGGCCGTTCGGTATTTCGAGCAGGCTCTGACGCTCGATCCGCAGTACGCGCTCGCCTATGCGGGCCTCGCCGATTGTTACGTCGTGCTCTCGTGGGCGGGACCATCACCGCTTCCGCCCCGGCAGGCCTACCCCCGCGCCGCGGCGGCGGCGGAGCGCGCGCTCGCTCTCGACAGTACGGTCGCCGACGCCCATGTAGCGCTGGGGCTGGTGCGCTGGCGCTTCGACTGGGACGCGCCCGCGGCCGAGCGGGAGTTCGTCACCGCCCTCGCGCTGAGCCCGAACGATGCGACCGCCCACCACTGGTACGGGTTGTTCCTCGCTTCTCAGGGCCGTCACGAGGGGGCGCAGGAGCAGCTCCAGGCGGCCCTCACGCTCGACCCGCTGTCACGTCTCATCACCGCCAATGCCGCGTGGGTCCGCTACTTCGCCCGCGACTTCGACCAGGCGCTGGCGCAGGCCCAAGCCGCGGTGCAGTTATGGCCGGACTACCCGGCGGGCCACTACATGCTCGGTCTCGCCTACGAGGAGCACGGGAAGCCGGCCGAGGCCATTGCGGCATTCCAGCACGGCCTCGAGGCGGCGGGCGAGGAGCTTCCCTACCTGGAGGGCGCGCTCGGCCATGCACTCGGACGAGCCGGTCGCCGCGCCGAGGCGCGACAGGTCCTGGCGCGCGCCCGACGCCGCGGGTACTTCCCACCGTCGCTCGCGGCTGCCGTCCACATCGGACTGGGCGAGCGCGAGGCGGCACTCGAGTGGCTGGGACGGGCGGAAGAGGCGCGGGACGCTTCCCTCGCGTTTCTCGCGGTCAACCCGGTGTGGGACCCCCTGCGCCGGGATCCAAAGTTCCGGGATCTGATGCATCGCGTCGGTCTTCTCCCAGGGAGGGCACCATGAGCCGTGCCATGCTGGTCGTTCTCATCGCGCTGGCGGCGTGCGAGGCGGCACCGCGAGCGGAGATCGGCGGCTTCCCGAGCTATCCGCCGAATCTCGGACCGCCGCCCGGGTGGACCGGACCAGTCTTCTCCCTGAGCCAGGATTTCCCCGACTCGCTGGTGACCGGCGACTCCATGCCCTGGCTGGCCTACGACTTTCGCACGCAGCCGCAGGACTATCTGCTCGCCCTCCGGTCGTACGTGTATGCCGGCAACATCGACCGGGGAACCGACGCCCACGGCAATTCGCTCGACTGGCAGGTCCAGACCAATCCGGTGCGACGTTGGTACCACATGCCGTGGCGCCACTATGGCCCTCACGGTCGGGAGTTCGTACACGGCCTGACCATGGAGTTCCCCTCGCGTCCCGCGTCCCTCGACCCCACGCAGCGAGCCTGGCACTACACCTGGGCCGTCGCGATGTACAACCCCACCGCCGGGTACCGGGTCGGGCGTGTGTGGCCCGACGGCGCGGGGCCACCGAACATGTCCGGCGTGCTGATCCCGGAAGGCGCCGTGATCGCCAAGCTCCTGTTCACGACGGCGGATTCGACGGACGTCCCCGAGGTCGAGGGCACGCTCGTCTGGCAGGCGAACATCTACGCCGACACCACCTGCGACACGATTCCCTGCGCGCACGCCGTGCAACCGGTGCACCTGTTCCAGATGGACGTGGCGGTGAAGGACTCGCGCGCACCCGTCACCCAGTGGGTGTTCGGGACCTTCGTCTACGACCGCACGGCGCCCGGCTCGACGGTGTGGGAGAAGATGGTCCCCCTCGGACTGATGTGGGGCAACGATCCGGCCCTGACCGCCGCGCAGCCGGATTCTCAGCCGCATGAGTCGATCATCCTGCGCGTCGGGACCTACCAGCACCTCGGCTGCCACAAGCGGCTCAGCGGACCGGTCGACAACCCCGGGTCGTCCTGCATGTCGTGCCACATGTCGGCGCAGTGGCCCGGCGCGAGCCCGGTTCCTTCCTCCAAGTACGCCTGCGACGCTCCAGGCAACGCCGCTCACTGGGCGAACCTTCCGCCGGGACAGGTCTTCCAGCCGAGCGGGGATTCGACATTCGCGCTCGACTACTCGATGGAGATGGCGAGTGCGGTGCAGAACTACTGGATGAGCCGGGGGCCGACGACCGTGGTGCGCCCCGGCGTGGTGAAGATCGGGTCCGATCCACGCGAGCACCATCTCGTCGTGCGCGACGCGCGGACCTACTGACCCGCGTCCGCCGACTCCTCGCCCTGCTCGTCGTCGCCGCCTCGGCCCCGGCGGCGGCGCAGCGGCCCCGCCACGAGTTCACCGAGCGGCACCTCGGCGTCGCCACCCGGATCGTCCTCTACGCCGACGACCGGGCGGCGCCGGTGGCGGCGCGTGCCGCCTTCGCGCGGATCGCCGCCCTCGAGGACGTGATGAGCGATTGGCGTCCCGAGAGCGAGGTCAACCAGCTCGCGGCGCGGGCAGGCGAGTGGGTCGAGATCAGCGCCGAGCTGTACGCCGTGCTGCGTCAGGCCGTCGAGATCGCCGCGGCCTCGGACGGCGCGTTCGACCCCACCGTCGCACCGCTCGTGGAACTGTGGCGCGAGTCCCGGAGCAGCGGCCGGCTCCCCGATCCGGCGGCGCGGGACTCCGCCCGGGCGCTGGTAGGCTGGGACCGTGTCGCGCTCGACAAATGCCGGCCGCTGGTGCGCCTCGAGCCCGGCACCCGGCTCGACCTGGGCGGGATCGCCAAGGGGTTCATCCTGCAGGAGGCGCTCGCGGTGCTGCGCGCGCGCGGGGTGCCCAGCGCACTGATCGAGGCCGGGGGCGACATCGTCGTGGGGGATCCACCGCCTGGACGGTCGGGGTGGACGATCGCGCTCGGCGGGGCGGACAGCACGTTCGCCAACACCGCGGTGTCCACGTCGGGCACAGGCGAGCAGTCGGTCACGATCGACGGCGTGCGTTACGCCCACGTGGTGGACCGGCGCACCGGGCTCGGTGTGACCGCCGCCCGGACCGTCACCGTCGTGGCCGCCGATGCCGCCACGGCCGACGCGCTGGCCACGGCTCTCGTGGTGCTGGGGCCGGAGCGCGGGGCCGGGGTGGCCGCGCGCTTTCCTGCGGTCGCCGTGAAGTGGCAGGAGTGAGGACCGCAGATGGCAGATAGCAGTCAGTAGATGGCAGGGAATGGCAGGGAGCGGAGTCATCTGCCATCTGCCGTCTGCCATCTGCCATCTGCTACTTGCGCCGTTTCGCGAACAGCAGACCCGACCAGGTCCCGTCGATCGCGCAGATCTTGTAGTCCACGATGCCGAGGGCGAGTCCGCGCTCCCGCACGTGCCGTTCGGAGAGGTCGCTTTTCGTTCTCGAGGCCTGCTTCGGCCAGGCGATCCACAGTCCCTGGCCCGCCTCGAGCGCCCGCGCCGCGCCGGGCAGCTTGCGCGCCAACTCCGCCTGCGAGCGGACGAACAACAGCGTGCGTTCCGCGCGGCGTGCGGTGCGCGTGA
>Ga0075302_1000022_pt1 | contig 20425 bp, 17 predicted proteins | sample Browns_TuleB_D1_FD_120059 | JGI IMG/M metagenome (GOLD analysis project Ga0075302, IMG submission 120059) | Natural and restored wetland microbial communities from the San Francisco Bay, California, USA, that impact long-term carbon... | ecosystem: Environmental > Terrestrial > Soil > Wetlands ...
ATCACCGGGAAGGACGCCGAGCGGCTGCTCGACCGCGCGGGGATCACGGTGAACAAGAACACCATCCCCGGCGACCCGCAGTCCCCGTTCGTGACGAGCGGGATCCGCGTCGGCACGCCGGCGGTGACCACGCGCGGGCTCGGGGAGGCCGAGATGGACCACGTCGCCGGTCTGATGGACCGCGTGCTCTCGGCCCGCGACGACGCGACCGTTGACGGGGTGCGGGGCGACGTGCGCGCCCTCACCGAAGCGTTCCCTCTTTACGCGGGCCGCGCGCCCGCGATGGCGGCTCTCCATGGCGGATAGCGGCTCCTCCGGCCCGCGGCGCCCGCCGCGCAGCTCCGGCCCGTTCACGGCGCATTCGGCGGACGAGCTCGAGGTCTATTTCAACGAGGCCTCGCTCGGCCGGCCGGTCGGGTTCGTGCAGTCGGCCAAGTGGCGCCCGCGGGCCGACGTGTACGAGCTCGAGCGCGAGCTGGTCGTCCAGCTCGACGTGTCCGGGATGGAGGCCGGCGAGTTCACCATCGAGTTCAGCGAGGGCATCCTCACCATCTCCGGCGAGCGCCGCACGCGGCGCGCCGGCCGCCGCACCTATCATGCGATGGAGATCCAGACCGGTCCGTTCGAGCGCCGGCTGCGGGTCCCCGTCCCCGTCGACCCCGCGACCATGGAGGCGGCGTACGACAACGGGATGCTCGAGGTGCACCTCACCAGGATCCCGGAGCGGCGCGCCGGTGCGTTCTCGGTGAGAGTCCGGTGACCACCGAGCGCCTGCCGGTCCTGCCTCTCGGCCGCATCGTCGTGTACCCGCACGTCGTCGTGCCGCTGTCGCTCCACGAGCCGGCGGCCATCGCCATGATCGACGAGGTGGTGCAGGGCACCCAGCAGCTGCTCCTCGCCGTCGTGCAGGCGATGCCCGACCGGGAGGTCCCGGAGGGCACCGTCATGGACGCGGCGCCGGAGGACCTGCAGCCGGTCGGCACGCTCGGGGCGGTGGTGCGGATGGCGAAGCTCGCCGACGGCTCGATGCGGGTGATGGTGATGGGGCTCGACCGCGCCCGGCTCGCCGGGCTCGCGGGCGGCGGGCAGTGGCTCACCGCCCGCCCCGAGCCCGTGCCGGTGACGGGGACCGCGACGCCCCGAGCCGAGGCGCTGAAGCGCAACGTGCTGGCGCAGTTCGCCCGCGTGATCGACCTGGCGCCGCACCTCGGGCCGGAGCTGCACGGCGTCGTCGCCGGCATCGACGACCCCGGCAAGCTCGCCGACTTCGTCGCCGCGAACCTCGATCTCCGCGCCGACGCCAAGGCCGCCCTGCTCGGCACGGGCGACGTGGCGGACCGCTTCGAGCGGCTCGGCCAGCTGCTCGCCGAGGAGCTCGAAGTGCTCGCCGTCGGCAGCCAGATCCAGGACAAGGTCAACGAGCGCCTCGACAAGAACCAGCGCGAGTACGTGCTGCGCGAGCAGCTCAACGTGATTCGCGAGGAGCTGGGCGAGGCCGAAGCCGAGAGCGAGCTGGACGACCTGGCGCGCCGTCTCGACGCGGCCGGTCTGCCGCCCGAGGCGCGGCGCGCGGCGGACCGCGAGCTGCGGCGGCTGCGCGCGATGTCGCCACAGACGGCGGAATACCAGGTGGCGCGCACCTATCTGGAGACCATCGCCACCCTGCCGTGGTCGCGCGTCTCCGAGGACCGGCTCGACCTCGAGACCGCGCGACGCATCCTCGACCGCGATCACTACGACCTGAAGCAGGTGAAGGAGCGCATCCTCGAGCACCTCGCGGTGCGCCGCCTCAATCCCGATGCGCGCGGCTCCATCCTCTGCTTCGTCGGTCCCCCCGGGGTCGGCAAGACGTCGCTGGGGCAGAGCATCGCCGAGGCGCTCGGCCGGCGGTTCGTGCGGGTGTCGCTCGGCGGCGTGCAGGACGAGGCCGCCATCCGCGGGCACCGCCGCACCTACGTCGGCGCGCTCCCCGGGCGCCTGCTGCATGCGCTGGCGCGCTGCGAGACGCGCAACCCGCTCGTGATGCTGGACGAGGTGGACAAGCTCGGTGCCGACCCGCGCGGCGATCCCACCGCGGCCCTGCTCGAGGTGCTGGACCCCGCCCAGAACCACGCGTTCACCGACCACTACCTCGAGGTGCCGTTCGACCTCTCGGGCGTGATGTTCATCGCGACGGCGAACTCGCTCGCGCCGATGTCGGGGCCGCTGCTCGACCGCATGGAGATCCTGGTGCTGCCGGGCTACACGCCCAGCGAGAAGCTCGCGATCGCGCGGCGCTTCCTGCTGCCGCGCCAGCTCAAGGAGGCCGGGCTGTCGATGACGCGCGCCGGTGTCACCGACGCCGCGCTCCAGCGGCTCATCGCCGAGTACACCCGCGAGGCGGGGGTGCGGCAGCTCGAGCGCGAGATCGCCGCCGTGCTGCGCAAGGCGGCCCTGCGCATCGTGGAAGGGAAGGCCCGCTCGGTGCGCATCACCCCCCGCACCCTGGAGAATTTCGCGGGCCAGCCCTCGGTCCTGGGCGAAGTGGCCGGACGTACGCCGGAGATCGGGGTCGCCACGGGGCTCGCGTGGACGCCGGTCGGTGGGGACATCATCTTCATCGAGGCGATCCAGATGCCCGGCAAGGGGCAGGTCACCCTCACCGGGCAGCTGGGGGACGTGATGCGGGAGTCGGGGCAGGCGGCGTGGAGCCTGCTGCGCGCGCGGGCGGACCTGCTCGGCATACCGCCCCGGGTGTTCACAGAGAGCGACGTCCACGTCCACATTCCCGCCGGGGCGGTGCCGAAGGACGGGCCCTCCGCGGGGATCGCCCTGGCGGCGGCGCTGGCGTCGCTCCTGTGCCGGCGCCCCGCGCGTCCCGACGTGGCGATGACCGGCGAGCTGACGCTCCGCGGCCGCGTGCTGCCCGTCGGGGGCCTCCGCGAGAAGCTGACGGCGGCGGTGGGGGCGGGCCTGCGCACGGTCATCGTGCCGGCGCGCAACCGCGGGGACCTGGCGGACCTGCCCCCCGACGTGCGCAACCTCCTCAAGATCCGGATGGTGGACTCGATCGACGAGGTGCTGGAGCTGGCGCTGCTCGCGCCGCAGCGGCCGGCCGCCCGGGAGCGGGCGCGGGGCGGGGCGCAGCCCGAGGCGCGCGCGTGAGCGACTTCGCCGCGATCGAGCAGGCGTTCGCCCGCATCGGGCAGCGCGACGCACGGTATCACGAACGCGGCCTGCTGTTCGTGCTCGCGGCGCTCGAGTTCGCGCAAGGCCGGCTCCCCGCCCGGCGTCACATCACCGGTCAGGAGCTCGCCTGGGCGTGCCGCGACTTCGCCCGCGAGCAGTTCGGACTGCTCGCCCCCACCGTGCTGAAGTTCTGGGGCATCGCCGCCACCGAGGACATCGGCCGCATCGTGTTCCACCTGATCGACGTCGGGCTGCTCGCACAGCAGCCCGCCGACCGGATCGAGGACTTCGACCGCGTGTACGACTTCGACGAGGTGTTCACCACCGACTACCGCTGGACCGGGCTGGAGCGCGCGTAGCCGCACGGCGGCGCGCGGGAAGGGAGGCCCCATGGAGGATCTGCACCAGGAACTGCCCACGTGCCGCAAATGCCAGATCGGGGTACTGATCCCGCTGTCCGACTACGGTCGGGACGGCGCGCCGATCACCTACAAGGCGTGGGTCTGCACCAGTCCGGAGTGCGGGTTCAACATCCGGATCGACAACGGCGAGATCTCCTTCGGTCGGACGATCGGCCAGAGCTCGAAGTAGGCTTGGGCCCGATCCGCGCGCCCGCGGCGAGCGGGCGCTTCTATCCCGCCGATCCCGCTCGGCTCGCGGACGAGATCGACGCCCTGTGCGGGGACGCGCGCGCGGAGGCCCGCGGCGCGCCACCCGAATCCGCGATCGCCGCGATCGCCCCGCACGCTGGACTTCCCTATTCCGGCCCGACCGCCGCGCGGGTCTTCGTGCGACTCGCGTTGCCCCGCATCATCGTCATCGTCGCGCCGAACCACACCGGCGTGTGGCGCGCGCCGGGCGGAGCCTCGCTCGTCCTCCGCGGCGCGTTCCGTACGCCCCTCGGCGACGTCGCGCTGGCGGAGGACCTCGCGCACGCCCTGCTCGATGCCGAGCCGCTGGTGGGCGAGGACGGCGACGCGCACCGCGGGGAGCACGCCATCGAAGTCGAGCTGCCGTTCCTCCAGCGCCTGCGTCCCGACGCGCGCATCGTCCCGCTGGTCCTCGCGTTCGCGGACTGGGAGCCGTGCCGGGCGCTGGGCGATACGCTCGCGCGCCTGGTGCGCGCCTGGCCCGAGCCGGTCCTGCTCGTCGCCTCGAGCGACCTCGACCACTACGAGCCGGCCTTCGTGTCCGAGCGCAAGGACGCCCGCGCGCTGGCCGCCGTGGAAGCGCTCGACGGCGCCGAGCTGCTCGCGCGGTGCGAGCGTGAGGACATCTCGATGTGCGGCCGGGCGGCCGCCGCGACGGTGCTGGCAGCCGCCACCACGCTCGGCGCCACCCGGGCCGTGGTGGTGGACTACCGCCACTCCGGCCAGGTGACCGGCGATCTCGAGCGCGTGGTGGGATACGGCGGGGTGGTGATCACGTGAACCCGGTCCCGGTGCTCTCCGCAGCGGAAGCGGCGGCGTGGGATACGGCCGCGCGCACCCAGTATCGCATCCCGAGCCGCGTGCTGATGGACGCCGCGGGACGCGCCACCGCCCAGGCCCTGCTCGCCGAGTTCCCGGCCGTATTGACCGGCGGCGCGCTCGTGGCGGCGGGTGCGGGGAACAACGGCGGCGACGGGTGGGTCATCGCCCGGGCCCTGCACGCCGCCGGCGTCCCGGTCTGGGTCGCGGCGCTCGACCCGAAGACCGACGACGCGCTCGACAACCGCGCGCTGGCGCGCCTCGACGGCGTGCGCGAGCTGCACCGCGAGGAGCCGTGGCCCGCCACCGCCCTCGTCGTGGACGCGGTGCTCGGCACGGGGGCCACGGGGCCCGCCCGCGGCGACGTCCTCGCCCTGGCGCAGCGCGTGACCGAGTACGGCGCGCCCGTCGCGGCGGTGGACGGACCCACGGGCCTCGACCTCTCGAGCGGTGAGGCCCACGGCCCCGTGCGCGCCCGGGCGACGTTCACCTTCGGGGGCCCGCGCCGCGGGCACCTCGTGGCGCGCGAGTGGTGCGGCAAGCTCGTGGTGCTCGACATCGGGTTCCCGCCGGTCGACCCGGCGTGGCCGGTGCTCGTCACCGACCGCTGGGCCGGGGCCCGCCTGCCGGCGCTCGAGCCGCGGATGCACAAGGGCGACCGCGGCCGCGTCACCGTCGTGGGGGGCGCCGCCGGGATGACCGGCGCCGCGCTGCACGCGGCGCGCGCCGCCCTCGCCGCGGGGGCCGGCCTCGTCAAGCTCGTCGCCGGTGCCGAGACGGTCGAGGCCGCCCGCGCGAGCCTCCCCGACGTGCTCACGGTGGTGTCCGGGCTGGGCCCCGAGCTCGACGGGGCGGCGACCGAGGCGGTCGAGTGGGCGGACGCCCTCGTCGTCGGCCCCGGGCTGGGGCGCGACCCGGCGCGGCGCGCGTTCGTCGCCGCGGTGCTGGCCCGCCGGCCCGCGCCCACGGTACTCGACGCCGACGCCCTGGTCCTGTTCGAGAGCGGTCCCGAGCGGCCGCTCGTGTTCACGCCGCACCTGGGCGAGTTCCGCGCGTTGGCGGGCGACCGGCTCGCCGACGAAGCGGCCAACGACCGTTGGGGTGCCGCCGCGAAGGCGGCCCTCCAGCTCAAGGGCACGGTCCTGTTGAAGGGGGTGCCCACCGTGGTCGCCGACCTGCGCGGCCCGGTGCACGTGGTCGCGAGCGGCAACCCCGGGCTGGCGACGGGCGGGAGCGGTGACCTGCTGGCCGGCTTCGTCGGCGCGTTCCTCGCGCGCGGCGCGGCGCCCGCCGTCGCCGCCGCGCTCGGCGCGCACGCGTTGGGCCGCGCCGCCGACCTCGGAGCCCGCCAGTGGACCGCGCGCAGCCTCCGGCCCGCCGACGTGCTGGCGTCGCTGCCGGACATCTGGCGCGCCTGGGCCAGCGCCCGTCCGTGGGGCTCCCCGGTGCTCGAAGTGCTCGAGGCCCCGGAGACGCTGTGATCGCAGGCCCCCGCGCCGCGACGGTGGTCGGTCTCGCTGCGGCGCTCTGCGCCGCCCGGCCGTCCACCGTCGCGGCCCAGCGGTGGGGCCCCTCGGACCGCGTCCTCGTCACCGAGTTCTCCTTCGTCACGGCGGTCGCCGCCTCGCCGTACTTCGTGTACGCCGCCACGCCGCGGGGCCTGCTGGTCTACGACCGCGGCGCGCGGCTGTGGCGGCCGCCGGTCACCTGGCTCGACGGATTCCCGCGCACGCGGATGTGGGTGGCGCTGGCCGACGCGGTGAACGAAGCGGTGTGGTTCGGCACCGCGGATGGCTGGGCGCGCTACGACCCCCAGCTGCGCGTGTGGGAGCGCGGCTTCGTGGCGGGCGGGGTGAGCGCCCTCGCGTTCGACGCCCGGGACCTGGCGAGCGGCATCTTCGTGCGAGGCGGAGCCGGCTGGGCGTTCCTGCCGCGCGGAGCGCTGGCGACCGTGCCGGGAACGCCGCCCCCGGCCTCCCAGCGCGTCGAGTCGCTCGATCCGCGCACCGCGCTCGAGCGGGCCCCGATGGCGGACGCGATCCGCGCGCTGATCCTCACCGACGCGCACCTGCGCTCGCATCAGTTCACCTCGGCCGCGGCCACCCTCGACCGCAGCGACATCTTCTTCGGCACGACCGGGATGGGCGTGGTCCGGGTGGACGGGATGACCGGGGAATGGGAGACGCTCGCCTACGGCCTCCCCGCGCCCGCCGCCGGGGCGATCGCACCGGGTGCGGGCGGCGTGTGGGTCGCCGCCCTGGCTCGGCCGGGTGAGCGGGCGGGTGTCACATGGGTGTCGGCGGACGCGACCCTCGTCCGTCCGCTCGAGCGCGCGGGTGCCGTCGCCTCGCCGTTCCAGGAGGGCCGGCGGCTCCTCGCTCGTGACCGCGCGCTGTGGCTCGCGACCGAGCGGGGGGTGATGCGGATCGACTCGCGCACGGCCGAGACGCGGCCCGTCCGGTGGGGCGGCGCCGCGTCCGACGAGGACGTGCGCGCCCTCGCGCCCGGGCCGGATGGCGTGTGGGTGGGTACCGGGGCCGGCCTCGCCTTCATCGGCGCCGACGGTGCGGCGGCGCGTATCGGCACGTTCGCGGAGCCCGTCCTGTCGCTCGTCACGGCGCGCGACACGCTGTGGGTCGGGACGGTCGCCGGCCTCGGCGTGCTCGTGCCGGGAAGCGAGTTCCCGGTCGTGCCGCCCGAGATCGCCGCGACCTCGGCCCTGCGCGACCCGATCGTGGCGCTGGCGCGCAGCGCCGACACGCTGGTGGCCGCGACGCCCGATCAGCTCGCCTGGCGGAATCCGGCCGGCGGGGCGTGGACGGTGGTCCGGCCGCTCGCCGACGTGGGACGGCTCACCGCGCTGGCGGGCGACGCGGGCGGCGCGTGGGTCGGCGGCACCCTGGGGCTCGCGTTCTGGGACATCGGACGGGGCACCTTCCAGGCGCTGCGGGTGCCGCTCGATCTGCCGGCGGCCGTACGCGACGTCGCCGTGGCCCCGCCGTGGCTGTGGGTCGCCACGGACTCAGGGGTCGTGCGGTTCGATCGGCGCGCCGCGCTGGGGCGCTGACGCGCGGGCGTTTGCGGCGGCGGGGGCGGCGCCCCCATCTTTCGACCACCATGAACCCTGGCCCGTCCATCGCACTCGGTCCCGGCCGCGAATTCGACCTGATCCGCCGGATCGCGGCCGCGCTCGGGCCGGCCGCAACCGGGCTGGGCGACGATTGCGCCCTCGTGCCCGTGGGAACGTCGACCCTCGCGGCCAGCGTCGACTGCTCCATCGAAGGCGTGCATTTCCGCTCCGAGTGGCTGACGGCGGAGGAGATCGGGTGGCGGGCCAGCGCGGCTGCGCTGTCCGATCTCGCGGCCGATGGCGCTAAGCCCCTGGGAGTGCTCGTCTCGCTGGCGCTGCCGCTCTCGACGGGGCAGGGCGACGCCGATGCGACCGCGGTCGCCATCATGACCGGCGCGGGTGCAGCGGCGTCGTCGGTGGGTGCCCGGATCCTGGGCGGCGATTTGGCGCGCTTCGAGAAGATCGTGATCGACGTCTGCGCCCTGGGGACCGTCGAGCGGGCGGTGCGGCGGGCGGGGGCGCAGGCCGGGGACGGGCTCTGGGTGACCGGCGCGCTCGGCGCGGCGCGGCTCGCGCTGCGGTCGTTCCTGGCGGGCCGGAGCCCCGACGCCGAGGCGCGCGCGCGGTTCGCCAGACCCGAGCCCCGCATCGCCGCGGGACGGTGGCTCGCCGACCGCGGGGCCACGGCGATGATCGACGTGTCGGACGGGCTCAGCGCCGACGCGCGGCACCTCGCCGCGGCGTCGGGGGTGGGCCTCGAGATCGCGATGGAGCGCGTGCCCTGCGCGCTCGGCGCCGACGCACTCGGCGCGGTGGCGAGCGGCGAGGAGTACGAGCTGCTGGTCACGCTGCCCCGCGCGTTCGGCGTGGCCGACGCACAGGCGTTCCAGGAGTTCCACGACCTCCCGCTGACGCGCGTCGGGGACGTCGTGGCGGGTGCGGGCGTGCGATTCACGGACCGCGGTGCGGTGGTGACGCCCGCCGGAGGGTGGGACCACTTCGCGTGATCCGGACCGTGCGGTTCTACCTGGCGCTGTTCTGCGCCACGGTGATCACCGGCACGACCGTGCTCGTCGCGAGCCTGCTGCACATCTCCTTTCGGGCGGGCGGCGTGTACGACTGGTGCACGCGGGCGTGGGGCCGCTGGGGCCTGGCGGGCGCGGGGCTTCTCCTCGACGTGCAGGGTCTCGAGCGGGTACCGCCGGGCCAGCCGGTGGTGTTCGCCGCGAACCACTCGTCGCTGTTCGACATCCTCGTCCTGTACGCCGTCCTCCCGGGATCGGTGCGGTTCGTCGCCAAGCAGGAGCTGGCCCGCATCCCGTTCTTCGGGCCCGCGATGGTGCGGGCCGGCAACATCGTGATCGACCGGTTCCACCCCCGCGCGGCGCAGGAGGCCTACCGCCGGGCGGGGGAGACGATGATCGCCCGCGGCGTGTCGGCGATCGTGTTCCCGGAGGGGACGCGGAGCCGTACCGGCGACCTGCTGCCGTTCAAGTCGATGCCGTTCGCGCTCGCGATCGCGGCGGCCGTGCCCGTGGTCCCGGTGTACGTCCACAACACCTTCCAGATCCTGCCCAAGGGGGCGTGGCGGCTGCGGCGCCTGCCGATCCGGGTGCGTGTCGGCGACCCCATCGCCACCGCGGGCCGCACGCTCGAGGACCGCGACGCGGTGCGCGACGCCGTCCGCACCGCGATCGAGGGCTTCCGCGCGCGCGTTGACGCGCTTCCCGTCCCGGGCTAGGGTTCCGGCCACCTATGAGCACGATCATCTCGGTTCACGCGCGCGAGATCCTCGACAGCCGGGGGCACCCGACCGTCGAAGCGGAGGTCACCCTGGCGAGCGGCGCCACCGGCCGCGCCGCCGTCCCGTCGGGCGCCTCGACGGGCGAGCACGAGGCGGTGGAGCTGCGCGACGGCGACGCCCGGCGCTTCGGCGGCAAGGGCGTGCTCGAGGCCGTGAAGAACGTCAACGACCTGATCGGGCCGCGGCTCGAGGGGCTCGCGGCCGGCGACCAGATCGCGGTGGACTACGCGATGCTCGACCTCGACGGCACCCCCAACAAGGGCCACCTCGGCGCCAACGCCATCCTGGCCGTGTCCCTCGCCACCGCGCGCGCCGCGGCCGCGGACTCCGGCCTGCCGCTGTACCGCTACCTCGGCGGGCCGCTCGCACACGTGCTCCCCGTCCCGATGATGAACATCCTCAACGGCGGCGCGCACGCGTCCAACACGGTCGACTCCCAGGAGTTCATGGTCGTGCCGATCGGGGCGGAGACCTTCGGCGACGGCCTGCGCATCGGCGTCGAGGTGTTCCACGCCCTCAAGAAGGTGCTGGGCAAGCGCGGCCTCTCGACCGCGGTCGGGGACGAGGGCGGCTTCGCGCCCGACCTCCCGAACGACGAGGCGGCCCTCGAGGCGATCATGGCCGCCATCGAAGCCGCGGGGTACGAGGCAGGCAAGGACGTGGCCATCGCCCTCGACGTCGCCGCGTCCGAGCTGTACGCCGACGGCGCCTATACCTTCAAGAAGAGCGGCGGCGGTACCCGGTCGGCCGAGGAGATGGTCGCTCTCTATAAGACGTGGATCGACCGCTATCCCATCGTGTCGATCGAGGACGGCCTCGCCGAGGACGACTGGAGCGGGTGGGCGCGCCTGACCGAGACGCTGGGGACGCGCATCCAGCTCGTCGGCGACGACCTGTTCTGCACCAACGCGGAGCGGCTCGGCCGGGGGCTCGAGGACGGCGTGGCGAACGCCATCCTCATCAAGGTGAACCAGATCGGGACGCTGACCGAGACGCTGCAATGCATCGAGCTGGCGCGCTCCAACGCGTACGGCGCCGTGATCTCGCACCGCTCCGGCGAGACCGAGGACACCTTCATCGCCGACCTCGCGGTGGCGAGCGGGGTGGGGCAGATCAAGACCGGGAGCGCGTCCCGCACCGACCGCATCGCCAAGTACAACCAGCTGCTGCGCATCGCCGAGGAGCTGGGCGACGTGGCGTACTATCCCGGGAAGGACATGTACGGCCTGTGAGACCCCGGCGACTGCTCGCGATCGCCGCGGTGATCGGGCTCGTGGCGTTCGCCGCGCTGGGCGGCGAGTACTCCACCTTCGACTGGCTCACGCTGCGGCGCCAGGTACGGGCCGAGCAGGACGCCGTGCGGGGGCTCGAGGTGGAGGTCGATTCGCTCGAGCGGATGCTGCGTCTGTTCGAGAGCAGCGCCGCCGAGCAGGAGCGGGTGGCACGCGAGGACTTCGGGATGATCCGCGACGGCGAGATCCTGTACCGATTGGTGCCGAAGCCGTAGCACGGCCCGCCCACCCTTGCCCGGCGTCCCACTCACGGAGTCAGCTTGAACGACAGCGCCCCCCGACTGGCGACCGCCCTCGCCGACCGCTACCGGCTCGAACGGGAGCTGGGGCAGGGCGGCATGGCCACCGTGTACCTGGCGGCCGATCTCAAGCACGACCGCCAGGTCGCCATCAAGGTCCTGCGTCCCGAGCTGGCCGCCGTGCTCGGCGCCGAGCGGTTCGTGCAGGAGATCAAGACCACCGCCGCGCTGCAGCATCCCCATATCCTGCCGCTGTTCGACTCGGGGCAGGCCGACGGCTTCCTGTTCTACGTCATGCCCTACATCGAGGGCGAGACGCTCCGGACCAAGCTCAACCGCGACAAGCAGCTCGGCCTCGAGGAAGCGGTGAAGATCACCACCGAGGTGGCGGATGCGCTCGACTACGCGCACCGCCATGGGGTGATCCACCGCGACATCAAGCCGGAGAACATCCTGCTGCACGACGGCCGGCCGATGGTGGCGGATTTCGGGATCGCGCTGGCGGTGAGCGCGGCGGCGGGCGGGCGGATGACGGAGACGGGGCTGTCGCTGGGGACGCCGCATTACATGAGTCCCGAGCAGGCGACGGCGGAGAAGGAGATCACGGCGCGCTCCGACGTCTATTCCCTGGCGAGCGTGCTGTACGAAATGCTGGCCGGAAGCCCGCCGCATGTCGGCGCTACGGCCCAGCAGATCATCATGAAGATCGTGACCGAAGATGCCGCGCCGGTCACGACAGTGCGCAAGTCGGTGCCGCCCAACGTGTCGGCCGCGCTATCGAAGGCTTTGGCGAAGCTGCCGGCCGACCGGTTCGCCGGCGCGCGCGCCTTCGCCGACGCGCTGGCCAATCCGGTCTTCGCCACCCAGGCCGTTCACGCCGCGATTGGCGGCGCTGGTGGGCGGCGGGACCGCCTCCTCCCCGGAACCGCTGCGGTGGCCGTGGTCGCGGTGGCTGCGGCGCTCATGGGGTGGTTGCGACCGGATCCCGCTCTACCAACCGCGCGATTCGAGGTCGCCCTTCCCGCGGGCACCTCGATCCAGACCGGGCTCGGACGTGGTACCACGTTGGCCGTGTCCCGTGACGGCGGGCTCCTGACGTTCGTCGGGGTGGATTCCGGCGGTCCGTCTCGACTGTGGATCAAGCGCGAGGGGGACCTCGACGCCGGTCCGGTACCGGGCACGGACGGCGCCTACGCGCCCTTCCTCTCCCCGGACGGAACCGAGATCGGTTTCTTCCGAGAAGCGCCCCGGACCCTGAACGTGGTGGCGGTTGCCGGCGGATCACCCCGGGTGATCCTGGATGCCACGGACAGCACGGCCTTCTGGCTGGGCACGAGCGGGGCAACCTGGGCCAGCGACGGGTTCATCTACTACGATGCGGATCAGGGCGGCATCCGGCGCATGAAGCCCGACGGCAGCCAACGTCAGGACGTGCTGAACCTCGACCGAGCGAAGGGCGATATCGGCTTCGCCTGGCCCGAAGTGCTCCCAGGAGGTGACGTGCTGGTCGCGCGCCTCCGGCGCGGCTCCGATCAGCCGGATGCCTTCGATATCGTCGCCTCCCGGATCGGGAGCGGAACCTACACGCCTCTCACCAAGGGCGTGGTTGCGCGCTACCACCACGATCACTTCCTCATCGTGGGAGCTGACGGCACACTTCGCGCGACGCTGTTCGACGCGGGACGCCTCACGCTGGGCCGTGAGAGCCGCATCCTGGCCACCCAGGTTCGGGTGGCGGGTACCTACGCCGGTGTGGACCTCACCGTGGACCAGCGGGGGACGATCCATTATGTGGCGGGCCCGGCCGGCCTCGGGCAGACGCTTCAATGGGTGGATCTCTCAGGGCGGGAGACGCCCGCCGATCCGACGTGGCTCGCCCCATCGATCGTCACCTTCCTGCTCCTTGCTCCGGACGCACGGCAGGTGGTGCTGGGCGTCGGAGCCGACACGACGGAAAGGGTGTGGATCAAGCAGCTGCCGAATGGGCCCATGGTCCCGTTCACGCCTGACACCGGCGAGGTCACCGGAGCCGGCTGGACCGCGGATGGCACCTCCCTCCTCCTGGGCTACCGACGGAGCGCGAGCACGGTAGTGGTCCGGCAGCGCGCCGATGGCCTGGGGAAGCCCCTCCCCGTCGTGACGGATCCGGGAGCCATCACTGCGATCCGCGAGTCGCGCGACGGCCGCTGGATCGTCGCGGAGCGGCGGGACTCCTCCGGTGGCGACATCGTCGTCATGGAGAAGGGTCGCGATGCGAGCATGCGGCCCTTGGTCGCCACCACAGCGAACGAGTCCAACCCCGTGATCTCACCCAACGGTCGCTGGCTGGCCTATCAGTCAAACAGGTCCGGCCGCGAGGAGGTGTACGTCCAGCCCTTCCCGGATGTCAATCGTGGGATCTGGCAGGTCTCGATCGATGGGGGCAGCGAACCCCAGTGGTCGCCGACCGGCGACCGGCTCTTCTTTCACCGACCGGCGGCCGGCATCCTGTCAGTCGACGTCACGGCGGCGCCGACGTTCGGCCGCCCGTCACTGGCAATCGATCGGGCCGGGAGATTCCTCGGCGTGGGTTGGGGGATCCATCCCGACGGCAAGCGCATCCTGACCATCGCCCCGCCGTCCGGTCGAGGGAATGTCCGGCTAGTGCGGGTCGACCATCTGATGGCCGAGTTGAACTCCAAGGCGGGCCGGTGAGCCTTGATCGCCTTGCGAGGAGCGGACTTCGGAACGCGCTGGCGGTGCGGGCCCTCGTGCACTTCGCGCTGGGCGCGCGCGACTCGACCTGCGTGATTGCTAGAGCGCGGGGTCGCGGCGCGCGAGTCGGACGCGATCCTGATCCTCACCGCCATTCCGGAGCTGTACCCGCTGCACGGTGAGCCCAGCTATCGGCAGCTGCGGCGGCGCGCGGGGATTCCCGGGTGAGCGCCGGTGGCCGTCATCGGCTCACACTGGCCATCCGAACTCCGTCGATGCATCTTCCGCGACCCCATGTCAGCCATTCCTGATCGCCTCCAGGCCGCCCTCGCCGACCGCTACCGCCTCGAGCGCGAGGTGGGGCAGGGGGGGATGGCGACGGTCTATCTCGCCCAGGACCTGAAGCACAACCGGCGGGTGGCGCTGAAGGTGCTGCGCCCCGAGCTCGCCGCGGCGCTCGGCCCCGAGCGGTTCGTGCGCGAGGTCGAGATCGCGGCCCAACTGCAGCACCCGCACATCCTGCCGCTGTTCGACTCGGGCGAGGCCGACGGCTTCCTCTACTACGTGATGCCGTTCGTGGAGGGCGAATCGCTGCGCGAGCGGCTCAAGCGCGAGGGCGGCGTCCCGATCTCCGAGGCGGTGCGGATCCTGCGCGAGGTGGTGGACGCCCTGTCGTACGCCCACCAGCACGGCGTGGTGCACCGCGACATCAAGCCCGACAACGTGATGCTCTCCGGGCGGCACGCCGTGGTCACGGACTTCGGCGTCGCCAAGGCGGTGAGCGCGGCCGGCACCAACAAGCTCACCACGGTCGGGGTGGCGCTCGGCACGCCGACCTACATGGCGCCCGAGCAGGCGATGGGCGAGACCAACTTGGACCAGCGGGCCGACATCTACTCGGTGGGGGCGCTGGCCTACGAGCTGCTGACCGGCTCGCCGCCGTTCGACAAGGCCACGGCGCAGGCGCTGCTGTCGGCGCACGTGCTGGAAAAGCCGGCGCCGCCCGAGACCCGGCGCGCGGGGATCGCGCCGGCGCTGTCGGACCTGGTGATGCGCTGCCTCGAGAAGGAGAAGGAGCGGCGCTACCAGACGGCGGAGGAGATGCTGCCCGCCCTCGAGGTCCTGGGGACCCCGAGCGGCGGCGTGACGCCGACCCACACGCGGCCGCTGCCGGCCACGCACGCGGCCCGGAAGGGACGGCCGCTCGTGGCGATCGGTGCGGTGGCGGCGCTCGCCGTGCTGGCTGCCGCCGGATGGCTGCTGTTCGGGCGAGGGGGCGGCGGCGGGAGCGTGAAGATCGAGCAGATCGCCGTGCTGCCGTTCCAGGACCTGTCGGGCAAGGACCAGGTCTTCGTGGACGCGATGCACGACGCGCTGATCAGCGCCATCGCCCGCCGCCAGGTGGTCGGCGTGGTGTCGCGCTCCGCCGTGATGCGCTACCGGGGCGAGGGCGGCACGACAGCGGAGATCGCGCGCGCGCTGCACGTCGACGCCATCATCGAGACCACGGTCTTTCGTGACGGAGACCGGATGCGGATCAACGTGCAGATGACGGAGCCGACCACGCTGCGCTATCTCTGGGCCCAGACCTACGAGCGCGATGTGAAGGACGTGCTCGACGCCCAGCGGGAGATCGTGGATACCATCGCCGCTGAAGTGGCCGGCACGCTGGGCGGCCAGAGCCCCACCCGGCACGTCGGCGCCATGTTGCAGCAGACCACCGGCGACCTGCTCGCCGCCATTCCATTGAGGGAGCCGACACCGTGAGAGCGACCGTCATCCTGGACTGTGTGGGCCTCGTCTTCGCCGTCGGGTGCCGCAATTCCGCCGGAGCGCCGCAACGCGTGCTGCTGACCCCGGGCGTCGGTGACTACCACGATGCCACATACTCGCCGGACGGCACCAGGCTGGCGTTCACCGCCGACAAGTGGGACGGCGGACGGGCGATCTGGATCTCCGCCACGGATGGCAGCGGTGCCAGGGAGGCGAGCCCCAGGATCTCCTATCTCGAGGACCCCCGGTGGTCTCCCGATGGCTTGCAGATCGCCTATTCCTCCGATGCGGCGGCGCCGCTCGATATCTGGGTGGTTCCCACGGCGGGCGGGGACGCGCGCCAGGTGACGAACGTGCCCGGGCTCGAGGTGAACCAGCGCTGGTCGCCCGACGGCAAGCGCATCCTGTATTCCGCCAACCGCCGGGGCAACTGGGACCTCCTCGCGGTGGCGCCCGAGGGCGGCCTGCCGGACACGATCGCCGCGGAGGAGGCCAACGAGTTCGGCCTATGGACCCCCGACGGGAACCGGGTCGTCGTCAACCAGGGCATCGGAGAGAAGGCCACTATCTGGGTCGTGACACCGGGCGGCGGCGTGCCGACCCAGTTGACCACCGAGGGCCGCGAGAACGTCGTCGCGGTATCACCCGATGGGAAGGAGGTTCTGTACACCTCCAACCGCACGGGTAAGAGCGACGTGTGGGTGGTGCCGATCGATGGCGGCACGCCCCGCCAGCTCACGCGCGAGGTCCGCGATGACTGGGAGCCGACCTACTCGCCAGACGGTCGCTGGGTCGCCTATCTCTCGGAAGCAGGCGGACAGCAGGACGTCTGGGTCGTGCCCGCGGCGGGCGGACAGCCGACTCGCGTCACCAACGACGCGGGCACGGAGGTCGACCTGACCTGGACGCCGGACGGAACGGGCCTGACCTTCTCGTACACGGAGGCCGTGCAGCAGATCTTCGTCCAGCCGGCGGACTCAGGGCCCGCGCGCCAGCTCACCACCGGTTCAAAGCCCTCATGGGACCCGCAGGTGTCGCCCGACGGCCAGTGGGTCGCCTACACCTCGAACCAGGCCGGGAGCGACGACGTCTGGATCATCGCCCTCGCCGGCGGGGAGCCGCGCCGCCTCACCACCAGCGAGGCGCACGACAACACGCCGCGGTGGTCGCCCGACGGCGCCCGCATCGCGTACGTCTCCAATCTGGGGGGGGAGTTCAACGTCTGGGTCGTGGCGGCCGCCGGGGGCGAGCCCACGCAGCTCACCTCGCTCGTCGGGGACGAATTCGATGTCGCGTGGTCGCCCGACGGCGGGACGATCGCGTTCAGCGCGGCGTTCGAGAGCAACGACCGGGACGTCTGGAGCGTCCCCTCGGGGGGGGGAACGCCGACCCGGCTCACCCGGCTCGGGTTGGCGGTGAACCCGCGGTGGAGTCCCGATGGACGGTCGCTGATCTTCAACGCCGGCAAGCAGGGGGAGCTGCAACTCTACGGCATGGCGATCGGCGGCACGCCCAGGCAGCTCACGCGCGTCAGCGGCTGGACCTTCTGGGGCGCCTGGTCGCCGGATGGACGCCAGATCGCCGTGCCCGTGTTGTCCGGCGGTGGCGGTGACCTCGCTCTCCTGAACGCCGACGGCACCGACTTCCGGACGATCACCCACGACAAGCCGTGGGACGACAGTCCGGCGTGGTCGCCGGATGGGTCGCGCCTCGCGGTTCGAACCAGACGGGCGGGCAATTGGGACGTCGCGGTGCTCGACCCCGGCACGGGCGAGATGCGCATTCTCACCTTGGCGCAGAACAACGACCAGGCTCCCGTGTGGACGCCCGACGGCAAGGCACTGGTGTACCAGTCGGCGGACTTCTCCCACAAGCTGGTGACAGTGCGGGTCGCCGGGCTGCTCACGGCACCGTGATGCGTTGACCGCTCGCGCCGGATGGGCAGCAGGCCCCTTGCATGGACACGCCGCCGATCCGCATCGTCCGTGACGCCGTCACGCGTGCCGAGCTCACCGCGCTGGCCGAGCGCCAGTTCGGCGACATGGTCAAGGCGGTGGTGGACACGGGCGGACAGGGTGCGAGGTGGATCGAGTTCGACTCGATGATCAACGTCCGGCCCGCACAGGGCAACCGGTCCCGCGACGTGGAGGACGAGAGTCTGCGGTCGGCGATCCGCGGCATCGTGGTCCGCCCGGTGACCGCCGCGTGACCGCGCGGACGCTGTTGCACGCGAGTACGGCGACCCGCTGGGGGACGATGCCCATCGCGGAGCAGCTGGCCCACGTGGGCAGCGAGGTCGAGCGGACGCTGCGCGCGCACGAGGCGGGGAACGGCCCGCGCCGCGACCACGCGCTGGCGCGCGCGCTCGAGCTGTTCGACCTCACCGCGACCGACCCGCGCTGGCGCGGCGCTCGGCGCCGCGAGATCCTGCGCGCGCGCGAAGCGTTCTGCGCGCACCTGTTCACGCCGAGCCCGGACGCCGGGCCGGACCTGGGACTGCGCCGCTACTTCCTGGCGTTCGCCGTCCTGGCCCGCCGGACCGGCATGGAGGCCGCCCGCTGAGCATGGATCGCCTGACCGCGGCCCTCGCCGACCGCTACCGCCTCGAGCGCGAGGTGGGGCAGGGGGGCATGGCGACGGTCTATCTCGCCCAGGACCTGAAGCACAACCGGCGGGTGGCGCTCAAGGTGCTCCGCCCCGAGCTCGCCGCGGCGCTCGGCCCCGAGCGGTTCGTGCGCGAGGTCGAGATCGCGGCCCAGCTGCAGCACCCCCACATCCTGCCGCTGTTCGACTCGGGCGAGGCCGACGGCTTCCTCTACTACGTGATGCCGTTCGTCGAGGGGGAGTCGCTGCGCGAGCGGCTCAAGCGCGACGCCGCCATCCCGATCCCCGAGGCAGTGCGGATCCTGCGCGAAGTGGTGGACGCCCTGTCCTACGCCCACCAGCACGGCGTGGTGCACCGCGACATCAAGCCCGACAACGTGATGATCTCGGGCCGCCACGCGGTGGTCACGGACTTCGGCGTCGCCAAGGCGGTGAGCGCGGCGGGGACCAACAAGCTCACGACCGTCGGGGTGGCGCTCGGCACGCCGACCTACATGGCGCCCGAGCAGGCGATGGGCGAGACCAACTTGGACCAGCGCGCCGACATCTACTCGGTGGGCGCGCTGGCGTACGAGCTGCTGACGGGCTCGCCGCCGTTCGACAAGCCCACGGCCCAAGCGCTGCTCTCGGCGCACGTGCTGGAGAAGCCGGCGCCGCCCGAGACGCGGCGCGCCGGGATTGCGCCGGCCTTGTCCGAGCTGGTGATGCGCTGTCTCGAGAAGGAGAAGGAGCGGCGCTACCAGACGGCGGAGGAGATGCTGCCCGCGCTCGAAGCCCTGGGGACGCCGAGCGGCGGGGTGACGCCGACGCACACCCGGCCACTTCGCGCGACCGGCGCGCGCCAGCCGCTCACACGGCGCGGCTGGGTGATCGGTGTGGCGTCGGCCATCGTCGTGGTCGCGGCGGTGTCGGGCGTCGCCCTGGTGGCGCGCGGCGATGCCGCGCCCGGCACCAATCGCATCGCGGTGCTTCCGATCCAGGACATCTCGGGCGCCGACGGGCAGTTCGTGGACGCCATGCACGACCAGCTCATCATTGCGCTCGGCCAGGCGGGCGGCCTCGCGGTCGCGCCGCGCTCGGCGATGATGATCTACCGGTCGGAGCCCAAGCCGATGCTCGACGTGGCGCGCGAGCTGAACGTCGGCGCCATCCTCGAGGGCACCGTGTTCCGCACCGGCGAGCGGATGCGCATCAACGTCCAGCTCACCGAGCCGCGCAGCATTCAGCAGCTGTGGAGCCACAGCTACGAGGTCAACGTCTCCGACGTGCTCGGTGCCCAGGATTCCGTCGTCCGGCAGATCGCCGCGGGCATCCGCGAGACCGTCACTCCATCGTCGCCGTCACCATGAGGACCCACGCATGATCCGGAAGTCGCTGCTGTGCGCGTCGCTCTTCGTGATCGCTGCCTGTTCACGGCCCGCGGAGGGCCCGGACGTGGACTACCGGGTGCTGGCGACCGGAGAGTCGCCGCTGCTCACTCGCGACGTCGAGCGGTCGCCGGACGGGGCGCGCCTGACGTACTCGATGCAGATCGAGGGACTGTCGGCCATCTACGTGGCCGACGCCGACGGGTCGAACCCGGTGCGGCTGACGCACGGAGTGTGGGACCAGAGCCCGCTCTGGTCCCCGGACGGTCGCTGGATCGCGTACTACTCGGACGAGAACGCGGACGTGTGGGTCGTGCCCAGCGCCGGCGGCGAGCCGCGGCAGCTCACGTCGGGCCCGGCCTCCGACAATCCCGGTGGATGGCTCCCGGACGGCTCCGGGATCGTCTTTTTCCGCACCGGCGTCGGTGATCAGCGGACGCTCGTCGCGCCCGTGGACGGCGGCGCGGTCCGGCCGCTGTTCGAGGCTCCGGCCGGCAACGTCGTCGCCTGGCCGTCTCCCGACGGCTCCAGGATCGGGTACCTCCTCGAGAGCGGCGGGCGCTCGACGCTCTGGGTGCAGGACGTGGCGGGGGGCCAGGCGCGCCAGCTCACCACCGATGGGTTCGAGGGGGCGCGCATCGTCCGGATGTGGTCCCCCGACTCGAAGCACATCGTCTACACGTCCCGGCGCACCGGGACCCAGGACCTGTGGGTCGCCGACGTCGCGACCGGCACGCTGCGCCAGCTCACGGACGACATCCGCGACGACTATGGCGCCACCTGGTCACCGGACGGGCGCTGGGTGCAGTTCGAGTCCACCCGTGGCGGCCAGGAGGACCAGTGGGTGGTACCGGCCGAGGGCGGGCTGGCGCGCCGCGTCACCGCCGACGTGGACTACGAGGCCAACGTCATCTGGTCGGGCGATGGGCGATCGATCACGTACGG
>Ga0075302_1000024_pt1 | contig 19452 bp, 17 predicted proteins | sample Browns_TuleB_D1_FD_120059 | JGI IMG/M metagenome (GOLD analysis project Ga0075302, IMG submission 120059) | Natural and restored wetland microbial communities from the San Francisco Bay, California, USA, that impact long-term carbon... | ecosystem: Environmental > Terrestrial > Soil > Wetlands ...
CCAAGCGGGCGGCGCCCCGGATCTCCCTCGGCTGGCTCCTCGCCGCGCCGCTGCTCCTCGATCTGCTGTGGCCGATCTTCGTGCTGCTCGGGTGGGAACGGGTGAGCGTGGTCCCGGGGGACACGGCGTTCACGCCGCTGCGGTTCGACGCGTATCCGATCTCGCACAGCCTGCTCACCGCCGCCGGGTGGGCGGCGCTGTTCGGGGCCGCCTGCTGGACGGCGTGCCGCGACCGCCGCGGGGCGATCGTCGTCGCCGTGGGGGTGCTCAGCCACTGGATCTGCGACGCGATCGTCCATCGGCCCGACCTCCCCGTGTATCCGGGCGGCCCCCTCGTCGGACTGGGGGTGTGGAACTCCGTGCCGGCGACGATCGCGCTCGAAGTGACGGCGTTCGTTACCGGCGCGGTGATCTACGCCCGCACGGCCGGTCCCCGTGACCGGGTCGCGCGGCTCGCGTGGGGCGGACTGCTGGTCTTCCTCGCCGCGACGTTCCTCGCGAGCGCGTTCGGACCGCCGCCCCCCTCCGCGCAGGCCGTGGCCGCGGTGACGCTGGTCGCGTGGGCCTTCCCGCTGTGGGCCTGGTGGCTGGATCGGCCGCGCAGCGCGGCACCGGCCGGGGGGAGGGCGTGACCCGCTTCGTGGAGCTGAGCCACGAGATCGAGCACGGGATGGTCACCTACCCCGGCCTGCCCGCCCCGGTGATCTCGGACTGGCTGACCCGCGCGGCCTCGCGCGCCCGGTACGCGCCCGGGACGGAGTTCCACCTGGGCCGCATCGAGATGCTCGCCAACACCGGGACCTACATGGATGCGCCGTCGCACCGTTTCGCCGGGGGCGCCGACATCGCGGGCTATGCCCTGGAGCAGGTCGCCGACCTCCCCGGGATCGTGGTGCGGACCAGCGGACGCGCGGTGACCGCGGCCCAGTTCGCCGGGATCGACGTGCGGGGGCGGGCCGTGCTGGTCCACACCGGCTGGGACGTCCACTGGCGCTCCGCGCGATACGGCCGCGCGAACCCCTACCTCACCGCCGACGCCGCCCGGCACCTCGTCGCCCTTGGCGTGGCCCTGGTCGGCATCGATTCGCTCAACATCGACGACGCGGACGATGGCGCCCGCCCGGCGCACACCACGCTGCTGGAGGCGGGCACCCCGATCGTGGAGCACCTGTGCGGGCTCGGCGGCCTCCCCGAATCGGGATTCCGGTTCTTCGCCGTACCGGTGCGGGTGCGCGGGCTGGGAAGTTTCCCGGTCCGCGCGTTCGCGATCGTATAGCGGCGCAACCATCCGGCGCCCTGCCGCGTCTTCTCTGTGAGGGGGATCCGCCCGCGTTCGTCCACCCCATCCCGGAGCCGGTATCGTGATTCGATGCGTCCGTCTCGCCACGGTCGTCCTGGTCCTCGTCCTCGCGGCGTCCGCGCCGGCGCAACAACCGCCCCCCGGCCCCGACCGGTCCATCGATTCGGCGACTCGGCGGGCCGTGATCGATGGCATCATCGCCCGTCTCAACGAGGCGTACGTCTTCCCCGATACGGCGCGCGCGATGGAGCGCGCCATCCGCGCACGTCAGGGCCGCCACGAGTATGACAACCTCACCAGCGCCCGCGCCTTCGCCGAGTCCCTGACCGCACACCTCCAGGCGGTGAGCCAGGACCGCCACCTGCGGGTCCGCTACAGCGCGGAGGCGCTGCCGGAGGATCGTCCCGACCAGGAGCCGGGACCGGAGGAGGACGCCCGTGCCCGGGCGTTCGGGCGCCGCGTCAACTACGGGATCGAGCGCGCCGAACGGCTCACGGGGAACGTCGGGTATCTCGAGGTGCGGAGCTTCGGCTTCGAGCCCGAATGGGCGGAAGCGACGGTCGGCGCGGCGATGACGCTGCTGGCCAACACCGACGCGTTGATCATCGATTTGCGGCGCAACGGCGGGGGATCGCCCGCATACGTGGCGCTCGTTTCGAGCTACCTCTTCGGGCCCGACTCGGTACACCTCAACAGTCTCTACTGGCGTCCCGAGGACCGCACCGACGCCTTCTACACGCGTGTGAACGTCCTGGGCACGCGCTACGGTCCGGACAAGCCCGTGTACGTGCTCACCAGCCGCCGGACCTTCTCGGGGGCGGAGGAGTTTGCCTACAACCTCCAGAGCCGAAAACGCGCCGTCATTGTGGGCGACACGACCGGGGGCGGCGCGCATCCCGGGGGGTTCCGGCGCGTGACCGAGCACTTCGGCGTGTGGGTGCCCTCGGGCCGGGCCATCAACCCGATCACCGGCACCAACTGGGAACGGGTCGGCGTCCGGCCGGACCTGGCGGCGCCGGCGGATTCCGCGCTGCGGGCGGCCCAGGTGGCCGCCCTGCGCGACCTGCTCCAGGATGCCGCGGACCCCGCGGATCGGGAGCGCCTCGAGGACGCCGTGCGGGAAGTCGAGGGTCCGCGGCCCCGTTAGGCCACCGACCAAGGGCCGCTGGCCCGGGTGTTGCACAATCAGGAGGCCGGGACTCCCCGTGGGGCCCGCCGGGCCACCTCACCCTGGGACTGCGATGCCCTCGTGCCTGTATCGAACCGTCCGGCCATCCTGATGCTCGCCGCCCTGGCGGCGGCCGCGTGCCGGTCCGATCGCGGCCGGGGTGCCGCCTCGCCGGAGGCGCTCGTGGACGCGGCGGCGCGGCGCGCGGTGATCGAAGGGGTCGCCGCCCGCATCGAGGCGAGCTACGTCTTTCGCGATCGGGCGGCGGTCATCGCCCGGGCGATCCGCGCGCGCGCGCGGCGCGGCGACTACGACCGCGTGACCAGCGCGCAGGCGCTGGCCGATTCGCTCACCGCCCATCTCCAGGCCGCGAGCCGCGACCGTCATCTGCGTGTGCGCTACAGCCACGACGTCCTGCCGGCGCAACCCTGGCGCCGCAGTGCGACGACCGGCGGAGAGGATAGCCTGCGGGCCCGTGGCCGGCGCGCCAATTTCGGCTTCGGCCGCCCGCGGCGTCTGCTCGGCGACATCGCGTACGTGGAGATCGTCGATTTCGGCTTCGAGCCGCAGTGGGCCGAGGAGACTGTGGCGAAGATCATGAACGACGTGGACGACGCGCGCGCGCTGATCATCGACGTCCGCCGGAATGGCGGGGGCTCGCCGCGGATGGTCGCGTTCGTGACCAGTTATCTCTTCGGCGCCGACTCGATCCACCTGTCCACGCTGTACTGGCGCGGCAATCGGGTCGAGCGGGTGTACACGCGCCGGACCGTGCCCGGCCGGCGCTTCGGTCCCGACCGGCCGGTGTACGTGCTGACGAGTCGCGCCACGTTCTCGGCCGCCGAGGGCTTTGCGTACAGCCTGCAGGCGCTGGGCCGCGCGGTGATCGTCGGCGATACCACCGGCGGCGGCGCCCATGCCGGCGGCCTGCATCGGGTCACCGATCATTTCGGCGTGTGGGTCCCGGGCGCGCGGGCGGTGAATCCGATCACGCGGCGCAACTGGGAGCGGGTCGGCGTGCGGCCCGATGTCGCCGTGCCGGAGGGCGAGGCCCTGCCGGTCGCGCATGCGCTGGCCCTGCGGCAGGTGCTCGAGCGGGAACCCGATGCCGGGCGGCGTCGCCGGCTGGAGCGGGCGATCGCCGAGGTCGCGCAGCCCTAGCCCGTCAGTCCGCCGGCACCGCGGCGTCCGCGGCGGTGACCCCGTACTTCCGCTCGATCTCCCGCGTGAGGTGCATCGAGCAGAACTTCGGTCCGCACATCGAGCAGAACTCGGCCGACTTGAAGTACTCGGCCGGCAGCGTCTCGTCGTGCAGCTCGCGGGCGCGCTCGGGATCGAGCGACAGCCGGAACTGCTCGTTCCAATCGAACGCGAAGCGGGCGCGGGACAGGGCGTCGTCACGGTCGCGGGCGTGCGGACGCCGGCGAGCGATGTCGGCGGCGTGGGCCGCGATCTTGTAGGCGATCACGCCCTCTCGGACCTCCTCGGCGTTCGGCAGGCCGAGGTGCTCCTTGCGCGTCACGTAGCACAGCATGTCCGCGCCGTGCCATCCGATCATGGCCGCCCCGATCGCGGACGTGATGTGGTCGTAGCCCGGGGCGACGTCGGTCACCAGCGGCCCGAGGGTGTAGAACGGCGCCTCGTGGCACAGCTCCTTCTGCAGCCGGACGTTGACCTCGATCTGGTGCAGCGGGATGTGGCCGGGCCCCTCGATCATCACCTGGACGTCCCGCGCCCAGGCGCGCTCGGTCAGCTCGCCCAGCACCGTGAGCTCCGCGAGCTGGGCCCGGTCGGTCGCGTCGGCCAGGGACCCGGGCCGCAGGCCGTCCCCCAGCGAGAGCGTCACGTCATGGGCCCGGGCGATGTCCAGGATGTCGTCGAACCGCTCGTACAGCGGGTTCTGGCGGTCGTGCGCGGCCATCCAGTACGCCAGGAGCGACCCGCCGCGCGAGACGATCCCGGTCACCCGCCGCAGGGCGTGCGGCACGTGCTCGCGCAGGATGCCGCAGTGCACCGTGACGTAGTCGACGCCCTGCTTCGCGTGATGCTCGATCACGCCGAGGAGATCGTCGGCGGTGAGGTCCTCGACCCGCGGGACCCGCTCCACCGCCTGGTAGATCGGGACGGTGCCGATCGGCACGGGGGACGCGGCGAGGATCGCCTCCCGGATGCCGTCGATGTTGCCGCCGGTCGAGAGGTCCATCACGGTGTCCGCGCCCCAGTGCACGGCGTGGTGCAGCTTCTCCAGCTCGCCGTCAATGTCGGAATCGACCGCGGAGTTGCCGATGTTCGCGTTGATCTTGACCGCGGCGACCGCGCCGATGCCCATCGGATCGAGCCGCTGGGCGAGATGGTGGACGTTGGCGGGGATCACGAGCCGTCCGCGGGCGACTTCGTCGCGCACCAGGTCGGCGGGCAGGTCTTCCCGCTCCGCGACGCGGCGCATCTCGGGGGTGACCACGCCCTGGCGGGCGTGGTGCAGCTGGGTGTGGACCGTCATGGGACTCCCTTCGCCGGCATTATCCGGATCAGGTGGTGAGGGTCTGCTCTCAGCCCGCCGCACCGCTGGCGGGCACCCCTGTCATGGGCGAATGTACACCCTCGGCCGTTCCGACACCACGATCCTGGAGCGTTCCATGGTGATCCGACCGTTGTGGCTCGGCGCGCTCATCACCCTCGCGCCGGGCCGAGCTGCCGCCCAGGCGACGGCTCCCGACTCCGCCATCCTCATCACCGTGACGCGGCTGTTCGACGCGATGCGCGCGCGGGATACCGCCGCCGTGCGCGCCGTGTTCGACTCCGGCGCCCGGCTCGTCTCCGCGGGGACGACGCGCGAGGGCACCCCCGCCCTGCGCATCACCACGATCGACGAGTTCGTCCGGGCGATCGGCGGTCTCACGATCGTGCCGGACGAACGGATCGTCGACCCCGACGTGCGCCAGGACGGCGGCCTGGCGACGGTGTGGACCCGGTATGCGTTCTATGCCGACGGGCGGTTCTCGCACTGCGGCGTGGACGCGTTCCAGCTGGGGCGCACCGCGGGCGGCTGGCGCATCGTGGCGCTGGCGGACACGCGGCAGCGGGAGGGGTGTACGGAGTGACGGACAGGGCGGACAGGGCGGACGTCGTCCGCCGTGTGTCCGCCCCCGTCCGTCTCTTTAGCGGAACAGCACGTCGAACGGCCCGACGCTGCCGCGATCGACGACCAGGTGCTGGTAGCCCGTCTGTGGCCCGCCGGTGCGGACGAAATCCTCGCCGGGCCCCGCCGACTTCACGTCGGCGCGGTAGCGCTCGTGCAGGTACTGCGACAGCTCCAGCGCCGTGATCTCGCGGTCGCCGTCCGCGTCGGCCAGCCGATCACCCACCGCCTCGGATATGAACTGTGCGAGGTAGCCGCCGGCGCGGAACTTCACCGCCACGCCCGACGTCACGTCCTCCTCCGACGAGAACAGGCCCATGCGGCCCGGCGCGGAGATCACGTCCTTGGAGAACCCGCCTGAGAAGCACGCGTCGAGGACCAGCAGCGATACCCGCGCGCGGATTGGGGCGAGCCACTGGTTCATGTCATCGTCGACCAGGTCGGCGTCGTAGAAGGCCAGCGTCTCGTCCTGGTTGTCCGGGTCGGACGCCTGGAATGCCCCGCGGTGCGGCACGCGGCCGCCGTGGCCGGAATAGAAGAAGACGAACATGTCGTTCGGGCCGGTGCGCGCCCCGATCTCCTGGACGGCGCGCCGGATGTTGGCCAGCGTCGCCTGCTGGTCGGTCAGGATGATCCCGTCGGACTCGCGCATCGCGGCGCCGCGCACCATGGCCTGTTGGGCCCGCCGCGCGTCTTCCGCGGTGAACATCAGGTTGCCGGCGCGGCCGCCGTAGTTCGAGATGCCCACGAACACGCCGTACACGCGCCCCGCGCCGCCCGTGGCGGGTGGCGCCGCCGGCCGCGCCGCGACGGCCCCGTTGCCACCGGCGCGCCGCAGCGTGAGGCGGTAGGCCCCGGTCTGCTCCGCGGCGTACGAGGTGGCCATCACCCGGTAGCGCCCGGTGGCCCGCAGCGTGAGCTCGACGCGCGACAGATCCTGACGCCCGTCCGCGTCGTCGTTGTCGATCTGCTCGCCCTCGGGGGGGATGAGCGCCAGGTACGGGTCGAATGCGCCCGAGGCCAGCTCGATGACCACGGCCTCGCCGGCCTGCCCGTCGAACGTGTAGAGATCGCGATACTCGCCGCCGTCGAGGCGCCGGTCATCGTTCGCGAGCCGCCCTTCGCGGGTCTCGCCCATCGTGAGCGCTTCCACGTCGCCCGACGAGCGGTTCGCGACTCCGGCGGTCACGGTCGGCGCCGCACCCCCCTGGGTCGTGCCGAGGGTCAGCTCGTAGGCGCCGGTCTCACCGCGCTGGTAGGACGTCACCGCCACGGTGTAGGTGCCCGGCTCGGTGATATCGGTCTCGATCACGCTGTGCCGCGGCTTGCCCTCGACGTCGTCGTTCTCGAGCCGTTCGCCCCGGGGCGGGATCAGGATGAGATACGTGTCGAAGTCCTGGGACAGGACGTCGATGGTGAGACGCTGCCCGGGGGAGGCCTCGATCCGATGGATGTCCACGAATTCGCCCGAGCGCAGGGTGTCGTCGCCCGCGGCCAGACGGCCCCGCTCCACGCGGGGCCCCGCCGCCGCGGCCGCCGCCACCGCGGCGGCCCCCGTGCCGCCGCCCAGGTCGATGCGGAGATCGTACGCGCCCGTTTCGCCGCTCTTGTACGACGTCACGATCACCCGGTAGGTGCCGTCCATCGGCAGCTCGAGCGACACGAGCGACCGGTGCGCGTCCCCCTCGTGATCGTCGTTGTCGGTCTGGTCGCCCTGCGGCGGCCGGACGATCAGGTACGGATCGAACTCGCCGGATCGCAGGTCCACCGTCACCCGCTGGCCACGGCGTCCTTCGAAGGTGTACTGGTCGGCGTACTCCCCGCTCGAGAGTGTCGCGTCGCCGGCGGCGAGCCGGCCGCTCTCGACGCGTGGTCCGCCGGCCACGGGCGCGGCCGCCGCGACGCCCGCCCCACCGCCCTCGATGCGCAGCTCATAGGAGCCGGTCTCGTCCTTCTTGTACGACGTGACCACGACCTTGTACGTCCCGGTCTCCTCGAGCGTGAGCTCGAGCCGCGAATGACTGCTCGAGCCTTCGAAGTCGTCGTTCTCCTTCTGGTCCTCCGAGGGAGCGATGACGAGGATGTAGGGGTCGAACCCCGTGGCGCGCAGGTCGACCACCATGCGCTGGCCCGCTCGTCCCTCGAACGTGTACCGGTCGTAGTACTCGCCGGTGCGCAGCTGGGAATCACCGCTGCCGAGCGAGCCACGATGCACGACGGGACTGCCCTGCGCGGTCAGCAGCGCCGGAAACGCGAACAGCGCAACCAGCGCGCGTCGCAACGAGACGCACATGGACTGCCTCCTTGATGATGTCAGACGAACTGCCGGGGGGTGGGCGGGCCGTACCGCTCTGCGGGCGGATGGTGTTGTTCCCACTCCGTGCGATAGGCGAAGGGGTCCAGGCCCGCGGCCCGGTCCAGCGCCAGAATGCCGTCGAGGTGGTCGATCTCGTGCTGGAGCAGCTCGGCCATCGGTCCCTCCACGTCGATCACGCGCTCCTTGCCTCGGAGGTCGAGATAGCGGACGGACACCTGGTGGGAGCGGGTCACCCGCACGAGTACATCGGGGAAACAGAAACAGTCGTCCCATACCGTGAAATCGTCGGGCCCGACATCGACGATCTCGGGGTTCAGCATCGTGGTCCGCTTGCGGTCCGTATCGATGAGGATCACCCGGACGGGGGCGCCGATCTGGGTGGCGGCGATTGCACGACCCATGCCGTGGCGTTTGCGGGCGGCCCGCAGCGAGTCGCGCAGGTCGTCCGCGATGAGGCGGGTCGCCGGCGAGATCGGGTCCTGTACGGGTTGCGCCCGCACCCGCAGCGCCGGGTCGCCGAGCAGTCGAATGCGCCGAGAAGCCACGGCACAAATGTGGGGGTTTGCCGGGTCGCCGCAACTCGCGCTAGGATAATGCTTGCCATGACGGTAGCGGGTGTCATCCTGGCAGGAGGGCGCTCGGCGCGCATGGGGTCGCCGAAGGCCCTGCTGGATTTCCGCGGGGCTCCGTTCGTCGTGCGGATCCTCGACGTGCTCGAGGCCCTCGACTTGCGGCCCCGGGTGGTCGTCGTCGGGCCGGCGGACGCGGGCGTGCGCCAGGCGCTCGCGGGTCGCGATTGCCTGGTGGTCGAGAACGCGGACGTGGATGGGGGCCCGATCGCCTCGCTGCGGGCGGCGCTCCAGGCCCTGGGTCCCGTTCGGCCCGCCGGCATGCTGGTCTGGCCGGTCGACCTGCCGCACGTCCGCCTTACGACGGTCGAGCGCCTGATCGACACCCATCGCCACGACCGTCCCGCGGCGGTCGTACCGGCCTTCGGTGACCGCCGAGGTCACCCGGTGCTGTGGGACGCGTCCCTGTACGAGGAGCTGCGCGCCAGCGCCGCCGCGACGCGCGAGGGGGCCCGGGCAGTGCTGCGGGCGCATCGCGCGGCCGTGTGTGCCGTCCGGGTGGACGACCCTGCCGTGCTCGATTCGCTCAACACGCCGGAGGACTACCAGCGGCTGGTGCGAAGCATCAATCGAGATATCTACTAGACTTTCCCCGGATTGACGCTGCCTAATACGCTGTAATATAACGGCTTAGCTTTAGTGAAGATTTCTTGAGTTTTAGTTGACAATCGTCCCGTCGCGATCTAGAATCCCGTTCATGACCGCACGCGACACTGTGCCGCCGCCGCCCCACAAGGGTTTGCGCGGCGAGATCCTGGTCGAGTTGAAGCGCTCCCAGCCGCTGACGGCCCGCGACCTGGCCGACCGCCTGGGCGTCTCCCCCAACGCCATCCGGCACCACTTGAAGGAGCTCGAGGCCGAGCGCCTGGTGGTCTACGGCCGCGAGCAGCGGGGCGTCGGCGCGCCCACGTTCGCGTTCCGCCTGTCCGATGTGGGCGAAGCGCGGTTCCCCAAGCGATACGAGCAGGCGCTGACCGACATGCTCGAGCGCGTGGCCGAGACGCAAGGGCGCTCGGCAACGGTGGCGATGCTGGAGGGCGAGTTCGCCCAGCTCACCCGGCGGGTGGAGGCCGCGATCGAGGATGCCGCGCCGGCCGAGCGGGTGGCGGCGGTGGCGCAGGCCCTTTCGGAGGCCGGCTACATGGCCGAATGGGACGAGCGCGAGGGGCGGTTCCGCCTGTCCGAACACAACTGCGCGCTGCGGGCCGTGGCGGAGCGGTTCCCCGAGATTTGCGCGGCCGAGGAGAAGTTCCTGCAGCGCGTGCTGGTCGCGTCGGTGGAGCGGCGGCAGCACATCGTGAGCGGTTGCAACACCTGTGAGTACGCCATCACCTTCGATGCGCCGGCGCCCCGCCCCGACGCCGGAGAGCCCGTATGACCTCCATTGAAGCCCAGGTCCTCCAGCCCTACAAGTACGGCTTCGAGACCAATATCGAGTCCGAGATCGTCCCTCCCGGTCTGAACGAGGACGTCATTCGGCTCATCTCGACCAAGAAGGGCGAGCCGGAGTGGATGCTCGAATGGCGGCTCAAGGCGTACCGCCAGTGGGTGCGGACGACCGAGCCGCACTGGGCGAACGTGCGGTACGGCCCCATCGACTACCAGGCGATCAGCTATTACGCGGCGCCCAAGCGGGGGCCGGAGCTGACGAGCCTGTCCGACGTCGATCCCAAGCTGATCGAGACGTTCGACAAGCTCGGCATCCCGATCGAGGAGCAGAAGCGGCTCGCCGGCGTCGCCGTGGACGCGGTGTTCGATTCGGTGTCGGTCGCGACCACGTTCCGGGCGGAGCTCGCCAAGTCCGGGGTGATTTTCTGTCCGATCTCCGAGGCGATCCGCGAGCACCCGGACCTGGTGCGCGAGTACCTGGGGTCGGTGGTGCCGGCCAACGACAACTTCTTCGCCGCGCTGAACTCGGCGGTCTTCACCGACGGATCGTTCGTCTACGTGCCCAAGGGCGTCCGCTGCCCGCTCGAGCTGTCGACGTACTTCCGCATCAACGCGCGGGCGACGGGCCAGTTCGAGCGCACCCTGATCATCGCGGACGCGGGGAGCTACGTGAGCTACCTCGAGGGCTGCTCGGCGCCCACCCGCGACGAGAACCAGCTGCATGCGGCCGTCGTGGAGCTCGTGGCGCACGACGACGCGACGATCAAGTACTCCACCATCCAGAACTGGTATCCGGGCGACGCGGAAGGCCGCGGCGGCATTTACAACTTCGTCACCAAGCGCGGCAAGTGCGCCGGCCGCCGGTCGAAGATCTCGTGGACCCAGGTCGAGACCGGCTCCGCCATCACGTGGAAGTACCCGGGATGCATCCTGCAGGGCGACGACTCCATCGGGGAGTTCTACTCCGTGGCCGTCACCAGCCAGCGCCAGCAGGCCGACACCGGGACCAAGATGATCCACCTGGGCCGGAATACGCGCTCGACCATCGTGTCGAAGGGCATCTCCGCCGGCCTGGGACAGAACACCTACCGCGGCCTCGTGAAGATCCTCAAGGGAGCGGACGGCGCGCGCAACTACTCGCAGTGCGACTCGATGCTCATCGGGGATCGGTGTGGCGCCCACACCTTCCCCTACATCGACGTGCGCAACAGCACCGCGATCATGGAGCACGAGGCCTCGACGTCGAAGATCGGCGAGGACCAGATCTTCTACCTGCGCCAGCGCGGGCTGTCCGCCGAGGACGCGGTGTCGCTGATCGTGAACGGGTTCTGCAAGCAAGTGTTCCGCGAGCTGCCGATGGAGTTCGCCGTCGAGGCGCAGCGCCTGCTCGGCATCTCGCTCGAAGGGAGTGTGGGTTGATGTCGGTCGCTCCGATGCTCGAAATCCGCGATCTTCACGTCGCCATCAACGGCACGGAGATCCTGCGCGGCGTGGACCTCACCATGGACCGCGGCACCGTGCACGCCATCATGGGTCCCAACGGCTCCGGGAAGAGCACGCTCGCCCAGGTGCTCGCCGGCCACCCCGCCTACGAGGTGACGGCGGGCACGGTCCGCTACGAGGGCCAGGACCTGCTCGACATGGCCCCGGAGGAGCGGGCCCGGGCGGGCGTGTTCCTCGCGTTCCAGTACCCGGTCGAGGTACGCGGCATCACCAACTCCTACTTCCTGCGCTCGGCGGTCAACGCGATCCGCAAGCACAAGGGCCAGCCGGAGCTCGACGCCCTGGACTTCCTCGAGGTGCTCGAGGAGAAGCTCAAGGCGATCGGGTGGGACGACAGCTTCCTCAACCGGCCCGTGAACGAGGGGTTCTCGGGCGGCGAGAAGAAGCGCAACGAGATCCTCCAGCTCGCCGTGCTCGAGCCGAGGCTCGCCATCCTCGATGAGACCGACTCGGGGCTCGACATCGACGCCCTCAAGACGGTGGCCGCCGCGGTGAACACGCTGCGCAGCCCCGCTCGCGCGTTCCTCGTGGTGACGCACTACCAGCGGCTGCTCGATCACATCACGCCGGACTTCGTGCACGTGCTCGCCGACGGCCGGATGGTGCGCTCCGGCGGGCCGGAGCTGGCGCACGAGCTCGAAGCCAAGGGGTACGACTGGCTGCGAGATGGCGCGGTGGTGTCGTAATGGTGGCCACGGAGTCCGCCGGCCGATACCTCGAGGCCCAGCGCCGCTTCGCGGCGAACGGCGGGGCGTCGGCGCCCGGCTGGCTGCAGGAGCTGCGCGCCACGGCGATCGCGCGGTTCGAGGCGCTCGGATTCCCCACCACCCGGCAGGAGGCGTGGCGGTTCACCAGCGTCGCCGCGATCGCCGAGACCCCGTTCGCGCTGTCGGAAGGCCCGGCCGCCCCGCTCCCGGCGCTCGCGGATCTCGAGCCGTTCCTGCTCGGCGACGCCGCGCCGCACCGGCTCGTGTTCGTGAACGGGCGGTTCTCCCCGGCGCTCTCGCGCGTGGAAGGATTCCCGGCGGGGGTCCGGGTGGAGAGCCTCGGCGCGGCGCTGCGGCGTGAGCCCGAGCTCGTGCGCCGCCATCTCGGCAGCGTGGCCGGGTTCGACGACCACTCATTCCGCGCGTTGAACACGGCGTTTCTCGCCGACGGTGCGTTCGTGCACGTGCCGCCGCGCGTCGCCCTGACGGAGCCGGTGCAGATCCTGTTCGTCACCGTCCCGGGCGCGAGTCCGGCCGCGACGCATCCGCGCTCGCTGATCGTGGCGGACCGGGAGGCGAGCGCCGCGATCGTGGAGACCTACGCCGGGCTGGGCGAGGGCGTGTACTGGACCAATGCGGTCACCGAGATCGTCCTGGGAGACGGGGCGCGAGTGGACTACCACCGCGTCCAGCGCGAGACCGAGCAGGGGTACCACGTGGCCTCGACCCAATGCCACCAGGGCCGCGACAGCCGGCTCACCGTGCATCCCGTGGCGTTCGGCGGGGCGCTCGCCCGTCACGATCTCCTCGTGGCCCTCGACGGGGCCGGGGCGTACGGCGTGCTCAACGGACTGTACCTGCTGCGCGGCCGGCAGCACGTGGACCACCACACGGTGATCGACCACCGCCAGCCGCATTGCGAGAGTCACGAATACTTCAACGGCGTGCTCGACGGCACGTCCCGCAGCGTGTTCACGGGGCGCATCGTCGTGCGGCCCGGCGCGCAGCGCACCGACTCCAAGCAGACCAACAACAACCTGCTCCTCTCGGCCGACGCCCACGCCGACAGCCAGCCGCAGCTCGAGATCTACGCCGACGACGTGAAGTGCACCCACGGCTCCACGACTGGTCCGCTCGACGAGCGCCAGCTCTTCTACCTGAAGAGCCGGGGGCTGGACGCGGGCGACGCCCGCCGGCTGCTGACCTACGGGTTCGCGGCCGAGATCATCGGACGGATGGAGGTCGCGCCGTTGCGCGAGCGGCTGGACCGCATCGTGCGGGAGCGCGTCTGGGGCGGATGACCGACCTCGGGGAGCTGTATCAGCAGCTCATCATCGAACACAGCCGGTCGCCGCGGAACTTCCGCCCGGTCCCCGGCGCGAACCGTGCCGCCGAAGGGGCGAACCCGCTGTGCGGCGACCAGATCACCCTGCAGGTGCGTCTCGCGGACGACCGGATCGCCGACGTCGGATTCCAGGGGAGCGGCTGCGCGATCTCGAAGGCCGCCGCATCGCTGATGACCGGTGCCGTGCTGGGCAAGACCACGGCCGAAGCCGAAGGCCTGTTCCGCCGCGTCCAGGCGATGGTGACCAGCCGCCCGGACGCGCCGGCCGACACCGCCGGTCTCGGCAAGCTCGCCGCGCTGGCGGGCGTGCGGGCGTTCCCGGCGCGGGTGAAGTGCGCCAGCCTCGCGTGGCACACCCTGCACGCCGCCCTGGAAGGCCGCCCCACCCCGGTCTCGACCGAGTCACCGAGCGACTGACCATGACCCTGGACGCCGCGCGCCTGCGTCAGGACTTCCCCCTGCTCCACCCCGCTCCCGACGGGAGGCGGCTCGTGTATCTCGACAGCGCCGCCACCAGCCAGAAGCCGCGGGCGGTGCTCGACGCGATCCAGCGCTACTACGAGACGACCAACGCCAACGTGCACCGCGGGGCCTACACCCTCGCCGTGCGCGCCACCGAAGCGTACGAACAGGCGCGGCGCCGCGTCGCCGCGTTCGTGAACGCGTGGGCGCCCGAGGGCGTCGTCTTCACGCGCGGCACCACCGAGGCGATCAACCTCGTGGCGGGATCCTGGGGCCGCGCCAACGTGCGCGCCGGCGACACCGTCGTGGTGACCGCGCTCGAGCACCACTCGAACCTCGTGCCCTGGCAACTGCTCTGCCAGGAGCGCGGGGCGACGCTGCGGATGGTGGAGATCACGCCCGATGGCCGGATCGATCTCGAGGATTTCGCGCGGGCGCTCGAGGCGGGGCCGAAGGTCGTGGCGTTCCCGTACGTCTCCAACGCGCTCGGCACGATCACCCCGGCTCGGGACCTGACCGAGCGCGCGCACCGAGCGGGCGCGGTGGTGGTGGTGGACGGGGCGCAGTCCACGCCCCACCTGCCCGTGGACCTCCAGGCCCTCGACTGCGACTTCTACGCATTCTCCGGCCACAAGATGCTCGGCCCGATGGGGAGCGGCGCGCTCGTCGCGAAGCCGGCCCTGCTCGACGCGATGCCGCCCTACCAGGGCGGCGGCGAGATGATCGCGCGGGTCTGGGACGACCACTCCACCTGGAATCAGATCCCCCACAAGTTCGAAGCGGGGACGCCCAACGTGGAGGCGGCGATCGGGCTCGCCGCGGCCATGGACTACCTCGAGCAGATCGGGCGCCCGTCGGTCGCGGCGCACGAGTCCGCGCTCGCCCGCCACGCGGTGGCGCGCCTCACCGAGCTCGAGGGCGTCACCATCTACGGCCCCGCCGCGGAACGGGCCGGCGTCGTGTCGTTCACCCTCGCCGACGTGCACCCGCACGACGTGGCGACCGTGCTGGATCAGGACGGGGTGTGCGTCCGCGCCGGCCACCACTGTGCCCAGCCCCTGATGCAGCGGCTCCACGTCGCCGCCACCGTCCGCGCCTCGTTCTACCTGTACAACGATGCCACGGACGTCGATGCCCTGATCGGCGCCCTGCGGAAGGCCGCCGCGCTCTTCGGCGTTCCCGCCTGAATCGGGCCCCGTCACGGGGCTGTTTGTGTGCCGCGTCCCGTGGGGCTAGCATTGGAGTCCCACACCTCCCCGGGTCTCGCGATGAGTCAGCCGGTCCTGGCCGTGGACCGCGTCACCAAGCGGTTCGCCGGGCACACCGCGGTCGATTCCCTCTCCATCGAGGTGCCGTCCGGGGTGATCTACGGATTGCTCGGCCCGAACGGCGCCGGCAAGACGACCATGATCCGGATGGTCATGAACATCCTCATGCCCGACGAGGGCACGATCCGCCTCTTCGGGACCGAGGGGACCGGGCACGACTTCTCGGCGCGGATCGGGTTTCTCCCCGAGGAGCGCGGCCTCTATCCCAAGATGCGGGTGCTCGACGTGCTGGTGTTCCTGGCCGAGGCCAAGGGCGTGGAGCGGCGCACGGCACGGAGCCGGGCGCTCGAGTGGTTGGACCGTCTCGGGCTCGCTGACTGGCGGCTGCGCAAGGTGGCGGACCTCTCGAAGGGCATGCAGCAGAAGGTCCAGTTCATCGCGACCCTGCTGCACGAGCCCGAGCTGATCGTGCTGGACGAGCCGTTCTCGGGGCTCGACCCCGTCAACACCCAGGTGCTCCGGGACACGGTGCTCGACCTGCGCCGCCGCGGCAAGACGATCGTCTTCTCGACCCACATCATGGAGCACGCCGAGCAGCTGTGCGACCAGCTGTGCATCATCGCACGCGGGCGCAAGCTGATCGAGGGGTCGGTGGCGGAGGTCAAGCAGCGGCATGGCGGGCGGCACGTGACGGTGGCGTTTGACGGCGCCACGGGCGACCCGGCGCGACTGTTCGCGGATGGGCGGTTGGTGCGGGTGGTGAACGATTTCGGGCAGTACGCCGAGCTGGAGATGGCCGCGGGCGCCGATCCGCAGGAGATCCTCACGGCGCTGTTGGCGGCCGGGGCGCGCCTCACGCGGTTCGAGGTCGCGGCGCCCTCATTGCACAAGATCTTCGTGGATGTCGTCGGACCGGAGGCGGCCGTGGCGGCCGCCCAACCCGGGGCGGTGGCGCGTGCGTAAGGTCTGGGCGGTGATCCGGCGGGAGTTCATCGAGCGCGTCCGCACCCGCGCCATGTGGATCTCGGCGATCCTGGGGCCGGTGTTCTTCGCGGCGCTGATCTTCCTCCCGATGCTGATGGCCGGTGCGGGGCACAAGAACATCGTTCTCGTGGACGGGACCAGCTCGGACTTCGGGGCCCGGGCGGCGGCCGCACTGCAGACGAAGGACTTCACCGTCACGCGGATCCCCGCGGGCCCCCGGGTGGTGGACTCCCTCACCCTGGCGGTGAGCGAGCATCACATCGACGGATTCCTGCTCGTGGGCGACACCCTGCTCGAGGCGGGCGCCGCCGAGTATCGGGCGTCGAATGTGTCGTCGTTCACCACCATGGAGCGGCTCGAGCGGGGGCTGCAGCAGGTGGCGGTCCGGACGCGCCTCGAGCGTCAAGGCGTGGACCCGGCGGTCGTGGGGCGCGCCCAGCTGAACGTGGATCTCACCACCAAGAAGATTTCCCGTGGCCGGACGACGGAGGAGTCCGCGGGCCAGTCGTTCTCGCTGGGCTACTTCATGGGGATCATCCTCTATATCGCCATCACGCTGTACGGCGTGAACGTGATGAACTCGGTGCTGGAGGAGAAGACGACGCGCATCGTCGAGGTGCTGATGAGCTCGCTCCGGCCCGGCCAGCTGATGGCGGGCAAGATCATCGGCGTCGGCGCCGTGTCGCTCTTGCAGTTCGTCATCTGGGGCGTGTCCGCGCGGCTGCTGATCAGCCAGCGGGCGCGCGTCGCGGCCCGGCTGGGCGGCACGCAGGATTTCAGCCTGTTCGAGGTGCCCGACGTGAGCCTCGCGACCGGGATCGTGTTCCTGGTGTACTTCCTGGGCGGGTTCTTCCTTTACTCGTCGATGTTCGCGGCCGTGGGCGCCATGTCCAGCAACGAGCAGGAGGCGCGGCAGGCGCAGGTCCCCGTGACCCTGCTGCTGCTCGTGTCGTTCATGGGCATGTTCTCGATGCTGAACGACCCGAATTCGTCGTTCGCGGTGGCGTTGTCCCTCGTGCCGTTCACCTCGCCGATCGCCATGCCCGTCCGGTGGGCCGCGGGGAGTCTGCCCGTTTCGGCGGTCGTCCTGTCGGTCGCGATCCTGTCGGTGACCATCGTGCTCGTCACCTGGGTCGCCGCGCGGATCTACCGGGTGGGGATCCTGATGACCGGTAAGCGGCCCAGCGTCCGGGAAGTCGTCCGCTGGGTGCGCGCGGCCTGACGAGTGTCACCCCAGCTCGTGGGGGCGCATCGAAACAAGATTCCACCTTGCTGATGCTACCAGTAGAATCGACGAAGAAGTCAACGCGCCCTGTTCCTTCGGTCTGGGCAAAATACGGCCCAGGCATCAGGCGTTTGACCGGTCCACGCCACGAGGCCATCGGCCGTGTACGCGGCTCGGCCGGTCGTGCCGAGCGCGTCCCAGTTGTGCTCGGCCGCGCCCCAGCGGTTGGGGCTCGAGCGGGTCCAGTAGCCCCGGGGATGGGTAATCTGGACGAAGATGCTATCCGCGGACAGCAGAGTGTCGAGACCGCGCCGTTCTCTGCCGCGCGGCCGTGATTAGAGGCCGTAGAGCGGCGCTCCCGGAGTCCGGGAGCGCTCGGGGGCGCCTGTCCTGCCACGGGCGGAGCCGGCCGTCGTAGGCAAGGCTCGTCGAGTCGCTGAGCGCGGTGATGCGAGGGACGAGCAGCACGATCGGAATACGGTGAGGAAATGGCGCTGACAGTGCTCATCGGCGCACCGCGTACACGATCGTATCAGCCGGGGGGCTACTGTCTCCCTCCGGCGTGAAACGCCCCTGGGACGTGCCACCCCGACCTGGTTCGGTGGACCCAGACGAAGCCAGAGAGTCCGCACCTGGGGCCACAACTGTAGCCAAGGTCTACACGTAGAGAATCCCTATCGGGCGTATTGACTGCGTAGACTCTGTATAGCCGAAGACGGGAGGGCGTGTCGACAAACGAACTCGTCAGTAGCTGCACGAGCGCTGCATCCGGAACCTCCGCGAGGATCTGTTCCTTGACGGGGAGCGACTGCGCAGGGACCTCAACAGTGGCGTCTCGCCCCGAGGATGACTGTCGGACGTCCGCCGCGGCGGCGAGCGCATGGATGGCCGCGGCCTCGACTGTCCGAAACGCCCTGGGTTCTGGGGGGCGCGCCCCCGGTACGCCGCACGATCCGCCACCGATGATCGTGACGGCCGCGAGAGAGGCCATCACGGCATGGTAGAACGGTGCAAGACCGCGCTTGACGGCGATCCGGCTACCGTCCGCAATAATTGTCGGGGCTAGTCGTCCACCCCGTGCTGTGTACGGCAAAGCAGTCCGCGCGTACCTCCTCCGGGTCGCCCGCATAGCGAAAGCCCCCAATGACGAGGCGGTGATGATACACCTCATGTGCCAGAGTGAACCTGATTTCGTGTGTGCTCAGCTCGAAGATCGGTGAGGCGGTGTTCACGTAGATGGAGCTTCCTTTGAGTAGGATCGCTCCACATCTACCCGACCGTTCCGTTGCACAGGCTAGGTGGTTGGGATTCGCGGGATCTGAATAGCTCCCGATGTCTCCGAAGAAGGCCAGTTCCATCAGTTGCTGCCTTACTCCCTGGCCGTCCTGCAAGAGGATGCCCTCGTACCAGATCCGGTCAAAGTCCTGTCGCACGCCGTTGTAACGATGACGCGACCAGGTGTAGTCGGAGAACTCACGCCAATCATCGATACCGTCGCCATTCCAATCCTCGATGGCAGGCGCACCGCCACCTCCCCCCGACGCCATCATGCAGTCCACCGCCGCTGAGGCTGATCCGGCACCGATGCAGTTGTCCAACTCGAGCGAATGATCCGCCGCCACCTGCGGACGCTCCTCCACGCGTAAACCATCGCGATCAACTCCGTTCGTCGGGTTCCCATCCGCGTACGCGTAGAGGTTCAAACCACCTGCGAACCCGATCGGGTCCTCTTGCACGAAACGCTGCACCCCGGGGTCGTAGTAGCGCGCCCGCACGTAGTACCACCCAGTCTCGGCGTCGTACTCCCGCCCGATCCAGCGGTAGCGTAGTGCGAACGGCGCCCCGACGGCGGAGTCGAGCACCGCCCCGTACGCCCGGTATCGGAAGCTGGCGACCCACACACCGTCCCGCCGTGAGAGCGCCCGGACGCTCCCCAGCGGGTCGGTCACGGCATACCACGTCGTCGCGTCGCTCAGTCGTCGCACCGCGACCACCCGGTCGGTCCCGAACCCCCAG
>Ga0075302_1000025_pt1 | contig 18411 bp, 15 predicted proteins | sample Browns_TuleB_D1_FD_120059 | JGI IMG/M metagenome (GOLD analysis project Ga0075302, IMG submission 120059) | Natural and restored wetland microbial communities from the San Francisco Bay, California, USA, that impact long-term carbon... | ecosystem: Environmental > Terrestrial > Soil > Wetlands ...
CGGTACCGGCGCACCAGCACCTCGTACCGATCCACGTCGCCCGCCAGGACGGCGCGCACCACCTCGCCGTCACTCGGCTCGTCCCGGACACTCACGTCGCTGTGCCTCACCCGCCTCCTGGGCGCGCATGGTACAGAACCGGCCGGGACCGGGCAACCTCGCCGTGAAGACGCGCCACCTGCCCGTCTGGTAACACGTTCCACGACGCGGGCGGCCGCCCGGGTACGCCCGGATCTTCGGTCTATGTTCGGTCTCCCCAGCCACCACAGCTCGCCGTTACCACCGCCGGCCGACCGGACTCTTCAACAACCTACACGTCTGACCTGAGTGGGGAGTGCCGCGCCATGAACTCGATCGACTCGGACCACCCGGACATCCGCGACAGCCTGCCCGACCGCGATCTGTTGCAGCAGCTCGCCCTGGGCGATGCCCAGGCGCTGCAATTCCTGCGTCGGCGCCACGAGACCGCGGTGTATGCGCTGGTGTTCGGACTGCTGAACGACGTCGTCGATACCGAGCACGTCGTCTCCGAGACGTTTCTCGACCTGTCTCGCCAGGCGGCGACCGTCGGCCGGCGCAGCGAGTCGGTGCACACCGTACTGCGCCGCGTCGCCCGGACGCGCGCGCAGGCACTGCGCGCCACCCGGGCACCCCGGACGACCCGGACCGCCTGAGCAGCCGGCGGCCTCCGCACCACGACAGGGCCCGTTTCCGCCGGGCCCTGTTGTATTTTCGTTGCCATGTTGCGCGGCACCTGCCTCGTCCTCCTGCTCGCCGCGCCCCGGCTCGGCGCGCAGGCAGACCTGAGTGTGGGCGCGGGTGCCGGCTCGATCCGCTACTCCGGGGGCGCCTCGCTCGGCAGCTTCACGATCTCTCCCATGGGCTCGCTCGCTGCCCGGTCCTGGTCCGCCGGTGCCGCCGCCGCATTCGGACCGCTCGATGGCGGGGGCTGGGCCGGACAGCTGCGGGCCGACGGCTGGTCGGTCCTGGCGGGGCCCGGCGTGCGTCCGGCGGCCGCCGTCGTGCTGGAGGGATCGGCGCAGACGGGCGGGCCGGCGACCGGGGTCGCCCACCTGCTGGCTGAGGGAGTGTGGACCCGGGACCGCTGGGGGGCGGCCGTCGGCATCGGGGCATCGCTCGCCGTGATCACCGCCACCGAACCGGCGTCCGCCGTGCGCGCGCGGGCACGGACGTGGGGCCGCATCGGCACGGCACTGGCCACCGCGACCGTCGAGCCGCAGCGCCTCCAGGACGCCTGGTTCACCGACATCACCGTCGGCCTCGCGACGCCGGACGGCCGTGTCACGGCGGGCGGCTGGATCGCCGCCCGGGTGAGCGACGCCTATGAATCCCGCGCGGCCGGCAGCGTGGCGGCCCAAGTCGCCCTGTCCCCGCGCTTCGCGCTCGAGGCGAGCGGCGGGTCGCTGCTGCCGGATCTGTACCAGGGCTTCCCGGCATCGGGGTTCGTGAGCCTGGGCGTGCGCGCGTTCCTCACGCCCCGGCCGCCGGCCGCGTTGCGCGCGGGCGCCGGCGAACGCCGGCCCGCGGTGGCGGTCCGCGAGGGGGCCGAGGTCCTGGTGCGCTTCACCGTGCCGGACGCCCGGCAAGTCGCCATCGCGGGTGAGTGGTCTGACTGGCAGCCCGTCCCGCTCGTCCCCGCCGGCCGGGACATCTGGCAGATCCGGCTGGCGCTCGCCCCCGGCACGTACCGCTTCACGCTCGTCGTGGATGGCAGCCGCTGGCTCGTGCCCACCGCGGTCGTGACCGTGCCCGACGAGATGGGCGGCGAGCAGGGGCTGCTGGTCGTCCCGTGAGACTCGAGGGAGGGCGCAAAGAACCGGGCCCCGGGGGAACCCCGGGGCCCGGCGTCGAGCGCGGCGGGACCGCGACTCAGTAATTGAAGCGCAGCGTGACCCCCATCGACCGCGCCGGATTGGTCAGGTAGCCCACGCGGCCGCGGGTTCCCCGCTCCTGATCCAGGGCCAGGAACGCCCGCTCGTCGGTCAGGTTGTTCACGAAGACCGCGACCTCCCAACTCTCGCGGATCAGGCCCACGCGCAGGTTGACCATGTTGTATGCCGGGAGCAGCGGATCGAACGTGAACGTGGTCTGGGTCAGGGGACCGCCGATCGTGGCGCCGCCCCCGGCCTCGAAGCTGTTCAAGTCGACCGTGCCAAACCCCGTGGCCTGGTCGCCGATCTGGGTGTAGCGGGAGCCGATGTACTGGTAGCTGCCGGTGATGAAGGCCCGCGACCCCTGGCCCACCTGCCACTGATACGTCGCGGCGGAGGTCACCTGGACCTGCGGCACGCTGGGGAGGCGGTTGCCCGCCTCCATGCCCGAGACGACGCTCGTGTCCCCAGCGGCGGAAATGGAGTTCACGGTGGACCGCAGCTCGGAGTTATTGAGGCTGCCGGCGACCGAGAAATCGAAGTGGTCGCTGGGGCTCGCCGTGAACTCCAGCTCCAGACCCTGGCTGCGGGCCTTGTCCACGTTGAAGATCAGCCGGGAGGAGCACGAGCCCGCGGTCACGGTCAGCTGGAGGTCGCGGATGTCCATGTAGAACGCGGACAGATTGAAGGACGCGCGGCCGCCCGCCAGCCGGGACTTGGCCCCCACCTCGTAGTTCCACGCCTTCTCGTCCTTCCAGGAATCCCGGCCACCGAACGTCACCAGGTCCTCGGGCGTGCACAGCGAAACGTTGAGGGGATCGTTGATGCCGCCCAGCCGGAACCCCTGCGACGCCTGCGCGTTCAGGGTGACCGCGTCGGACATTTTGTAGCTCGCCATGAACCGTGGTGCCACGCCGTCGGCGGTGGTGGCGCCGGGCTGCGACTGTGGCGCGCCGCTGGCGTCCTGGCCGAAGATGCCGTCGAAGATCTGTTCGCGGTTCTCGTCGAAGTTGTAGTAGCGCACACCGCCGGTGAGCGCGAGCCGCGGACCCACGGACAGCGTCGCTTCGCCGAAGGCGGCGATCTGCTTCAGCTCGTAGTCGAGCCGGGACCAGAACAGGTGGTCCTTGGGGTTATACTGCCCCGTCGTAAAGCCGAACGGGGCACCGAGGATCGGCGCCGCGAGCGTGTCGAACCCTGCGACAAACAGGTCCTGGGCGTAGTGGCGCTTGTTCTTGCTGTAGAAACCGCCCACGAGCCACTTGATGCGACCGGTACCACCGGACAGCCGCAACTCCTGCGTCCACACGTTGGAATCGGTGGAGTCGTTGAGCGGCGCGTCGAGCGTGTACACGTTCTCCGGGAGGCCGATACTGCCGCCGGTGATGCTGGACGTCAGGGCGCCCGCATCGCGCACCACCAGGACGTCCCGGTGGGTGTAGGCGGTGATCGACGTCAGGCGCACCCCGCCGAAGTCGTACTGCAGGTTCAGGTCGGTGAGCAGGAACTCGTCGCTGAAGGGCTCATTGATTTGCGTGAAGAGCTCGCGCTCCCCCATCGTCACCGCGGGCCGCGTGGTGGTGTACGGGTTGGCCAGGATGTTGTAGACGTCGATGCGGTTCCAGCCGTCCGCCGTCGCCTTCTGGTAGACGACGCGCGGCGTGATGCTGAAGCGTTCGCTCGGGACCAGCCGGAGGGCGGCCCGCAGTCCGTTTCGGTCGCTGCTGTTGACGTTGTCGTTGAGCTGGAGGTTGGGCTGCACCGCGTCCATGAAGCCGCCGACCCGGTTGCCATAGCCCACCACCCGGAACGCCGCCTTCTGTCCCAATGGCACGTTGAAGCCAAGCTTGGCGCTGTTGCCCGAGCCGCCGCCGCCGAACCTGCTGATACCGACCTCGCCGAAGGTGCTGCTCACGCCGAGCTCGGGCTGGTTGCTGATGTACCGCACCGTGCCGGCCAGGGAGCCGGAGCCGAACAGGGTCCCCTGCGGCCCGCGCAGCACCTCCACGCGGGCGACGTCGAACAGGTCCAGGTCCGGGGTGAACAGCGAGAGGGAGATGACGGCGTCGTCGAGATAGGCGCTCACCTGCTCCTTGACCCCGGGCTGGTCGCGAGCGATCTGGCCGGACGAGGTGCCGCGCATGGCGACCTGGCTCTGGCCGGGGCCGAGGTTCTGCACGCTGAACCCGGCCACGTTCTCGGCGACTTGCTCGATGTTGTCCGCGCCGCGAAGCCGCAGGGCCTCCTCGGTGGGGGCGGCGACGGAGAACGGGACGTCGATTACCTCCTGCTCGCGCAGCGTGGCCGTGACGGTGATCGCGTCGAGCACCAGCGGCTGCAGCGCGAAGTCGACCGTGACCACTGCATCCGCGACCTGCACGTTCCGGTAGGACAGCTTCCGGACGCCGGGCAGCGATGCCGAGACGGTGTAGGCGCCGGCTGCGAGGCCGGACACGGCATACTTGCCGTCGGTGAACGTGGTCGTGCGGCTGGACGTACCCGTGGCCTGATTCGTGACCGTGACGGCCGCGCCCGCCATCGGGAGGCCGCGGGTGTCGCGCCCCACACCCGAGATGCCACCATTCTGGGCCTCCGCCGGAACGCCGTAGAGGACGGCGGCGAGTGCGGCGAAGGTCAGGAACCGACTTCCGAAGCTGGCCATAGAACCCCCCTGCACGAAGCGTGGTCCGAGTGTCCTTGGGAGGCTTGGAATACGGTCCCTCCAGGACCCTGTCAAGGGTGCCCACGGGCCTGTTGCGGCGGCCCTGCCGGGGGTGCGTCAGAAGGTCACGTCGTAGGTCAGCAACAGGCTCCGGCCCGTCTCCGGCCGGAAGAAGCTCACGTTGCTGAACTCGGCGTACAGCGCGTTGGTGATGTTGAGCACCGCGACGCCCAGGCGCTGGGTGTGGAGCCCGCGCCGGAACACCGTCACGCCGGCGCGCGCGTTCTGCACCACGAAGCCCGGCAACGTCGCGCCCACCGGGTTGGTGCCCGGGAGGACGTCCTTGCGGTCGCCGTTGCCGCGCAGCTCGTATTCGGCGAAGAAGCGGTCGCGCGGGTCGTCGTAGCGCAGCGCCGCGCGATAGCTCGTCGAGAACGTCTCGCCGACCGGGTTGCTCGGATCGAGCACATCCTTGGAGTCGAGGTGCGTGAAGGCCGCGGTGACGGAGGTCCCCGCCGGCCCGCGCACGCGCCCTGACAGCTCCACACCGCGGTACCGCAGCTTGTCGACATTCGTGTTCTGGTACTCAGGCAGCCCGTTCACCGAGTCGCCCGTCGCCGCGATGCGGATGCCGTCCCGGATGTCGTTCTGGAAGACGAACCCTTCCGCGTAGACGCGGCTCGTCCGCACCCGCATCCCGAGGTCGACGTTGAGGCTCGTCTCGGCCCGCAGGTCGGGATTGGGCGATTGGAAGGCGATGCCCTCGGGGGTGAGTCCGTTGAAGAACCGCTCGACCAGATTGGGCGACCGGAAAGCGCGGCCGACCGTGCCCACCAGGCTCACTGACTCGCTCAGGCGGTAGATGCCGCTCGCGGCTCCGACCACGGTGTGGTCGATCGACGTGGTCGTCGGCGCCGTGATGTTCGGGGTGGGCTCGGTCGCGGCGCGCACGTACTGATAGCGCGCGCCGAGGATCACCGAGAACCGGGGGGCGACGGCCAGATCGCCCTGCGCGAACAGGCCGGCGCTCGTGTACGTCGCGTTGGGCACCGTGGGCACCGTGTCCGTCTCTGGCGGGATCGGGCCCAGGTTCACGAGCGTCGTGGTGTTCGAATCGGTGTTCTCCGACCGGTCCCGGAATGCATCGATCCCGTAGGTCAGCGCGAGCGCGGAATTCGCAAGCTTCTTCGCCTCGACCCGGGCGCCAACGGTGCGCAGGTCGGTCCAGTTACGCTGGTCGATGTCGACGCCGGCGCCGGGCGGGCCGGGGATCGGGATGAACACGTCGAGATTGAGCTTGCGCTCATTGTCCTGGACGTAGCCGAGCACCTCGAGCCGGTCTGCCAGCACCGAGCCGAGGCCGGTGCCGCGATACCCGACGCCGAGCTTGGTGAACGTCTGCGCGGGGTAGGTGATCCGGATGGTGGGGTCCCCCGGAGCGTACGCCGCCGGGTCGATGTAGCCGAACCCGGCGGTGTCGGCGTCGTAGCGGTCGAGGCGCGCGAACACCTCGTGGTTCTCGGCCAGGCGATATCCGAGGTAGGCGTCCAGGCTCCAGTCGGCACCGCCGGTGTCGTTGACGCGCGTGGGATCCGCGAGCGTGATGTTGCCGAACGTGCCGGAGGGCGCGTCGTAGTCACGCGACCCGCGGACCGCCCCTCCCACCTGGACGCCCCAGCGCCCGAAGCGGCCGGCGGCGTTGGCGTACACGCGCTCCTGGTCATCGGCGGCGGAGTAGCGCGCGCCCCCGGAGCCGTGCAGGCCGGCCGTCTCGGGCGACCGCGTGATGACGTTCACCACGCCGCCGATCGCATCCGAGCCGTACAGCACCGACGCCGGGCCGCGCACCACCTCGACGCGGTCCACCGCGGAGACGTCGACCAGTGCGGGGATCTCGCCGAAGTCCTGCTGGCGGCGGGAGTTGTTGAGGCGCTGCCCGTCGGCGAGCAGCAGGATGCGTTGGCCACGCTGGCCGCGGATGATGGGCCGCACCTGCGTGAGCCCGACGCCGCTCACGTCGAGGCCCGCGAGTCCCCGGAAGAGGTCTGCGACGCTGTTCGGCGCCCGCGCGCGAATGTCGGTGCGATCGAGCACGTTCACCGGCACCGGTGTGAGGAACACGTCCTTCGGCGATCGCGTCGCGGTCACGGCGATCGGCGTGAGGTACACGGTGTCGCGAGAGACGGCCGTGTCGGGGCGCGCCTGCGCGGCGAGCGGCGGCGCCAGCGCGAGGAGCGCGAGCAGTAACGAACGCGAGCGAATCATGGCAGGTCCTCTCGGGAGAACGGTGCGGCACACGCGGCGCCGATCGGTCGCGCCGCCCGCGTCCAACCTGAGGGGGACTGCCGTTGTCGGGTTAGTGGGAAAGCACCGGAGCCGTGAGCTCCGTAGAAATGCGGAGGGCCGCGCTAACCGCCGACGAGACCGGACTGTAGCGCGAAGCGCGTGAGCTCGGCCACGCTGCGCAATGAGAGCTTCTTCATCACGCTCTCACGGTGGCTTTCCACCGTGCGGGGCGAGATGCCCAGCTGCGCGGCGATCTCGCGGTTGGTGAGGCCCGCCGCGACCCGCGCCAGCACTTCCCGCTCGCGCGGCGTCAACCGCTCCAGCCGGTCGCGCGGGGCGTCCGCCGGCACCTCGCCGCGCACGGCGGCGCCGAGGTGCCGCGCGACGGCGGGGCTGAAATACCCCGCGCCCCCGTGCACCGCGCGGATCGCCGCCCGCAGCTCGCCGGGATCGGCGTCCTTGAGGACGTATCCGTGCGCACCCCCGCGCACCGCGGCGACGACGTATTCGTCCTGTTCGTGCATCGACAGCACCAGCACCCGCACCTCGGGCAATCGCTCGCGCAGCGCCGCCGTCACCTCGAGCCCCGACATCCCGGGCATCGTGAGGTCGAGCAGCACCACGTCGGGCCGCCGCTCGGCGGCGAGCGCCAGCGCCTCGGCACCGGTGCCCGCCTCGCCCACGACGTCGAACCCGTGGTCAGCGCCGAGGACGTGCCGCAGCCCTTCCCGCACCACCACGTGGTCGTCCACCAGCAGCACGCGAATCGGCGCGTCGCTCATGCCGAGCTCGCGCCGGCCACCGGGAGGCGCGCCGCGAGCGCCACCCCGCCGGCGGGGCGGGCGCTCACCGTGATCGCCCCGCCCAGCGCCGCCACGCGCTCGCGCATCCCCGCGAGGCCCACGTGCCCGTCCCGCCGCAGCGTGTCGGGGGACCACCCGCTGGGGAGCCCGCGGCCGTCGTCCGACACCGTCACGGCGATCTGCCCACCGGCCACGGCCAGGGTCACGTCCACGCTGGTCGCCTCGGCATGTCGCACCACGTTGGCGAGGGCCTCCTGGACGGTGCGGTAGAGCGCGAGCTCCGTGTCGTCGGACAGCACGGGGAGCGCGTCGGGCAGGGTGAGCCGCACCGCGAGTCCGGTGCGCTCCTCGCACGCCGAGGCGAGGGCGCGCAGGGCCGGCAAGAGGCCGAGGTCATCGAGCAGCGACGGCCGCAAGTCGTTGGTGAGGCTGCGCAGGCTCTGGATCCCCTCGTTCACCAGCTCGAGCGCGCGGTCGAGTCGCGGGGCGAGCCCCGCCGGCGCGGCCTCACGCGCCAGTCCGAGCTGCAACTTGACGGCCGAGAAGACCTGCGCCGTCTCGTCGTGCAGCTCCCGCGACAGGCGCCGCCGTTCCTCTTCGTGCTGGTGCACCATGCGCGCCGCCAGCCGCTCCAGGTCCGCCGTGCGCTCCGCCAGTCCCCGTCGCAGGTCCTCGTGCACCAGCAGGAGCATCCCCAGTCCCATGCCCAGGATGAACACGATGTCGAGGTAATAGCCCCACGGATTCCACGCGCCGCGCGCCCGCAGGAAGGGATAGTCGAAGTGGTGCAGTCCCCACAGCAGCAGCGTGCCGGCGAGGAAGCGCGCGGGGCCCGATCCGGTGGCCCGATAATGCCGCCAGAACGCCCACGCGGTCCACAGGGTGGCCCCCGAGAGGAACGCCACCGCCGGCCCGGCCGCGAGCATGAAGTTGTCGAGGCGGTAGATCGCCACGTACGACCAGATCGGCGGGAACACCACGGCGACCCAATAGCCGGCGCGCCACCGCAGGTGCAGCGAGAACACCAGCGCCGCCCACAACAGCGCCAGGGCGGCCCAGCCCGTGGCGACCTGATGCCAGTACAGCCACCCGCGGTCGGGCCGCAGCAGGAAACTGATGATGGCGCCGAGCCGCAGGGCGTACAGCGACCACGCGACCGCCCACCAGGCGAACGACGGCAGGCGGTGCCGGCGGTACAGGAACACGAACAGGCCGGCGAGCCCCAGCGTGATCGCCGTCTGGAGGAACGCGGCGGCGAGCTCGCCGACCTGGGAAGGTGCGGGGACCAGGTCCATATCAGGCGCGCCCGCTCAGCGAGCCGACAGCGCCTCCCGCCGCGTGCCCCGCAGCTCCCGCACCACCTCATCGGCGGTCTTGAACTGCCGGGCCGGATCGGTGGCGTACCACGCCTTGAAGTACTCGAGCCCCTGGCGATGCGCCTCCTCGGTAAACGCCTGCAGGGCATCGGTCACCCACACCAGATCGTACCCCTTCTGGAAAGCATCCCCCGAGGTGTGCCGGGCGCAGCAATCGGTATGCAGCCCGGCGACGTACAGCAGCCGGATGCCGCGGGTTTTGAGCTCGGCGTCGATGCCGCTGGACAGGAACGGGCTGTACGTGCGCTTCTCCAACACCAGATCCCCGGGGTGCGGCGCGACCGCGGTCGCGATCGAGGCCTGCGCAGTCCCCTTCATGGCGTGCGGGGGCCACTTACGCAGCTCGTCGTCACCCGGCGTGTGGGCGTCGGTCGCGTAGACCACCAGGACGCCCGCGGCGCGCGCGCCGTCGATCAGCCGGCGGACCGCCGGAAGGATGGCCTGGGCGCGTCGCTGATAGTCGGGACCCCCGGCGTCGGCGATCACGCCGCCCGGGTAGAGGAAGTCGTTCGCCAGATCGATCAGGACCACGGCGCGCTGCTCGGGGGGGACCACGGTGTGCGACATGATGAGGCTCTCCCATTGGGTGAAGGACCACGCCGCCGGGGGGCCGATTGGGCAACGCCTAGATCCGGCTTGGGCCGGACCGCTCCCGGGGGCGGGCGCCTCGCGGCGCCGATGGGGAATGTAGTCGGACGGGGACCGGCGGGCGGGCGGGGTCGCGTTGTGACGCAGCGCACGGCGTTCCGGGCCGGTCGTCGGTACCTTCACTTCCCCCAGGAATTGCACCCGGCGCCATCCGGGAGATCTTCGGGTCCCCCCGGACTACGGCGCGGAAGTTGCGTTAACGCAGTCCGCACGACTCATCGCGCACGGGGTGGTTCCACCATTGGGGAAGGTCACGTCTCTCTCGCACACCATGACGGATATCCAGGGTTGGGCTCGCGTGTGGCCCGCGGCCAAGATCGAGGGCAAGCCGCTTCGCCGGGGCGCATGGTACCGGATCGTTAGTGCCGGACGCAGCAAGGTCGTGCTGGAGGTACGCAACACCCGATACGCGCTGCCGCACGACGCGGTCGAGGTGCGCCGCACGCGACCCGACCGGTTCACCGTCGTCTACCGGCCGCTCAACGCCCCCAACCCCCACGAAGGCACCAAGAAGGACCTCGGCCGGATGTATGCCGTGTGTCCCGAGTCGGGCACCCGCATCAAGCTGTTCGGGCGGCCCGACGAGTTGTTGTGCCCGGTGTGCGGACACCGGGGCGAGATCGCCTGGTGGGAGACCGGCTGATCGGGGGTCACCGGGACCGCGCGGCGCGCCGCACCAGCCAGTAGATCACGACGTTCGCCAGCACGACCAACGCCCCCAGGGCCACCTGGACCGGGCGGGTCAGTGCATTGGGATACAGCACGGGGAGCACGTAGTGCTCCACGAACCCGCTGGCGTAGCCCGCCGAGCCGCCGCGCCGTCGCAGCGCGATCTCGAGCGGCGTCAGGGGGCAGATGCCACCGGTCCACTCGATCAGCACCCCCCAGAGCGCCGCTGGCAGGTGGACCCACCGCGTCCGGGGCCAGCGGAACGCCAGCACGCCCCCCAGGACCACGAACGCCACGAACGCGAGGTGGACCAGGACGACCAGATCGGCGGCGACGCGATAGGCCACGGGACGCGACCGAACGATATGCCGCCGGCACCGGGCCGCCAGCACCGCGGGTTCCGACCGGGCGCGACGTGGCCTGCGTCACCGTGCGCGCGGCTGGCGCACGGTAAGTTGACCCTCCCCATGGATCACACGAAGCCGTCGCTGGGCTGGGGCCGCGTGTTCGCGGCCGCACGCCTGTCGCAGGCCCCCGAGACGCGCCGGGGCGCTTGGTATCCCGTCGTGAGCGAAGGCCGCAGTCGCGTGGTGCTCGAGGTCAACGGCAAGCGGGTCGATCTCGCGAAGGCCGCCGTCGAGGTGCGGGCGAAGCGGCCGGAAAAATTCACGGTGGTGTATCGCTCGGCGCACGACAAGGCACCCGCGGTCCCGAAGGGAGCGGATCCCGGGCGCGTCTACGCGGTCTGCCCCGACTGCGCCAAGCGCACGCGCCTCTTCGGCGAGCCGCAGACCCTGCAATGTCCGGTGTGCCGCCACGAAGGGGTGATCGCGTGGTGGGAGACGGGCTGAGCCTTCAGCGACGCGCGTCCGTGCCGGTGATCAGTCGCACGCCGTGCTGGTAGGTGACGTACGCGTACGCCCACTGGAGCAGGACGCTCGCCCGGTTGCGGAATCCGGCCAGATACAGGATGTGCACGAATAGCCAGAACCACCACGCGGCGCGCCCCGTGAGCCGCACGCGCCCGTCCCACAGCATCCCCACCGCCTTGTTGCGCCCGATGGTCGCCAGATCGCCTTTGTTGCGATAGCGGAACGGCTCCCGCGCCTCCCCGCGCAGGGTCCGCAGGACGTTGCGCGCGGCGCACTCACCCTGTTGCACCGCCGCGGGGGCCACGGCGGGGACGGGCCTGCCCCCCGCGGTGGTGGTCGCGAGATCCCCCGCCACGAACAGCTCGGGACGGCCCGGCACCGACAGGTCCGGTTCCACGAGCACGCGGCCCTGGCGGTCGAGCGGGGCCCCCAGCTCGCGCCCGAGGGGCGAGGCCAGGTTGCCCGCGGCCCAGAACACGGTCCGGGCGGCGACGGTCTCCCCGCCGATGGTGACGCCGCGCTGGTCGACGCCGTTCACCGGCGTGCCCAGGCGCACCTCGACTCCGAGCGCCTCGAGATCGCGGCGGGCACGCTCGGCGAGGGACGCCGGGAAGGCGGGCAAGAGCCGCGGGCCCGCTTCGACGAGGACGACCCGCACCGCGCGCGTATCGATGTGGCGGAACTCGCGCACCAGCGCGCGGCGACAGACGGTGGGGATCATCCCCGCCAGCTCGACGCCGGTCGGGCCCCCGCCGACGACGACGATCGTCAGCTCGGCCGCGCGGACGGCGGCGTCGGTCGTGCGCTCCGCGCGCTCGAGGGCCAGCAGGAAGCGGCGCCGCACGGCGAATGCGTCTTCGATCGTCTTGAGCCCCGGGGCGTGCGCCTCCCACTCGTCGTGGCCGAAGTACGCGTGACGGGCGCCCGTCGCGACGACCAGAAAGTCGTACGCCACCGCGCCGGGGTCGCTGTCGAGCCGGACCTCGCGCTTGACGACGTCGATGCCCGTGACCCCCGCGAGCAGGACGGTCGCGTTGGCCTGGCCGCGCAGGCGCCAGCGGATGGGCACGGTGATGTCGCTCGGGGCGAGCACGCCGGTCGCCACCTGATACAGGAGGGGCTGGAAGACATGGTGGTTGGTGCGGTCCACGACGGTGACCGTGACCGACTCGCCGACGAGCGCCCGCGCGGCGTACAGGCCGGCGAACCCGCCGCCCAGGATCACGACGCGCGGACGGGGTCCTCCGGCGGTCATGGGGCGCTCTCCCGGACGGCGTCCCGCACGATCGCGACGGCTTCCGCCACCCGATCCGCGTGCGTCCGGAACGACACGATGCAGATGCGGATCACGAACCGGTCGCCGAGCATGGTGGGTGAGAGCAGCAACCGCTGGCGCGCGTTGATGCGTTCGAGCACGGCGCGGTTGAGACGCGTGCGTCCCGCTTCGTCGAGCCCCGGGCGCACCAGGCGGAACGCCAGGGTCGAGAGCTGCGGTTCCGCCACGAGCTCGATGCCGGGGACGTGCCGCAGCGCATCCGCCGCCCAGCGGGCCAGGTCGAGCTTCTCGTCGAGCTGTCGCCGGAACGGGCCAGCACCGTGCATCTTGAGCGGCAGCCACAGCCGCAGCCCCCGGAAGTCGCGCGACAGCTCGGGCGAGATGTCGCTCGCGTCCACCGCTTCGGCGTCCCGTCCCCCCTCGGGCATGTAGATCGCGGACCCGCCGAACGCGCGGCGCAGGGCGGCGCCCTCCCGCGCGAGCACCGCTCCGGTGCCGTACGGCAGGAACATCCCTTTGTGCGGATCGAGGGTCACCGAGTCGGCGCGCTCGATGCCCCGCATCAGGGCGCGTCCGCGCGCGGTGAGGAGAAAGAACCCGCCGTACGCCGCGTCCACGTGCAGCCACAGATCCTCCGCGGCGGTTACGTCCGCGAGGCCGGCGAGGTCGTCCACCGCGCCGGTGTTGGTGCTCCCGGCGGAGGCGACCACGAGCAGCGGCCGCCGCCCCGCGCGCCGGTCCTCGCGCACGGCCCGCTCCAGCGTCTCGGGGCGGAGCTGAAACCGTTCGTCGGTGGCCAGGTCCCGGATCTGCCGCGGCGCGAACCCGACCTGCACCGCGGCCTTGGCCACCGAGTGGTGTGTCTGGTCGGAGAGGTAGATCACCGTGTCGCGGAAGTCCTCGTCACCGAGCCGGGCGCGGCGCGCCGCGATGATCGCCGAGAGGTTGGCGAGCGACCCCCCGGTGGTGAGCACGCCGAGGGCGCCGGCTGGATAGCCGACGATGTCGCAGAGCCACCGCGCCACCGTCGCCTCGATCTGCGCCAATCCGGGGGCGGCGCGCCACACGGTCACATAGCGGTTCACGATGTCGGCCACGAGGTCGGCCACGGCCGCGTGCGGCAGGCCGCCACCGGGGACGTAGGCCATGAACCCGGGGCTCACCGTCGTGAAGGAGTGCGGCACCACGCGCCCCACGAGGTCCGCCAGCAGGGCCCGCGGATCGGCGCCGTGCTCGGGGAGCGGTTCCCGCAGGGAGCGCGCGACGGCCGCCGAGGCCGCCGGGTCTTCGGCGGTCCCATCGAGCGGCTGGTCCGGGACGGACGCGAGGTGGGCGGTCAGCTGCTCGAGCGCGATCACGACCAGCTCGCGGAACCGGTCCGGCGAGAGCTCGAGCTCGGAGGCGGCGGGGGCCTTCATGGCCATATGGTATCCCGCGACCTCGGGAGGGGAAGGGGGCAGGGGACGGGTGACCGCGAGGGCGATCCCTGGGTATCGTTGCGGGAGGCCCACATGACCGTCCGAACCCGGTGTGCCAGCGCGATCGCGCTGGTCCTGCTCGCTTGTGGTCCCGAGGGCCCGGTCACGGCCCCCACGCCGATCACCGCCCTGCCCCGCGCGCTCACCAGCGCGGAACAGGACCTCATCGCGATCGACAACCGCTTCGCCCTCAGTCTGCTCGGCCAGGTCACGGCCGGGCAGGCGCCGGCGGGGAACCTCTTCCTCTCGCCATTGTCGGTGGCCATGGCCCTCGCCATGACCTACAACGGGGCGGCGGGCACGACCGCCGACGCGATGCGCGCGACGCTCGGGCTCGAGGGGATGACGGTGCCGGAGGCGAACGAGGCGTACCGCGGGCTCATCGCGCTGCTGCGGGGCCTCGACCCGCAGGTGCGGTTCACGCTCGCCAACTCGATCTGGTACCGCCAGGAGTTCGCCGTCCTGCAGCCGTTCCTCGACGCCACCCAGGCGTTCTACGACGCTCGTGTCGCCCCGCTCGATTTCGCCTCGCCCGCCGCGGCGCAGGCCATCAACGGCTGGGTGAGCGAGCAGACCGCGGGGCGCATCACGGAGATCGTGGAGCCGGTGCTGCCCGCGCAGGCGATGATGTATCTGATCAACGCGATCTACTTCAAGGGCGACTGGACGCAGCAGTTCGACCGTGCGCGCACGGCGCCGCGGCCGTTCCGGCTGGCGGACGGGTCCACCGTGTCCGTGCCCACGATGACGCACGGCCGCGAGGCGGACGTGCGGGTGTACCGCGACGGATCGGTCGAGGTGCTCGATCTGCCCTACGGTGGGCGCGCCTTCAGCATGACCATCGTGATGCCCGCCGAGCCGGCGGGGCTCGACGTCCTCGTCCGTGGCCTGACGCTCGAGGGATGGGACGGCTGGATCGCGGGCCTCGACTCCACCGCGAGCGAGATCTACCTGCCGAAGTTCGTCCTTTCCAGTGACCTGCTGCTCAATTCGACCCTCGGCGCCCTCGGCATGGGGATCGCCTTCGACTGCGATCCCCCGGAGATGGCGGACTTCACCCGGATGCACGTGCCACAGGAGGTCTGCATCACGCGGGTGAAGCACAAGAGCTTCGTGGACGTGAACGAGGAAGGCACGGAAGCGGCGGCCGTGACCGTGGTCGAGGTGGGCGTCACGAGCGCGCCCCTGCCGGTCGTCGTGGACCGGCCGTTCGTTTTCGCGATCCGCGAGGCGCTGTCGGGGACGATCCTCTTCGTGGGGGTGATGCGCAACCCGGCCGCGCCGTAGCCGGAATCCCGATCCAGAAACGCGGCAATGGGTGCGGGTCGCCCGCGCAGCGAGCGCGGGGACGGGTGGACACCCCGCGCCCTGCCCGGCACTTTGGGGGGACCAAGTGGGCGGTCCCTCTCACCCCGCGGCTCGGCTCATGGCGCTGATCATCCCCTGTCCACAGTGCGGCCCTCGCCCCTACACCGAGTTCTGGTGCAGCGGCGAGCTGCCGGACGGTGGCCACTCGGCGAATCCCGGCGATCTCGAAGCGGACTATGCGAGGGTCTGGCTGCGCCGCAACGTCGCCGGCGAGCAGCGGGAGCGGTGGTACCATCACGCCGGGTGCCGGCGGTGGTGCTCGCTCACGCGCAACACCCTGACCAACGCGATCCATGACGTCGCTTGACTTCGAGGGCCGGCCGGTCGCGATCGAAGTCGGCGACACGATCGCGGCGGCGCTGTACCGGTCGGGTGTCCGGGTGTTCTCCCGCTCATTCAAGTATCACCGGCCCCGCGCCCTCTACTGCGGCACGGGTGACTGCCCGAATTGCTCCATGACCGTCGATGGTGAGGCGGGCGTCCGGACGTGCGTCACGCCCGCCGCCGCCGGCCAGCGCGTGCATCGCTCGACCGGATGGCCCTCAGCCGAATGGGACGTCCTGGGCGCGCTCTGGTGGCTGCGGCCCCTCCTGCCCGTCGGGTTCTACTACAAGTCGATGCACCGACCCGCCGGGCTGTGGGCGATCGCCGAGCGACCGATCCGGAAGCTGGCCGGTCGCGGCGCCGTCCCGCTCGATCAGCCTCCAGGCAGGCCCGAGCGGCGCTATCACCATCCCGGGGTCTGCGTGGTGGGCGCCGGCCTCGCCGGCCTCGAGGCGGCACTCGCCGCAGCCGAGCAGGGCGAACGCGTCGTGCTCTGCGACGAGGGGAGCGTGGGGGCCATGCTCCCGCCCGGTCCGCTCGCGACCCGCGTCGCGGCCCGCGCCCGTGAGGTGCGGGGAACCCCCGGGATCCTCCTCCTCGAACGCGCCACGGCCATCGGTGTGTACGAAGGACCGCTGGTGCCGATCGTCGCGGCCGACGCGCTCCACCTGGTGTTGCCCGAGCGGGTGATCGTGGCGACCGGAGCCGCGGAGCGTCACGCCGTCTTCGAGGGCAACGACCTGCCAGGCGTCTGGCTCGCCCGCGGGGCGGCGTTGGCCGCCGCCCGATTCGGCCTGGCGCTGGGCCGCGCCGTCGTCGTGGCGGTGGAGACCGAGGCCGGCCTCGACAACCTCGACACGATCCGGCAGGCGGGGGTGAGCGTCCGCGCCGTTCTCGCCCCGGCGCCGCTCGCCGCGCGGGTGGCGCCCGGCGTCCCGGTCCTGCCCGATAGCCGGGTCGTCATGGCGGAGGGACGCAGCCGCGTGCGCGCGGTGATCGTCGACGGACCGGGCGGGCGCCAACGGATCCCCTGTGATGCGCTCGTGCTCGCCCTGGGGCTCGTGCCGCGGGACAATCTGGCCCGGCAGGCGCGCGCGGCCTCGATCGCGGTGGACTGGGCCGGCGAAGTCGCGTCGGCCGGAGCGGCCTCGGAGGCCGGGCCGTCCGCACCGCGCGGGTTCGCCTGCCTCTGTGAGGACGTGACCGCCGCGGACCTCGATCTCGCCTGGGCTGAAGGCTATCGCGGGACCGAGCTGCTAAAACGATACAGCACCGCGACGATGGGCCCCTGCCAGGGCGCGATGTGTCACGCGCACCTCCGCGGCTTCGCCGCGGCACGCTCAGTGGAGCCGATGGCGAGCGAGGCGACGACCGCGCGTCCGCCGGCGCGGCCCGTCCGGCTCGAGGACGTCGCGGCCGGCGCCCGCTATCCGCTCGAATGGCATACGGCGCTCCACGATCGCCATCTCGAGATGGGCGGGATCATGGAGTGGGCCGGGATCTGGAAGCGGGTCGAGCGGTATGGGGACGTGCTCGAGGAGTATCGCGCCGTCCGTGAGCGGGTCAGCATCATGGACGTCAGCACTCTCGGCAAATACCGGATCGCGGGGCGAGATGCGCCGGCGTTTCTCGAGCGGCTCAGTCCCTGTCACGTCGGCGACCTCAAGCCGGGCCGCAGCCGCTACGCCCTGCTGCTCAACGAGGCAGGCTACGTCTTCGACGACGGCCTGGTCGGCTCGCTCGGAGACGAGGGCTACTACTGCACGTTCACGAGCGGGGGCGCCGACGTGATGGAGAGCTGGCTGCGGGATTGGGCCGAGGCGTGGGGACACTCGGTCCGGATCGTGAATCAGACGTACACCCTGGGCGCGATCAACGTGGCCGGGCCCCGCGCGCGCGATCTCCTGGGCAAGTTGACCACCGATCCGGTCGACCCGACGGCGATCCCCTACGGCGGCATCCGCCGGCTGACGGTGGGCGGCGTGCCCTGTACGGCGCTGCGCGCCGGATTCGTGGGCGAATTGAGCTTCGAGTTGCATCATCCCCGGCTCGAGTCGGTACGGCTCTGGGACGCGCTGCTCACGGCCGGCGCGGAGCTTGGCATCCGGCCACATGGCCTCGAGGCGCTCCGATTGCTGCGGCTCGAGAAGGGCCACATCATCGTCGGCCAGGACACCGACTTCGACAGCTCCCCGGCCAAGCTCGGCCTCGAGTGGGCCGTCAGGATGTCGAAGCCCGATTTCGTCGGGCGTTCCGGACTCACCCGGCTGGCCACCATCGCGCCGAACCGCGTGCTGAGGGCGTTCACCTTTCCCGGACCCGTGGCCCCGCGCGAGGGTGCCCAGCTGATGGTGGGCGGCGAACGGGTCGGGTACCTGACGTCATCACGGTTCTCGCCCGCCCTCGGGTACGGCATCGCGCTCGGCTGGGTGTACCGGTCCGGGGCCGGATTCCCGTCCACGGTCGGGGCGGTCGATGGCACCGGCTCCATCCTCGTCGGCACGGTCACCACCGGTCCGTTCTTCGATCCGGAAGGAGTCCGGCTCCGTGCTTGAGGTCTTCGCGACGGAAGCGGCCCTGATCGCCTGCCACGCCGACCCGGCGGTGCTCGATGGATTGACGGCGCCGGCTGACGGCCTGGTGGCGCGCATCGCGCCCGACGAAGCGTGGGTGATCGGCGCCCGCGCGAGCCGGACGGCGCTGGCACGCGATGCGAACTCCGCTCTGAGCGGGTCGGCCGCCGGCCTGGCGGTCGAC
>Ga0075302_1000026_pt1 | contig 17430 bp, 15 predicted proteins | sample Browns_TuleB_D1_FD_120059 | JGI IMG/M metagenome (GOLD analysis project Ga0075302, IMG submission 120059) | Natural and restored wetland microbial communities from the San Francisco Bay, California, USA, that impact long-term carbon... | ecosystem: Environmental > Terrestrial > Soil > Wetlands ...
ACTCCGCCTTGCTGGCCGACACGACCACCACCCGCGACCGCACCGCCGGCGAGCGCTACTGGCGGCCCACGCCGGACGAGCGACGCCGGGCGCTGATGCCGTTCTTCTGGAAGGTGCTCGCCCCCCAGGGACAGGTCTTCGGCGACCGCCCGGCGGGCGGCGGGATGCGGGTCACCAACGGCCGCAAGTTCTCCTATCCCGGCTACCAGGAGATGCTGGCGGGCTACCCCGACTCCGTCATCGACTCGAACGCCAAGACCCCGAACCCCAACGTCACGGTGCTCGAGTGGCTGCTGACGCGTCCGGGGTTCGCGGGCCACATCGCCGTCTTCGGCACCTGGGACGTGTTCCCGTTCATCGTGAACGAGGAGCGCAGCGGCATCCCCGTCAACGCGGGTTGGGAGCCGCTCGTCCTACGCCTGCCCACACCCGGCCAGACCCTGCTCAACAGCCTGATGGAGACGTTGCCGCGCATCTGGGAGGGTGAGCGCTATGATGCCCTCACCTACCAGGCGGCGAGGGAGTACGTGATCGCGGAGCGGCCCAACGTGCTGTACCTGGCGCTCGGCGAGACCGACGACTGGGCGCACGAGGACCGCTACGACCGGTACCTCGACGCGGCCCGCAACGGCGACGCGTTCATTCGGGACCTGTGGGACACGCTGCAGGCAGACCCGCGCTACCGTCACCGCACGGCACTGATCGTGACGACGGACCACGGCCGGGGCTCCGGCCGCGCCGGCTGGTCACGCCATGGTGCGAGCGTCGCGGACGCCGAGTGGGTATGGGCCGCCGTGCTGGGGCCCGACACGCCGGCCCGCGGCTCGCGCACCGACGTCACGGACGCGACCCAGGCGCAGATCGCCGCGACGATCGCGGCGCTGTTGGGCGAGGACTACGTGGCCGCGCAGCCGCGCGCCGCGCCGCCCCTGCCCGGCGTCGTGCCCTAGTCTTCCTCCACGGCTTTGAGCAACCGCTGCACGAGGCGGCGGTCTGCTTCGAGTCGCGCGTACTCGCCCAGCGGCGGCTTGGCGAGGCTGAGCTTGCCACGCCGGTAGGTCATCGCGCTGTCGCGGCGCGCGGCCGCGCGGACGTGCACCTCGCGCACGCCCGTCGCCCGGACGATGCGCGCCACGTTGACCTCGGTGATGCCCCCGGCCGCGACGAGCACCGGGCGCTCCCCCGCCTGGCCGACCAGCTCGGTGAGCGTGCCGATCCCCTCGACCGCCGTGGCGGCCCACCCGGATGTGAGCACGCGATCGATCCCCAGCGCGGTCACCGCCTCGAGGGCCTCGGCCGCATTGCGGGTGAAATCGAACGCGCGGTGAAAGGTGACCGCGAGCGGCCGTGCGGCATCCACCAGCGCGGTCGTGTGGCCGGCGTCCACCGTCCCGTCCGGCCGGAGCGCACCCGTCACGATGCCGTCCACGCCCAAATCCCGCGCCACCGCGATGTCCCGCTGCATCACCGCCAGCTCGGCGTCATCGTACAGGAAGTCGCCGCTGCGGGGGCGGATCAGCACGAACAGCGGGATCGCCACCTGCTCCCGGCACGCGGCGATCATGCCGGCCGACGGCGTGGTCCCGCCCTCGAGCAGACCCGCGCACAGCTCGATCCGCCCGGCGCCGCCGTCCTGCGCCGCGACCGCGGAGGCGACCGAATCGACCGCCACCTCGACCAGGATCGGCATCGCCTACGCCCCGATGATCCCGAGCGGCGCGCGCGTGCGCCACGCGCCCCGGGTGAAGTCCGGACAATCGACCGTGCGGCTGCGCTGCTTGATCGACCGCTCGGACAGCGCGGAGACCGCGCTCCACGCGGCGCCATCGTACACGTCCAGATCGAGCGGCTGCCCGGCACGCAGGCATTCCACCAGGCGGTAGTCCTCGATGAAGTCCATGCCCCCGTGTCCCGCCCCGCGCGACCGCTCCTCGAGCGCCTTCCAGACGGGGTGCTCGAACTCCGCCCGGTAGGTCTCGAGGTCCTCCCAGCGGTGCGGCTCGCTGCGGCCCGCCACGTGGATCTTCTCCTCCGGGTACTTCCGCACCAGCCCCTTCGTGCCCTGGAGGAAGATCTTGCGGCTGTAGGGGCGCGGTGAGTTGGTGTCGTGCACGATGAGGATCGTCTGGCCCGCCGCCGTGCGGATCAGCGTGCTGACGACGTCGCCGAGCGCGTAGGTCTCCCGCGCGGCGGGGCTGTCGGCGCCGCTGCGCTCCGCCGCCCAGAGGCTCAGCCCCCGGCCGTTCGACGCCATCGACACCAGATGGTCGAACCGGTTCCCGCGGTTCACGTTGAGCCACTGGGCGACGGGGCCCAAGCCGTGCGTCGGGTAGAGGTCGCCGTTGCGGCGGATCGAATGCCGCACCCGCCAGTTCCCCTCGTAGAAGTCGGTCAGCTTGAGCTCGCGCAGATCGTGGAGGTACCCGCACTCGGCGTGGAGCAGCTCCCCGAAGAGTCCCTGCCGCACCATGTTGAGGATCATCATCTCGGTGCGGTCGTAGCAGCAGTTCTCCATCATCACGCAGTGCCGCCGGGCCTTCTCCGCCAGCTCGACCAGCTCCCAGCATTCGTCCAGCGTCACGCACATCGGCACCTCGGTGGCCGCGTGCTTCCCGTGCTCCAGGGCCGCCCGGCACACGGGCGCGTGCCATTCCCACGGCGTGGCGGTGAACACGAGATCGAGGTCCTGCTCGGCGCACATCCGCCGGAAATCGTCCGGCCCGCGCGTGTACGCAACCGGCACGGGGCGGCCGGCGGCGACGACGAGCTGCTGCATCGTCTCGACCTTGGCGGACACGATGTCGCAGATCGCCCGGATCTCGACGCCCTCGATCTTGAGGAAGTTCTCGACGTGGCTCGAGCCCTGGTGCCCCACGCCCACGAAGCCGATGCGCACCACGTCGATCGGCGGCGCGGCGAACAGGGCGGACGGGCGGTCCGACGCTCCGGCGGACGGGAGTCCCGGCACGCCCACGGTCGCCGCGACGCCGGCCGCTCCCATGGCACCCAGGAACTCACGACGATCGAGTCCTCGCTCCACGACACCCTCCCATCCGTTCCGCGTTCCGCATTCCGCGTTCGGCGTTTGAACGTATCTTCTCCCCCCATGCTTCGCGACCTCCTGCCGGCGCTGCTGCAGCGCACCTATGCGGGTGCCCCGACCCTGCTGGCGCGTGCGCCGGGACGGGTGAACCTGATCGGCGAGCACGTCGACTACTGCGGCCTGCCCGTCTTCCCGATGGCGATCCAGCGCGGCATCACGATCGCCGCGCGGCCGCGGCCGGACCGCGTCGTGCGCATCGCGAACGTCGATCCGCAATTCCCGCCGCGCGAGTTCGTCCTCGGTCCCGACATCCCGCCGGGCGCCGCCGGCGACTGGGGCAACTACCTCCAGGCAGCCGCCCAGGCGCTCGTCCGCCGCTACGGCGACCTCCGCGGCGTCGATGCGGCGATCGGCTCCGATCTTCCGATCGCCGCCGGGTTGTCGTCGTCGGCCGCGCTGGTCGTGGACGTCGCGGTCACCCTGCTCGGAGCGAACGGCGTCGCCTACGACCTCCACGAGCTGATGGAGCTGCTCGCGGCCGGTGAGCGCTACGTCGGGACGGCGGGGGGCGGCATGGACCAGGCGATCTCTCTCGGGGCGCGCGCCGGGCACGCCGCGCGCATCGACTTCGACCCCGTGCGGCTCACGCACGTGCGCGTGGCGGACGGCTGGCGCTTCATCGTCGCGTGGAGCCTCGTCCAGGCGGAGAAATCGGGACCGGCCAAGCAGGCCTACAACGAGCGCACGCATCAGACCGCCGAAGCGCGCCGGCTGGTCGCCGACCGGCTCGGCCTCGGTGACATCCCGTCGTACGCGCCTCTCCTCGCGGCCCGGCCGACCGACGATCTGCTCGACGCCGGCGCGACGCTCGAGCCGTTGCTGCGCCGGCGGTATCGCCACGTGGTGAGCGAGGGCGCGCGCGTGTCGGCCGCGATCGCCGCGATGGAGCGGGGTGACGTGGCGGGGTTCGGCACCCTGATGGACGCATCGCACGCGAGCCTGCGGGACGACTACGACGTGAGCTCGCGCGAGCTGGACCGACTGGTGGAGGTCGCCCGGGAGGGTGGCGCGGTGGGCGCCCGCCTCACCGGCGCGGGGTTCGGCGGCTGCATCGTGGCGCTCGCCTCGGCTGCCGCGGCCGACGCGGTGCTCGCCGACCTGCGCGAGCGTTTCTACGGGCCGCGCGGCATCCGGGACCCGGGCGAAAGCCTGTTCGTGGCGGAGCCGTCGGCGGGAGCGGGGGTGGAGGCGGCGTAGCGGCGCCCCGCGGGTCCCGGGGCTGAAGCCCCGACCCTTCCCCCTTCCCCGTTCCCCCTTCCCGTCACTTGAACCCCACCCGCGGCAGTGCCCGGAACAGGCCCCAGGCGGCGGCCGCCGTCCCCACGAAGCAGACCACCCCCGGCAGGACCCGGCCGTACACGACATACCCCGTCCCGAACAGCGCCGTGTAGATCACCGCCACACCCAGGAACCAGCACAGGAACGCCGCCGTGATGCTCTCGCCCGGATCGGAGGCCCTCGTCGTCACGCCGGCGCGCCACCCCGGACCGATCGGATGGATCCGGTCGTAGAACGCCTGCAGCGTCGCCCGGTCGGTCGGCGCGGTGGCGAAGGTGACCAGCACCCATCCGGCCGTGGTGATCGCCACGCCCGACACCAGCTGCGCCGACGCGCTGAACGGGGCGAAGCCGAGCGCCGCGTGGACGAACTGGAAGTACAGGGCGACGGCGAACGAGATGACCATCCCCGCGATCTCGGTCCACGCGTTGATGCGCCACCAGAACCAGCGCAGCAGGTAGATCAGCCCCGTCCCCGCACCGACCTGCAGCATGATCTGGAACGCCTGGAACGCGTTCTGGAGCCACAACGACAGTGCCGACGCGAGGATGATCAGCACGACCGTGGCGAGCCGGCCGATCGTCACGTAGTGCCGCTCCGACCGGCCGGGCGCCACGAAGCGCGTGTACACGTCCTCGACGACGTACGACGCCCCCCAGTTGAGGTGCGTCGCGATGGTGGACATGTACGCCGCCGCGAGCGACGCCACCATCAGCCCGAGCAGGCCGTGCGGCAGGTACACCAGCATCGCCGAATAGGCGAGGTCGTTGCGGACGATCTGGGGGTCGACGTGCGGGAAGCGCGCCTGGATGGAGGCGAGGTCCGGGTACACGATCAGCGACGCGAGCGCGACGATGATCCACGGCCAGGGCCGCAGGGCGTAGTGCAGTACGTTGAACAGCAGGGTCGACCGCATGGCGTCGCGCTCGTCGCGCGAGGCGAGCATCCGCTGCGCCACGTACCCCCCGCCGCCGGGCTCGGCCCCGGGGTACCACGTGCTCCACCACTGGACGGCGAGCGGGACCACGAACACCGCCGCCGCGGTGGACCAGTCGGAGAAGTCGGGGATCAGCGACAGCTTGCCGGCCACGTTGGGATGCGACACCAGGCCCGACAGCCCGCCGACCTCCGGCAGGCGCAGCGCGATCACCGCCGCCGTGACCGACCCGATCATCGCGATGGCGAACTGGACGAAGTCGGTGAGCACGACGCCGGCCAGGCCGGAGCTGGCCGCGTACAGCACCGTCACCGCACCGCCGACGAGCACCGCCGTCTCGCGGCTCCAGCCGAGCAGCACGCCCGCGATCTTGGTGGCGGCGAGGTTGACCGACGCCATGATCATGATGTTGAAGAACACGCCCAGGTACACCGCGCGGAATCCCCGCAGGAACGCCGCGGGCCGGCCGGAGTAGCGCATCTCATAGAACGCGATGTCGGTGAGCGCCGCCGAGCGCCGCCAGAGCTTGGCGTAGAAGAAGACGGTGCACATCCCCGTCACGGCGAACGCCCACCACACCCAGTTCTGGCTCACCCCGTTGGTGCGTACCAGGTCGGTCACCAGATTCGGCGTGTCGGTGGAGAACGTGGTGGCGACGAGCGAGACGCCCAGGAGCCACCACGACAGGCGCCGCCCCGAGAGGAAGAACTCCTGGCGGCCCTGGCTCGCCCGCCGGACGACCATGAGGCCGATGGCCACCGAGACGAGCCCGTACAGGGCGAGGACCAGCCAGTCGAGCGAGTTCAGTCGCATCGGGCTCTCACAGTCGGTCGAAGGCGGCGCGCAAGTCCGCCGGATAGGTGCGGGCCCGGACCAGCGCCGCGACGGCGTCACGCACCGCCGGCAGGTCGGCGGCGAAGGTCATCCCGAACCAGCGGTCGGGCGCCACGAGTACGCGCAACCGCGCCTGACCCTGCGCCACCTGCGCGTTCACCGCCGTGCTGAGCAGGAACTCCGGCGTCGGATCCCCGTCCGCCGTGTCGAGGAACGCGGCGAACTGGTCCATCAGCACTGGCAGCACCGCCGCCGCGAACCCCCAGAGGTTCATCGACGCGACCTCGTCGCCGGCGAGCGCGCGGGGCGTGCCGTCGGGCCCGGTGCCCGTGAGACCCCCGGCCTGCCGCTGCACATCCCTGATCTCCTCGAGGCGCGCGAGCAGGCCGTCGGCGCCGGTCACCGCCACACCGCGCGCCACACCGCCGTGCTCCGAGAGCGTCGCGTCGAGTCGGTAACCCACCAGCGCGTGCACCGGCGGCGCCGCGCGCGCCTCCCGCCGCAGGTGCTCCGCGAGCAGCCGGAACGCCCCCGGTCCGTACCAGTCATCGGCGTTGCACACGGCGAACGGTCCGGTCATCGCCCCGCGCGCCGCGAGCACCGCGTGCGCGGTGCCCCACGGTTTCACCCGGCCGGGCGGCGGCGTCCGCCCGCCGGGGAGATCGTCCAGCCGCTGCTCGACGAACACCGTCTCCAGCGCGTCGCCGAGCACGTCGCGCGCGTGGGAGTGGAATGCGTCCGCCAGCTCGGCGCGGATCACGAACACCACCCGGCGGCAGCCCGCGCGCACGGCGTCGTACACGTCGTAGTCGAGCAGCGCCTCGCCCGCCGGGCCGACCGGCGCGAGCTGCTTCGGTCCCCCGAACCGGGTGGCGAGCCCGGCCGCCAGCACGACGAGCGTCAGCGCCATCGGATGCCCCCGGCGCTCACGAGGCGCCGGCCTCGTCGAGACCGCGGCGGACCGACGGTCGCTCGCGCAGATGCGGCGGGCAGTGCGCGCGCCACCACTCCCGCGCCCGCGCCGCCGTCCACGGACCGTCCACGGGGATCGCGGCGAGCAGAGCATCGAGCGCGTCGGCGCTCGCGGGCCGCCGGTCGGGGTCCTTCTCGAGACAGGCCAGCACCGCCCGCTCGAGCGCCTCGGGGATCGCCAGCTCGGCGCGCCGGGACGGCGGCACCGGCTCGGCCTGTACGTGCATCATCATCGTCTCGACCGCCGTCCGGCCCTCGAACACCAGCGCCCCCGTCAGCAACCAGTAGGCGAGGCACCCCGCAGCGTAGAGGTCGGTGCGCCCGTCGATCGGCCGGTCGCCCAGTACCTGCTCCGGCGCCATGAACGCGGGGGTGCCGCCGATCGCGCCGTCGGCGGTGAGCCGCGCGTCCGACCCGCGCTCGCGCCCGCTCTTCACCAGGCCGAAATCCAGCACCTTCACCCAGTCGAGCTCGCGCCCGTAGCAGCACACGAACACGTTGGCGGGCTTCACGTCCCGGTGGATCAGCCCCAGCTGGTGCGCCTCGGCGAGCGAGTGGCAGACCTGGCGCAGCAGGTACACCACCCGCTCGGCCGGAAGGGGCCCGTTCGCTGACACCAGCGTCTCGGCGTCGAGCCCGTCGAGCAGCTCCATCACGTAGTAGAAGGCGCCATCGTCGGTGGTCCCGAAGTCGTACAGCTCGACCGTATGGGGGCAGCGCATCGCCGCGGTGGCCTGGGCCTCCCGCTCGAATCGCGCCAGGACCTCGCGCCGCCGCTCCGCGCTCACGTCGCCCAGCATCTCGGGCCGGATCAGCTTGACGGCGGCGGGGCGCGCCAGCAGCCGGTGCTCGGCGCGCCACACCTCGCCCATCCCGCCCTCACCGAGCCGCTCCACCAGGCGGTAGCTGCCCAGCTCCCGCGCCTGCTTCACCGCCACGCCGAGGCGGTAGATCACCCGGGAGCCCACCCACGCCATCAGCACGACGAAGAAGTACGGGAACACCAGCGAAAAGAAGAACTCGCCGCCGTTGAGCGTGACGTGATTGAGTCCCCAGCGTAGCCCGAGCGCGAACGCGACCGGGACCCCGCTGACCGCCCCGAGCGCCCCCAGCAGGGCGCGGCGCGGCAGCGCAGGCACGGCGACGGTGAAGAGCAGGACCCACGGCGCGACCCACGACAACCCGAACCCGCCGAACGCGCCCTGATACTCCCTGCCGGCCGTGAGGCCGTGATACTCGGCGAACGCGATGCCATAGCTGCTCGCGATCAGGAACAGCGTGCCCGTGACTCCCGCCGCCGCGGGGGTGAGACGCCGCGTGTGGGTCAGCACCCCGACCGCGACCCCCAGCGCGATCGACAGCGTGGTGGGCAGCCAGTGGGCGGGGTTTCCCGTCAACTCCGCCAGCGCGCCCGGGATCAGCGGGGCCGGTGCCACGTCCACGAGGAAGAAGATCGCGGCGTACAGGAACGCCAGGATGCGCAGGCGGTCGGTCGCCTGCGCCGCGAGGTCGGGCGGCAGGGACGCGCCCGTCGCGAGCGCCGCACTCGGACTCGGCGTCTCGTGCGGGCGCAGGAAGGACGGGCCGGCCTCGGGACGGTCGGTCATGGGCGCGAATGTCCGCTCACCGAGCGCTCGGGGCAAGGTCCGCGGCCCGGCGCGGACCGCGTCAGTGCGCCGTGAGACTGGCGGGCGGGGCCGAGGGCCGCGCCGCGGGCCGGTGCGCGTCCCACCAGCGGCGCGCCTCCTCGGGACCCCACGGGGCCGTGAGCGGTACGGCGCGCAGCAGTTCGGCGAGCGCGTCGGCGGTCGGGGGCCGGTCGGCCGGGGCCTTGGCGAGGCAGCCCAGCACCACCGCTTCGAGCGCAGCGGGAATCGCGAAGTCGGTGCGGCGGGACGGAGGCACCGGTGGCGCTTCGACGTGCTGGATCATCGTGTCCACCGGAGTGCGGCCGTCGAACACGAGCTGACCCGTCAACAGCCAGTAGCCCACGCATCCCAGCGCGTACAGGTCGGTGCGGCCGTCGACCGGCTGCTCGCCCGTGATCTGCTCCGGTGCCATGAACGCCGGGGTCCCCCCGATCATGTTCTCCGCCGTCAGCTTGAGGTTCGGCGTATCGACTTCGCCGCTCGGTTTCACCAGGCCGAAGTCGAGGACCTTCACCCAGTCGACGTCACGGCCGAGGCGGCACACGTAGACGTTCGCCGGCTTGACGTCGCGGTGGATCAGCCCGTGGTCGTGCGCCTCCGCGAGCGAGCGGCAGATCTGGCCGAGGATGTGCACCACGCGACCCGGTGGCTGCGGACCGAACTCCTCCACGAGGTGGTCCAGGTCGAGACCGTCGAGCAGCTCCATCACGTAGTAGAACGCACCATCGTCGGTGACGCCGAAATCGTACAGCTCCACGGTGTTGGGGCAGCGCATCGCGGCGGTCGCCTGTGCCTCGCGCTCGAAGCGAGTCAGCGCCCGGCGCCGTCCGTCTTCCCCGACGCCGCCCAGCATCTCGGGCCGCACCAGCTTGATCGCGGCGGGGCGCGCCAGCATGTAGTGCTCCGCGCGCCACACCTCGCCCATCCCGCCCTGCCCGAGGAGCTCCACCAGCCGGTAGCTCCCCAGCTCCTGCGCCGCGCGGACGGCGCGCCCCAGCCGGTACACGACCCGCGCGCCCACGAACGAGACCACCACGATGAGACCGTACGGGAAGATGAGGAAGAAGAAGAACTGCTCCCCCGTCAGCCGCACGGACATCTCGCCAGCCGCCGTCGCGGCCACGACGGCCATCGGCACGGCGGTGACCGACAGCGCGGCCCCCAGCGCCGCCCGCAGCGGTGGGGTCGGCACGATGACGGTGAACAGCGGGACCCACACGGCGACCCACGAGAGCCCGAACCCCGCCAGCTGGCCAGTCTCCGTCGTCAGGCCGGTCACGAGCCCCTGGTACTCCGCGAACGCGATCCCGTACGCACCACCGACCTCGAACATCAGGGCGATGCTCATGACGGTCCGGGCGGGGACCCCGCGGATGCCGGCCAGCACGAACACCGCCAGGCCGAGCGCGATCGACGCGGCGCCCGGCGCCCAGCGGGCCTGGCCCGGGACGAACAGCAGCGCGCGGGCGGGCGCGCTCACCAGGGCGGGGAAGAACGCCGCCATGAAGAACGTGGCGGCGTAGAGCATGGCGAGCACGCGCAGGCGCCGCAGCGAGTCCGCCACCACCTCCGTGGGGAGGTCGTGCGTGGCCCAGAACCGCCACGGCGTGGCGGTCCGTCCCGATGCGTGGCGGCGGACGAGGCTGCGGGTGAGCGCGGACGTACCCGGGGGACGGTGAACGTCCATCGGGCAATCTCCCACCCGCACGGCGCATCGGCAAGCGGGGCCGCCCTGGCGGGGCGTGGCGACGAGGCGCACTATCAGTGCCCCAGTGGCTCCGAAACCGCCGTGCCGCAGGGAGCGTAGGGAGCTTGCTCCCACTGCGTTCCCACCCGAGGATGCCCTGATGCGCCGCATCGCCGCCGTCGTGCCCGCCGCCCTCCTCGTCCTCGCCTGCTCGTCCGCCGACGCCGACAACGCCAATGACCGCCCGTACAAGGTCGGCGCCGTCGAGCGCGGCGACATCCAGGTCCTGGTCGAGGAGACCGGGATCGTCGAGCCCGAGCGCCAGATCGTCGTCAAGTCGCCGATCTCCGGCGTGGTCCAGCGCCTGTACGCGCGCGAGGGCGACCGCGTGCGCGCCGGCCAGCCCCTCTCCCGCATCGTGCCCGACATCGCGCAGGCCAACGCCTTCGCCCGCATCCGCGCCGACATCGCCGGCGCCGAGATCGCCCATGCGAACGCCCGGCGTGAGTACGAGCGCGGCGAGGAGCTGCTCAAGAGCCAGGGCATCACGCAGTCGGAGCTCGACCTGCGGCGGGTGACCTGGGAGCGCGCGCAGAACGACCTCCGCGTGGCGCGCGAGCTGCTCCGGCTCGTGGAGCAGAGCGGCGTGACGGCGGGCGACTCCGTGCAGTGGGCCGTCATTCCCGCCCCGTCGGCCGGCGTCGTGATCGCGCGCGGCGTGGAGGAGGGGGAGACCGTCGTGGGGGGTACGAGCGCCTACGGGGGCGGGACCGAGCTGTTCACCATCGCCGACCTCTCGTCGCTGCGCGTGAAGGCCGCGGTGAACGAGGTGGACATCGGCAAGGTCGCGGTGGGCGACACCGTCGGGCTCACGGTGGACGCATTCCCCGGCGATACGGCCCGCGGCATCGTGCGGCTCGTCCCCCCCGCCGCCCGCCTCCAGGACCGCGTGCGGGTGTTCGACGTCGAGATCGCGGTGCGGGACGACGCCGGCGTCCTCCGGCCCGGCATGACCGCGAACGCCCAGATCCGCGGACCGGCGCGCCGCGCCGTCGCGCGCCTGCCCATCGAGGCCGTGTTCCTCTTCGAGGGACGCCCGGTCGTCTACAAGATCGTGAACGGCGTCCCGGCGCGGACGCCGGTGACGCTCGGCCTGGGCGACCTGTCGTGGGTCGAGCTGCTGGGCGGCCTCGCGCCCGGCGACTCCATCACCCTCGAGGACCCCGAGATCGCGACGGCCCGGGCGGCCAATCCGGCCCGGCGACGGTAGCGTGAGCACGCTGATCGAGGCGCGGGGCCTCGCCAAGACCTACCGGCTCGGCCAGGTGGATGTCGCCGCCCTGCGTGGCGTGGACGTCGACGTCCGGGCGGGCGAGTTCGTGGCCATCGTGGGGCCGTCCGGATCCGGCAAGAGCACGCTGATGCACATCCTCGGCTGCCTCGACGGCGCCACGGCGGGGAGCTACCGGCTCGACGGCGAGGACGTGAGCGGACTCAGCGGCCGGCGGCTGGCACACGTGCGCAATCGCAAGGTCGGGTTCGTCTTCCAGACGTTCAACCTGATGCCGCGCATGTCGGTCGAGGAGAACGTGGCCCTGCCACTCAAGTACCGCGGTGGCGTGCCCCGCCCCGAGCGGACCGAGCGGGCCCGCTCCGTCCTCGAGCGCCTCGGCCTGAGCCACCGCATCGGCCACCGGCCCGACGAGCTGTCGGGCGGCGAGCGCCAGCGTGTCGCGATCGCTCGCGCGCTCGTCGGCACCCCCGCGATCCTCATGGCAGACGAGCCGACCGGCAACCTCGACTCGCACGCCGGCGGGGAGGTCCTCAAGACCTTCGACGAGCTGCACGCGGCGGGCCACACCATCGTGCTCGTCACTCACGATCCCACCGTGGCCGCCCGCGCCCAGCGCACCATCCACATCGCCGACGGTCGGGTGGTGGCGTGAACCTGCTCGAATCCGCGCTCGCCGGGCTCGAGGAGGCCCGCCGCCACGTCGGACAGACCCTGCTGTCGCTCCTCGGCCTGGTGCTCGGCACGGCGAGCATCGTGACCGTCCTCGCGCTGTTCGGGGGCCAGTCGGCGCTCACCCAGGCGTTCATCGCCGAGGTCGGCGGCATCGGGACGATCATCGTCTACGACCGCGACCAGCCGCTCACGCCGAGCGCACGGGAGCTCGCCTCCGAGCGCCTCACGTACCGCGACGCGGCGTTCCTCAAGGACCGCGCCGCCACACTGCTCGCGGTGAGCCCCGGCTGGTCCTCGGACCTGCCCTACCGCGCCGGCAACGTCAGCTTCCCCGGCGCCGTGATCGGCACGGTGCCCGACTACGCCGTGATCAACGACATCCGGCCCCTGGTCGGTCGGTACCTGTCCGATCTCGACGTGCGCCACCGCGCGCGCGTCACGGTGCTGGGATGGAAGTACGCCGACTCGCTCTTCGGCGCGGCGCCGCGGGCGCTGGGACGTCTGGTGAGCATCGGCGGCACGAACTACACGGTCGTCGGCGTGCTCGAGCGCGAGGAGTTCTACTTCGCCGCCTGGGAGGGCAACTCCCTCGAGTACCGCAACGAGCGCGCCTACGTGCCGATCACCACGGCGGTGGCCCTGCACAGCCCGGACGATCGCCTGTCGTTCCTCACGCTCAAGGCGCGGCCGGCGCGCGGAGCGGCCGCCGCCCGCGCCGAAGTGACCACGCTGCTCTGGTCGCGCCACGGCGTCGAGGACTTCGACATCCGCGCCTCGGGCCAGGGAGCCAACGACAACTCCCAGTTCTTCATGCTGTTCAACGTCATCTTCCTCGTGGTCGGGGTGGTGTCGCTCTTCACCGGCGGGATCGTCATCGCGAACATCATGCTCGCCTCCGTGGTGGAGCGCGTCCGGGAGTTCGGGACCCGGATGGCGCTGGGGGCCACCGGCCCCGGCGTCTTCGCCCACGTGCTGGCGGAAGTGCTGGTGATCGCCGCGCTGGGCGGGCTCCTGGGGCTCGCGCTCGGCACCGCGCTCACCGGCGTGGTCGGGTACTTCATGAAGAGCCCCGCGGTGGTCACGCCCCTGATCGCGGCGGCGGCCGTCGGGACCTCCTCCGTCGTGGGACTGCTCGCGGGGGTCTACCCGGCCCTGCGCGCCGCCCGGCTGTCGCCCGTCGAGGCCCTGCGCTATGGGTGAGTGGCGCACCCAGGCGCTCGCCGCCGCCGAGCTGGTCGAGGATGCCCTGCGCGAGATCCGCGCGCACCCGCTGCGCTCCCTCCTGACGCTGTCGGGGATCGTGTTCGGTGCCGCCTCGCTCGTGGCGATGACGTCGCTGGCGCGCGCGATGAAGGAGATGGCCTACCGCGACCTCGAATCGCTGGGCTTCCCGCGCAGCTACGTCCTGTGGGACCGCGGCCCCCGCGAGGACGCCGCCACCGCGGCCGACCTGCGCCACCCCGGCTTGCGGCTCACCGACCTGACCGCACTGCGGGGCGTCCCGGGCGTCGCGGCGGTGCACGGCCGCAACCCGGGCGACGAGATGGTCGTCGCCGGGTCGGTGGACCGCCGGCGCGTCCGCGTGGAGGGGGTGGATGCCGGCTATCTCGAGATGCGCGGCTTCCCGCTCGCCGAGGGACGCACCCTGCGCCCGCTCGACGTGGCCAACGTGGCGCGTGTGGCGGTCCTGGGAGACGAGCTGGCACGCGACCTCCTGGGCCCTGCCTCGCCGCTGGGCCGGACGATCGCCATCGAGGGCGTACGGTTCCGCGTGGTGGGCACCGTGAGCGCCCCGACCTTCGAGATCGCACCCGTGGAGTTCGATTGGGTCGCACGCCGGGTCTACATCCCCTACAGCTACCTCACGCGGTACCAGCTCGGCGCAGGCCGCCTGTCGCAAGTGATGGTGACGGCGGCGCCCGACGCCGAGTTCGGCGACGTCCTGCGACGCGGTGAGGCCCTGGTGCGACAGCGCCACGGCGGCGCGAGCGATTTCGAGGTCAACAACGAGGCCGCCGACGTCCAGGAGGACCTCGCCATGGCCGACGGCATCCTCGGCGGCTGGAACGTGGTGATGTACGCCATCGCCGGCGTCACGCTCCTGGTCGGCGGCATCGGCCTGTTCAGCGTGCTGCTGATCTCGGTGCGGGAGCGGGTGCGCGAGATCGGGATCCGCAAGGCGCTGGGCGCGGACGACCGCGACATCCGCCGGCTGTTCCTGGCCGAGTCGCTCACGCTCGCGCTCCTGGGATCGGTCACCGGGATCGCGGGCGGCGCGGGGCTGCTCCTCGTCACGGAGCTGATCTCACGCCAGTTCGGGAAGGACTTCACCATCGCCGTGCACCCGCCCGGGGTCGTGCTCGCGGTGGTATTCGCGCTGCTGGTGGGCCTGCTCTTCGGCTGGTACCCCGCGCGGCGCGCGGCGCGCCTCGATCCGATCGAGGCGATCAGCGGGGTCTAACGGCCCTCGCTCCCGCGGCCTTCCGGGGTGCTCACGGGGAGGCCACGCACCCGCCGCCGGGCCGCGAACAGCGCGGTGACCTCGGCGAGCTGCTCGATGATCGCGATCTTCTCCCGGAACGGCAACGCCCGGAACTCCTCGTGCTGGCGACGCCGGTTCCCCTCCCAGGTGGCGAGCCGCCAGACCGCGTCGTCAGGCATCGGACGCCTCGGATTGCAGCGACCGCAGCTCCGCCACGTCCGCGAGATCCTGCGGCCGGCCGGCGTCCTCCTTGATGCGCAGCAACGTCTCGAGCCGCACGATGCGGAGCGGGACGCCCGGGGCGACCTCCTCGACGAGCGCCTGAGCGTGCTCCTGACTGAAGTCGAACGGCTCGGTGACGAAGACGTCCACCGGCGTCTCGCGGTGGCGGTCGCTGTGGAAGTTGAGCACCGTCATGCCCTTCTCCGTCATCCACCGGGCCCGCTGGGCGGGGTCCGCGAACCCCTCGGCGGTGACCGGCACGCGGGGCCCGTACCCCAGTGACGCCAGCGCCTGGAACGCCCTCCGCACGGCTGCCGGGTCGAGGCTGATCACGAGGTCGATGTCCTGGGTGGCGCGTCCATAGCCGTGCGCGTTCACCGCCAGGCCGCCGACCACGATGAACGGCACGCCGGCCTCGTTGAGGGCGCGGGCGATCGCTTCGATGCTCGCGAGTTTCATGCGTTCCGTACCATGCGGAATAATGCAGCCATCGGCACCATGGCGCCAAGGTTCCCCGATGGTCTGGCGACCGGGAGATTCGCGGGTCAGCTTTCAGCCATGCACCGCCGCGAGATGCTCCGCTGGTCGGCCGGCGCCGCTCTCGCGGCCGCCTTCCCCCGTCCCCGGCGCGCGAGCGCCAGGAAGCTCGAGCGCATCGGCCTGCAGCTCTACACGGTGCGCGCCGCGATGGCGCGCGACGTCGAGGGCACCCTGGCCCGCGTCGCGGAGATCGGCTACCGGGAGGTCGAGTTCGCCGGGTATTTCGACCGCACACCCGCCGCCGTGAAGGCCGCGGTGGCGAGCGCCGGCCTCGCCGCGCCAGCCGCACACGTGCCGTACGAGACGCTCGGGGACGGGTGGGACGCGGTGCTCGCCACCGCCGCGGCCATTGGGCACAGCGCTGTGCTGGTCGCGTGGATCCCGCGTGAGGAGCGCGCCGACCTGGACGGCTGGAAACGCGTCGCCGAGCGGTTCAACCAGGCCGGTGAGCGCGCGCGCGAGGCGGGCCTCGGGTTCGGCTACCACAACCACGGCTACGAGTTCGCTCCGCTCGGGGGACAGGTTCCCTACGACGTCCTGCTCACGGCCACCGACCCCGCCCTCGTGACGTTCGAGATGGACCTCTACTGGACCGTGCAGGGCGGCGGCGACCCGCTCGCCTGGTTCGCGACGCACCCCGGACGCTTCCCGTTCGTGCACGTGAAGGACTCGGGCGGCCCCCCCGACCACCGCATGGTGGACCTGGGCCGCGGCACGATCGACTTCGCCGCGATCTTCGCGCGGAGCGACCAGGCCGGCATCCGCCACTACTTCGTGGAGCACGACGAGCCCCCTGATCCCTTCCCGTTCTGCCGCGACGCGTTCGCCTACCTGCGGGACCTGGAGTTCTGATGGACCGGCGACATGCTGTGACCCTGCTGGGCGCCGCCGCACTGGGCCGGCCGACCCCTGCCCTCGAGCGCGGCGCCCTCCCCGGCCCACGTTTCGGCGTGGGACGGCTGAGGCAGTCCGTCTCCCGATGGCCGTACTCCGCGATCCCGCTCCCCGACTTCTGCCGGGCCTGCCGCGACATCGGGCTCGCGGGCGTCGATCTGCTGGGTCCCGACGACTGGCCCGTCGTCGCCGACCACGGCCTCGTCCCGACGATGGGGTATCCCACGGCGCGCCGCGACTTCATCGCCACCGGGTTCAACGACCCGGCGAACCACGCGATGCTGCTCCGTGAGCTGGAGGAGAGCATTCCGCTCGCGGCGGCCGCGCGGGTCCCCAACGTGATCGCGATGTTCGGCAACCGGCGCGGCCGGAGCGACGTCGAGGGGATCGAGCACTGCGTCGCGGGACTCAGACGGATCGCCCCGCTCGCCGAGGAGCGCGGCGTCACCGTCTGCGTGGAGCTGCTCAACAGCCGCGTGGACCACGCGGACTACCAGGGTGACCATACTGCGTTCGGCGTGGCCGTGATCGAGGGGGTGGCCTCGCCGCGCGTGAAGCTGTTGTACGACATCTACCACATGCAGATCATGGAAGGCGACGTGATCCGCACGATCCGCCACAACATCGCCCACATCGCACATTTCCATACCGGGGGCGTGCCCGGGCGGCACGAGATCGACGACGGGCAGGAGTTGAACTACCGGGCCGTGGCTCGCGCCATCGCGGACAGCGGCTTCCAGGGGTACGTCGCGCACGAATTCGTCCCGGCGCGCGACCCGCTGACGTCGCTCCGCGAAGCCGTGGCGGTGTGCGATGTGTAAGAAAAGACGTGACGGGGGACGGGGGAGGGGGGACGGGGTGGGTCC
>Ga0075302_1000027_pt1 | contig 17344 bp, 14 predicted proteins | sample Browns_TuleB_D1_FD_120059 | JGI IMG/M metagenome (GOLD analysis project Ga0075302, IMG submission 120059) | Natural and restored wetland microbial communities from the San Francisco Bay, California, USA, that impact long-term carbon... | ecosystem: Environmental > Terrestrial > Soil > Wetlands ...
CCGATGACGTTCGCGAGCTGCACCGCGGCGGCGCCCATCCGGTCGCGCAGCTCCTGGGTGAGCGCCGGGCTCGGGGCCTCCTCGATCAGCTTCTGGTGGCGCCGCTGCACCGAGCAATCGCGCTCGCACAGGTGCAGCACCCGCCCGTGCTGGTCCCCCATCACCTGGATCTCGACGTGCCGCGGCCGGGCGAGGTACTTCTCGATGTACACCTGGTCCGAGTTGAACGCCGCCAGGGCCTCCTGGCGCGCCAGGGTGAACGCCTGGCCGAACGAGTCGTGGTCCGTCGCCACGCGCATCCCCTTGCCGCCGCCGCCCGCGGCCGCCTTGATGATCACCGGGAACCCGATCCCGTCGGCGAACGCCAGGGCCTCCTCGACGCTCTCCACCGGTCCCGGCGAGCCCGGCACGGTGGGCACGCCCTGCTCGCGCGCCAGGCGCCGGGCGGTCGCCTTGTCGCCCATCTGGCGGATCTGGTCGGCCGTGGGACCGATGAAGGTGAGCCCGGAGGCCTGCACGATCTCCGCGAACTCGGCGTTCTCGGCGAGGAACCCGTAGCCCGGATGGATGGCGTCGGCGCCGGTGATCTCCGCCGCCGCGATGATGCGGGGGATGCTGAGGTAGCTGTCGCGCGACGGGGGGCGGCCGATGCACACGTCGTCGTCGGCGAACCGCACGTGCAGGCACTCGCGGTCGGCCTCGGAGTACACGGCCACCGTCGCGATCCCGAGTTCCTTGCAGGCGCGGATCACCCGCAGGGCGATCTCCCCGCGGTTCGCGATGAGGACCTTCTTGAACATCAGGACGCCAGGGGGATACCCGCGCCGGCCCCGCCGAGCTTGGAGGAGGACGCGTCCACGCCCGAGACCTTGAGCGCGAACTCGCTCGGCTTGGTGGCGTAGAAGATCGCGCTCTCGTAGCTGATCACGCCCTGCGAGAACCACTGGTACAGCGACTGGTCGAACGACTGCATCCCGTACTGCACCGAGCCCTCGGCGATCAGGTCCGGGATGTTGAGCTGCTTGGAGAGGTCGCGGATGTTGTCCGCCACCGTCGCCGTGTTGATCAGGACCTCCGACGCCGGCACGCGCCCCCGTCCGTCCTTGCGCGGCACCAGGCGCAGCGAGACCACCGCCTGCAGCGCCGTGGAGAGCAGATGCCGCACCTCCTCGTGCTGGTGCGGCGGGAAGAACGAGATCACGCGGTTGATCGTCTGCGTGGTGTCGGTGGTGTGCAGCGTCGAGAACACGAGGTGACCGGTATCGGCCGCCTTGAGCGCCGTGTCCAGCGTCTCCATGTCGCGGATCTCGCCGATCAGGATCACGTCCGGGTCCTGGCGCAGCACGTGCCGCAGCGCCGAGGAGAACGACAGCGTGTCGTTCCCCACCTCGCGCTGCGAGATGTTCGCCAGCTGGTCGCGGTGCAGGAACTCGATCGGGTCCTCGATGGTGATGATATTGACGCGCCGGTTCAGGTTGATGTGGTTGATCATCGCGGCCAGCGCGGTGGACTTGCCCGAGCCCGTCACGCCCGTCACCAGCACCAGGCCGCGCGGCCGCAGCCCGATCTCCTCGAGGGACGGCGGGAGGTTCAGGTCGCGGATCGTCTTCACCTCGTAGGGGATCGCCCGGAACGCGAACGCCACGGTGCCGCGCTGCTGGTACACGTTGGTCCGGAACCGCCCCACCCCCGGCACGCCGATGGCGAAGTCCGCCTCCTTGTGCTCGGCGAACTCCTTGACCTGGCGCGGGGTCATGATCTGCTCGGCGAGCGACTTCAGCTCCTCCGGCTTGAGCGCCGCGGTCTCCAGCGCCACCAGGTCCCCGTTGACCCGGATCGTGGCGGGCCGGCCGACCTTGAGCAGCAGGTCGGACCCGTTGCGGCGCACCATCTCCGTGATGGCGTGCTTGAAATTGAACGGCGGTGCGGCGGTAGTCTCAGCCATTGGGATCCACCCGGAAAAGCGGCTGGCCGAATTCGACGGGATGCGCGTTGTCGACGAGCACTTCCCGGACCATGCCCGAGACCTCGGCCTCGATCTCGTTCATGATCTTCATCGCTTCGATGATGCACACGACCTGCCCCTGCGACACCCGCGACCCGACCTTCACATAGGGCGCGGCGCCCGGCTCGGGCGACGCGTAGAACGTCCCCACCATCGGCGACTTGATCTCCACCAGGTTCGAGGGCGGCGCCGCCGGAGCGGCCGGAGCCGCCGCCGCAGCCGGAGCGGCGCCCGCTCCGGGCGACCCCCCCGGGGCGGCGCCCGGCGCCGCCACCACGACCGCGTGCCCGTCGGCGAACGCCCCCGCCCGTGACACCCGCACGGAGGACCAGAGCCCGAACGGCCCGCGGCGCACCTCGATCGCCCCCAGCTCGGGCGAGTCCCGCAGCACCTGCACCAGCTTCGCGATCAGGTCCAAATGTCTCGCCCCACTCCAGGTGTGGTGGACCGCTCCCGCGGCGTCCCCGGCCTCAAATAGACCACCCGGACGCGCCGCCCGTCAATCGCCCGCCCCCACCTCGACCAGCTCACCGGCGCCGCGCGACAGGAGCACCGCGCCCTCGGCCGCCAGATGCACGTCGTCCTCCAGCCGCACGCCGCCCTCGCCGGCGAGATAGACCCCGGGCTCGATCGTGACCACCGCGTCCGCCGGGAGCGGATCCTCGTTGGTCTGGGCCACTCGCGGCGCCTCGTGCACCTCGAGCCCCAGCCCGTGCCCGGTCGAGTGCCCGAACGCGTCGCCGAACCCCCGCGCCGCGATGAGGTCGCGCGCCAGCGCGTCCGCTTCGCGTCCCGTCATCCCCGCGCGCACCCCCGCGCGGGCCCGGCGCTGCGCGGCGAGCACGACGCCGTACAGGGCGCGCTGCGTGTCCGTGGCCGGCGCCCCCACGACCAGCGTGCGCGTCAGGTCGGCGCAGTATCCGTCCACCGTCGCGCCGAAATCGAGCAACAGCCAGTCGCCGGCCCGGAGCGTCCGCGACCCGGCCCGGGCGTGGGGCAGCGCGCTGCGCTCGGCCGACGCCACGATCGCCGGGAACGGATGGTCATCGCTGCCCAGGCGCCGCATCTCGTACTCGAGCATCCCGGCGATCTCGCGCTCCGTCTGCCCGAGGCGCACCCGCGCCAGGACGACGTCGAGCGCCGCCTCCGCCAGCGCCGCCGCGGCGCGGATCGCGGCCACCTCGTCGGGGTCCTTCCGCACCCGCAGCTGCTCGACGAGATCCGGCGCCGGCGCCCAGCTCCACGCCTTGCCCGCCGCGAGCTGCGTCAGGCGCTCGGCCTCCCGCACCGTGAGCACGTGAGGCTCGCAGCCCAGGGAGCCAGTCACGCCCAGCGCCACGAGCTCGCGGGCCAGCCGGTCCCAGATGTTCACGCGATCGACCGCGACGCGCGCCGCGCCCTGGGCCTCGGCGCGCGCCTGCGTGTCGTAGCGGAAATCGGTCACCAGCACCACCTCGGCGCGGGTGACCAGCACCACCCCGGCCGAGCCGGTGAACCCCGTCAGGTAGCGGACGTTCGCGCGGCCCGCCACCAGCAGGCCGTCGAGGCCCTGGGCCTCGAGCCGCCGCACCAACGCGTCCTGCCGCGCGACCCGCCGGTCAGTGCCCATCGCGAGCCGCGAGGTGGCCGACCAGGCCCTCGAGGCCCAGCCGGTAGCTCTCGGCCCCGAACCCCGTCACCACGCCCACGGCCAGGTCGGCCAGCACGGAGCGGCGCCGCTCGGGCTCGCGCGCGAAGATGTTCGACAGGTGGACTTCGACGAACGGCACCCGCGCGGCCAGTACGGCGTCGCGCACGGCGAGGCTCGTGTGCGTGAGCGCCGCGGCGTTGATCAGCGCCCCGTCCGCCCGGCCCCGCAGGGCCTGGATCGCCTCCACCAGCGCGCCCTCGTGGTTGGTCTGCATCCAGCCGAGCTCGACCCCCAGCTCGCGGGCGCGCGCCCGGGTCGCGGCCTCGATCTCCCCGAGGGTCGTGCGGCCGTACAGATCCGGCTCGCGCTCGCCCAGCAGATTGAGATTGGGGCCGTTCAGGACGGCGACGTGCACTAGGCCTTGAGGCTCCGCAGCCAGGCCTGGAACTGGTCCAGGTCCTGCTCCGGCTCCCCCGTCCGCGATGGCCGTGCCCCGGCGGCATCCCCACCCGCGTCTCCCGGCACGTCGACGGACGGCGGCTCGGGCGCCGAGAAGAAATCGTCGAAGGAGAATCCGGTGGTGGCTCCCACCGCTGCGCCCTTCGCGGCCGGCGCCGCCGCCCCCGACTCCGACCCGCGCTCGCCGAACACGCGGTCGAGGGAGAGGGCGTCGGTCGCCGGCTGCGTCGGCGCCCCACCCGGATGAGACGCGGGCTCGGCCGCCCCGGCCGGCTGCGGCGACTCGGCCGCGTCCGGCGCGTCGCCGAACACGTCGTCCAGCATCGTGGAGGCGCGCGTCGCGTCGACCACGGGCGTCACGGGCGCCGCGCCCGGGGCGCCCTGGAACACGCGGCGCAGGAACTCGACCGCCGTCTGCGCCGGCGGCGCGGCGGGCGCGGGGGTTCCCCTCGCGACGGGTTCGGACCGCGGCGCGCGCAGCTGGTCCACCTTCGCCTGCAGGTCGGCGTCGCCCGGGCGGAACGCGAGCAGCGCCTGATACACCCGCAAGGCGTCCTCGACGTGTCCCTGCTGCAGATACAGCTCCGCCATCGTTTCGGTGACGAGCGGCTCCGCCGCCGACAGCGCCGACTGGTCCGCCGCCCCCTCGTCGTCCGAGAAAACCGACGTCACCGGGATGGGACGCGGGGTCGGCGGCGGCTCGGCCCCTCGCGCCGCCGGCGCGGACTCCTCGGGCAGGATCAGCGGCAGGCCCGACACCGCCGGCTCCGCGGCCTGCGCGGCGCTCAGCTTGAACATCCCGCTGCCTTCGTAGTGCGTGCGCGCCAGGCCGTCCGCCGGCACCAGGTCCTGCGGCGACACGTCGACCTGCTGCTCCTCGCTCGACATGCCGGCGATCGGCGCGGCGTCCTGCTCGACCCCGCTGAAATCGATCGTGCCGTCGTAGGACTCGAGGCCGCCGTCGCCCGCCGCCGGGGGCGGCATCGGCGCGCTGAGCGAGAAGTCCGGCTGGGCCAGCGCCTCGGTCGGGGCCTCGGTGACGGCCGGCGGCGGCACGGCGGCGACGGGCGCGGCGGCGGGGATGCTCGCCGCCGGCAGCTCCGTCACGGTGACAGCGACCGCCGGCCCGGTGGGCGCCGCCATCTGGCCGCGGGCCAGCGAAAGCGCCTCGGCGGCCTCGCCGTTCATCGGGTCCACCTGCAGCAGCCGCGTCAGCCAGTCCACCGCCTCGTGTGGCCGGCCCGAGCGCATCGCTATGTCAGACAACATCTTAAGCGCGATGATGTTCTCGGGGTCGAGCTCGAGGACGCGGCGGAACGAGGTCTCGGCGGCGACGTCGTCCTTCTTGTCGATCAGGCAGCGGCCGAGCACGATGTGAGCCGAGACGTAGTCCGGATGATGCTGCAGCCCCTCGTGGCACAGCGCGATCGCCTCATCCAGTTGCCGCGCCTTGCGATAGGCGTCGGCCAAAGGGGCGAAATTGCGACCCTTGGGGTTCTCGTTGTACCGCGCCCGGAGCTTGTCGATCTCGCTGGAGTAGGCCACGGCCTAAGTGGTTGTGGGGATTGACCTAAGATAGTGTTCCCCGGCGGTTTCTGTCAAATCGCCCGACCCCGGGCCGCTTGAGTTTGTTCGTTGTCCCATCTAGACTTAGCGCCTTCGTACCCGCCACCGGTCCAGTGGAGTCGCTCCGCCTATGATGCGCGCCATGCGCGAAAACGCGAAGTGGATTTTCTACATCCTCGCCGTGGCCTTCGTCGGCTGGATGGTCTTCGACGTGGGCATGGGCCTCACCGGTCAGGGCCAGTACGGCGCCTCGGACGTGGTGATCAAGGTGGACGGGATGTCGATCCACGCGCAGGAGTACCAGGCCGCGGTGTCGAACGCCTACGAGGCGTATCGGCAGCAGCAGGGGTCGGCGCCGCTGACCCGCGAGGACGAGGAGGCGCTCCAGGAGCAGGTGGTGGACGACCTGATCCGGCGGCGGCTGCTGGAGCGCGAGTACGGTCGCCTCGGGATCACGGTCACGGACCGCGAGATCATCGACGCGGCGCGGACGTCGCCCCTGCCCGAGCTGCTGCAGCACCCCGATCTCCAGACCCTTGGGCAGTTCGATCCGGAGAAGTACCAGCGGCTGCTCAGCTCGTCGGCCGACCCGCAGCTGCTGCAGTACGTCGAGTCGCGGTACCGCGAGCAGATCCCGCAGTTCAAGCTGGCGCAGTATCTCACCGCGGACGTGTACGTGTCGGATGCCAAGCTCTGGCGCATCTGGCTGGACCGCCACGACAGCGTGACGGCGGCGGTCGTGACGTTCCGGCCGGAAGGGGTGCCCGACGACGCGGTCACGGTGTCGGACGAGGACGCCGCCCGGTACTACGCCGCGCACCGCGACGATTTCAAGCGCTCGGCCGTCGCGTTCCTCTCGTTCATCGCGCAGCCGCGTCAGCCCGATGCGGCCGACACGGCCGCGGCGCGGGCGCGCGTGCAGCGGATCCGCGCGGCGGTGGCGCGCGCGGGGGCCGACACCTTCGCCGCGGTGGCACGGCGCGAGTCGGCGGACACGGTGTCGGGCGCCGCGGGCGGCGATCTCGGCTGGTTCCCGCGCGCCAACCCGCCGTTCGTGCGCGAGTTCGCCGATGCCGTGCGGGGGCTCCGGCCGGGACAGGTCTCGGAGCCGGTGCTGACCCAGTTCGGCTTCCACGTGATCCGGCTGACGGCCGCCGCGGGGGACTCGCTCAAGGCCGCCCACATCCTCGTGCCGATCGAGCTGGAGGGCGCGCATCTGGACCTGGTCGAATCGCGCGCCGACTCCCTCGACCGTCTGGCGGCCGAGCGGCCCGACGGCCTGATGCTGGATTCCGCGGCGCAGCACCTCGGGCTCCCCGTGGGCACGGCCCGCCTCGTCCAGGGTGACCGCCTGCAGCTGGGCCGCTACCTCATCCCGGACGTCGGCGTGTGGGCGTTCGAGCGGACCCCCGGCGAGACGAGTCCCGTGATCGAGGCGCTCCCCGCCTTCTACGTGTTCCGGCTCGACTCGCTGATCCCGGAAGGCACGCCGCCCCTGGCGGACGTGCGGGACGAGGTGACCGCGGCCATGCGCCTCGAGAAGAAGCGGGAGGTGGTCCGTCAGCGCGCGGCCGAGGCGACGACGGAGCTGCGCACCGCGCCGTCGCTCGCGGTCGCGGCGGCCGAGCGGGGGTGGCCGGTGAGCACCTACACCTTCACGCGGATCGCCCCCGGCCCGCTGCAGGACGAGCAGGTGGTGACGGGGGCGGCGTTCGGACTGCGCGTGGGAGAGCGGAGCGGCGCGATCGAAGGCCGGCACGCCTACTACGTGGTGGAATCGCTCGCGCGGCGCGGGGCGGACTCGACGGCGTGGCTGGCGCAGCGGGACGGGCAGCGGACCACGATCGTGGATGCCGCGCGCCAGGCGCGGGTGCGGGTCTATCTCGACGATCTGCGGGCGCGCGCCAAGGTGGTGGACCGCCGCAAGGAGCTCGCCCGGGCCGCCGCCCAGGCGCCGGCGACCTGATCAGTCGACGAGGCGTTTCGGCGTGGCGTCGCGCGGCGGCGCCACCGCCCGTGGCGGCTCGGGCCGCTCGATCTCGTCCCGGGTCTCGCGCAACGCCTTCTGGAACTCGCGGATCCCCTTGCCCACCGCCCGGCCCGCCTCGGGCAGGCGGTTGGCCCCGAAGACGAGCAGCACGATCACCAGCAGGATGACGATCTCACCCGCGCCGAGATTGCCGAACACGGACGCGGCCCTCCCCCCTTACCGGGTCACTGACTGAGCCGCTTCGGCTCCCCGCCCCCGGGGGGCGGCGGGATCGTCGAGGCGGTCGACGCGGGCGGCACGGCCCGCGGTTCGTCTTCCCCCGCGTCCTTCAGGCTGCGCTTGAACTCCTTGATCCCCTGACCGATCGACGCGCCGATCTCGGGGATCCGCCGCGCGCCGAACACGAGGAGCAGCACCAGCAGGAGGATCAGGATCTCGGTGAAGCCCAGATTCGCGAACATGGCAGCCTCTCGTTAGAACAGCGAACGCGCGACCAGATACGCCACGGCCACCCCCACCACGGCCAGCAGCGAGACGTCGATGCCGATCGGCCCCAGCGTCACGGAGACGACGAGCAGGTCGACGTGCACCGGACCGAACGTCGGCGTCACCGCCGTGGTGAAGAACTCCTTCGCGGCCCCCTGCGGCAGGAAGCGTCGCAGCAGGGCGTGCAGCAGCCCGCCGAACACGAACCCGGTGGCGAGCACGCCGAGGTGGAACAGCGGCCGCCGCGGACCCCGTGCCACGCGTCAGGAGTCCCGTTCCACCGCGTACGCGATCGTGTCGCGCAGGGCATCGCGCGCCGCCGAGGGCGCCACGGCATCCAGCTCCGCCTCGGCCTGGCGCGCCAGGCCCTGCGCGCGGCGCTGGGCGTAGCGCAGCCCGCCGGCGGCCTCGACCGACCGGATCACGCCCTGCACCATCTCGTCGGGCGGCTCCGGGGTCGCCATCAGGGTTTCTACCCGGCGCCGGCCCTCCCGGCCCAGCTCCCCGCCGGCGAGCGCGGCGATCAGCGGCAGCGTGACCTTGTGCTCCTTCAGGTCGAGGCCGCACGGCTTCCCGGTCACCGCCTCGGTCTGGGTGTAGTCGAGCAGGTCGTCCGCGATCTGGAACGCCATGCCGACGTAGAACCCGAAGCGGCGCAACGCCTCCCGCTCGGCCGGGGCCGCGTGCAGCGCGCCGACCTCGCAGGCCCCCGACAGGAGCGACGCGGTCTTGGCGCGGATCAGCAGGTCGTAGTCCGCCTCGCTGAAGGCCAGCCGGTCGTGCGCCTCGAGCTGGCGCATCTCCCCCACCGTCATCTCGTTGGTCACGCGGGAGAGGATGCGCAGCGGCTCGAGATCGTCGAGACGGACCAGCTCGATGATCGCGCGGGAGTACAGGTAGTCGCCCATGATCACGGCGGTCTGGTGCGAGAACAGGGCGTTGACCGTCGGCATCCCGCGCCGCAGGGCCGAGTGGTCGACCGAGTCGTCGTGCACCAGCGTGGCCAGGTGGATCAGCTCGACCGTGGCGGCCAGCGTCACCGCGCGGGGGTCCCGCCCCCCGGTCGCCTGGTGGCTGAGCAGCAGGACCGTGGGCCGGAAGAGCTTGCCCTTGGCGCGCAGCAGGTGGGAGCTGATCTCGGCGATGCGCGGGAAGTCGGCGGCGACGATGCGGTGCAGCTCGTCGGCCACGCCCGCCAGCTCGGCCTGGATGGGGCGCTGGATGTCGCGCAGCGCGGCGGTGGCGGGGGCGCTCACGCTAGGTCCGCGACGTCGCGCGCACGCGCTCGCCCACGTCCATGAAGCGGATGTCCACGGCGAACACGCGCCCGTAGTAGTCGCGCGCGTCGCCGGCCCGTCCCTGCCCCTCGAGCGCCCGGGCCAGCCAGTAGAGCACCCCCATCCGCTCCTGATCGCCCGACGCGGGCAGCTCGAGCCCGCGGCGCAGGATCGATTCCGCGACGCCCAACGCGCCCTTCTCGAAGAAGCAGACGCCCAGCGCTTCCGTGGTCCGCAGCTTCCCCTCCGGGGCGCGCAGCGCCTTCTGGAACTCGGAGATCGCCTCGTCGAGCAGGCCCATCTCCTTGAAGGCGACGCCGAGATCGTAGTGCGACTGGAAATCGGTCTCGTCGATGTTCTCGTCGATGCCCTGCTTGAACTTCGCGAGCATCTCCTGGAAATCGCGCTCCTCGTCTCCCGTGGGCGCTTCGTCCTCGACCTTCATCCGCGTGTCGCGGACCGGTTCCTCGGTCTCGTCCAGGACCATCGCGCCGAAATCGACGAAGTCCCCGTCCGTCACCACTTCGCCCCGCACCCGCATGCGCGCGCTCTCCGGCGGCACGCGCCCCTCCGGCGTGGGTGGCGGTGCCGTGAGCATGCTCAGCGCCGCCTGGGCCCGCGCGTTGTGCGGATCGTGCTCGGCCACGCGCTCGTACACCGCCTGGGCCTTGTCGCCCAGGTTGTTGCGCAGCAGCGCGTCCGCCAGCTCGAGGTAGGCCTCGATCAGCTGGTCCCGGTCGCCCGCGCGGTACGCGTACTCCACCACCCGCTGGCGATGGCGCACGCTGTTGGGGTCGAGCCGCAGCACTTCGTTCAGCAGGTCCTGGGCCTGCTGCACGTTGCCCGCCGACTCGTATCCGCTCGCGGCGAGGTCGAGCTCCTCGATGCCGCGCTCGCGGTCACCCGCCTCGATCAGCGCCTCGCCGAGCGACCGGTGCGCATCCGGGTCGTCGGGGTCGTCCGCCACACGCGATTCGAGCTCGTCGATCGACGACAGCCCACGCACCCCGCCGGAGAGGCGGCCGCCCGGGGTGTAGGCGTCGCCGGCCGTGACGCCCTCGACGCCGAGGTCGATGAAGCCCTGGGATCGTCCGCCCATCGCGCCGGCGCCAGCGTCGTCGGCGCGCTGGATCCAGCTCGACACCGACTCCTCTTCGGAGTCGACCAGCAGTGGCTCGTCGTCGATCTCGTGACTCCCGGCCGTCGCCGCCGACTGGAATTCCGGCTCGATGTCGAGCGGCGGCACGTCGTCCGGGGTGCGCTCCCGCGCGGGGGGCGGCGGCGGTGGCGGCGGGGGCGGCGGGGGCGGGGGCGGCGGCGCCGCGCGTGCCGGAGCGGGCGGAGGGGCCACGCGCGCGGGCGGCGCCGGGGGCGGCGGTGGGGGTGGAGGTGGAGGTGGAGGCGCCACCACCTCGTCATCCGAGATCCGCGGCACGTTGGTCAGGGAGCGACGCACCTCCTGGAAGTCGAACGAGGTCGTCTGGAACCCGTCGAGCGCGCCTTCCGCCGGCGCGGTCGCCTCCTCGCCGAGTGCCGTCGGCTCCACCTCGAGCGGCGGGCCATCGGCGCCCCGCGGCTCGCGGCCGCTGACGTACTCGAGGTCCCGGCCCTGCTTGCGCGGCTCGGGGCCACGCGCCGGCGTCTTCGCGGGGGGCGCCGGCGGCGCCGCGGGGGGCGCGGCCGCGGGCGGCGGGGCGGCGGGGCGAGCCGCGGGTGCGGCGGCGCCGCGTGCCGGCGACGGCTCGTCGAGATCGAGGAAGACGAGGCTCGACGTCTTGCGCTTCGGGGTCTTGGGCTCGGGCGGCGGGGCCGGCTCGGCGATCGTGCTCGGCCGGCCCGGCCGGCCCTTCACGTCACCGTAGGTGCGGAGATGCTCCTCGAGCATGTGCCGCAGGCTGTCGCTCTCGGGCGACAGATCCGTCACCTGCTTCAGCGCGGCGAACGCACGATCGAGCTGCCCCGCGCGCTTCATCCGCTCGGCGTACTCCACGAAGTTCTGCCGCGCCTCGCCGAGGAATCCCTTCGCGGCGTACAGCTTGGCGAGCTTGAGGTAGGCGGTCGGACGGCCCGGCGCGTTGCGCAGCACCTTGTTGCACAGCGCGATCGCGTTGTTGTGGAACCCCAGCTCGGCGTACCGGTCCACGCCGCGCTCGTAGTAGTCCGCCGCCTGCGCCGGGTCCTTGATCTTCAGGTACAGATCCCCGATCCGGTTGTAGATGCTGAGATCGGGATTGGGATCCCCTTCGTCCTCCTGCGCCTTGAGGACGTCGAGCCACGCGTCGATCGCCGACCGGGGATCCCGGCCCTCTGCCGTCCGGGCGCGATCGCGGAGCTTCTCAACCTTGGACATGGAGCCCTAAAGATAGGACGGCAGGCGGGGGCGGACAAGCGGAACCCCCTGTCCATACGGCGCTTACACGATTGTCCCCGAGCCAGTAGGCGACCTCACGCCAGTCCTCCACCGCGCACGCCACCAGGTCCCCCCGGAACCCCGGGGCGAGCTGGCCCCGATCGCCCGCCAGCCCCAGCACCGCGGCGGCGTTCACCGTGACCGCGGTGAGCGCTTCGGCGTGCCGCATCCCCAGCTGCGAAACGGCCAGCGCCATGACGAGCGGCAGGGACACGGTCGGCGACGAGCCGGGATTGAAGTCGGTGGCCAGGGCGACCGCCGCGCCGGCCTCGAGCAGCCGCCGTGCGGGCGCCTGCGTGCGCCGGCCGAGGAACGTCATCGTGGCGGGGAGCAGCACGGCCACCGTGGCCCCGCGTCCCAGGGCGGCGATACCGGCGTCCGACACGGCCGCGAGGTGGTCGGCGGAGGCGGCCCCCAGCTGGACGGCCAGCTCCGCGCCACCGGAGCCCTCGAGCTCGTCGGCGTGCAGGCGCGCCGCCAGGCCGTGCGCGCGTCCCGCTTCCAGGATGGCGCGGGTCTCGGCCGGCGTGAACACGCCCGGCTCGCAGAACACGTCGCACGCGCCCGCCAGGCCGGCGCCGGCCACGGCGGGGATCATCTCCTCGCACACGAGGCGCACGTAGTCCGCCCGGCGGTCGCGATACTCCGGCGGCACCTCGTGCGCGCCGAGCAGCGTGGGCACCACGGTCACCGGGACGCGCTCGGCGATGCGGCGCGCCACCCGGAGCTGCTTCAGCTCGGTCGCGAGATCGAGCCCGTACCCCGACTTGATCTCGACGGTGGTGGTGCCATGGGCGAGCAGCGTCGCGACGCGCGCCGCGCTGCGCTCCAGCAATGTGTCCTCGGGCGCCGCGCGCACGTCGCGCACCGACTGGAGGATGCCGCCCCCGGCACGGGCGATGGCCTGATACGTCTCGCCCAGCGCGCGCCGCTGGTGGTCGTCGAGCCGCGGCGCGGCGAAGACGGCGTGCGTGTGGCAGTCGACGAACCCGGGGAACAGCACGCCCGACACGTCGACCACGGCGGCCCCCGCCGCGGCGCGCCGCACCTCGGCGTAGGGCCCCACGGCCGCGATGCGGTCGCCCCGCAGCAGCACGGCCGCGTCGGCGAGCACCTCGACGTCCGCCATTTCGCCACCCCGCCGCGCCCGCGCGGGGCCCCGGCAGGTCACGACCTGGGTCGCGCCCGCCAGCAGGGTCGCGCTCAGTCCCCCGTCTCCCGCATCGGCAGGCGGATGCCGTGCCGCTCGGCCGCCGCGAGCGCCTCCGGATAGCCGGCGTCGGCGTGGCGCGCGATGCCCAGCCCCGGGTCGTTGGTGAGCACGCGCTCGAGCCGCCGCGCGGCCTCGTTGCTCCCGTCCGCCACGCACACCTGGCCCGCGTGGAGGGAGTTCCCGATGCCCACGCCGCCACCGTGGTGGAACGACACCCACGCCGCCCCCGACGCGGTATTGAGCAGCGCGTTGAGCACGGGCCAGTCGGCGACGGCGTCCGAGCCGTCGCGCATCGCCTCGGTCTCCCGGAACGGCGACGCCACCGATCCGGTGTCGAGGTGGTCGCGCCCGATCACCACCGGCGCCAGCAGGTCGCCGCGCCGCACCAGATCGTTCAAGGCGAGGCCGAACGCCGCCCGCTCCCCCTGCCCCAGCCAGCAGATGCGGGCGGGCAGGCCCTGGAACGCCACCCGCTCGCCCGCCAGGGTGATCCACCGCCGCAGGTGCTCGTTGTCGGGGAAGAGGTCGAGGACGAGCCGGTCGGTGCGGTAGAGGTCGCGCGCGGCGCCCGACAGCGTCACCCAGCGGAAGGGCCCCTTGCCTTCGCAGAACAGCGGACGGACGTACTCGGGGACGAACCCGGGGATGTCGAAGGCGTCGGCGACCCCGGCGTCGTAAGCCACCGTGCGGATGTTGTTGCCGTAGTCGAACGCCACCGCGCCGCGCCGCTGGAACTCGCGCAGCGCGCGCACGTGCACCGCGATGCTGTCGATGGCGCGGCGCACGTACCCGCCCGGATCGGCCTGCCGCAGCGCGAGGGCGTCCTCGAGCGGCAGGCCCGCCGGCACGTAGCCGTTGAGCGTGTCGTGCGCCGACGTCTGATCGGTCACCACGTCGGGGGCGAACCCGCGGCGCGCCAGCTCGGGCAGCACCTCGGCGCAGTTGCCCACCAGGCCGACCGAGAGCGGCTGACCCGCCCGGCGCGCGTCCTCGCACCACCGCACCGCCTCGTCCACGTCCGCCGTGGACCGGTCGAGATACCGCGTCTCGAGCCGACGCGCGACGCGGGCCGGGTCCACCTCGACCGCCAGCAGCACGGCGTCGTGCATCGTCGCCGCCAGCGGTTGCGCGCCGCCCATGCCCCCCAGGCCGCCCGTCAGCACCAGGTGGCCGCGCAGCTGGCCGCCGAAATGCCGCTGCGCCACCGCGCCGAACGTCTCGTAGGTGCCCTGCAGGATGCCCTGCGTGCCGATGTAGATCCACGAGCCCGCGGTCATCTGGCCGTACATCATCAGGCCCTTGCGCTCGAGCTCGCGGAACTTCTCCCACGTGGCCCACCGGCCCACCAGGTTCGCGTTGGCGATGAGCACCCGCGGCGCCTCGGGGAAGGTCCGGAACACGCCCACCGGCTTGCCCGACTGGACCAGCAGCGTCTCGTCGTTCTCGAGCGCGCGCAGCGTCCGGCAGATCGCGTGGAAGGAATCCCAGTCGCGGGCGGCCTTGCCCGTGCCGCCGTACACCACGAGCTCCGCGGGCCGCTCGGCGACCTCGGGGTCCAGGTTGTTCTGGAGCATCCGCAGGGCGGCTTCCTGGATCCAGCCCTTGCAGCTGCGCTCGGCGCCGCGCGGGGCCCGCACCACCTCGCCCGTCATGCGCCGTCCCCGGGGACGGCGAACCGCCCGGCGCGCACCGCCCGGGCGACGCACTCGATGTCCGGCGTGAGCGGGCGGTCGCCCGCGAGCGGGCCGGCCAGCGCGCGCACCGCCGCCCAGGCCCGGGCCACGCCGCGTCCCGGCTGGAGCGGCCGCAGGAACTCGAGCCCCTGCGCCGCCGCCAGCAGCTCGATCGCCACGATCCGCTCGGCATTCGCCAGCACCCGGCCCGCCTTCCACGCCCCCGTCATCCCCATCGGCACCACGTCCTCCTGGTTGCCCTCGGTGGGCAGCGACTGCACGCTCGCCGGCGTACACAGCACCCGGCACTCGGCCGCCAGGGCCGCCGCCGTGATCTGCGGGGTCATGAACCCCGACTCGACCCCCGGGTCGCCGGCGAGGAACGCCGGCAGGCCCGACGAGAGATCCGGGTTGACGATCCGCTCGAGGCGCCGTTCGGCGAGCCCGCCCAGGGTGGTCACGGCGATGGCCAGCACGTCCAGCGCCAGCGCGATCGGCTGCCCGTGGAAGTTCCCTCCCGAGATCACGTCGTCCCCGAACACCAGCGGGTTGTCCGTGGCCGCGTTGAGCTCCGTGACCACCAGCCGCTCGGCGAACGCCAGCCCCTCGCCCACCGCGCCGAGGACCTGCGGCGTGCACCGGATGGAGTACGCGTCCTGCACCCGCGGGTCGTTCTCCCGATGGGACTCCCGGATCTCGCTGTCGGCCAGCAGGGCGCGCAGGACCGCGGCCGAGCGCTGCTGCCACGGGTGCGGTCGCGCGTCGTGGATGCGGGCGTCGAACGGATCGGGACTGCCGCGCACCGCCTCCAGGCTCATCGCCGCGGCGGCGTGCGCGGCGTGCCACAGCGTCCAGGCGTCGTGCACCAGCAGGGCCGCCAGCCCGGTCTGGGCCTGCGTGCCGTTGACGAACGCCAGCCCTTCCTTCGCCTCGAGCGTGATCGGCGCGAGCCCGCTCGCCACGAGCGCCGCGCCGTCCTCCCCCTCGCCGATCAGCGCCAGGGCGAGGTGCGACAGGGGCGCGAGGTCGCCCGAGGCGCCCACGCTGCCCTGCGAGGGCACGCGCGGGTGCATGCGGCGGTTCAGCATCTCGGCCAGCAGCTCGGGGAGCGCGATGCGCACGCCGCTCGTCCCGCGGAGCAGCACGTTGGCGCGCAGCAGCATCATCGCGCGGACCGCGTCATCGGGAAGCGGGTCTCCGACCCCGGCCGCGTGACTGCGGATCAGGTTGATCTGGAGCTGGCGCAGCCGGTCGGCGGGGATGCGGACGTGGGCGAGCTTGCCGAAGCCCGTGTTCACGCCGTAGATCGTCTGGCCGCGGGCCACCGCCGCCTCGACGGTCCGCCGCGCCGCGGCCACCCGCTCGCGGGCCGTCGCGGCGATCGCGACGGGAGCCCCGTCGCGCGCCACGGCCAGTACGTCCGCGAGGGTCAAGGAGAATCCGTCGAGCAGGATGGGCGCCATGCCCCACAAGCTACGGGAGACGGCTGCCAGCCGGGAGATGCCCGCTGCCGCCTCCCGTCTTCAGACGTCAGGGGACATCGAACCCCGTGATCGTGACCGTCGGCAGGTTCCCGCGCACCAGCAGCTCCGGGTTGCCGGGATCGGTCTGCCAGCTCCAGTCGAGGATCAGGTAGTTGCGCCCCACGTGGGTCGCGCGCACCGCCCCGTAGCGGGTGGTGCCGTTCTCCGTGACGGCGAAGACGTACCCGTACGTCGGCACCGCCTCGAACAGGTCGCGGGTGTACCCGCCGGCCGGCGCGTAGTCGATCTCGGTCAAGTCGCCCACCGGCGTGGCGGCGTAGAGCCGCATCGTGACGCCCGCGAATTCCGGCTTGAACCACAGGCTCGAGTCCGCCGGATCGCGGTACACCGAGAAATCCGCCTGCGGGCCGCCCGCCACCACGAGTCCCAGCTCGCTCGCCTGCGCCTGGCCGTCGGCGTTGCCGTCATCCCAGAACCGGAACCCCGAGTGCGCCGGGTCCGCGGCCTGCGCGAACACCAGCACGTTGCGGCCGTCGGGCCGCGGCGTGTCCTGCCGCAGCGGCGACCACAGGCTCTCGTAGCCTTCGACGCTCACCGCGGAGATCCCGAAGCAGCGCGGCGAGCCGTTCGCCATCGCGGCCGCCAGGAACTCCGGCGCCACCGTGGTGCCTTCGATCACCCAGTCGACGTCGCACAGGTTGGCGTCGAGGTCGTAGGTGGCGCTGTACACCCGGTACTCCTCGAATCGGGCGGGTGCCGCCTGGAAGGCGTTGTCGGACCAGCTCAGGTGGATCGCCCGGTCGAGCGAGATCGAGGTCAGTGCCGCGGGCCGCTGGAGGGCGAGCCGCTCGTCCACGGTCACCGTCCCGGACGGCGAGCCCTCGAGCCCGTTCAGGTCCGCCGCCACGACGTAGTACTGGAGGTGCGGCACGCCGTTGTCGTGGAACGTGTTCGACGTGGTCGCGCCGCGCAGACCGAACGACCCCCCGGTGCTGCCGCGCGAATAGATCCGGTACTCGCCCAGGTCGGGCGCATCGAGACCGTCCCAGGACAGCAGGATCCCCGCCGGGGACGACGGGTCGCCGCTCGGCTCGAGCCGGTAGGTCAGGTTGGCCGGCGCAGGCAGCTGGCCATCGACCGGGACGTAGACG